>Ga0184625_10001006_pt1 | contig 11503 bp, 8 predicted proteins | sample PLM3_30_b1_FD_133151 | JGI IMG/M metagenome (GOLD analysis project Ga0184625, IMG submission 133151) | Groundwater sediment microbial communities from an aquifer in East River, Colorado, USA - PLM3_30_b1 | ecosystem: Environmental > Terrestrial > Soil > Riparian zone | place: USA: East River... | reverse complement strand
GTGCTGACGATCTGCCTTGGCAAGTCCACCTACGCGCGCTGCGGGATCATCGTCAACGTCACCCCGTTCGAACCCGAATGGGAGGGGACAGTAACGCTCGAAATCTCCAATACCACCCCTTTGCCGGCGAAAATCTACGCCAACGAGGGGATCGCGCAAGTCTTGTTCTTCCAAAGCGATGAGCCGTGCGAGATGTCGTACAAGGACAAGAAGGGCAAGTATCAGGCGCAGACCGGCGTGACGCTCCCCAAGATTTGACGTACTCCCTACATTTATATAAATTTGGCGCGGTTTCATGCGAACAATTCGAGGGTTCTCTGTTTCGCGCTAAATGGACAAATTAGTCGAGCGAGAAGCGGCCGCTCGCGCTCCGCTGAGCACTGCGCCCGCGATCGCCGTTCAGTTCTTCCTCATCCCGTTGCTTGTCGTCGGCGCTACGGTGCTGGTGTACATCGGTTTTCGCGGTTTGCTCAGCGACGATCGATCGGCCGAGGAGTACCTTACCGACATCCGGTCCGGCGGCAGCAATCGTCGCTGGCCGGCGGCCTACGAGCTGTCGCGATTGATGGCGGACCCCGCGTTTGCCAAACGGGAAGAGGCGGTGCTTGCGCCCGAGCTCACGAAGGCATTCGCCGAGTCGAAGAACGACGACCCTCGCGTCCGGCAGTATCTCGCGTTGACGCTGGGCCGCCTGACGCCGCCGCTGCCCGCCGAAACACGGCAGCTGCTGGTCGACGCGCTGAGCGATGCGGACAGCCAGACGCGCATCAGCGCAATCTGGGCGCTCGGATCGACAGGGGAGGCCGTGGTCTCACCCGATATCGAGCGGCAGTATCAATCGGAAGACGCCGGGGTCCGCAAGATGGCGGTCTACGCGTTGGGCTCGATGCCGGTTGAGATTGGCAATGACACGCTGATCAAGGCGCTCGAGGATGCGGAGCCCGACGTCCAGTGGAACGCCGCGATTGCGCTCGCCCGGCACGGCCGGCATGAAGGCGTGCCAGTCCTCCGGCGCATGCTCGATCGTGCGTACGTCGAACGCAATGTGACACGGCAGCCGCAGGCGCGCGACGAGGTCGATCCGGTCGGCGAAGTGATGATTAGCGGGCTGCGCGCGATTGCGGCACTCAAGGCTGGAGGGTTGTCGGACGAGGTGAGAACCCTCAGCACCGGCGACCAGAACCTGAAAGTGCGGCAAGCTGCAATCGAAGCGCTGAAAAATCTTTGACGGTTAACCGTAAACGGTAGACGGTAAACGAATAATGGCTGACGAGACCAAACCTCCCACCCCGGCGCCGCCAAGCGGCGCTACGGCGGACAAGCCTGTTGCATCAAGTGCACCCGTTGCACCCGTTGCGCCTGTTGCACCAAGTGCACCCGTCGCACCCAAGCCGCCTGTCGCACCGGTTGCGGCCAAGCCCGCAGCTCCGGCTGTCGATCTCGCAGGCAAGACGACGACAGCCGCGGCGACAGCGGCCAAGGTCAGCTCGCGCGATCCGGACGACAGCTCGCCGCTGGTGACGCGGCGCATCTGGCTGGGAATGGCGTGGGGCGCTTTCTCTGCGGCGTCTGCCGCGGCGCTGGCCGCGACCGGCCGGTTCATGTTCCCGAACGTCCTTAACGAGCCGCCGCAGCAGTTCAAAGTTGGCTTTCCGGCCGATTTCGGTATGGGCGTCGACGAGCGATTCAAGGAATCGAACGGGGTCTGGATTGTGCGGACTGCCGACGATATCGTCCATCACGCGAGCGGCTTCTACGTGCTGAACACGACGTGCACGCACTTGGGATGTACGCCGAACTTCCTGGCGGCCGAGGCGAAGTTCAAGTGCCCGTGCCACGGCAGCGGGTTCAGGCCGACTGGCATCAATTTCGAAGGCCCGGCTCCACGGCCGCTCGAGCGCAATCGCATCGTGCTCGCAGAGGACGGCCAGATCCTGATCGACAAGAGCCGGAAGTTCCAGTTCGAGCTCGGACAGTGGATCGACCCGGACGCGTTCCTGCGAATCTGAGAGGTAACGGTAGGGCTCAACTTAAGTGGCGGTAGGGCTCAACTTGAGTTGACCCTACGATCTGAAATTTAGAAACCCAAAATCTATGGCTACAGAGACCAAAACGGTAAAACCGCAGGAAGGCGCGCCAACGCGGTTCTGGAACTGGCTGACCGAGACCCAGGTCTGGACCTCGGTGTTCCGTCACGAGCGGCCCAACACCGATCGCAACCGCGTGCTCGTGATGCTGTCGAACGTCTTTCTGCATCTGCATCCGGTGCGCATCCGCAAGTCCGGCGTGAAGCTGCGCTACACGTGGTGCATGGGCGGCCTCAGTTTCTTCCTCTTTCTGGTGCTGACCTTCACCGGCCTGCTGTTGATGTTCTATTACAGGCCGACGCTCGAATATGCCTACAGCGACATCGTCGGGCTGCGCGAGCACGTGCCGCTCGGCATCATGCGCGAGATACACCGGTGGGGCGCCCATGCGATGGTCATCACCGTGTGGCTGCACATGTTCCGCGTGTTCATGACCGGCTCGTACAAGCCGCCGCGCGAGTTCAACTGGAGCATCGGCGTCATCATGCTGGTGCTTACGCTGCTGCTGTCGTTCACGGGGTACTTGCTGCCGTGGGATCAGCTGGCGATCTGGGCCATCACCGTCGGCTCGAACATGGCACGCGCGACGCCATTTCTCGGCCATGAGGGCCCCGGCGCCGCGTTGCTGGCGCTCGGCGACGTCAAGCTGATACACGCCGCCGACGACGCGCGGTTTGCGCTGCTGGGCGGGACGTTCGTGGGTGAGGGGGCGCTCCTGCGGTTTTACGTGCTCCATTGCGTTGGCCTGCCGCTCGGCATCGCGGTGCTGATGGCAGTGCACTTCTGGCGCGTGCGTAAGGACGGTGGAATCAGCGGGCCGCTGTGACGGCGGTGCTCAATTGCGGTGACGGTAGTGCTCAACTGAAGTTGAGCCCTGCAAGTTGAGTAACGGTAGGGCTCTAACGGTAGGGCTCAACTTCAGTTGAGCCTACAGCCGGTAGCAAAACTATGGAACTCATAAAAGGTTTTTTCAACATCCTCGCCAATCCGCGGCTGTATTTCTTTCTTATGGTCACGGCGCTCGTCCTGATGGTGTGGAAGCGCGAGGTCTTCACCTCGAAGGCCGTTGGCTACGGCGTCCTGCTCTTCCTGATGCTGTTCTTCGGGCTGGGCGGTCTGGATCCGAACTTCCAGCTCATCGTGACCAAGCCCGACAACGTGCCGATCGTCGGCCTGATATTCCTGCTCGTGTTCTTCACCTGGTACTCGATGCGCGAGGCTGTGCTGAACGACCAGCGCATTGCGAAAGGCGAGGGCCCGATTGAAAAGCAGGAGTCCGACCGCGTATGGGTGTGGCCCGACCTCGTCTACACCGAGCTGATCTCGCTGATTCTGTGCACGGTGGTGCTGATCGTCTGGTCGATCCTGCTGAAGGCGCCGCTCGAGCAGCCGGCGAACCGCGCGGTGACGCCGAACCCGTCGAAGGCGCCCTGGTACTTCCTGGGGCTGCAGGAAATGCTCGTGTACTTCGACCCATGGCTCGCCGGCGTCGTGCTGCCCAGCCTGATCATCGTCGGCCTCATCGCGATTCCCTACATCGACAAGAACCCGAAGGGCAACGGCTACTACACGTTTGCCGAGCGCAAGGTCGAGATCACGATGTTCCTGTTCGGCTTCGTCATTCTCTGGTCGTCGCTCATCGTGCTCGGCACGTTCCTGCGCGGACCGAACTGGAACTTCTTCGGGCCGTTCGAGTACTGGGACACGCACAAGCTCGAAGCGCTGACCAACGTCGATCTGTCCGAGTATTTCTGGGTGCGGACGCTCGGGCAGGGCATGCCGACCAACTATTTCATCCGGGAGCTGCCGGGCATTCTGCTGGTCCTCGTCTACGTGCTCGTCTTGCCCGTGGTCCTCGCCAAGAGCGCGTTCAAGACTTTCTACGCGAAGCTGGGCCCGCCGCGGTTCTACGTGACGGTGTTCCTGTTCCTGATGATGATGTCGCTGCCCATCAAGATGCTGCTTCGGTGGATTTTCAACCTGAAGTACATCGTGGCGATTCCTGAGATCTTCTTCAATATCTGAGACGCTATGGCTGAAAAAAAGGCTGTCGGGCACGCCTATAACATCGACTTCCTGAACGTCGTCTTTGCCGCGTCGAGCATCTTTCTGTTCGTCACGACGCTGTGGATGGTGTGGGACGACTTCGATCGCGAGTGGAAGAACACGCAGCGGCAGTTCACCCAGCTCGAGCTCGAGGTGACGCGCCAGCAGATCGCACAGAACGCGCGCGGCATCGACAAGGCCAAGCTGACCGGGCTGACCAATCAGCTCGCGGCTGGGCAGAAGGGGATGGAAGCGAATCGCGCGCGCATCGACGATGTGAACGATCGGCTGGCCGAAGTCGACCGGCGTCTCTTCCGCGCGAACAAGGCGGCGCAGTTCGCCAAGGCGAACTACGACGTGCATCGCTATGCCTTCGAAGAGGCCCGCACCAAGGACCCCGAAGGCGTCGGCGAGCAGCAGAAAGACATCGCGGCCGAAGCCCAACGACTGAACGAGCTCAACCTCGAAGTGCAGAAGATTGAGGCGGAGCGCGCCGTGCTGCAAGCCGAATTGGGCAAGTACACATCTGAAGTCGGCCGGCTGCAGAAAGAGATCGATCAGGTCAACTTCGAGCAGAACCGCCTGCAGCGGGTGGTGACGAATATCCAGCCGAGCCTCATCAAGGACTATTTCCGCAACGCTCCGCTGCTCGACTTCATGGCGCCGACGCTTACCGTGCGCCAGGTCGTCACGCCGAACGTCGTCGACGACGTGAACTTCGCGCGCGTGATGAAGATGGATCGCTGCACCACGTGCCATCTGGCCATCGACCGCCGCGGCTACGAGAAGTACCCGCAGCCGTTCCGCACGCACCCGAACCTGTCTGCCTACGTGGGCAGCGACTCCCCGCATCCGCTGGCAACGACCGGCTGCACCGTGTGCCATCAGGGGCTTGGCGGATCGACGAGCTTCAACGACGCCTCTCATTACCCCAGCAACGTGAAACAGCGCGAGGAGTGGGAAGAGAAGTACCACTGGCACGAGCCGCACATGTGGGACTACCCGATGCTGCCGACGAACATGACGGAATCGTCGTGCGTGCAGTGCCACCGGCAGGAAATCTACGTCCCGAACGCGCCGAAGCTTGCCGTGGCCTATGCCACCTTCGAGCGTGCGGGCTGCTATGCCTGTCACAAGACGAAAGGCTTCGAGAACTTGAGGAAGCCCGGGCCCATCCTCACGAAGATTTCCGGCAAGCTGACGCAGGACTGGGTGAAGAACTGGGTGCGCGATCCGGTCGCCATCAAGAACGTCACCTGGATGCCGAAGATCTGGTACAACTCGAACAGCAACGCGCCGGCCGACCACCCGCGCAACGAAGCGGAGATCAACGCCGCCGTCGCGTATCTCTTTGCCAACAGCGACACCTACACGCCTGCCGTGGCATCGCCGCCGCGCGGCGATCCGAAAGCGGGCGAGCAGATCGTGCGCTCGATCGGGTGTCTCGGCTGCCACATCATCGACGAAAGCGATCGCGCAGCAGTCGGCCCGCGCCGCACGTTAGGGCAGCCGCTGAAGAGCGTCGGCAGCAAGACGACCTACACGTGGCTCTATAACTGGGTCCGCGATCCGAAGCACTACAACCCGGGCACGTACATGCCCGACCTTCGGCTCACCGATCCGCAGGTCGCCGATGTGGCGACGTATCTGACGACGCTGACTGGTTCAACGGGAACCGCGGCCCCGGTTCAACCGACGCAGGCGCAAGTCGATGCGGTGCTGCTCGACTATCTGAGGAACCTGATGCCGCTCGCCGAGGCGCAGGGGCGTCTGGCGAAGATGGACCCGACGGCGAAACAACTCGACCTCGGGCAGCGCGTCATCGCGCACTACGGCTGTTTCAGCTGCCACGACATCAAAGGATTCGAGACGACGCAGCCGATCGGCGTCGACCTCTCAGAAGAAGGCAGCAAGCTCGTCACCAGGCTCGACTTCGCCTTCGTCGACATCGAGCATTCGAAGCTCGACTGGTTCCACCAGAAGCTGAAAGACCCGCGCTCGTTCGATCAGGGACGGGTGCTGGAACCGCTCGAAAAACTGCGTATGCCAGACTTCCATTTCAACGAAGTCGAGAACGAGCGGCTGCGCACGGCGATCATGAGTTTCCAGCGCGACGTGCAGCCCGCATCCGCGCTGCCGCCTCGAACCGCCAAGCGTGACTACACCGTGCGCGGGCGCGCGCTGGTACGCCGGCAGAATTGCGTCGGCTGCCACGAGATTGAAGGAGACGGCGGAGACTTCCGGACCACCGTGAGCGACCCGACGCTCGCGCCACCAATGCTCACGCCCGAGGGCGCGAAGGTGCAGCCGGACTGGTTGTACGCATTCTTCCAGGGGCCGATCACGATACGTCCCTGGCTGAACGTGCGGATGCCGACGTTCGGCCTGGACGACACGCGCTGGAATACGATCATCGATTATTTCGAAGCGACTGGAAATTCGATTGGGTCGTTCCGGACCTATAACCACGCCGAGTTGACCAGCATGGCGGGTCCGGGCCGCGAGCTCTTCACGCTGCTGAAATGCCAGCAATGCCACGTTCTCGGCGCGATCCCGGCGGATCAGCCGGTCGGGAATCTCGCGCCTGACCTGCGGATGACGCACGAGCGGTTGAAACCGGAATGGATTCTCGACTGGCTGCGAAACCCCGGCAAGATTCAGCCCGGCACGCGGATGCCGCAATTCTGGCCGACGCCGCCGTATCCGAAGTCGTCGTTCCCCGGGCTCGGCGAAGATGCCGAAACGCAGATTCGCGCGATCCGCGATCACCTGATGACGCTGCGGGGCGGCCCAAGCCCGAAGCGGCCGACGCCGGCGCAGAGCACGAATTAGCCGACCTGAAGGTCGGCACTACGACCGTTGTAGTGCCGACCTTCAGGTCGGGCGGACTGTCGTAGTGCCGGCCTTCAGGCCGGCCGCAGGCACTAATCCCCAATCCCTGATCCCCAATCCCTAACCCCGATATAATTCGCTTCGTGCTCCGCCCGTTCAAGTCGGTCCATCCGACCGTCCACCCGACCGCCTACATCGACCAGAGCGCTCAGGTTATTGGGGATGTCGTCATCGGCCAGGAGAGCAGTGTCTGGATGAACGTCGTCATCCGAGGCGACGTCAACTCGATCCGGATCGGCGATCGCACGAATATTCAGGACGGCACCGTCATTCACGTCATGCGCGGCACGCACGCGACGCGTATCGGCCACGAGGTGACGGTCGGACACGCCGCGATTCTGCACGGGTGCACGATTCACGACCGCGTGCTGATCGGGATGGGGGCGTTGCTCCTGAACGGCGCGGAGATTGGCGAGGACTCCATCGTCGCGGCCGGGACGCTCGTGCCGGAGGAAAAGAAATTTCCCGCGCGTTCGCTGCTGATGGGCCGGCCCGCGGCGCTCAAGCGCGAGCTGACTGATAAAGAAGTCGCCAGCATCCGCGACTACGCGGACCGCTACGTCGGCTACCGCAAAGATTATCAAGAATGAGTACGCAGCCCGCGCGCGGCATGCGCGATTTTCTGCCGGAAGATGTGCGCCGTCGCGACTACGTGGTCGGGATCATCAAGGGCGTCTACGATCGATACGGCTTCGAGCCGCTCGAAACGCCGGCGGCAGAAAACATCGAGACGCTTTTCGGCAAATATGGCGACGAGGGCAACAAGCTCATCTTCAAGATTCTCAAGCGCGGCGAGCACGAGGCCAGCGGCCAGGCCGATCTCGCGCTTCGTTACGACCTCACCGTCCCGCTGGCGCGGGTCGTGGCCGAATATCAGTCCAGGCTGCCGCGGGTCTTCAAGCGCTATCAGATTCAACCTGTCTGGCGCGCCGATCGGCCGGCCAGAGGCCGTTTCCGCGAGTTCTACCAGTGCGACATCGACAGCGTCGGCTCGACGTCGCCGGTCGTCGAGGCGGAACAGATCGCCGCGGTGTCTGAAATCCTGACGACCCTCGGGTTTGACGATTTTGTGATCCGGATTAATCACCGGAGATTCATCGCGGCGTGGTTGAGCCGGATTCCAGTGGCGGATGAGCGCTTCGGCGACGTACTGGTCTCGATCGACAAGGTCGACAAGATCGGCAAGGAAGGGGTCGCGAAGGAGCTGGCGGAGAAGGGTTATGGCGAGGCGCAGATTGCCGGTATCGCTGACTGGATCGGCGAGCATTATCCGCCCGAATGGCTGGACTCGATTGCCGGGCAATTCTCCGGGACCGCGGAAGTTGGACTCGACAATCTGCGGCAAATCCTGCGCTTGACGTCGAACACCGCCGCGGCCAACAAGCTGCGGATCGACCCGTCGCTCGCCCGCGGGCTCGGGTATTACACAGGCGCCATCATGGAGATCAACGTCACCGGCATGCCAGGAAGCATCGCCGGCGGCGGCCGTTACGACAACCTGATCGGCATGTTCCTCGGAAGCGAGGTGCCGGCGTGCGGGTTCTCGCTGGGGCTCGAGCGGATTCTGGTGATCATGCAGGAGCGCGGCATGTTTCCTCCTGCCGTCGAGCAGTCCTCCGTCGATGTGGTCGTCGCCGCACTGGAGGAAAGCGCTGTCGCCGCCGCGATGGAAACCGCCGTTGAGCTACGCCGTGCGGGTGACCTTCGTGTCGATCTCTATCCGGACGTGGCGAAGAAGATGGACAAGGTGTTCAAACATGTCGACCACCGGAAGGCCAGCTTCATCGCGATTCTGGGCAGCGATGAAGTGGCTGCCGGAACGGTGACCGTAAGGAACGTGGCGGCGCGAACAAAAGAGACGATGCCCAGAGTGGAAGCGGCATCGTTCATCAGGAAATCTATAAGCAACTAGCCCGACCCGAAAACGGACTAGCCCGAGCGAGCGCGTAGCGCGAAGCGAAGGGTCCGGAGCGAGCGTTGGGGGTGGGGCCCCAACGCGAGCGGTTTGAGAAAAGACAAGCCCCGCATTTAAGGATTTCGTGACAGACAGCACAGGCAACAAATACCGCACGCACAAAAACGACGAGCTGCGCCCCGAGCACGTGGGCCAGCCCGCGCGCGTGTCAGGCTGGGTGCATCGCAAGCGCGACCACGGCAACCTGCTGTTCATCGATTTGCGCGATCACTACGGCGTGACACAGGTGGTGTTTATGCCCGATTCGGACGCGTTCAAGGCCGCCGAAGCGGTGAAACTGGAAAGCGTCATCACGGTCTCAGGGAAAGTGATCGCTCGCACCGAAGAGAACATCAACCCGACGCTGCCGACCGGTCGCATCGAAGTGGTAGCCGATCGGCTCGAGGTGCTGTCGGCCGCAGAGGGACTGCCGTTCCAGGTGGCGGGCACTCAGGACATTCCCGAGGAGCAGCGCCTCCGCTACCGCTTTCTCGATCTGCGCCGCGAGAAGATCCACGGCAATGTCGTGCTCCGCTCGAGGGTCATCTCGAGCATCAGGCGGCGCATGGTGGAGCAGGGATTCCTCGAATATCAGACGCCGATTCTCACGTCGAGCTCCCCGGAAGGGGCGCGGGACTATCTCGTCCCGAGCCGCATTCACGCGGGGAAATTCTATGCGCTTCCCCAGGCTCCCCAACAGTTCAAGCAGCTGTTGATGGTCTCGGGCTTCGACCGCTATTTTCAGATTGCTCCCTGCTTCCGTGACGAGGACGCGCGGGCGGATCGGTCGCCCGGCGAGTTCTATCAGCTCGACCTCGAGATGTCGTTCGTCGAGCAGGACGACGTGTTCGGGGCGATTGAGCCGGTGCTGTCCGGACTCTTCTCGGAGTTTTCCGACTGGAAGGTGACGAGCCCGCCCTTTCCGCGTATTCCGTACGAAGAGGCGATGACCACCTATGGCAGCGACAAGCCCGACTTGCGCAACCCGATCCGCGCGGTCGATGTCAGCGAGATCTTCCGGGAGTCGGGATTTGCGGTCTTTGCCAAAGCCGTGGCGGCCGGGAATGTCGTGCGGGCGATTGTCGCCCCTGGCGCGGCCGAGAAATCGCGCAGCTTTTTCGACAAGACCGTCGAGGCGGGACAGGCACTCGGCCTGGCCGGCGTCGCGTATCTGGTTCTGGCGGAGCAGGCCAAGGGGCCGATTGCGAAATTTCTATCCGACGACAAGCGCGGGGAGCGGATCGCGGCCACCGGCGCACAGCCCGGCGACGCCATCTTCTTCGTCTCTGATGCGGCCGGCAAGATCGGCCGCCCGGTCGATGGCTTGCGCGCGCATCTCGGGCGCGAGCTCGACATCATCGAGTCGAACACCTACAAGTTCTGCTGGATCACGGATTTTCCGTTTTACGAGCGCGATCCTGAAACCGGTCAGGTGGCATTCAGCCACAATCCGTTTTCGATGCCCCAGGGCGGCCTCGAGGCGCTCAACACGATGGATCCGCTGGCGATCAAGGCGTTCCAGTACGACATCGTGTGTAACGGCGTCGAGCTGTCGAGCGGCGCGATTCGAAATCACCGGCCCGATATCATGCTTCGCGCGTTCGAGCTTGCGGGCTACGGGCCGGAGGAAGTTGAAAAGCGCTTCGGCGGCATGCTGAATGCCTTCAGGTATGGGGCGCCGCCGCACGGCGGCCTGGCGCCCGGCATCGATCGCATCGTGATGCTGCTGGCGAAAGAACCAAACATCCGCGAGGTCATCGCGTTTCCGATGACGCAGAACGCGGAAGACCTTCTGATGGGGGCGCCTTCGCCGGTGACCGAGAAGCAGCTTCGCGAGCTGCATATTCAGATAAGGGATCCCAAGAAACGCGGCTAGACTAAATACACGTGACAAGAATCACGCTTCCCGAATCCGGGATTGAAACGCTGTTCGGCTCCTACGACGAGAACCTCAAGCACCTCGAGTCGCAGTTCGGCGTCCGCCTTCGCACGCAGGGACACGACGTGATCGTCGACGGCCCTCCCGCCGAGGTCGGCAAGGTGGAGCGTCTTTTCTCTCAGCTGGGCGCGCTGCTACAGGACGGTTATCGCGTCTCGAATGGCGACGTGAAGACCGCGGCGCAGCTGATCGCCAGCGACCCCAATATCGATCTTCGAGAGTATTTTCTCAAGAGCACGCAGACCCAATCCGGCAAGCGCCGGATTGTCCCGAAGACCGTCAACCAGCGGCGCTATCTCGATGCCACAGAGCAGAACGACATCGTATTCGGCATCGGGCCCGCAGGGACGGGCAAGACGTATCTGGCGATGGCCCAGGCGGTGTCGTTCCTGCTCGCAAAGCGCGTCAACCGCATCATTCTCGCGCGGCCGGCCGTCGAAGCGGGAGAGAAGCTTGGTTTCCTGCCGGGCGATCTGCAGGAGAAAGTCAATCCGTACCTGCGGCCGCTCTACGACGCCCTCTACGACATGATCGAGGTCGAGCGCGCCGAGCGGCTGATCGAGCGCGGCACCATCGAAATCGCGC
>Ga0184625_10001005_pt1 | contig 11505 bp, 6 predicted proteins | sample PLM3_30_b1_FD_133151 | JGI IMG/M metagenome (GOLD analysis project Ga0184625, IMG submission 133151) | Groundwater sediment microbial communities from an aquifer in East River, Colorado, USA - PLM3_30_b1 | ecosystem: Environmental > Terrestrial > Soil > Riparian zone | place: USA: East River... | reverse complement strand
TGTAATCCAAATTCACTGGCTTGGTGCTGAGTGATGAAGCCAATCTGCCAGGCATCGTTCTCATCAACGCTAACAAGGACCGGCTTGTTGAATTTTTTCTTATCGCCTGCAAAGGCCTCAAAGAAATCTTTTACTGTAGAATAAATAATCTTTATTCCGGGTGCCCGCTCCAACGCCCTGCCGAAGAGGTCGAAGAGACTCTTGACCACGAAGGAGGAGGAAATATAACCAACCAGGAGAATAAGGAGGACAACAACTATGAAGCCTAGTCCGGGAATTCGGTGAGGAGTTCCGTCCGCATCGGTGCCTATGAGGTTGGGAAAGAATCGATAAAGCAGGTTTGGGAGTAAGCTATCGATAAAATTGAACAGGCCGGTAACCGCGGCGATGGTAATGAGGATAGGGGCCAGGATAAGCACTCCCTGCAGGAAATATCTCAAAAGTTTCTTAAATGGATGTTCTCTCATAAGTAAGTTGTTGAATCGGTGTAAAGGTAGAGAGGCAAAATGATTGAGACACAAATACTCCAACAGGTCTTTTCTTTTTTAAAATGGTAATAAAACGATTGTGCCCGGTACTAATAATTATAATTCTGCCTGTTGGTATTGAGTAAACTTATAAGGTTTTTGAACAACCTTATGTGTCTTAGCACTGCCCCCTTTCCCATTGCCGGAACTCCATGAAACCCCATTAAGAAATTATGAACGGTCAAAAAAATATGTAGGAAACTTTGGTTACGAAAAAAGTTTCCATAGTTTTGTGCCCCCAATATGATAACGATGGAAAACGATACGAGAGGTAGGATACGCTCAAAGGCGTCGGAAATGTTTATGAAATGGGGTGTACGCAGCGTTAGTATGGATGATATTGCCAATGGATTAGGCGCAAGTAAGAAGACCTTATATCAATATTTCTCTGACAAGGACGAATTAGTGGACGCCGTTGTTGAGCAGATCGTTGCGGAAAACCAATACTTATGTGATATCGACCGGATGGAAGCGGCCAATGCCGTAGAAGAAATCTTCAAGGCCATGGATATGGTTGAAGTGATGTTCCGTAATATGAACCCATCCATTCTCTATGATCTGCAGAAGTATCACCCTAAAGCCTTCGCCCGTTTCCTGAAACATAAAAACGACTACCTGTACAGCGTGGTGCGCTCAAACCTCGAGCGCGGCATTAACGAAGAATTTTACAGGGATGACATTAATGTAGAACTGCTGAGCAGGTTCAGGGTAGAAAGTATGATGATGTTCTTTAATCCTGAATTCTTTGGCAGGCAGAAATTCAACTTCGCGGAAGTGCAACAAAAAATCATGGAACACTTCCTCTTTGGGGTTGCTTCATTGAAAGGACACAAACTCATCCTAAAATATCAACAAGAAAGAGAAAAAAAAATCAGTAAACATGAAACAGGCAGCAAGGTTAAATAGTTGGATACTTGTTTTTTGCTTCCTCTCTCTCCAGGCTACGGCCCAGGAGAGGCATGAGATGTCTGTAAAGCAGGCTGTTGATTATGCCATGAAGAACAGCGCTCAGGTGAAGAATGCACTGATAAACGTTCAGATCCAGGAACAGACAAACAAGGAGATTACCGCACAGGCCTATCCGCAATTGAATGGAACCATCTCGGCAAACTATTTTCCCAAGATCCCGATTCAAACCTTCCCCAACTTTATTGCTACCGGAACCTATTATGTTCTGCAGCAGGAAGGCGTGAAGAATGGAAGCGGCCAACCGATTACTGTTCCCGCTGATGTGGGATTTATTGAAGCGCAGTTTGGTACCCGGTATACCGGTACTGCAGGCGTGGACCTTTCCCAAACCTTATTCGACGGGCAGGTATTCGTAGGATTACAAGCCAGGGCTGCCGCAATTGACTATGCCCGCAAGGGTGCAGAGATAACTCAAGAGCAGATCAAGGCAAATATTTACAAAATCTATTTTCAGCTGGTGGTGGGCCGTAAACAAATCGCCACTTTCGACGCGAATATCGAAAGAAGTGAAAAATTATTACACGACACCAGAGAGATCTATAAGAACGGTTTTGCTGAGAGGCTCGATGTGAGCAAGGTGGAAGTAAGTCTCACTAACCTCAGAACGGAAAGACTAAGGCTCCAAAATCTGTTACAGTCGGGATATCTGGGATTGAAAATACTTCTAGGCATGCCTGCAAGGGATGAGTTGAACCTCACCGATTCGCTTTCACTGGAAAATCAAGAAAAATTCAAGTCTGAAATCCTGGAAGGAACTTATACTTACACAAACCGGAAAGAATACCAACAGGTTGAATTGGCCAAGAAACTTGGTGAATACAACGTGAAGCGCTATAAGTACACCTATTTTCCGGTATTATCAGCTTTTGGATCCTACAGTTATAACGCGCAGCGGAACAATTTCGACTTTTTCGATTTCAACCAGAAGTGGTTTCCTACTGCCATGCTTGGTTTCAGGTTAAATGTTCCCATTTTCGAAGGATTTGCTAAGGATGCGAGGGTTAGGAAAGCCAAGTTTGAATTGGAGCAAACGGTGAATAGCCTGGAAAACCTCAAACTTACTATCGACCAGGAAGTAGAGGCCTCAAGAATTGATATGCGTACAGCCATCGCTTCATTGGATTTCCAAAAAAGTAATATGGAGTTGGCCGAAGATGTTTACAACCAAACCAAAATGAAATACGAACAGGGTCTTGGGTCCACATTAGAGATCTCTAATGCGGAGTCTGATTTAAAAGTAGCCCAGAATAATTATTACAACGCCCTGTATGATGCCATCATTGCAATTGTGGACTACAGGAAGGCAACAGGAACACTATGATCAATCTCATTCATAAAACGAATTATATGCAACCAAAAAACATCAGGATGAAAATTGTACATCTCCTGGCAATTGTGGCAGTTGTGGGGCTGGCGGTGGCCTGCGGTGCGAGTTCAAAGGAGAACAAAGGTGAGCTGAATGATAAGAAAGTGGAACTACAAAAATTGAAGAACGAGCAAACCAAGATCGCTGACCAAATCAAGAAGCTGGAGGAAGAAATTGCGAAGCTGGATCCAAATGCGGTTACAGTCAAGCCAAAGTTGGTTAGTGTTAGCACGCTTACTACTCAAAGCTTCGCTCACTATATCGACCTGCAGGGAAGAGTTGACGCAGAGAATATTGCCAATGTTAGTCCACGCGGACAGGGCGGCCAGGTAAAAGCAATCTATGTGAAAGAAGGTGATCATGTAAAGAAAGGGCAATTATTATTGAAGCTGGATGATGCTGTTGTGAAGCAACAAATTGAACAAGTGAAAATTCAATTGGACCTGGCAAAATCTGTTTACCAGCGCCGAAAAAATTTATGGGACCAGAAAATTGGAACTGAGATTGAATTAATAACTGCAAAGAATACTGTAGACAACCTGGAAAAACAAATAGACTTGTTGAACGAACAGTTAAGCATGACCAATGTTTATGCGGAGATACCGGGAGTTGCGGACATTGTGAATATCAAAGTTGGAGAGGTGTTTAGCGCTCAAACATCGGCTATGGCAGGAATCCGAATTGTAAATTCCTCGAGTCTAAAGGTCGTAGTTGATATTCCTGAGAATTATTTAAGCAGGGTAAGAAAGGGAACTCCGGTCTTGATTGAGATCCCTGATGCAAACCAATCTTTTAAGTCAAGTATTTCTGTGATCAGCCAGATGATCAATAACACATCCCGTGGATTTATGGCAGAGGCAAAACTTCCATCAGGATCAAATTTGAAGCCGAACCAGATAGCGATGATTCGTATCCAGGATTATGCAGCAGCCAACGCAATGGTTGTTCCCATGAATACAGTACAAACAGACCAGGATGGAAAATATGTTTATCTCATGGCTACCGAAAATGGAAAAGTGATTGCCAGGAAGAGGCCTGTGGTTGTTGGAGAATTAAATGGGGACCTGATAGAAATTAAACAGGGCCTGGTTGCTGGAGATAAATTAATCTCTGAGGGTTTCCAAAGCCTTTATGATGGCCAGCTGATCACTACTGATGATAAATAGTTGTGCAGCCATCTCTGAATTTACAGCAGTAAATGATTTAAAGCAATACTCATGAGCATCAAGAATAGAATTGTGGAAGGATTTAAGCAAGTCAAACTGTCCAGTTGGTTTATCGATCATTCGACAGTAGCATATGTGGCTACCATAACGATAACTCTTGTGGGGCTGAGCATTTTTACTTCTCTTCCAAAGGAATCTTATCCTGACATTGTCATTCCCCAGATATATGTTTCCACCATTCAAGCAGGTACTTCTCCCAAGGACATGGAGAATTTGGTGACTCGCCCCATTGAAAAACAATTGAAGAGCATAACAGGAGCAAAAATTCGCAGGATCACCAGTACTTCTATCCAGGACTATAGCAGCATTGTGGTGGAATTCGAAACCAGTGTGAAAGTTGAAATTGCCAAACAAAAAGTAAAGGATGCGGTTGACAAAGCGAAACCGGATTTGCCAACAGATCTTACGCAGCAACCAGATGTGATGGAGGTTAGCTTCTCAGATTTCCCAATCATGTTTGTGAATGTAAGTGGGAATTATGATGCTGTTAAGTTGAAAGAGTATGCGGATGAATTGAAAGATAGATTTGAAGAGATGCCTGAAATTAACAAGGCCGAGCTCACGGGTGCTCCGGAAAGGGAAATCCAGGTAAATGTAGACAAGTATAAGATGGAGGCAGCGGGGGTGAGCTTTAATGATATTGCGCAGGCCATCAGTTATGAGAACAGAGACATTAGCGCGGGAAACATTAAGATCGGAACCATGCAGCCAACCATCCAGGTGAAGGGGCAATTTGTTTCGGCTTATGACATGCAAAGTATTGTGCTTAAGAACATCTATGGTCAGCCAATTTATCTCAAGGACATTGCAGAAATCTCAGATACCATCAGGGAAAAAGACAGTTATTCCAGATTAAATAAGAAGAATGTTGTTACCCTTCAAATTGTTAAGCGGGCTGGCGAGAACTTAATTGTAACCACTGATAAGGTGAAGGCCCTTGTGGCGGATATGAAGCAAAAAAGTGAATTACCTCCTGACCTCCTGGTTGGTTTTACAGGTGATCAGAGCGTGGAGACGAGAACCTCTTTTGCTGAATTGATCAATACGATTATAATAGGGTTCATTCTTGTGTTATTGGTATTGATGTTTTTTATGGGCGTAAGCAATGCATTCTTTGTAGCGCTTAGCGTTCCATTAAGTGTATTTCTGGCTTTTATGTTTCTCCCATTAGCAGATTGGATTGTAGGAACAAAGGTTACCTTGAATTTCATTGTGTTGTTTGCCCTGCTATTTGGACTCGGTATCATAGTAGATGATGCCATTGTTGTGATCGAGAACACGCATAGGATATTTCACAATGGAAGAGTTCCAGTGAAAACTGCAGCCAAGATGGCGGCAGGAGAAGTATTTGTACCCGTCTTATCGGGTACTGTTACTACGCTGGCGCCTTTTGTGCCTCTCTTATTCTGGCCGGGTATTATAGGCAAATTCATGATTTACCTGCCCACCATTCTTATATTAACGCTCTCAGCTTCACTTATCGTTGCCTTCCTGATCAATCCTGTTTTTGCAACTTCCTTCATGAAAGTGGAACAGTATCCTGATCCAAAACCCAAGAGCGCAATCTTCAGGAATAGAGCTTTCTGGTTTTTCCTTGCTATTGGAATATTGTTTCATATAGGCGGTTCGCATGGAATAGGCAATTTCATATTGTTAATGGTAATCCTTGTAGTATTAAATCGCTATTTTCTGCGAGACCTCATTCATGGCTTTCAAACACGGGTCTTGCCAAAATTCATGAATGGTTATGAGCGCTCACTGAGATGGGCATTAAAAGGAAATAGGCCTGGCTGGCTCGTGTCCTCTGTATTTATTCTCTTTGCTGTTTCTTTTGCATTGTTAGGTGCCTCAATTTCCAGCGGCAGAACTAAAAGAGAGTTTTTTCCTACAGGAGATCCCCCTATCATCTATGTATATGTGAAAATGCCTGTTGGTACAAAGACAAGCTATACTGATAATATTACAAGGCAGTTGGAGGACAGAGTATTCCAGGTAATAGGAGAGAATAATCCAATTGTCGAATCGGTTATTTCCAACGTTGCCGTAGGTGCAACTGATCCCTTTGGCGGCGAAAGAGGTACGCAGGCACATCTAGGAAGAATCCAAATTTCCTTTGTTCAATATGACAAGCGAAATGGGATTCATACTTCAGTCTATATGGATTCATTGCGTAAGGCCATCAAGGAGATTCCCGGAGCGGAAATCAGCATCTCAGGCCAGCAAAATGGTCCCGCTTCTGGCGCACCGGTGAATATTGAAGTAGTGGGAGATGAGTTTGATGATATCGTTCGCACGGCGGTGAAGTTGAAGAATTACCTCGATAGTATTAACGTGGAAGGTGTTGAGAAATTAAAGCTCGATGTAGATGTCACAAAACCCGAGTTGGCAGTTACTATCGATAGAGCCAGGGCATTACGTGAAGGCATTAGCACCGGTCAGATCGGGACGGAAATTCGAACAGCCCTTTTTGGCAGGGAGGCAAGTAAGCTGAAATTAGGAGAGGATGAATATAAAATCCAGGTGCGTTATAGCGAGGCGCTCCGGAATAACCTGGCAGACCTTCAAAACCTAAAGATCACCTATAAGGATATGAGCACTGGGTCGAACCGGCAGGTGCCCATCAGCAATTTTGTAAAATTCGATTACAATAATACACTTGGTGGAGTGAAGAGAAAAAACCTGAAGCGGTTAATTACCATCTACTCCAATGTTGACCAGGAGAAATATGACGTAAGTGTGATTAACCAGCAGTTAGCGACTGCCATTCAGGATTTTCGGGACAAGCCTGATAGTATAACCATTCGCCAAACGGGGCAACAGGAAGAAGAACAGGAATCCCTGGGATTTCTTCTTACTGCACTCATCATTGCGCTGGGATCGATCTTTGGAATTCTTGTGCTCCAATTCAATTCCTTAAGTAAGCCGTTTATAGTTTTATCGGAGATCTTGTTCAGTATTATAGGCGTTTTCCTGGGTTTTGTCATCACGGGTATGAAGATGCCAATGATAATGGTGATGATGGGAATAGTCGGACTTGCCGGTATCGTGGTAAAGAACGCCATTTTGTTGATAGAATTTACTGATGAGTTAAGACACAGGGGAACGCGTACCAAGGAAGCTGTTGTGCAGGCGGGCAAAATTCGTATCATCCCTGTTATGTTGACCGCCCTGGCAACTATGCTTGGGCTGTTCCCACTTGCCATCGGTTTGAATATTAACTGGCTTTCCTTATTCCAGCACTTAGACCCAGATATTTTCATTGGAGGAGAAAGTGTAGTGTTCTGGGGTCCGCTTTCCTGGACACTGATCTTTGGCCTGCTCTTCGCCTTCTTTATGACGCTGCTGATGGTACCATCAATGTACCTCATCTCAGAAAGACTAAGGCGACCAATGAGCAAGTTTTATGGAACTAAATGGATAGCGCTATTAGGATTTACCGGTCCGCTCTTTTTCCTGTTGGTATTCTTTATGTGGGTGTGGAGAAGAGTTATACTGAGAAAACCCATGCTTCCAAGGTATTTGGGGTTTAAGGCAAAATAAAAAAAAGATAGAGGTCCGATCTTTTTTAAAAGATCGGACCTCTTAAATCTCAATTCTATAATTTAAAATATCAAAATCCCTTCTTCTGTGTAACCTGCCCCTCAGCATCCAATTCAACTATGGGGTACCCCAGTTTCTGCAGGCCTGCAAACACCTTAGCTTTATCGCCTACCAGCAGCATATTTAATTTATCTGGCTTAATCCATCTTTTGGCCAGGGCGTCAATGTCTTTTTTCTTCATGCTCTTCAGGATCTTAATCTGCGTTTCAACATAATCAGGAGGCAAATTGTATTTCAGCATTCTTGAAATAAACTGTGCCTTTTGGGGGCCAGTTTCATATCGCAATGCATCCCGTTGTCCGATTGAATTTTTCATGAAGGCAAGTTCTTCTTCTTTAATGCCGTTCTCCGCATAATCCTTCAATTCTTTGATTACCTCGGCAAGAGCACTGTCTGTGGCCTCTGCTTTAATACCGGAGCTAAATTCAAATTCCCCGGTTAACTCATCACCATCAAATGAGGAGCGTGCTCCATAGGTCCATCCCTTATCCTCTCGCAGGTTTAGATTGAGCCGGCTATTGAAATCTCCTCCCAGGGCATAATTCATAAGCGTCGCTTTATAATATTCACCGGTAGCGTCATATTTCAATCCCGTTGCATAACCAACCCTGAATTCAGTTTGTGCGGCTTTTGGAACGTCCACTAAATAGATCTGGGATTGAGAAGCCACTTTCGGTTGTACGTTCACTACAGGCATTTCTACTTTCTTCTCCGTTAACTTTCCCATGAACGAAAGCTGAGGTAAGATTTCAGATTGTTTGATGTCTCCAACAATCACCATCCTCGTTCCCTTTGAAGTGATATAGCTATCGTAATACTTCTGAATATCCTGGAGTGTGATATTGTTCAGGCTTGCTTCTGTGCCGTTTTGGTCCACGCCAAGAATATTGTCAGTTCCATAATTGATTTTATTGATCACACTGCTGGCAACAAATGCAGGTTGAGATTTTGCCTGCCTCAGGTTTTCAATACTTTGTTTTTGTATCCGCTTGAAGGCAGCTTCTGTAAAATTGGGATTGTATAACCTCTCCTGCAGTAACTCAAGCGTCTTTGGAAGATTCTTCTTCAGAGATTGGACTGTTATGCTTACCTCATCAGTTGCGCTATTTACACGAATGGTACTTCCCAACCTCCGCAATTCATCTGAGAATTTTTCAGCAGTATAATTCTTCGTGTCCTCGTTCATCATATCGGCAAACATCCCGGCAAGTCCTGCCTTGGACAAGTCATTGGCCTGGGTGATGTGGCCACCGGGGATAGAAATGTTCAAGGTGACTACTGGAACTTCTGTATTCTCTGTTCCAATAAGCTTGATCCCATTCCTTAATTCACTCTTCCAGAAAGCAGGAACCTTAACCACAGGGTTAGGCCCATTTCCCGGAATTTTTGCCCGGTCAAAATTATCCTTTGCCTTCCCATATTTCAGTCCGGCATAACCATACTCCGGCGGAGTATAATGGGTTGAATCGATTTTATAATTGTTAGCCCCGGCAATGGCCGATTCCTGTCCCTTGGTAAGTACACTCAATATCACGCAGTGCTTGTCGTTGATGTATTGGTTATACACGCGCATCACATCTTCCTTTGTTACGGACCTGAACATCTTCAACAATTCGCTGATCATATTCGGATTGCCGGTGAAAGTCTGGAATTGCGCTAGTTGAGCCACCTTTCCAGAAACACTTTGAAGTCCATTAATATATTGCGCTTCTGCGCTTCCTTTGAATTTGCTGATGTCCTCATCGGTCACTCCTCTTTTCTCAAAGGAATCCAACGAAGCCCTTACCAGTTTTTCCATTTCAGCCAGGGTCTTCCCCCTGAATGGTGAAACACGGAAAGTAAATTCTCCTGCCAGTTCCGAAAGTTGGCTGAAGGCACTGGCCTGCAGGGCAAGCTGTGTCTTCACCATGTTTTGATATAAGATTGAACTATTTCCCTGCCCGAGAATTTGTGAAAGACAGGTAAGTGCAGCCATATCGGGATGGTAGTTGGGAACTGTAGGGAACGTGATAGTTAGCAATGGTAAACGCGCATAGTTATCAATATAAGAAACATACCGATCCGCGTCCAGAATTGCGGAAGGCACAACTACTTTCTGTACTTCAGGTCCACGGGGAATGGAGCCGAAATATTTCTCAGCCAGTTTTACAACGTCGGCCGTCTTTACGTCTCCGCCCACAGTAACGGTTGCATTGTTTGGACCATACCAGCGGAGGAAGAAATTCTTGAGGTCATTTACCTCTACCCTGTTGAGGTCTTCCACATATCCAATAGTTAGCCAGGAATAGGGATGACCATAGGGATAAAGGTTGCGGGCTGCTACTTCTCCCGCAAGCCCATAAGGGCGATTGTCATAATTCTGGCCCCGCTCATTCTTAACGGTAGCCCTTTGAATCTCGAATTTTTTTTGGGTAACAGCATCCAGCAAGAAGCCCATTCGGTCTGCTTCCAGCCAAAGCATTTTTTCCAGTTGATTGCTTGGAACCGTTTCATAATAATTGGTACGATCGCGGTTAGTAGATCCATTCAAAGTGCCACCTGCATCGGACACAATTTTGAAATGTTGTTCGTCTGCAACGTGGTCACTACCCTGGAACATCATGTGCTCAAAAAAATGGGCGAACCCGGATTTTCCAATTTCTTCACGGGCTGAACCAACATGATAAGTGACGTCAACATGTATCACCGGGTCACTGTGATCCTCGTGTACAACTACAGTCAGCCCGTTGGGAAGAACATACTTTTCATAAGGGATAACCAGATCATCATTTTTTTTGGTGACTTTGTCAACCAGCTTGGCTTGGGCAAAAAGGTTTCCACATACCAGTAGCAGGTAAGCTGCGAGCAGCAAGAATCTTCGTTTCATAATCTGTAGTTTGATTTTAGAAGGGCAATTAAATTACCGCAATCCTTCAATTAAGCCAAACCTTTTATCATTTTAGAAAGAAACCATGATAGATTGTTTTATAAATTCACCTAAAAAATAGAGCATGAGAACTACACATGAAATAGACTACAGGATTGTTGGTGAAGAGATGCAGTATGTTGAGCTTGAACTCGATCCAAATGAAACAGCTATTGCTGAGAGTGGTGCATTCATGATGATGGATGACGGCATCCAGATGCAAACCATATTCGGTGATGGTTCAGCTCAGCAGGGAACCGGCCTTCTGGGCAAATTATTCAGCGCAGGTAAAAGAGTATTGACCGGTGAGAGCCTGTTTATGACCACATTTACAAATGTTGGATCCGGGAAGAAAAAAGTATCCTTTGCCTCTCCTTATCCTGGCAAGATCATACCACTTGACCTGCAGCAGCTTGGTGGAAGGATCATTGCGCAAAAGGATGCCTTTCTCTGTGCAGCCAAGGGAGTGAGCATTGGAATCGAATTCCAGAAAAGACTAGGGACTGGCATATTCGGAGGTGAAGGGTTCATTATGGAAAAACTGGAAGGGGATGGAATGGCTTTTGTGCATGCCGGCGGGCACGTTTTTGAAAAAGACCTCCAAAGTGGAGAAGTCCTTAAAGTTGATACCGGTTGCCTCGTGGCTTATACCAGCACGGTGGATTACGATATTCAATTTGTTGGCGGGATCCGCAACACCCTCTTTGGAGGAGAAGGTTTATTCTTCGCCACCTTAAGAGGTCCGGGAAAAGTTTGGCTGCAAACCTTGCCCATCAGTCGGCTTGCAAGCAGAGTATTATCGTATGGCAGCTACAAACGCAAAGAAGAGGGAAGCATCCTTGGCGGACTTGGAAATTTGCTGGACGGAGACGGGCGGTAAGAGGAAGAAGATTCAAGGCACAAGGTACAAGG
>Ga0184625_10001002_pt1 | contig 11509 bp, 12 predicted proteins | sample PLM3_30_b1_FD_133151 | JGI IMG/M metagenome (GOLD analysis project Ga0184625, IMG submission 133151) | Groundwater sediment microbial communities from an aquifer in East River, Colorado, USA - PLM3_30_b1 | ecosystem: Environmental > Terrestrial > Soil > Riparian zone | place: USA: East River... | reverse complement strand
CCGCTCGAACGCGTCTCGACGTCGATGACGATCAATTCGCCGGCGGCGCCGATCTGGGCGATGTACATCGTCGCCGCAGAAAAGGCCGGCGTGCCGCGCGACCAGCTCGAAGGCACGACCCAGAACGACATCCTCAAGGAGTTCGTCGCCCAGAAGGAGTTCCTCTTCCCACCCGCGCCGTCGATGCGCCTCGGGACCGACACGATCGAGTTCGGGACACGCGAGCTGCCGCGCTGGAACACGGTCTCGATCAGCGGCTACCACATTCGCGAGGCCGGCTCGACCGCGATCCAGGAGCTGGCGTTCACGATCGCCGATGGGATGGCCTACGTCGAGGCGGCGCTCGCCCGCGGGCTGCGGATCGACGACTTCGCCCCGCGCCTCAGCTTCTTCTTCAACAGCCACAGCGACTTCTTCGAGGAGATCGCCAAGTTCCGGGCCTCGCGTCGCATCTGGTTCAAGCTCATGACCGAGCGCTACGGCGCCGAGAACGAGCGATCGGCCTGGATGCGCTTCCATACCCAGACGGCCGGCGTCTCGCTGACGCCACAGCAGCCACTCAACAATCTGACCCGGGTCGCGCTCCAGGCCCTCGCCGCAGTGCTCGGCGGGACACAGTCGCTCCACACCGACGCCTACGACGAGGCGCTCGCGGTCCCGACCGCCGAGGCCGCGTTGCTCGCCCTCCGCCAGCAGCAGATCATCGCCGAGGAGAGCGGCGTCGACGCCACCGTCGACCCGCTTGGCGGATCCTGGTTCGTCGAGGCGCTGACCGACGAGACGGAGGCCGCGGTGTGGCGCTACCTCGACGAGATCGACCGCCGCGGCGGGATGGTCGCGGCGATCACCGAGGGCTACCCACAGCACGAGATCGCCGACGCCGCCTACCGCTACCAGCGCGAGTTCGACGCCGGCGAACGTCGGGTGGTCGGGATCAACGCCTTCGTCGACGAGGCGGAGCGGACGACGATCCCGGTCCTGGCGGTCCCACCCGGGTCCGAGGAGCGCCATCTCGCGAGGCTGGAGCGGACGCGCCGCGAGCGAGACGCGGCGGGCGTCGAGGCTGCCCTGCGCGGGCTGCGCGAGACGGCGTCGCGGCCGGAGTCGAGCGAGACGAATCTGATGCCGCATTTCATCCGCTGCGCCGCGGCCTACGCCACGCTCGGCGAGCAGTGCGCGGTCCTCCGCGAGGTCTTCGGGGAGTACCGCGAGCCGGTCGCGGTCTGAGCGAGGGCGCCCCGATGTACCTCGACTCGCTCGAGTTCCTCGAGGAAGAGCGCGAGGCCTGGGCGCCGTTCGAGGTCCTCGCCACGCTGACCGATGAGCAGCTCGCGGTCCCGGTCGCTGACGCGCACGGCTGGACCGGCCGGGAGCTGATGGCGCACCTGGTCGCCTGGCAGGTGAACGCGGTCGCGGTCGCGACAGAGCTGGCGGTGGATGAGACGAGCGCGACCAAGGCGCGCGCCGACGCCGAATGGGAGCGGCGCGGGGGCGAGGTCATCAATGCCGAGATCGACGCCGAATGGGCGGCGATCCCGATGGCCGAGCTACGCGAACGCTTCAGGACGGTCCCCGGCGAGCTCCGAGGGTATCTGACAGTCGTACCCGAAACGCGCTGGCTCAAGCACGCCGACCACCAGCGCTTCTTCCTCGAGGAGACGACCGAGCACTATGCCGACCACCGGGCCGATCTCGATGCGGTGCTGGCGGCGGTGTCCGGTTGACCCTCGGGGAGCTGCTCGTGGGCGCAGCGGCCGGTCTGGCCGGGTGCGCGGTCGGGAAGGCCCCGGACGGAACGGTGACCTGGAAGCGCAAGGAGCGTCCGTTCGCGACCGTCTCGGCTGACGGGGCGGTCGCCGAATTCGCGCTCGACCCGGCGGTAGCGGCTGCCGCGATCCGAACGCCCGACGTGGCGCGATCCGGACGCGGCGCGGGCTGGGTCACGTTCGCGCCCGCCGAGCTCGATCCCCACGCCGTGGATCGCGCACTCGCCTGGTTCGCCTCCGCCCATCGCCTGGCAGGCCCGCTCGATTGACGTCTCAGAGCACGAGACCAGGGCTCGGTGGTCCCACCGGCCCCGTCGACCATGCTGCCCGAGCAAGACCGCGACCGCGGCCGCCGCCGTCGCCGTCGCCTCGCGTCGTGATGCTCTCGAATGGCATCGACCGGCGAGGGCCTCATCGGCGAGCATCCCCACGAGCCTGACGCGACCGTCGCGCCCGTGAATCGAAACGACCCCGGTCTGGGACCGGGGTCGCGGCTCGGAAGCGACGGGCGCCTGCCCGCCGGGCGCTACTCGGCGGCGGCCGTGGCGAACTCGGCGAGGTTGAACTGCTGCTCGAGCTGCTCGAGCGGCTTGAACCCGACCACGCCCTGCGGCTGGGAACCGGGCTTGAAGAACGCGATGACCGGGATGCTCAGGATGTTGAACGCCTGGGACAGCCCCGGATTGGCGTCGACGTCGACCTTGACAACATCGACCGAGCCTTCGTACTTCTCGGCGAGCTTCTCCATCTCCGGTGCGACCATCTTGCACGGCCCGCACCACGCCGCCCAGAAGTCGACCACGACCGGGCGCTCCGACTTGAGGACGAGCTCCTCGAAATTCGCGTCCGTCGCGATCTTGATCTCCGCCATCGGGAACCGTTCCCCTTTCTGTCTGCGCCTAGCGCGCGATGTCCTGGATGAGTCGATAGGCCTCGAGGACACGCGGATCGGCGAGGCGATAGTAGACGGTGCTCCCGTCGCGACGGGTCGTCACGAGACCCGCGCTGCGCAGGACCGCCAGATGCTGGCTCATGTTGGGCACCTGGCATCCCACGCGTTCGCTGAGGTCGGTCACCGAGAGCTCGCCGATCGCGAGCGATTCGAGGACGCACAGGCGCTTTGGGTCGGCCAGCGCTCGACCTACGGCCGCGTAGCGCAGTCGTTCGGGTTCGGCCGAGACCGGCAGGCGATCCAACATCGGGACGACCATATCATCGTTTGCGCAAACACGCAAGTAAGCCGGCGCCGCCGGCGACGGATCCGTCGACCCGCCGGACGTGCCGCCGGCCTCCCTGCCGGCGGCACGCCGCGACCCCGCGTTCGACCCGACCCTACGGGGCGTCCGCGGAGATGGAGATCTGACCGGACGTGACCGGGTGGGTCCGCGCGTTGTCGGCGGGCCAGGGCCGCCCGGCGCAGTAGGCGGCGGAGCTCGGGAAGAGCGGGATGAACCCCATCGCCGTCGACCGGTCGCCCGACGGCCCGCCGTCGAGGACGCGGAACCAGGCGTCCTCACCTGGCTGTTGGGTCGCGTCCGGGTCGTTCGTCGAGACCCTGGTCAGCACGCCGCCGATCCATGCTCGGCCGGCGGCCGCGTCGTAGCTCAGGCAGGTGAGACGCCCCCAGTACTTGACATACAACCCATCGACTTCGTAGGCGTGATGGAACGAGCCCGTCGCCCGGCCGTCGGCGTGCAGCACCGCACTGAAGCCGAACTGCATCGGGATGGTCCCCGCGAACAGGAACCATCCACCGCCGGTCACCTGGACCACCTCATCCCCGGCGGCGGTGCCGGCCGGGATGGCGAAGAGAGAGACGGCGAGGACCGCGCTGAGCAGGGATCGTCGAACGCGCATGGAGGTGCACCTCGTACGGGGGTCCGGCCCGGTCGGACCCGGTTCCTCCGAGGGTGAGGGCGACGACCGACGACGTCTTGGATGATCGGGCGTTCTTTGAACGATGCGGACCGTGTGGCACTATCTCGAGCATGGGATCCCCCGTTCCGGTCACGCTGGGCGCCAGTCGGGCGCGGGCCCTCGACGTCATGGGCGGAAGCGCGACCTCGGTCGTCTTCCCGGCGGGTGCGGAGCTGGTCCGCCACGAGCACGCGCGAACGACGGTGGCCATCGTCATGCGGGGCGGCTTCGAACTGATCCATGGATCGCACGAGCGCCTCTGCCCACCGGCCACGGTGCTCATCGAGCCGGCGGGCGAACGGCACGCGAACCGGTTTGGCGCGGCTCCCACGAGCGTCCTCGCGGTCAGCCTCGAGCCCGGCCGTCCGGGGACGGCACTCGAGTCGTTGACGCGTCGGCTGTCGTTCTCACGAGACCCGTTCGCCGTCGCGCTCGCCGGCCAGGTCCGGGCCGAGCTCGAGCACCCCGACGACGTGTCGCCACTCGCGGTCGAGGCCTGGATCCTGGAACTGCTGGCCGACCTGCTCCGTGCGCGCCACGACGCCGGCCGTCCGCGATGGCTCCTCGAGGCTCGCGATCTCGTGACCGACCGCTACGCGGAGGCGCTGCGCGTGACCGACATCGCGGCGGCGGTCGGGGTCGGCCCGGAGCGATTGGCGCGCGCCTTCCGTCGCGAATACCGCGAGCCGATCTCGTCCTACCTGCGACGCCGACGGGTCGCGGTCGCGGCGAGCCTGCTCGAAACAGGGGACGAACCGATCGCCCGGATCGCGTCATCCGTCGGGTTCGCGGACCAGAGCCACCTGACTCGGGCCTTCGTGCGCGACCTTCGGACGACACCCGGACGATACCGAACCGAGCGCCGCAAGCGGCCGATGGACTAGACCGGGGCCATGCCCGAGATCCATGAGCATGTCGTCGGGATCGCCGACATCGAGGGCGCCCGCGAGCGGCTGACCGGCACGGTCCATCGGACAGCGGTCATGACGTCCGCGACGGCGGCACGCTGGACGACCCTCGCCACCGGCGTCCGGCTGGGCGACGACCGCCTGTACCTCAAGCCCGAGCAACTCCAGAAGACGGGCTCGTTCAAGGCACGAGGCATGACGAACCGGGTCGCCACGCTCCCTGCAGCCGCGAAGGCCAGCGGCGTCATCACGCTGTCCGCCGGCAATGCGGGCCAGGCCTACGCCTGGGCCGGACGCATCGCTGGTGTCGCGGTCACCGTGGTCATGCCGGCCGACGCCGTGCGCTCGAAGGTGGAAGCCTGTCTCGGGTATGGGGCACGCGTCATCCTGCACGGCGCCCATGTCGGCGAGTCCCTCGCGGAGATGGAGCGCGTGCGTGACGCGGAGGGCCTCGAATTCGTGCACCCGTTCGACGACCCCGCGGTCATCGCCGGGCACGGATCGATCGGCCTTGAGCTCCTCGACGACATCCCGGCCCTGGACGTCGCGGTCGTCGGGGTCGGCGGCGGGGGTCTGATCTCCGGGGTGGCCGCCGCACTCAAGGAACGCCGTCCGGGGATCCGCGTGTACGGTGTGGAACCGGAGCGCTCGAATGCGGTGTCGCTCGCGCTGGAGCGCGATGAGGTCGTGCGGATCCAGCCGGACAGTGTCGCGGACGGCCTTGGGGCGCCGTTCGCCGGCGCCTGGACGATGGCGATGTGCCGGCGCTACCTCGACGACATCGTGCTGCTCGACGACGCGACCATCCTGGCGGGGCTGCGCTTCGCGGTCGAGCGACTCAAGCAGGTCGTCGAGCCGGCCGGCGCCGCGGCACTGGCCGCCGTCCTCGCCGGGCGGATCCCGATCCGCGAGGGCGAACGGGTCGCGGTGGTCCTCTCGGGCGGGAACGTCGAGGTCGGCCGGCTGGGCGTGCTGCTCGAGGCGGCCGGGACGTTGCCCGGGGCCCAGGCGTGACCGAGGCCTCCGGTTCGCCGGAGCCCGACGCCGAACCCACCTCCGCGACCCACGCCGACCCTCAGCCGGGGGCGGATCCGCCCGCTCCGGTCGACGCCGCAGCGACCCCCGTGCCCGAATCGAGTCAGACGACCGGCCCGCCGCCCGAAGCCGAACGAGTCCAGGAGCCCGACTCGGCGCCCGAGACGGGTCCGGCGCCGGTGTCGTCTGACGCCTCGATCCCGGTGCCAGCGGTCGAGTCCACGCGCCGGCTGCTCGGCGCGAGCTTCGATCTCCTCAATCGCGCCTCCGACGACATGCGCCGCGCCTCCTTCTACATCGGGATCGTCGTCCTCGGCACCGTCGGTCCGTTCGCCCTCGCGAATCTCGCGCTCGAGATCGTGTCTATCCATCGGACGGCTCGCGAACTCCGGGAGCTGTTCGATGCCGGGTTCGGCGGCTGGTACTGGCTCCTGGGGGTCCTCGCCGGCCTCGGACTCGTCGTCGCCGCCGTCGAGAGCCGGACGATGGCCTCGGCGATCCTCGGCGGTCGCCTCGCCGAACGCCCGATCTCGGTTCGCGAGGCGCTCGCCCGATCGCGGATGGTCTTCTGGCGGGCGATCCTTGCCTCGATCATCCTCGCGATCCCGGTCTCGATCACCCAGGCGATCGTCCAGGCTGGGCTCGAACGGTTGCTCGGAGGCCAGGCCGACGCGTCACTCGTGAGCTCGACGATCGTTGCCGGGGTCGTCGGGGCGCCGCTCGCGTACCTGCTGACCGGGATCGTCCTCGGCGACGTCGATCCATTCGAGGCGACACGTCGCTCGTTCCGCGTCTTCCGCGCCCGGAAGCTGGCCGCCGCGCTGGTCGCGGTCTTTGAGACGGTCGCAGTCCTCCTCGTCGTCCTGGGCCTCGGGGCGGGGCTTGACATCGCGCTTCGGGTTTTCGATGCCCTCGGTCTGGGCTCTGACTCCGGTCCGGCCGGGCTCATGCTGATCACCCTTGGCGTGGTGGTCGGCGTCTTCGCGCTCGGGACGTTGATCTACACGGCACTGGCGATCTCGGTCGCGCCGCAGGTCGTGATGTTCGTCGGGTTGACGCGCGCCACGATCGGGCTCGACCACGTGAGACCCGGCGGTGACCGCGATCCGGCGCCGGGCCGCGTTCGCGGGGCTCGCTTCCGCTGGTTGACGATCCCGATGCGGATCGGGTTCGTCTCCGGTGTCATCGGCCTGGTCGCTGCCCTGGTGATCCTCGCCGACTGACCGCGGTGTCAGTCGATGCCGAGCTCGTGGAGGCGCTCGTCGTCGATGCCGAGGTGATGGGCGAGCTCGTGGACGACCGTGACCCAGACCTCGTCCGCGAGGTCATCGGGGTCGGCGAAGTCCTCCTCGAGTGGCAGCCGAAAGAGCGTGATCCGGTTGGGGACCGGCGCCCAGTCCGCCCCCCACTCTGTCCGCGGGACGCCCTCGTACAGGCCGTAGAGGGTCTCGTCCGGCGCGATGTCGTTCTCACGGCGCTGGTCGGGCGACGGTTCGTCGGCGATGACCACGGCGACCTCGTCGAGCGCGCTCGCGAACGGCTCCGGAATCGCGTCGAGGGCGCCGGCGACCAGCTCGTCGAACGGGCGGTGACGGCGGAGACGATGACGGGCGCTTCGCGCACCGCGGCGGCGCTTGACCATGGCGCCCGTATCCTAGGGGCGATGGAGCCTGTGCCGCCGCCGGATCCGACAGCCGAGCCGGACGGCTTCGTGGTCGTCGTCGAGCCCGGCGACCGGATCCACTTCCTCGACTGGGGTGGGCGCGGCGACCCGGGCCAACAAGGCGACCCGGGCGACGACGGCGTCCCCCGTCTCCCCGGCGTCCTGCTCATCCATGGCTTGTCGAACACGGCCTGGTCGTGGACGCCCGTCGCGCGCCGCCTGCGCCTAGTCCGGCGGGTCGTCGCGATGGACCTGCGCGGCCACGGGCTCTCCGACGCCCCGACCGAGGGCTACGACCCGCCGACGTTCGCGGCCGACGTCCTTGCGGCCGCCGAAGGCTCCGGCCTGCTCACCTCGCCGGACGACCGCGTCATCCTGGCCGGCCATGGATTCGGGGCGATCGTCGCGGCGTGGGCCGCCGTCGATCTCGGCGAGCGGTGCGCGGGGCTGGTCCTGGTCGACGGGGGTTGGGAATCGCTGGAAGCGGCCAGCGGGATGGACGTCGAGGAGTTCCTCCGCGGCCTCGACGAGCCGCCCGAAGTCATGCGCTCGATGGCCGCGTTCCTCGCCGACCGCCAGGCGTTCGACCCGGCGACATGGGACGGGGACCAGGACCGCGCCGCCCGGGCCACGGTCGTCGAGACGCATGCCGGCAAGGTCGTTCCGGCCACGAGGCCGCATGCGGCCGAGGCGTCCGTCCGTGCGATGTTCGACTACGACCCGCTCACGACGCTGCCGGCCGTGGAAGCGCCGATCGTCGCGCTCCCGGCCGCGGACGACGAGTCCGGCTCGCGGGCCCGGTCTCTCGCCGAGGCGTCCCACGCGCGCGCCGCCGCGGGCCGGCCGCCGATCCGCGCCGTGTCGTTCGGCCACGACGGGCACAACCTGATGCGCTACCGTCCTGAGGCGGTCAGCGCGGCGATCCTCTCGGTCGCCGTCGAGCCGCGAGGCTAGGGGACCGCCAGGTCGGATGCAGGTCGTCTACTCGCCCGTCCATCTCGGGCACGACATCAGCGTCGAGACGTCCATGGGGATGCCCGTTCCGGCCAACGAGGTGGCCGAGCGGGCCGAACGGATCCGGGCCGCGCTCGAGGCCGACGGCGGTTTCCCCTCCATCGGGCCGACCGAGCACGGCGAGGGGCCGATCACCGCGGTCCACGACCCCGGTCTCGTTCGCTTCCTCGAGGTCGCGTGGTCCGAGCTTCGCGCCCAGGGCATCGCGCGGCCGTTCCTCTCGGCCGACACGTATCCCAACCGTGCGATGTTCGAGGGCATGTCCGAGGCCGCGGTCGCGGCACTCGCCCGTGAGCCGGTCCAGGCCGGTGGTCGGGCGGGCTTCTGGGGGCTCGATTCGGCGGCGCCGCTCGTGGCCGGCACGTACACGGCCGCCCGGGCGGCGGTCGATGTCGCCCTCACCGCAGTCGACCTCGTCCTTGGTGGCGCCCCGGCTGCCTATGGGCTCTGCCGGCCCCCGGGTCATCACGCCGCGCGCTCGATGTACGGCGGCTACTGCTTCTTCAACAACGCCGCGATCGCGGCCGAGGCGATCGTCGGGGCGACCGGCGAGCGCGTGGCCATCCTCGACGTCGACTACCACCACGGGAACGGCAGCCAGCAGATCTTCTGGCGCCGTGCCGATGTCCGCTATGTCTCCATCCACGCCGATCCCGACAGCGACTACCCGTATTTCCTGGGGCGTGCCGACGAGACCGGGGAGGGTCCCGGGGCAGGGGAGAACCTCAACATCCCGTTGCGACCGGGAACGACGAACGACAAGTACCTCACGGCCGTCGACCGGGCGCTCGAGGCGATCGCCGACGTCCCGGGCTCGCTGGTCGTCGTGTCACTCGGGTTCGACACGTACGGCCTCGACCCGATCGGGTCCTTCGCCCTCACCACCGACGTCTATCACGAGATCGGGCGGCGCACCGCGGCGCTCGGTCGGCGCCTGGTCATCCTCCAGGAAGGGGGCTACCACCGGCCATCGCTCGGCGAGAACGCGCGGGCATGGCTCCGCGGCGCGGAAGGGCACCCGTTCGATCCGCTCCCAGCCGGTGGATTCGGGGAGCGCGGCACGGTCGCCGAGCAGGTCCCGCACCCTTGGCCCCGCCGCCTCCGCTGACGTCGTCGAGTCTGGCGTCCGCGATCGGGGAACTCGTCGGGCGGGACGCCGACCTCGCGGGGATCGTCGATCGATTCGGCCCGCCGCCGCTGTGGGATCGCGTGCCGGGGTTCCAGACGCTCCTGCACATCATCCTCGAGCAGCAGGTGTCGCTCGCATCCGCCAGGGCAGCGTTCGACCGCCTGCGCGCCGCCGCCGACCCACTGACGCCGAGTCGCTTCCTCGAGCTGTCCGACGCCGAGCTCCTTGCCATCGGCTTCAGCCGCCAGAAGGCGCGGTATGGCCGGGCGCTGGCGACGGCGGTCGACTCGGGCGCACTCGATCTCGGCTCAATGGATCGGCTCGGCGACGACGACGTGCATCGCGCCCTCCAGGCGGTTCCGGGGATCGGCCAGTGGACCTCGACGATCTACCTGCTCATGGTGCTCGGTCGACCCGACGTCTGGCCGGTCGGCGATATCGCGCTGGCCCAGTCGGTCGGCGAGGTCAAGGGCCTCGGACGGCGGCCAGGCGCGAGCGAGATGGCCGCGCTCGGCGATGCGTGGCGGCCCTGGCGCTCCGTCGCCGCGCGGTTGTTCTGGCACGACTATCTAGGGCGTCGCCGTCGCACGGGGTAGCCGCCGTCGCAGGGTGCCGACGTCCGACGTACCATCGCGGCCTGCACCGGGAGTGATGTCGTTGTCCAGCCAGCCCGACCTGCCGAGCCACGTCCAGCGCATCGTCGACGAGATCGAGAATGAGATCGGTGAGGAGCCGTGGCGCCCCGAGTCGCTCATCGAGGGCAATGGCACGGGCGCCCATGACGTCAACGGCCGAGTTGAGGCCGCCGTTCGCGAGATCCTCCTCGAGATCGGCGAGGATCCCGATCGCCAGGGGCTGATCGGGACGCCTGGACGGGTCCACCGGATGTACACGGAGCTGACCGCCGGCTACCACGTCGATCCGGAGCGGCTGATCAATGGCGCGATCTTCGACGTCGCCTACAGCGAGATGGTCGTGGTCAAGGACATCCCGTTCTACTCGCTGTGCGAGCACCACCTCCTGCCGTTCTTCGGCTCGGCCGCCGTTGCGTATATCCCACGCGGCCGCGTCATCGGGCTGTCCAAGATCCCGCGCATCGTCGAGATGTACGGGCGGCGGCTCCAGGTCCAGGAGCGGCTGACGCAGCAGGTCGCCGAGTTCCTGCAGGAGCGCCTCGAGCCGCAGGGTGTCGGCGTCGTCATGGAGGCCACCCACCTGTGCGCGGTCATGCGCGGCGTGCGCAAGCCGGGGACGATCATGACGACTTCATCGGTGCTCGGGCTGTTCCGGAGTCGCGACCGGACTCGCGCGGAGTTCTTCGCGCACCTCGAGCGTCGCGCCCCCGAGGCCTGACTGTGGACCTCGGCCTGCGCGACCGGGTCGTGCTCATCACCGGGGCGGGTGGCGGGGCCGGGCCGACGGTCGCGCGGGCGTTCGCGGTCGAAGGTGCCGCCGTCGCGCTCCACCACCGCGCCGGGTCGGGGAGCGCGGTCCGAGCCGCGGACGCGGCCGCCGAGATCGTCGCCGGCGGCGGGCGAGCGATGGCGGTCGCGGCGGACCTGGGTTCGACCGCCGAGATCGCGGCGATGTTCGACCGCGTGGCCGGCGAGCTGGGGACGGTCGGCGTCCTCGTGACGGCGACCTCGGCGTATCGGTCCGAGCGATTCGCCGAGATCACCGACGGATCGTGGGCCGCGGTCGTCGACGACCTGCTCGGCGCGACATTCAGGACGTGTCGGGCTGCCGTGCCGGGGATGCAGGCCGCAGGCTGGGGGCGGATCGTCAACGTCGCGGCCCGGTCGGGCCTGGTCGGCGTCGCACGCGCGTCGCATTACGCGGCGGCCAAGGCCGGGATCGTGGGCCTGACGGCGTCCCTCGCGAAGGAGCTGGGCCCGGCCGGCATCCTCGTCAACGCAGTGGCCCCGACCCAGATCCTGACGGTCAAGGACGGCGAGCCGTCGATCCCCGAGGAGCGAGCGACGGAGATGGCGAAGTCGATCCCGGTGCGCCGGCTGGCCACGCCAGAGGATCTCGCCTCGCTCGTGGTGTGGCTCGGGTCGGGCGCGAACACCTACGT
>Ga0184625_10001000_pt1 | contig 11511 bp, 18 predicted proteins | sample PLM3_30_b1_FD_133151 | JGI IMG/M metagenome (GOLD analysis project Ga0184625, IMG submission 133151) | Groundwater sediment microbial communities from an aquifer in East River, Colorado, USA - PLM3_30_b1 | ecosystem: Environmental > Terrestrial > Soil > Riparian zone | place: USA: East River... | reverse complement strand
GGTACCAAGAGTACGTGAACGAGGACTTTTTGCCGTCTGTCCCACTGGACTCATTAACCCTCGAGGCTCTGCATCGGTGAGTTGCGACTGGTACGTGGTTGTGATAACGTTTGCAACATGAACGCACAACTACGCACAAGGGAGGTGAACCATGGATAAGGTATCTCAGCGAAAGCAGAACGTGCTCGACGCCCTCGACACTGAGATTGAGGCGCTCGAGACCAAGCTCGAGAAGGTGCAGCCCCTCATCAACGAGCTCCAGCAGTTGCGGAGGACTCGTGCGACGCTGCTCAGCGAGAAGGGCACGACGGGTGGTGGTGTCAGTGCTCGCACTCGACTCACGATGGAGCAGGTGATTCACGCCATGCGTGAGGCAGACGGTTCAATCGCTGTTGGCGACCTCGCCACAGGGCTGGGTGTGGGTGACACGGTCATCCGCTCACACCTCAATCGCTACCGCGATGAGCGTTACCGTAAGAATGGTGACGGCACGTGGGAGCTGATCGGTGAGGACGACGATGGCGAGGAATAGGGAGTACCGTCACATCAGCAGCATCGAACAGCGGTACCAGTACAAGACCGTCGCCCTCAAGGAGGACACTTACGACAAGGTCATCCTGTGGGCAAACCACCTGCGAGACAAGTTGGGCCGTTGCACCATCGGAGAAGCAGTCGACTATCTCGCCGACAACGCAGGAGTTCCCCCAGAGGAGGTGTGATGAGAAGTTTTCTAGTAAGAGCCGAAGCGCTAGTTACAGTAGACACCGACGACCCTAACGAGGCGAAGTACAAGATCGCTCAGGACGAGGCAGCCATTGCGTTTCAGATCGTGGACATCCAAGTGCTGCCCCGTGAGTACACCCGTCAGCCTGTCACGCGCGACGAGATAGCAAAGGTCGAGTTCCCCAGCACCAGGCATCGGTCGGGGTTCGAGGATGAGCCAACCATCGCGCCCGACGCGAGCGTCACTCACCCTTGGGATCAAGGTCTCTGGATCTTCCCTGAGGATCACCCGCTCCATGAGTACGAGCGGCTTGCACGGGACAAGCCCATCACCTCAGAGGTTGAGGCAGAGGGTTACCGTCGTCAGAAGGCAGCCTTCCTCGAGACTGCCCAGCAGCTCGCACTCCCCGCTCCACGCATGATGGAGGGAGGTGACGAACATGACGAGGACTGAGAAGTCTATCGTAGTCTTCTGGAGTATCTGGCTGGCACTGGTACTCATCGGGAGCGCCCACAGCATGCAGGTCGGTGACGGTCAGCGTGTGGCGGTTGTAGCCCCAGGTCCCAACCGCGCTGAGCTACGTCGGCTGCTGCTGAACAACTGCTTCATCATCAGCTGGAACCCCGTCAAGGGCATCTGCCCAGACCCCTCACCGTGATGTACTACCACGACTTTCCGGACGCGATTAGGTCTATCAATGACTGGGTAGTCAATGATGGTACTGAGGTCGATCCGGGCCACTGGCAGGGTGTCTCTACCAAGGGGCACCCTGACATGGTTACGTATGAGCTGCCGGTGTCCTTCGCCACGCGTATCCTAGACTACGACGGCGAAGTCACTCTTGACTCACTCCGTGGTCAGATTCAGCCCAACCTACCCTGGGCTGACGACCATTTCGAGGAGCGCGTGGGACGCGTACCGACTAACCCCGGTGAGGAGTACAAGAACTGGCCCTGGTGGGACCCGAGAAAAGAGGCTGTGACTGGTGAAGTGGGCCAACACGGCGGACCTTTCTTCTTCACTCACACCTACCAGGAGCGCTTCTGGCCTAAGTGGGAGGAGCCCGAAGGCACTGCCCGAATGGGTATCCGTTATCAGTACGGTAGCCTCGACGACCTGGTTGGCCTGCTCGTGCGTGAGCCGACGACGCGGCAAGCGTACCTACCTATCTTCTTCCCGGAAGACACGGGCGCAGTACACGGTGGTAGGATCCCCTGCACCCTGGGGTACCACTTCCTGTTCCGTGAGGGGCAGCTGCACATGTGGTACTTCATCCGCTCATGCGACCTGGTCCGACACTTCCGCGACGATCTGTACCTAAGCTGTCGTCTCTGGCTGTGGGTCATTGACGAGTGGAGGTCTCGGATGGACAACGACACAGCCATCGACCACATCCGACCCGGCTTGTTCAACTTCGTCTGCCCTAGCCTCCACGTTCACAAGGGAGACCTGCACCATGTCAAGTCGTAGCAAGGTTAAGGACGACGTGTTCATGCTCGTGGCTCGTGACCTGAGCCTACTTGGTACGTGCGATCGAGCCAAGGTAGGTGCTGTCCTTACGCGAGACGGTCGCTGCGTCAGCTGGGGGTTCAACGGTGCCCCACCGGGGCTACCTCACTGTGACGAGAACAATCATGGATACCCGGAGGCAGGGCGCGTGAGTCAGTGCGTGAACGCGACTCATGCAGAGGCGAACGCCCTTGCGTTTGCGGCGCGCCAAGGGATATCTACGGACGGTGCAACCCTGTATGTGACCGTGTCACCATGCGACACTTGCTCCCGTCTCCTGATCGCCGCAGGCATTGTCCGCGTGGTGTACGACGCTCTATACCGTGATCACACAGGCCTCCACCTGTTAAAGGAGGCAGGCATTGACGTTCCCTAGACGGTCTATCTATGTTCGGGTTCATCTCAAGGACTACGAACTCCTACTACACTTCACTCCAGAGGAGCGAGGCGACTTACTAAGTGATGGCCTACACTTCAGGAAGATAAAGAGACGGGGGCGTTGGTGGAATATACGTCACCGTTAGACAACTTGATGGACCACAGCTGTGAGAGGTGTGAGCTACATGAGACCACGAGCCGGGTATGTGTCGGGGGATCAGGAGATCCCGATGCACGGATCATGTTAATAGGGGAGGCTCCAGGTGAACATGAGGCAGAAACTGGTAGAGTTTTCTCGGGGCGCGCCGGTAAGCTCCTCGACCTCAAACTACAGGAGGCCGGCCTGGACAGAGAGAAGCTCTACGTTACTAACGTGGTCAAGTGCCGACCGCCAGGAAATGATAGACCTAGTCGACTTGAATGGGAGGCCTGTCGTAAGTATCTGGAACGCGAAGCAAGGGCTATCGACCCAACTCATGTTCTCCTCCTGGGGAACACTGCTCTACAGTGCGTTGCTCGCAAGTCAGGAATCACGAAACAACGAGGACTTCGACTCCAAGTTAAGGACCCTCTGTGGGCTAAGCGGACGATCATGGCTACGATTCACCCCGCTTATGTCCTCCGTAATCCGGGACAAGACGCTGTTTTCTCTGAGGATGTTAAGCGGTTTGCTAGAGCTATCGGAGGGACTTTCCAAGTCGTACCCGTTAGATCAAGATATGTTGGAACACTTGAGGCTCTACGAGCACTTCGCAAAAAGCTTGAAGGACTCCCCGAAGGAACCGCCATTTCCTACGACGTGGAAAACCGAGGAGCCCCCTGGGACAGAGACTGGGCTATTGTTTGCCTTGGAATTTCATGGGACGGAGCCACTTCTTACGTCGTCCCCCTTTGCCATCCTGAAAGTCCGTTCCGCAGTCGATGGCGCGATGTTCTGCGCTACCTTAAGCCTGGACTTGAGCGAGCAGGAGTACGGCGAATTGCTCAGAATGGCAAACACGATAACCTCCAACTCGCCGGAAGCTCCGTCTTCCTGGAACACAGCTTTGACATTATGCTCGCGGCTCATCTTCTGGATGAGAACCGGCCGAAGAATCTCGGATTCCTCAGTCAATCGCTCCTAGGTGCTGACGTCTACAAGGGGATGGTAGAGACTAAGCCCGACAAGATTATGAAGGAGCCCATCAAGAAGCTCTGTGCCTACAACGGCTACGACGTAGGCTACACCCATCAGATCTACCCCAAGCTGAAGGCTGAACTGCAAAAGCAGCCGCGCAACGCTCGGCTATTCGTCAAGCTGATGATGCCTGCCTCGCATGTGATCCAGCGCGTGGAGCACAGAGGGGTATACATAGACAAGGGACGACTGTTCGAGCGGATCACAGAACTACAGGGCATGATCGACGCCCAGAAGGAGGTGTTGTATGAGCATCTTCCGAAGAAACTTGAGCGAGAATACGAAGCAAAGGGAGGGTTTAACTTCAACAGTACCCACCAACTGGGACAGTGGCTATTTTCCCAAAGAGGGCTGGGGCTTTCCCCGCTCGAGACGACTAAGAGCGGACGCCCCTCTACACGAGAGGCTGTCCTTCTACGCTACGCGGACCATCCAGCAATTAAAGCGCTCATGCGTTACAGGACGCTCCAGCTGAAATGGATGAACACGTACTTGTCACCGTGGTCCACGAGGCTGGACGAACGGTCTCGCCTACATACCACGTACAAGCTCTACGGAACAGTAACTGGAAGGTTATCTGGCGACCTGCAGCAGATACCGAGGGATCCGTTCATACGTGGTGTAGTCGGTGCTCCTTCGGGGTGGTCCTTCGTCCAAGCGGACTTGTCCCAAGCCGAGTTACGCATCGCTGCGCACTGCGCCCACGAGAGGAGGATGCAGCAAGCGTTCCTCCTTGGGGAGGACCTACACCTGAAGACAGCAGTGACTCTTACTGGCAAGTCTTCGAACGAGGTGGAGAAGGAGGAGAGGAAGCTAGCGAAGGCAGTGAACTTTGGGTTCCTGTACGGGATGTACCCGAAGAAGTTTCAGAGCTACGCCTTCGAGAAGTTCGACCTGGAGGTGACACTGAGTGAAGCTGAGCTTTTTAGGAAGCAGTATTTTGAACAGTTCCCAGACCTCCTTAAGTGGCACGATCGTCAGAAGCGGGTGGCGCATAACCTACACCAAGTCACCTCGCCGATTGGTCGTATCCGCCACCTTCCGGACATCCTCTCCTCAGACAACGCAGTTAGGATGGAGGCAGAAAGGCAAGCTATTAATAGCCCTGTTCAGTCTATGGCGACGGATATGATGCTGTTCGCCATGATCCAACTCGCACCACAGCTCAACCCACGAGAAGCCGTGATGGTCATGACTCTCCACGATGCCATCAACTTCGAGATACGGGAGGAGCACGTGGAAAAGTACGTACCCATCATCAAGGAGACCATGGAGAATCTCCCACTCAAGCGGACGTTCGGATGTGAACTCGAAGTACCCACTGTGGCGGACGTTGACCATGGCCAGCATTGGGGTGATTGGGTGTGATACAATGAAACAGACACACGCACAATACTGGCACTCACCCAAGCACGTTGCCCAGAGACTTGACTTGACCCCAGCCACCATCACACGCTACTGCCGAAGCGGCAAGTTCCCGAACGCCAAGAAGATCGGCCGTGTGTGGCGCATACCGGAGCATGACATTGGCCGCCTTTAATCAATCCAAGATCAAGATGTGGCGTCGGTGTCAGAAGCAGTACGCGTTCCGCTATGACTACTCACCCGACGGCAAGGAGCTCGTACCCAAGCATGCCAAGGTACAGCTCCAACGTGGGACGTGGCTGCACGCTCTGATCGAGGCTCACTTCCGTGAAGAGGCTGGCATGAGCATGGCCAAAGGCACATGGAAGGAGGTTCATGCCCAGTACAAGGCGGAGTTCGACAAGCTGTTCGAGGAGGAAAGGTCTGAGCTTGGTGATCTACCCGACGAGTGCTACCGCATTTTCAAGTCCTACCTCAGGTTCTACGGAGACGAGGGCGATAGATACGTCACTGCTAAGCTACATGACGGTTCGCCGGCAGTTGAGTTCGTTCTGGAGGCAGAGCTGCCTGACGGTCGCACCTTCAAGGGGAGAGTCGACCGACTAGTCGAGGACACTGAGTACGGTGGGCTATGGGTATGGGATCACAAGTGGGTGAAGACAGTCCCAGACTCAGATGAGAGGATGATGAGCCCACAGAGTCCAATGTATGTGTGGGGCCTACGTTCGTTGGACTACGACTTGAGGGGCTTTCTCTACAACTACGGTCGCACGAAGGCACCCGCTATCCCTCAGGTACTCAAGAAGCCCCAAGGGGCTGTCTCGCAGCGCAGGAACATGGACACTGACATTGCCACGTACTGCAAGGTGCTCAAGGAACAGTACGGCGAGAACTGGAAGACGATGGCTAAGACCGTGTACCGAGAACACCTACAGAGGCTCAAGAATCGTGAGGTACTCTGGTTCCGACGCGAGCGGATACCGGTAGATGACGCCTTGATCGAGAGGTGCCTCACCGAGTTCACCGCCTCTATTGCCCAGATCGACAACCGCGAAGATCACCTGACCGCACCACGTAGTTACTTCTACAACTGCAAGTTCGGGTGTGAGTATCACGCGCTGTGTGTGGCTGAGTTCACGGGGCTGAACATCGACCCGCTGATCAAGTCCAGGTACGAGCTAATCGAGGAGCGCTATGGCGAAACCGAAGACCTCCTCTCCGCGTAGCGAGATTAACCAGCGGGTCTCTGATCGGATCGTTCTCGCGAGCGAGCTGCCTCAGAATCACACCGTGTTGGTCTACGCTAGGCCGAAGGTGGGCAAGACACGACTCAGCTGTACGGCACCCGGCGTCATCCTCCTCGACGTGGATGAGAAGGGTACCTCGTCAGTCAAGCGAGACCTCAACCCACACGTCTTCCCAGCCAGTACGTGGGGTGACTGTGTGGATTTCTACTGGTACCTACAAGAGGGCAAGCACGACTTCAAGACAGCTGTGGTCGATGGCGTGACAGGTATGCAGCTACTGTGCCTGAACTTCGTGCTCGGTGAGCAGGCTGCGCTCGACGCGAGTCGAGACCCAGATATGCCCAACCGTGTCGCGTGGGGCAAGGTCGGTAAGTTGATGAGGACTCAGATCACCAACTACCGTAATCTGCCGATGAACGTAGTGTTCACGGCACTGACGCGAGCTGCGTTCCAGGGAGACGACGATGATGAAGACGTGGACCGCACGATCGGTCCGGCCGTCACTCCGTCGGTGGCCGGTCATCTTGAGGCCGCGGTCGAAGTCATCGGCTATCTACAGAAGAGGGAGGTGTTCGTCAAGGTCAAAGGCAAGGACGAGAAGAAGAAGGTGGTGAGGCGACGGCTCATCGTAGATGGTACCGAGCGATTCTTAGTGGGTGATCGCACGGGTACGCTCGGCAACTACGTAGACGCTCCAGACCTCACCAAGATGTTCAATCTCATGGATGCGAAGGAGGAGACATAGTGGCGAAGACCAAGGTTGACTTCAGCGGAGTCGATCCGGAAATCCGTAGCGGAGGTAGAGGCGTTCGTCTCCCCGAGGACGATTATCTCTTCAAGATCGTCAAGGGTGAGAAGCGTAAGTCCGAAAAGTCACAGGCCTACTACTTCAACTGGCAGTTGACTGTGGCGAAGGGCGAGTTCAAAGGCAAGAGCGTCTACATGAACACGTCGCTCAAGCCCGACGCTCTCTGGAATCTCCGCAACCTGATCCACGCAGCGACAGGTAAGAACGTCGCGGGCAAGTCAGTCGCGTTCGACCCCGCGATCATCGAGGGCAAGATCATCGCAGGTACCGTGGTCGACGGTGAGCCCTTCGGTGATGAGGGCAAGATCAAGTCGGAAGTCGTAGACGTACGCCCGAAGGACGAGCTGGAGGCTGACGACGATGACGAAGAAGAAGAGGTCGCTACCGAGAGTGAAACCGAGGAGGAGGAAGAGGAATCCGAGGAAGAACTTGAAGACGTCGACCTCGACGAGCTCTAACAAGGAGGCATGATGGAAGATCAGTCGATGGCGAACCCAAACCCAAACCAGATGGAGGCGGAGCGTAGGTACTCGGCGAGAGATGTCTCGGCCAAGATGCCGGGATTTCAACTGGTCGAGAAGCTTGGTGCTCAGCTTGATCGGTACACTACTCTGAGGTCAACTCTGGAGATGGCACTCGCTCCGGTGATGACGCCACCCATAGACGAAGACGCCCACCCAGAGGAAGCTCCGTACCACGACCTGCACACGTTGATCCTACGTCTAGAGCAGGGTAACGATCAGCTTCAGTGGATAGTCGGGAGGATCAAGCTTTAAAAGTCCGCTGCGCGCGGATCGTCGCGTGACCGTGAACGCGGCGACACGGGGACCCCTGCTATGGCTCTGGGGCGGGCGGGGGTCCTCTCTACCTGATAGGGTGTCGTGATGCCAAGACAGCCGGAAGGGAAGTTAGTCAAGGCCGCGAAGCGGCTGATCGAGAGTCGTGGTGGTAGGTGCTTCAACATCCACGGTGGCGATAACCCCTTTCAGGAGGTCGGCATACCGGACCTGCTCTGCTGCTATCGTGGCAGGTTCATAGGTCCAGAAGGTAAGCAGGAGGGCGAAAGCCCCTCTCCTAAGCAGCTGGAGATCATCGGTCAGATACATGGCGCGGGAGGTATTGCGTTTGCCTTCCACTCGCTAGACCAAGTGCGAGCCGTACTGGACAACATCGACAAGGAGGTAGACGATTAGAGCGACTGTAATCGTGGGACTTGTCTCACTGATCGCATCACTCGCAATCGCTGTACCTGCAACTGCTCGACTCTCTCTAAACGCTTCTCACGCGTCTCCCGTGACTCGTCACGATGTTGCGTTCATAGCGCGGCACGTCAATGGGGTCCTCGCAAAGAAGTGTCGCGCCACCTACACGACCACAGCAACGTACCAGGTGTGGATCAAACGCCATCTCGCTGCGCATAAGGCGCGACGAGGGGTGTGTGCGCCAGCAACGCCCTGGTATATCAGCAAGCAGATCTGGGCTGCCAACATCCTCGGCCGTGAGAGTAGCGGGGATCCCTGGCCTAACTGTCCGGATCCATACGACGGCGGTGGGTCCTGGTATGACACCGTTGCCTGCGAGAACACCGGCAACTGGCTAGATTCACCAGGTTACTACCGTTGTGGACTGCAGTTCGATCCGGGCTGGGAACGCCGGTTCGGTCGACTCTGTCCTTAGGACTAAATGAGACCCCGGGCAGGAGGCTTTCTCCCGGGGTCTCTCCTAGCGTGGGCGGCTAGGTCTAGTGGAACGCTAGTACGTGGTTAGACAGCAGGATGATGAGGGAGACAATCGTAACAGCGGCAGCGACGATCCCCGCCTGCAACTTCCACGTCCCCGCAGCACCAGCACGACGTTCACCCGAGGCAGCGAGAGCTGCTGCGATAGCTCGTCTCTCAGTGGCATCGTTCTCCGCAGTGCGCTGGTAGTTCTCAACAAACGTCTGGAACACAGCCTCGGTCAGCTTCTCCTTGTCGAGCTTCTGCACGAGCTCGGAGAGTGCCTTAGACTGCTGCTCGTAGATTTCACGGGTCACTGCGTCCTTCTCCAGTTTCGCCACGCCCTCGGCTGCTGACTTCATCTCCTCCTTAGTGGCGAACTGCTGAGGGAAACCCTCGAGTCGCTGGGATAGGTCAGAGTGTCGCAATTCCACCGCCAACGCGTCTGCGTCCCGCAGCGCTGCCAAGCTTCGTTCGAGGAGGTCTAGGTAATTCTTCGTCTCTTCGTCCATCAGTCCTCATCGAGGTCGTGGACTAACTTGTGTAGCTCTCGATCCCCTTGGTACTCTTCGATCATCTCGTCAACCTTCTCCTGGGCTTTCTTGATATCCTGCTGTGCTTCTTCGAGATCCGCGTCAATACTTTCGAGCTGCTTACGCACGACCCACCTTCTTCCCGAGGAACAGCACCGCCCCCGTGATGACTGAGACGATGACCGTTGCCTCTTCTACCGTGACGTCCCATCCAAACCTGCGCTTGCACTCCGTCACGATGAACGAGGTACTGAGCGCAGTCGAGAACCCAACGTAACCGTTTGGGTTTGCCTTGGGGCTTGGTACAACTTGCATGATAGCCTCCTTCACTTGACACCTACATGGAGATGGTTGTAATGATTACCACCCTCGTCCGTCGCGAAGATGATCTGGTACCCACCCACGTTGAATAGCCCACCTGTTTGACGTGCCTTAGCTGCGTCCTGTGGACTCATACCAGCTTGAATCAGAGCGAGGTAACCCAGCCTACGAAGCTTCTTACCCGAAGCGGGGATATCTGCTGCGTGACCGTCCCAGTGGTCAGAGACATTTCCGTTGACGGTGAGTCTGTTGTGGCGAGAGCCGGTCCCGATCACAAGGCGCTGACGCGCTGTCTTGCCTAGCGTGCCAACGAACTGAAGGACGGCAGGCTGGGTGTGTACGCCTGGTCGATCAGCAGCCGGCCCAAGCTTGACCCACTTCTTCCACGGACCAGTTCCCACATCGGGAATTGAGATGTTGCCGACCTGCAACTGTCTAGCAGGCGCTGGTAGAGGGATTTCGTTGCTAAGCAGGTCAGCTGTCCGTTCGCCCACAGAGCGGGACAGAATCTTGATCGCTCCAGGCTCGGGCGTCAGTGGCATACGAGGCTTCGTGGCGAGAGTCGGCAATGCAGGACCGCCGCCCAACGCCATCAAGTTAGCAGCCATCGGTGCAGGAGCACCAGCCGTGATCTGTGCGTGGCTCATGATGTTATGGACGTAGTTCTTGGTCTCAGAGTAGGGGGGAATACCACCATACTTGGCGACAGCGCCGGGGCCTGCGTTGTAAGCTGCGAGAGCTTTCGGCCATGACTTGAACTGCTTGAACTGTCTTGCCAAATACCGTGCTGAGCCCTCAAGATTCTGAATGGGGTTGTAAGGGTTAACACCCAAACCGCGTGCAGTTGCAGGCATGAGCTGACCATAGCCAATAGCGCCAACAGGTGAACGGGCCTTCGGGTTCCAGCCACTCTCCTGACCGATGAGGGCCTTAAAGAGGGCAGGCGGGATACCATGTCTCCGCGCGATCGCATCAGCTTGGACTCTTGGGTTAGCCACTACTGCTTCTTTGTGACCTTGTGCGGCTTAGCCTGCTTGAGCAGCGCCTTCCACTGGTTGACAGTCTGACCCACGCCAGCAGCTGCCCACAGAGAGTTAGCCAGTGCCTTGAGCTGCTCCTCGTTGCCAGCTAGCGCGGTCGCGTCGATCTGGTACTGATTGACTTCCTCTGTGGTCAGGTGCTTGTGCTTGTGTAGGAACTGCAGCGCACCCTCTAGCTGATTGACCGCTGGGAGCTTGTTGAACTGCTTGCCCTTATGCTTCTTGGCATACTCGTACTGGAATAGATCCAGCTCGCGCTTCGCGTCAAGGTCTCCCTTGTACTGGCCGATCAGTGCCTCAGGGATGGGTACCTTGGCCTTGTCGAAGGCGTCCAGGTCATGGGGCAACTGACTCAGCGCGTAGTCGTGTTGGAACTTGATCCGCTCAGGGCGAGGCAGCGACTTGACGTACTCGCGCAGCCCCATCTTACCAGTCTTTTCGAGGTCGCGGATCCTCTCGATGGGGATACCCAGTGTACGGAACAGTGCTGTCTTAGGCCCGCCGACTACTGTACTGGTAGGCTTGTCCTTCATCAAGGCAGCAATGTTACCTGCGGGGCGGAAACGACGCAGGGTCTCAGCAGCGGGCACCGTCAGCCGATCTGTACCGTACTGCTTCTGACCGTATCGGTCCTGCCCATAGATCATCTCCATGAGCATCGAGGGGCCTGGCGCAATCTCACCCGAGAGGG
>Ga0184625_10000998_pt1 | contig 11514 bp, 9 predicted proteins | sample PLM3_30_b1_FD_133151 | JGI IMG/M metagenome (GOLD analysis project Ga0184625, IMG submission 133151) | Groundwater sediment microbial communities from an aquifer in East River, Colorado, USA - PLM3_30_b1 | ecosystem: Environmental > Terrestrial > Soil > Riparian zone | place: USA: East River... | reverse complement strand
TGGAGACGACGACGGCGACTGAGGTCGCATCGCTGCCGGGCCTCGAGACCGTGCCGGGCGTGAAGCCCGAGGTTCGAGCCAAGCCCGAGCACTGGATCGAGCGTGGGCCGCAGAAACGGCTGATGCTCTTCGCGGGCCGCTCACATCCCGAGCTGGCGCAGAAGATCGGCGAGCGGCTCGGGGTCGAGCTCGGCGAGATCACCCTCGGTTCGTTCGCCAACGGGGAGACCTACTGCCGCTTCGAGGAATCGATTCGCGGCGCCGACGTCTTCCTCGTCCAGACCGGCTGCGAGCCCGTCGACCGAAACTTGATGGAGCTGCTGATCATGATCCAGGCGGCGAAGCTCGCCTCCGCGAAGCGGATCACGGCCGTCATCCCGTGGTACCCGTACGCGCGTCAGGACCGCAAAGCGCGCCCGCGGGAGCCGATCACCGCGAGGCTCGTCGCCGACACGCTTCAGACGGCCGGCGTCGACCGCGTCCTGACGATGGATCTCCATGCCGGTCAGATCCAGGGCTTCTTTTCGATTCCTGTCGACCACATGGTCGCGCTCCCGATCTTCGCTCAGCACCTCCGCGACCAGGGTCTCTACGGCGACGGTGTCGTTTCGGTCGCACCCGACGCCGGTCGCGCGAAGATGGCCGTCAAGTTCGCAGAGATCCTCGGAGCCGACTTCGCGATCACGCACAAGACGCGGCCCGCCCACGACGAGGCCGCAGTGACCGAGGTGACCGGCCACGTCGACGGCAAGGTGGCCATCGTCGGGGACGACGTGATCATGACCGGCGGCACGCTGCTGGCCGGAGCGCGGGCGCTGCGCGAGGCCGGCGCCACGAAGGTCTACGTGTGCGCGACGCACGGGATCTTCGCCAAGGACTCCCTCGAGCGCTTCCGCGAGGCGAAGGAGATCGACGAACTGATCGTCACGGACACGATTCCGCTGGATCCCACGCGCCGGCCGCCGAATCTCACGGTGCTGACCGTTTCCGGCCTGCTGGCCGAGACGATCATGAACGTGTTCTCCGACGAATCAGTGTCGGCGATCTTTCAGGGCGAGAACCAGCTCTTCTAGCGAACTGACTGGATCTGGACGCCGTCGATGACGCCGTCGAGCCCAACCCACGCGCGGTCCGCGGTCATGACGGGAAGCCCGAGTCGTAGCCCGAGGGCTAGACAGGCCCGATCGCCAAGGCTCAATCCATGCTCCTTTGTCGCCGGTCGCAGTTCAGCGATCGCGATTGCATCGTCGATCGTCAGTGGTTGAACGTCAAGGAGGCCGCCAACCACACCTCGGCTCTCGAGCCCCGTAATCACCTCACGCGGACCCGCACCCCGTTCGGCGAGCTTCGAGAGAGCCTCCGCGAGGTTTGCCGCACCAATCGTTGCCCCACGGGCGAGAGCCTCTTCGACCGCGGAGGCTCCTGCCTCGTCCTGAAGGTAGGCGAGGAGGCTCGAAGCGTCGAGGACTGACGCTGTCAATGCGTAGTGAGCTCATCCGCAGCTTCACGCTCGGCCTCGATGCGGCGATCCTCGACGAGCTCAGCTGCGAGGTCTGTGTCAGGCGCAAGATCACGGAGCAGACCTCGTCCCGACCGGGCGACATCAACGGCCTTGCGAAGCTGAACCACCGTCTGGTCTCCTTTGTCTTCGACATCGAGTACGACGAGGCCACCGCGCGGCGCTTCGAGATGTCGTCGAACGACAGCCGGCAAAACGAAACGGCCGCGCTCGTCGACATGAATCGTGTAGCGCTTGTGGGGCATTCTAGGATTATGCCCACACAACAGTAATCCCGCAAATGGACTTGTCCCATGCGGACGTGTCTAGCTGCTCGTCACGCTGACCAGCTGGAAGCGCTCGTGGCCGCCCTGGGTCACGTGCTCTGCGACCTCGCCGATTCCGGCGACGTAGGACTTCTGCTCGAGCTGCGGCTCGACCGGGCTCCACTCGACGGTCAGGAGCGACCGCTTGAACGACCCGTAGGGGACCTTTACGGTCGCACCCTGGCTGAGCACGCGGGTCTGGTCGAGGGCACCGCCGGGTGGGTAGTACTCCTGACGGTAGACGTCGCCGGGCTCAGGGTTGCCGCGCATGATGATCCCCGGTTTTGCGCCGTTCACCCCTGACTGCCATGAGTCGTCGGCGCGGACGAAGCGGCCGTGCTGCAACTCGAGGGAGTCCTCGCCCATGTACCAGACGTTGCCGTGCTTGTCTTGTGCGTACCAGTCGAACGTCCGCTCGAACGGCTCGCCATGTTCGGAGACGGTGTCCCGAACGACGGTGCACCTGACTCCGAGGATTTGCTTCGTTCGATTGGTCACGACCATGTCGTCCCGCTGCGGGGTCTTCCCGAGGAGGCCGGTGTAGTGAAATGCGGTGCCCGGCTCGAGCGGGAAATAGCGGTTGCCGACCGTCGCGACGAAGTCGGACGGGTGGATTGCGGGTGAATAGCGACCATGGAGCGCCCATCGGGGCGCCGGTGGGCGCGCGGCGCCCGCTGAACCAGCAAACATCACCAGCCCGAAGCAAACATCACCAGCCCGACCATCAGCGGTGCGACCATCCTCAGTCGCATGAAGTCAGCATCAGCGCGAACCACGGCCAAACCCATCCACCAAACGGAGGATCGGCGGTCCGAAACCGTGCTCCCGCGGGCGAGGACGCGGCTCGTCGCGGCCGCATCGGTTGCCGCAGCGACCGGATTCCTGCTCTATCAGCTCGCGCCCGACGTTAAGGGCAAGGCGCTCTACGAGGACGAGGCGGTCACGGCGCTGATCTCGATGCGCCCGCTGACCGAGGCCTTCGACACCGTCGTTCTCGACCGGGGCGGCGCTCCGCTCCACTTCGTGCTCACGCACTTCGTGTTCTCCGTGGATGCGAGCTCGAGCGCCCTTCGGTGGCTCTCAGTCGTGTTCGCGCTCGCGGCCGTTCCGCTCTGCTTCGACCTCGGTCGGCGGCTCGGTGGTCTCGGCGCCGGGGTCGTCGCGGCGGTCGTGGTCGCTTCATCGACTGCCCTCGCCGTCTACGGGAGTTTCGGCCGGATGTACGCGCTCTTTGTGTTCGTTGCCGCCCTCTTCGCCGACCTCTTCGTTCGGGCTCTGGAGGTGCGGACGACGAGTGCCGTAGCCCTGGCGGCCGCCGCGGGCTGGCTGCTCCCCGCCGTTCATCCGTACGGAGCGATCCCAGCGCTCGTCGCTCTCATCGCCGCGGCGGTGATCTGGCGCGGACGGCCGCTGTCCTCGGCCGTGCCGGTGGTGGTCGCCGTCGCCGCTGCCCTGCCGCTCCTGTACGGCGATCTCCGGCTGGCCGATCGGGCGTCCGTCGGGGCCGGCGGTGAGCAGTCGTTGGCCTCGCCCGGCGAGGCTTGGGGCCAGCTGGTGGGCGCCGTCTCGGCGTTTGCCGGCGGCGACGGCGCTGCGCTCGTGTTCTTCACGGCGCTCGCGCTCGTGGGTCTCGCGGTTCTTCTCCGGCGATCGCCGGCGGTCGCGGCGCTGGCGGTCTCGACCGCGATTCCTCCGCTGCTCTTCGCCCTCGTTCGAACGGAGAGCGCCCCGGACCTCTCGCCGAGACATCTCTTCTACGGGCTTCCTCTGTGGGCTGCGGCGATCGGCGTCGGCGCGACGACGCTGACTCGGAGGCTGTCTGCCCCGCTTGCCGCGGCCTGTCTCGTGCTCGTGGCCGCGATTGCCGTCGTCGCCCCGGCAAGTGCGCTTCGCGACCCGCGTGACTTCGAGCTGGGAACGAGCCCGGTCGGCGAGTCGAGGTCGATCCACGCGGGCCGACAAGACCTGCTCCTTCCGTACGAGCCCGTCTTTCTCGCGGCGCTTCCGGATGTGCGGCAGGCCCTCGCGCTGCCGCACGCGCCGGGCAACGAGATTCTCCGCACGCTCGAACATGCCGACGATCCGATCGGCGCCGTCGTCGTCGCCATTCCGACGAGCCCGGCGACGGTTATCCGCCTGCAGGGCCCGTTCGACAAGCCGGGAGCCCTGTCGGCGGCGGCCGACGCCATCACCGGATCGCGGCACCCGGCCTCCCTCGACTGGTGGTTCGACCGGATCGAGCGCGGGCTCTGCGAGGCTCTGCGCGGGCTCAGCCGGCCCTGTCCGTAGCTAGACTGCCGCGCCGTGGCAGGCGAACGAGTCAAGATCGAGGTTCGGGAACGCGAGTCGCGCGGCTCTGCCGATACGCGGCGCCTGCGTCGCAACGGGCTGATCCCCGGCGTCCTCTACGGACGCGGGAAGAACCCCCATGCCTTCTGCATCGCCGAGCGTGACTTGCGCAAGGCGCTCACCGGCGCCGCGGGCCTGCACGCCATCCTCGACGTCGTCATCGAAGGTCAGAAGACGTCGCATCCCTCGATCCTGAAGGACTACCAGCAGGACGTCATCACCGGACGCCTGGCCCACATCGATCTCCAGGAAGTGCGGCTCGACCAGCCGATCCAGGCGCAGGTCGTGATCGAGCTCGTCGGCGAAGCGGCCGGCTCCATCGAGGGCGGCGTGCTTTCACAGGTCACGCGTGAGATCAACGTCGAGGCCCTGCCGCTCGAGGTTCCGGAGCGGATCGAGGTCGATGTCAGCCCGTTGCAGATGGGCGACACGCTCCGGCTGGCCGACGTCGGACTCCAGGAAGGGGTCACCTACCTCGATGACCCCGAGGAGACGGTCATCGCCACGGTGACCGTCCCGACCCAGATCGTCGAGCCCGAGCCCGAAGAGGAGGAGGAGCTCGAGGAGGGCGAAGAGCTCGCCGAGGGCGAGGAAGCGCCGGAGGGTGCCGAGGGCGAGGCACCCGCCGAGGGCGAGGCCGAAGCCTCGGCCGAAACCCCCGAGGAGTAAGTGCCCCGCCCGGCGGCGTGTTCCGAGCCGCTGACGGCTGCAAACCGTCGCCACGCTGGAGCCTCGCGTCGCGCCCATATCTCCTCGATATGGACGCGCCACGAGTCCGCAGCGTGCCGGGCTTTTCGCACGTCATCGACCCGGTCACGCCACCGGGTGGGGCACTGATGCGCCTCTTCCGTCGAGGCGAACGGGCCTCGACGCTCGACCTGCTCGTCGCCGGTCTTGGGAACCCGGGGCGGGAGTACGAGCGAACCCGGCACAACGCGGGCTGGATGGTCCTCGACGAGCTTGCGCGCCGGCACGACGGCTCGTTCCGCTCGAAGTTCTCCGGCCAACTCGCGGAGATGCGGCTGGGGGACGAGAAGATCGCGCTGCTGAAGCCGGAGACGTACATGAACGAGTCCGGCCGCTCGATCGGGGCCGCGGCGCGCTTCTTCAAGGTCGAGCACGGCGCCCTCCTCGTCGTCCACGACGACGTCGACCTGGAGCCGGGGCGTTTGCAGGCGCGGCTGGGCGGCGGGCTGGCCGGCCACAACGGCCTGCGCTCGATTGCGCAGGCGCTGGGGACGAACGACTTCCTGCGCCTGCGAATCGGCGTCGGCCGCCCCGGCCGCGGCGACCAGCGCAGCGTCTCCGACTACGTGCTCTCGAAGTTCGATCCGGAGACGGACGTCGACGCACTGGTGGCGCGGTCGGCGGACGCGGTCGAGACGATCGCCGCCGATGGCCTCGAGGAAGCCCAGCGCCGTTTCAACTAAGCCGGCTCTGACGCCGCGGCCCGAGCCGGCTTCGCGTCTCGCGGGGCGACGTGATTCGGCACGCATTTGGCTCGAAGACGCGCGGTTTCGCCCGATAGCTTCGCGACACCCCTGGGTGGGTGGGGGCTTGGGATGGGGCCGCGCGCGTGCGTTGGAACGTGGCCGCGCACACACCTTCGAATGGGGTCGTGCACGTACCATGAACGGCCCCGGAACTTGACCGTTCCGGCTTTCGTCATGGACCGACCGGTTTTGCACACACTCGTCCGCGAGCTCGCCGAGAGCGACCGCTTTCAGGGGTTCCTGGAGGAGCTCCGCGAGACGCATCAGGGCCTCGCCGTTGAGGCCGCGGAGCGCCGTGGACCGCGGGCGCGCGTCTCCGAGCCGGCGCTGCCGCTCGTCCTCGCCGCGCTGCACGACGAGCTCGAGCGGGGACTGGTCGTGCTCCTGCCCGAGGACGCCGACGCGCGGGACATCGCCGAAGCCGCGGCCTGGTTCCTCGGCCCCGAACGGGTCGCGCTGTTCCCGAGCCGCGGGGTTCGGTGGGGCTCGGGCCTCGAGCCGGCGCCGCACCTCGTCGGCGAGCGGGCGCGGGCGCTCGACGTTCTCGCCGCCGGCGGGCTCGTCGCCGCCTCCGCCTCGGCTCTGTCCGAAGGCATGCCGCCGCCGATTGAGCGCCCGGGCCCCATCCGACTCCCCGACAACGCCGACGATCTGACCGAGCGGCTTGCGCTCGCCGGCTACGAGCGGGTCGAGCGGGCCGAAGAGCGGGGGCAGTTCGCGGTGCGCGGCGGGATCGTGGACGTCTTCCCGACCACCGGCCGCGAGCCGCTCCGCATCGAGCTCTTCGGCGACGAGATCGAGTCGATCCGCGTGTTCTCGCCCTTCACGCAGCGCACGCTCCATCTCGTGGAGGACGCCGTGATCTACCCGGCCACGGAGCGGCGTCCGGACCTCCTCGAGCCGACGCTGCAGGAAGAGGGCGAGGCGTCGATCCCGGACGATCTCGTGCCGGCGCTCGACCGCGCCCCCGACCTCATCTGGCAGCCCGACGCCGTCCGCGAGCTCTGGGCGGACGAGGAACTCGAGCCGCAGCCGCTCGACGGCGCCGCCGAGCTCGATCCGTTCCCGAGCGGCCAACCGTTCTCGTTCGAGGCGCAACGCCCCGCGATCGCCGCCCGCGGGCTCGCCGAGGCTGAGAACGAGCTCGGCGCCCTAGTCCGTGCCGGGCTGCGCGTCGTCGTGGCCTTCGCACACCAGGGGGAAGCGCTCCGCAACCAGAACCTGCTGCGCCGCGTCGAGGCGCGGTTGTTCGAAGACGACAAGCTCCCGAGGGACGCGGAGCTGCTCTACGCCGTGTCGCCCGCACGCCGTGGCTTCGTCTGGCGCGACCTTGGCATCGCCCTGCTCCCGGACACGCAGGTCTTCCGCCGCAGACCGCGCCGGACCGACCACCGCGTCGGGCGTGCGCTCCAGTCCTTCGCCGACCTGCGCACCGGTGACCACGTCGTCCACGAGGATCACGGGGTCGGGAAGCTCCTGGGCTTCGAGACACGGGAGGTGGCAGGCGTCACGCGCGACTATCTGCTGCTGGCGTTTCGCGGCGACGACCGCCTCTACGTCCCGCACGAGCAGCTGGGGAAGGTCTCGCGTTACGTCGGAATGAACGGTGCGCCGGCGCTCTCGAAGCTCGGCGGCAAGGCCTGGCAGCTGCTCAAAAGCCGCGCGCGCGAGGGAATCCGTGAGCTCGCCGGCGAGCTCCTGCGCCTATACGCGCAGCGCCAGCAGGCGCAGGGAGTGGCCTACGACCTCCGCCACGAGTACCTCGACCAGCTGGAGACGAGCTTCCCCTACCGCGAGACCGACGATCAACGGGCGGCCATCGAAGCGGTAAAGGAGGATCTCGAGGCGCCGCGCCCGATGGACCGCCTCGTCTGCGGCGATGTCGGCTTCGGGAAGACGGAGGTTGCCGTTCGCGCGGCGTTCGCCGTCGCCCTGAACGGCCGTCAGACGCTCATGCTCGTGCCCACCACCGTGCTCGCGCAGCAGCACTGGAACACCTTCCGCGAGCGCTACCGCGACTTCCCGCTCCGCGTCGAGATGCTCTCGCGCTTCCGCACGCCGAAGGAGACCAAGGAAGTGCTCGCGGACTTCGCGGCGGGGAAGGTCGACGTCCTGATCGGGACGCACAGGGTGCTCTCGCGGGACGTGATCCCGAAGAACCTCGGACTCGTGATCGTCGACGAGGAGCAGCGCTTCGGCGTCGCGCAGAAGGAGCTCCTCAGGCAGCTGCGACTCGAGGTCGACGTCCTGGCGCTGACGGCGACGCCGATCCCGCGCACCCTGCACATGTCGCTTTCGGGTTTGCGTGACATCTCGGTGATCGAGACGCCGCCGGAGGGCAGACGGCCGATTCGCACCTACGTCGGCGAGTTCGACGAAGAAATTATCCGTCTCGCGCTGTCGCGCGAGACGGATAGAGGTGGTCAATCCTTCTACCTGCATAACAGGGTCGAAACGATCGACGAGCGTGCTGCCTGGCTACAAGCGCTATCCCCTGACCTCCGGATCCTCGTCGCCCACGGGCAGATGCGCGAACGGGACCTCGAGGATCGGATGCTCGCGTTCATGCGCGGCGACGCGGACGTGCTCGTCTCGACCACGATCATCGAGTCGGGCCTCGACATCCCGCAGGCGAACACGCTGATCGTCGAGCGGGCCGACGCGCTCGGCCTCGCGCAGCTCTACCAGATCCGAGGGCGAGTGGGCCGATCCGACCTCCTCGCGCACTCGTATCTCTTCTATCCCGACACCTCCGAGCTCACCCAAGAGGCCCGGGCCCGCCTTGCCACGCTCGCAGACCACACCGAGTTGGGCGCGGGCTTCGCGATCGCGATGCGCGATCTCGAGATCCGCGGCGCGGGGGACCTTCTCGGCGCCGAGCAGTCGGGACATGTGGCCGCTCTCGGTTTCGAGCTCTATGTCGAGCTGCTCGCGGAGGCGGTCGCCGAGCTCTCCGGCGAGCGGCGGCCGGCCGCGCGTCCGGTCCGCATCGACGCGCGCGTCGATGCCTACGTCCCGAACGCCTACGTCGACTCGGAAGCGCTTCGAATCGATCTCCACCGCCGCCTTGCGCTCGTCGAGACCGAGGACGAGCTACGCGAGCTCGAGGCGGCGACGATCGACCGCTTCGGCCCGCTGCCGGCGCCCGTCGAGAACCTCTTCGGGATCCAGGAGGCCAGGATCAAGCTGTCACGGCTCGGCGCCGACTATCTCGTCTTCCGCCAGGGGAAGGCAACCGTCGGACCGCTCGTGCTCGGCTCCGGGGAGTTGAGGGAGCTACGGCGCAAGGTCGACACGGCCGTCTACACCACGGCCCGAAAAGAGATCTCGCTCCGGGAGGAAGACCTGCCGGGAGCACTCCGTTTGGTCGATGCTATCCTGGAGACGCGCCAGGCAGCTTAGACGGCGCTTTTTCTATGCGACGACGTGCTTTTGCAGGACTTTTTGCCCTCGGCCTCGCCGTCTTGGCGGCTGCATGCGGCACCTCGAACGACTCAGCGAGCGTGCCGCCCGACTCGGTCGCCGTCGTCGGCGACCAGTCGATCACCAAGTCGGAGTTCGACGACCTCGTCAAGTACGCCAAGCGCAGCTTCGACTCGCAGAAGCGGCCGTTCCCGAAGGTCGGCACGCCCGAGTACATCCAGATCCGCGACCAGGCGATCGCGCTCCTCGTCCAGCGAGCCCAGTTCGAGGTCAAGGCGAAGCAGCTCGGCATCGACGTCAGCGACCAGGCGGTCGACAAGCGGATCGACGAGTACATCAAGGAGCGCCACGGCGGCGATCGCAAGAAGTTCGAGGCCGAGCTCAAGGGGCAGGGACTGACCGACGCGCAGGCTCGCGACATCATCCGCGCGAATCTCATTCAGGAGGGGATCTACAAGAAGGTCACCTCCGACGTGAAGGTCGACGACAAGGCCGTCAACGACTACTACGCGAAGAACAAGGCGCAGTACGGGACGCCCGAGACACGGGTCGTGCGCCACGTTCTCGTCAAGGACCGGGCGCTCGCCAAGCGGCTCTACAACCAGCTCAAGGCCGGCGGCGACTGGAATGCGATCGCCAAGAAGTACTCACAGGATCCTGCCTCGAAGAACCAGGGCGGGAAGATGACTGCGACGCGCGGCCAGCTCGTCCCCGAGTTCGAGGAGGTCGCGTTCAGCCTCGCGAAGAACCAGATCTCGATCCCGATCAAGACGCAGTACGGCTGGCACATCATCCAGGCGCTTTCGAAGACGAAGAAGGGCACGTCGACGCCCTTCAACCAGGTCAAGGAAGCGATCCGGCAGCAGCTGGCTCAGGACAAGAAGAACAAGGAAATGGAGAAGTGGGTCGCCGACATGCGCAAGGACCTGAAGGACGACACGGCGTACCAGGTCGGCTACAAGCCGACCAATTCGAACAGCTCCAGCACTGGCTGAGCCCGAACACCTCTCCGAGGCTCTTCTCGAACTTCAGCGACTGACCGAGCGGCTCCGCCGCGACTGCCCGTGGGATCGCGAGCAGACGGCGCGCACGATCGTGCCCCACACCGTCGAGGAGGCCTACGAGGTCGCCGACGCCGCGATTGCGGGCGATGCGGCCAAGCTCGAGGACGAGCTCGGCGATCTCCTCTTTCAGACGTACTTCCTGGCACGGCTGCTCGAGGAGGAGGGCGCGGGGAACCTCGAGTCGGTGGCTCGTCGAGTGCACGACAAGCTCGTCCTGCGGCATCCCCACGTCTTTATTTCGCCGGGAGAGCTGCGCTCTCCCGGCGAGGTGAAACATCGTTGGGAGCAGCTGAAAAGAGAACAGGAAAGCGGCCGGGAGGAGATCTTCCACCACGTACCAGAAAACCTCCCCTCGTTGTTGTATGCCCGGAAGCTGCAGCGCCGCGCCGCGGCGATCGAGTTCGAGTACCCGGACACGGCCGGCGCTCTGGCCGATCTGGAGGACGAGCTTCGAGAGCTGAAGGAAGCGGTTGCCGCCGCGGGAGAGCAGGCGCCCGAGCGCGAGCCGGATCCCCACGTCTTCGAGGAGCTCGGCGACGTCCTGTTCGCCGCCGTGAACGTCGCCCGGCGGCTCAACGTCGATCCAGAGCTCGCGCTGCGGGCCATGTCCAAGCGCTTCGCCGAGCGGGTCGAGCGCGCGGAGGAGCTCGCCGGCGCGGACGGCCGGACCTTTAGCAAGCTACCGCTCGCCGAGAAGGATCGATACTTCGACGCGGCCAAGGAGGAGGGTCGATGAGCTCGATCACGGATGTCCGCGCCCGCCAGGTCTTCGATTCGCGCGGCAACCCGACGGTCGAGGTCGAGGTCGAGCTCGAGTCCGGGGCGCGCGGGCGAGCCGCGGTTCCGTCGGGCGCGTCCACCGGCCGGTTCGAGGCAGTGGAGCTGCGGGACGGGGATCCCGGCGCCTACCTCGGCAAGGGTGTGCTGCGCGCGGTGGAAAACGTGCGGACCGAGATCGCCGGGGCGATCGGCGGGATGGATCCGACGGACCAGGCGGGGATCGACGCGGCGCTCGTGAAGCTGGACGGCACGGAGAACAAGGGCCGTCTCGGGGCGAACGCGCTCCTCGGCGTCTCGCTTGCGGTGGCGAAGGCTGCGGCGGCGGAGGCGGGCGTGCCGCTCTATCGCTGGATCGGCGGCGAGCGGGCACATGTGCTCCCCGTGCCGATGCTGAACGTCATCAACGGTGGAGCCCACGCGCGGAACTCGCTCGACCTGCAGGAGTTCATGGTCGTCCCCGGCGGCGCGGAGAGCTTCTCCGAGGCGTTCAGGATCGCGGTCGAGGTCTTCCACACGCTGAAGAAGCTGCTCGACGAGCGCGGCCTAGCGACTGCCGTGGGCGACGAGGGCGGATTCGCGCC
>Ga0184625_10000997_pt1 | contig 11522 bp, 10 predicted proteins | sample PLM3_30_b1_FD_133151 | JGI IMG/M metagenome (GOLD analysis project Ga0184625, IMG submission 133151) | Groundwater sediment microbial communities from an aquifer in East River, Colorado, USA - PLM3_30_b1 | ecosystem: Environmental > Terrestrial > Soil > Riparian zone | place: USA: East River... | reverse complement strand
CATTTTGACCAAACCCGCCAGCTTTTTGTTCACCTCACTTATTTTTTAACTGAAGTATGTCGCTACGCAGAAACCGATTCTCATCAGCGAGCAGGCAAACATCTTCCTTCGTTTGAAGATCTTCATGTTAACACCAAATTATCAGGTAATAAAATATTGTGGAGAGTATTGGAAGACGCCTCATTTAAAGAGGCGTTGGCGAAAACAAAACCTCAACTCATCATTAACAAAGACCTGGTTCGAAGAACTTATATACGCCTTGCTGAAACCCCCGAATATAAAAACTATATCAGCAAACAAGGCAGGGATAACAAAGAAGAAAAAGAAATACTTGAATTTGTATTGGATAAATTGATGCTGGCTGATGAAAATTTCACATCTTATATAGAAGAGAATTTCTCTAACTGGGAAGATGATGGAGAAATGGTGATCCAACTGCTGGTAAATCTTTTACAAAAAGCCGGGAGCGCCGATTTTAAAGAGATGATCAGTGGTGAGAAAAAAGATTTTGCGATCAATCTCTTAAAAACAGTACATGAAAAAAGCGAGCACCTGCAAACGCTTATCGTTCCAAAATTAAAAAACTGGGACCCCGAGCGAATAGCATTACTTGACATGATACTAATGAAAATGGGTGTAGCCGAATTTCTTTATTTTGAAACCATACCTCCGAAAGTTACCATCAATGAATATATAGACCTGGCCAAAGAGTACAGCACTCCGCAAAGCGGACAGTTTGTAAATGGCATTCTTGATAATATTCATAAAGAACTTGTAGCAGAAGGAAAGATGCAAAAGGTAGATTACAAAAAAGTATAGATGGTGGCGTTTCACCAGTATTTAACAACCTAAACTTTTATACTCAAAGCTTTCTCTTACATTTGCAATCTTCAAATCAATAAAAAAATGAAAAAGATCCTAATTGTACTCGCTGCCGCCATTACAATAGCATCCTGTAAAGAGGCAGACAAAACAGCAGAAGCAACTACTACTACCAGCACTGCCCCTGCTACTGAACCAGCAAACCCTACTCCGAGCACTGCTGCGGCTCCTCAACAAACCACTGTTGACCCGGCTACCTTAACAAAGGTGGAATGGCTTGATGGCATGGACAAAGACTTTGGCAAGATCAAAGAAGGCGAAAATCTTGAAGTTAGTTTTCGTTTTAAAAACGTAGGCGACAAACCATTGGTTATTTCAAACGTAAGTGCTTCATGCGGCTGTACTGTACCTGAAACCCCTAAAAAACCTTATCAACCTGGTGAAACAGGAGTTATTAAAGCTTCCTTCAACAGTTCTGGAAAAGTAGGCAGTCAATCAAAGCAGGTGAATGTTTTTGCGAATTTAGACCCGGCAATGACTACCTTAAATTTTCGTGTTGAGGTAAAAGCAAAAAGTTGATTCAATTAAAAAATAAAAATTAATGTTTATCTATTTATTACAAGCCGGCTCAGGTTCTTCCGGAGGTGGTATGTTTGGTGGTGGCACAGGCACCTTGTTTTTCATGGGGGCAATTATTCTTGTGTTTTGGTTATTTTTTATACGACCACAAACTAAAAAACAGAAAGAGCAGAAAAAATTCATTGAAGATCTGCAAAGAGGAACTAAAGTGGTAACGATAGCCGGAATTCATGGCACCGTAAATAAAGTAAATGAAGACGGCACCATTAACCTGGAAGTAAGTCCAGGCAGCTATATAAAAATGGAAAAAGCTTCGATCAGTTTGGAGATGACCGCTGCTTTAAATAAAGCGGCAGTTACCACTGAGAAAAAATAGAATCACGTCCCGATAGCTATCGGGGTATTAGATTATTAAAAAGATCAAAAGGAAATCAGGAAACTGGTTTCCTTTTTCTTTATACGGTTAAAAAACATCTTCTTAACTTCCCTTATGATCCCTGCCTACCGGCAGGCAGGCTTCTCAATCCTATTTAATCATGGTTCTACGTGTCGGTCTTACTGGTGGAATTGGCAGCGGCAAGAGTACCGTGGCGCAAATTTTTGAAGTGCTTGGCATCCCGGTTTATTACGCTGATATCTCTGCAAAAAAATTAATGAATGAAAATGCAGAATTGAGATCGGCCATCACAAATATTTTTGGTGAACAGGCATATGTAAACAAGATTCTTGATCGCAAGTATATCTCTTCAATAGTATTTTCCGATCCCGCTAAACTTCAACAGTTGAATTCGTTGGTTCATCCCGCAACAAAAAAAGATGGAGAAGCATGGATGCATCAGCAATCAAGTCCTTATGCAATTCATGAAGCAGCCCTGATATTTGAAGCAAAGGTTTCTGATCGCCTCGACCAGGTGATCGGTGTTTCTTCACCACTAGAATTAAGAATAAAAAGGGCAATGGAAAGAGATAAAGTAAACCGTGATGAAGTATTAAAACGCATGGATCAACAACTTGATGAAGAATTAAAAATGAGCAATTGTGATTTTGTACTCATAAATGATGAACAACAACTGTTGATCCCCCAGGTGCTTGAACTACATGAAAAACTGATCGGTTTATCAAATCAAAAAAAAGATGGATAATTTCCCGCATTGGGTTGATCATATCATTGCTTTTCTTTTTTGTATAGCTCTTCCACTTTATGCTGCCCGGCAAAGAATAAAAGGGACAACGCATATTAATTTCAGCAGTGATCAAAAAAAACAAATTTATATCTCAGGTAGTTTCTCGCTTTTTGTCATGGGTGCCATTGCTGTATCAGTATGGCTCATCTTCAGCAGACCATTAGCCGAACTCGGATTAACACAACCAGGAAATTTTCGATCATGGTGGTGGCTTGCAATTATTTTTGTTCTGGTTTATTTGCTGGATGTGTTTGTATCTCTTTCATCAAAAAAAGAAATTGATAAAACAATTGAAGATTTTAAAAGAAGAACACCCTTTCTACCAACAAAAAACAGTGAGTTGCCTGAATATTTTTTGATGTGTTTCAGCGCCGGTGTCTTTGAAGAAATTGTTTATCGTGGTTATCTTATTACATATTGCTGGTATTTATTTGAAGGGTATACTTATCAGCAAATGATAGCTGTCGTATTACCAGCATTAGCATTTAGTGTTGCCCATTTTTATCAAGGGGCAAAAGCAGTATTGAAAATATTTTTCTTTGCTGTATTCTTTGGTTACCTCTTTATCTATTCAGGTTCGTTATTGATCGTTATGATCCTGCATTTTCTTGTTGATGCTGCTGGCGGGTTGTTAACAATAAAATATATGAAGGAGCATGTTCAACAACCTGATGATGAAAATAATTTCCTTCAATAGCAGAATTATTCACCCGGAACGATAGCTACAATACGCAAAGGGCCTCCGCTCCCACCTTTTATTTTCATTGGTAATGCGATTATGAATGCCCCTTTTACCGGGAGTTTATCAAGATTGGCAACATTTTCAAAGCCAGGAATATTTTGCTCGTATAAAACCTGGTGAGTCTTAAAATCTTTTGACTGGCCATAATCAACACTGGCAACGTCTAACCCTACTGCTTTTATTTTTCTGTTCTTCACCAACCATTCTGCCGCAGCAGGATCAATGCCCGGGAAATGAAGTTTTGCAACTGCATCCGCTCCTCTTTCGTCGGTGCCTAAATATTTTTTTGCATCGGGATAAAATGAACCATATCCAGTTCGGAATAAAATTATAATATCATCCGGCAATTTGCCATTCGTTTTTTCCCACGCTTCTATATCAGCAATTGAGACTAGGTAATCAGCATTCTTTAGTGCATTATTTGAAACATCAATAACTGCGGATTCACCAGTTAGTCTGTCCAATGGGATCTGATCTGTACTCCATTTTCCTTTTGCAAAATGAGATGGGGCATCAAGATGTGTTCCGCCATGTTCAGCTGCGCAATAATTATATGCTTCATAATAAAAACCTGAGCCGGTCACACCATGAAAGGCGGTATCTAATTTAAATCCGTTGGCAGTTGGCCAGTAAAGGGTCTTATCAGAAAAATCATAAGAAAGATCGACCCATTTCCCGTCGGAAAGTTCTTCAGCAATTGATTCATCCTTTTCACCTTTCTCTTCGCAGGAAATACAAAAAACAAGCAAGAAAATTAAAAACCATTTCATGATAAAAAGTTTTGTTAGTCTAATTTAAGTAATAATAATTGTGTTGAATGGCAATTAAACCGGGTTTTAAGAATCGTAACTTTAAAAGGATAAGTTCCGCTATAATGAAACTCCTGGCCCTCTTTGGTTTTATTTTTCTTTTTGGATGGTTAGAAAACAGTACAAAAAAACCATCCGGCATACCAGTTGCTCAAAAAACAATAACATTAAAAGACACCATTCATTTCGCCAGCCATGTACAACCCATACTTGTAAAGAATTGTTCGCCTTGTCATTTTACCGGTGGCAAAATGTATAAGAGAATGCCATTTGATAAAGACACTACTATCATTAATCACCAGGCCGGAATATTAAGAAGAATTAAAGGCGAAGAAAATACTCTTATAAGATCTTTTGTTGAGCAACGATCAAAAGAGTGACCCAATCGCTGGTTCGTTCAGAATTTAATTTTTACATTTGGTTAGCTTAAATTTTTTTCTATGAGGAAGATACTGCTAACTACATTAATTATTATTAGTTGTGCAGGTCCTTCATTTGCACAAAAAGGAGTTGCGATCACAGAAAGCTCTATTGTAAAAGACACCACCGGCACAGTTGTTCCCTATACTATCTGGACCAGTTTAATGACAACAGGTCGTTACAAGATCAAAAGTCAAAAAGACAGCCCTGAATTTGTTATCTATCGGCTTTCTGATGAAGAATATGAGAAATTTATTGAAAATTTACCCAAGCCACCCGAAAGCAAATTCTTTAGAACAGGTGGCAACTTTGCACATTTTAAAACCACTGACATCAACGATAATAAAGTAAACACTAAAAATCTTTTAGGCAAGATCATCGTCCTAAATTTCTGGTTTATAAAATGTCCGCCTTGCATTAGGGAAATGCCAGAGTTAAATAAACTTACCGAAACATATAAATCAGATAGCTCGATCGTATTTCTTGCAATAGCCTTAGACAAAAAAGATGATATCGAGCAGTTTCTAAAAGATTCACGTTTTGAATATACAATTATTGACAATGGAAGGTTTATTACCGATCAATATAGCATCAATTCATACCCAACAAATGTTATAATAGATCAGAAAGGCAAAGTATATTTTCATTCTTCCGGCTTGAGCGTAGGTACAGTTCACTGGTTAAAAAAATCGATACAGGAACTTAAGAGCTCAACTGAGAAGAAAGATGCAACAGCAAAATCCTAATAGATCTTTTACTTCAATTTTCCCAACGCTTCTTTTATTCTCGCCATCGCTGTTTCAATTTTTTCCATGCTATTTGCAAACGAGATGCGGATGCAATCAGGTTCGCCAAATGCACGGCCTGTTACAGTAGAAACATTTGCTGTATTGAGTAAGTACATACAAAGATCATCAGCATCTTTGATCATATTTTCTCCATTAGATCTTCCGAAAAACGCATTTACCACCGGGAAAATATAAAATGCGCCATCAGGTTCAGCGCTATGTGCACCAGGGATATCTTTCAATAACTCAAGAATTCGTTTGCGGCGACGAGTAAACTCTTTGGTCATTTCTATTGACGGCCGCAGATCAGTAGTTAACGCTGTAATAGCTGCACGTTGTGTTATTGCATTAGCCCCGCTGGTAAATTGTCCTTGAATTTTTTCACAAGCTTTAGCAACGATCGGGTTCGCCGCAATATAACCAAGACGATAGCCTGTCATTGCAAATCCCTTACTCAATCCGTTTATGATAACTACTCTATCTTTTACGTTTTCAAATTGGGCAATGCTTTCATGATGCCCGACAAAATTTATATACTCATATATTTCATCGGAAATAATTGAAATGCCAGGGTGATTTTCCAGGACAGCAGCCAATTCTTTCAATTCTTCTTTTGAGTAAACTGAGCCACTTGGGTTACAGGGAGAAGAAAACAAAAGCACTCTTGATCTTTCAGTGATACTTTCTTCCAATTGCTGCGCAGTGATCTTATACTTATTTTCGATCGCCGATCTTACAATCACAGGAATGCCTCCTGCAATTTTTACAAGTTCTGAATAAGTAACCCAAAATGGAGCAGGAATGATCACTTCATCACCAACATCAACCAAAGCAAGTATTGCATTGGCAAGACTTTGCTTAGCCCCTGTAGAAACAACAATATTCTCCGGTTTGTAATCTAAATTGTTATCTCTTTTAAATTTCTGGCAAATTGCTTCACGCAGATCAGGATAACCAGCAACAGGTGGATAATGACTCCAATTATCATCGATCGCTTTTTTTGCAGCGTCTTTAATATGTTGTGGTGTATCAAAATCGGGCTCACCCAAACTAAGATCAATAACATCAATACCTTTTGCTCTGAGTTCACGGCCGAGTTTGGCCATTTTTAATGTTTCTGGTTCGGCAAAACGATCTAATAAAGAGGATAGTTGCACGGGTTCTACAATTGCTTGCATTAATAGTTTATTTAAAAAACAAAAATACTTATTTATCGGACTAACACCTGTTTACTGAGTATAATTAAATTGAAATTTACTAAGGTCAGGATCTACTTTCTTTTTCCTTTTTATTTCATGATCATAGATCGCCTGGCCAAGGTTTTTTAAAAATGGCAAGCCAACATCATCATAATCATATTTATCATCATTAAAAATACCATCGCTGTTGCAATGAATAACGGCACTCAACATGAATTCAACATTATTATCAAAGTCGGCGATATAGGCTGCATCGATCAAAAAACCATAAGCCTTTCCTACTTTATTAAATATGCGGATACCTTTTTTTGAAATATTTTTTCCGGTTCCGTACAGGAAATATTTTACGTAAGTATCCCAATAATTCTCATTGTCATAAGAGGGAAATTTGGATTCAGGCGGCGTCATTGACATGTATTTCCTTAAAAACTCGTGATCTTCTTTTGTTAGCTTGAATCGTTGTTTCTTTGAAACTGCGTCAGGAAACATAACGCTTCGGACGATACTATGCAAAGTTGTTAATGATAGCCTGTTCTTCTTTGAAAAATCAAACGGCTCATTCACTATTTCACCGCCACGATAAAAGCCCACCCCCATTTTAGTGCTTCGTGTTGCATAAATAAGTTTGCTTTCCTCCAATGGCTTTTGATAAACAAGGTTGCCGCTAGTGTCAAAAAATCTTACAGGATTCGTGTGCCTGTTCTCATCTTCTGTTAAACTGATATCAAGGCGGTGAACAATTTGAACTTCCTTATAACCCATTTTATGCAATGTGTTGTTGATATATTCTTGTCCAAGAAATTCATATAGCCGGTTGAATGCATCATTATCGCTAACCAACAATATTTTTTTTATATAATGCTCAATGGTTGGTCGACCATCAGGAGAGGAAGGATCATTGTACACTTCCGATTGACCACTGTGATCAGCCTCCGATATCATAATAGAATTTTTATTTAGACCTGTGATCTTTAATTCATTTAATTTTTGCAAAGCCAAAATTGCGACAGGCAGTTTTACGGTCGATGCCGGGTAGAAATAAGAGGAATCGCTGATATTAAAATAATGATCGTTGAACTCGGGTTTTCCATTTTTTTTTCGGTCGATCTGGGTATAAATTATTTGCAACCTGTTTTGATCAATATCACCAAGAACTGAGTCGAACAAGGGAGAATTTTGTTTCATTACGTTGCTAATAAAATTATCTGTGTTATTTTTTATGGCATTCACAGAAAGAGTGTTCTTATTAGTTGTTGAGCAGGCAAGTAAAACAATTGAAAAAACAATAAAAGAAAATACTATTTTCATGATACAAAATAATAAATATCCACTACAGCAATGAAAAGAATTATAATCTCTTTATTGATCGGTGCCGGGTTTCTTTTGCTTGCATTTGGTTTTTTAAGATTACTAGAAAATAAAACAAGGAGTAAAAATGGACTTTCTGATCTATTTAAAAAAGGTCGATCTATTCCACAAAAATCATACAAGGCAGGGTTGCAGGTAATCATTGGTAACCGAGAAGATGATAATAAAATTATTGAAAGAACAAAATATCAAATACTTGAAAGGTCCCGGGATGAGTATAAAAAATTTTCCGCGATAAAACTCGATAAGAATACATTTAGACTGAATGCAGAAGACATTCCGGACACAAACATTTTTAAAAAACTCATAACAGAATCTGTAAAAATTGAGTTTACTGAGATATTCACATTAGATGAAATTGCTGAATCATTTGAGAAAGCAAACTCAAAGCTGATTAAATCGGATGCAGATATTTCAAAAAGAGAAAAAGAATTGCTGGAAAAAAAAGCTGCCGACTCAGCAAACGATAAACTTTCAGTTATTCTTGCACAGGAAGATTACAAGCAAATGGAAGCTAAGAAAGGTTTTGCAGAATTTATAAATTTTAATTCATCTTATTCTGATAATAGTGGAAGGCCGATGTATCCTGCATCACTAGGTTATGTGAGAATAAAAGACACTTTTCAATTAAATAAAATATTAAACGATACTGCTATTCTCCGCCATTTCCCGGAAATTTTAAGATTTGCGTTCGGTAGTTTTGATGACAATTCTTCAACCAAAAACCCTCTTTTAGCATTATATGCATTAAAAATAATTGATCAATCATTTAATCCCAATCCTACTCATGAACAAATCTTTGATGCCATTTCTGAATTTGAACCAGTAACGGGTAATCCGATGATTACCTTTGATTTTAGTTCTTCAGGTGCAGAGGCATGGTATCTTATGACAAAAAGAAATATAGGAAGGCCTATTGCCATAGTCGTAAATAATGTTGTTCTTAGCGCCCCGGTTGTTGAGTCTCCAATTAAAGGTGGAAAAACCAGGATCACCGGTTCGTTTAGCGTTGAAGAAACCAGGTATATGAGCAAGATGTTTAAATCTAGACCTTTGTTTTTACCGGTTAAAATCGCCGAAAGCAGTTTTGTCGCTTCCAAAAAAAGTAAAAAAACAATTTGGATATTGGCAGGTGTTTTTCTCTTCTTTTCCGCACTCAGTTATGGCGTTTCCTTCCTCATAAAACCGGCTTCAAAATCTTGATTTTGACTGAGAAAATTAGCTTTAGAAGGGTTTCCTTAATCATCCTGAAACCCCTATCTTTGCCCTCCTAAAAAAAAATCCCAGCCGCTTGCCCAAACCACTGTGGGAATTGGCAATGAGGCAATAAAAGTAAATCTACCCCGTATGCAATTAAGAGGTTTAGTAGCGGTGTTTGCAATCCTGCTTATTATTTATTCAGTTTGGCTTCTTTCTTTCACCTGGTTTGTGAACAAACATGAAAGTAAAATGGCCGACCGTGCCCAGGCTTATATGAATGCAACTTACCCTGAAGCAAGAAAGTTTTCAAAGTCTGCCGATTACACTGATTCACTTAAAACAATTTACAGGAATCGTCTCAATCAAATTCTTGACAGTACCAAAGAAGATAAGATCACATGGTTTGGAAATACCTACGAGTATGCAAGAGCAAAGGAATTAAATCTTGGTCTCGATCTGCAAGGAGGTATGAGTGTAACTATGGAAGTAGAACTTACCGGTTTGCTACGTACAATGAGTAATAAATCAAGGGACCCGCAATTCTTAAGAGCTCTTGATGAAGCTAACAGGCAAAAAGCAAATAGTGATAAAGATTTCATTTCAATATTCAGAGATGAATTTATAAAGGTGGCAGGCACCGGTAAAATGGCAGGCATTTTTTCTGCAGCCAATTCAGATCAGATCGCAAGCAATGCAAGCGATGACAAAGTGCTTGAGGTGATCCGCAAAGAGGCAGGGGATGCCATTGACAGAACTTATCAAAGAATAAAAAGCAGGATCGATCAGTTTGGTGTGGCACAACCTTATATTAATCTTGACCAGGCAAAAGGAATTATTACAGTTGACTTGCCAGGAGTTGATGACAAAGAGAGGGTGAGAAAATATTTACAGTCAACCGCTAATCTCCAGTTTTGGGAAGTCTATAATATCGGGGAGTTGCAAGATGAGTTAACCGCAGCGGATAAAGCATTTAGTGATATGATGGCCGGAACAACTGATACCGCTTTAAATGCATTGAAATCAAAAGATACAATCGGAAAGAAAGATACTATTGGGGAAAAAACTGATACTACTCTTTCTCAAATCCTCAATAGCCAGACACAAACCACCCCAACAGGCACTGCAACTGCTGCACAAACCTCAGCAGATAAAAGAAAAACACTTGGAGAATATATAACGTTCATACCTCCATTCCAGGATCCAACTACAGGCAAGGTTACTTACCAGGCGCCTATAGCACAAGTTAAAATAAAGGATACCGGCACGGTTAGAAGATACTTGAACATAGTGGCCAATTTTCCTGCTGATGCAAGAGTTTATTATGGCATAGCGGAGACAGATTCAAAAACCGAAAAGAAAAATGATTATGTAGGGTTATATGTTATTAAGACCTATGGTCTTGATAAAGCGCCGATCGAAGGTGATGTTGTTACCGATGCAAGACAGGATTATGAGCCATTAAGTGGTAATCCAATTGTAACGATGAGCATGAACCAGAAAGGGGCCAGTGATTGGGCAACTCTTACAGACAAAAGCGCCAAGAATAAAATTCCTATTGCCATTGTCCTTGATAATACTGTTTATTCAGCACCAGTAGCAGAACAAAAAATTGAAGGTGGAGATTCACGTATAACAGGAAACTTTACCGTACAGGAAGCACAGGACCTTGCCAGCATTTTAAAAGTTGGTAAGCTGCCTACACCTGCAAAGATCGTACAGGAACAAGTGGTCGGCCCTACATTAGGAGCTGAAGCCATTCGCGGTGGAACTATGGCTTTCCTGATCTCATTTGTTGTTATCTTTTTACTGATGCTGGTTTATTATAATACCAGCGGATGGATCGCAAACATTGCACTTATATTGAACATTCTTTTTACAGTCGGAGTATTAACTTCTTTCGGCGCCACACTTACGGCACCGGGTATTGCCGGTCTTGTACTTACCATTGGTATGGCGGTTGATACCAACGTAATTATTTATGAACGTATAAAAGAAGAGTTAACACGAGGCAAAGGTTACCAGCTAGCTATCGCTGATGGCTATCGTCGTTCTTTACCACCAGTACTTGATGCTCACGTAACAACATTGTTAACAGCGATCATCCTTTTCATTTTCGGGTTAGGTCCTGTAAAGGGATTTGCAACAACACAGATCATCGGTATCCTGCTTTCATTATTCTGCGGGATCCTTGTAAGCCGTTGGGTGAGTGATTGGTTTACCAATAAAAAGAAACACCTCGAGTATTTTACAGGTATCAGCCGTAAGGTCTTTAAACATGCCAATTTTAAATTCATAGAATATCGCAAAGTAGCTTACATGATCTCTTTCGTGGTGTTAGCGCTTGGTATTGGTGCTATCTTTAATGGCTTTCACCAGGGTGTTGAATTTAAAGGAGGACGCAGCTTTACTAT
>Ga0184625_10000996_pt1 | contig 11526 bp, 11 predicted proteins | sample PLM3_30_b1_FD_133151 | JGI IMG/M metagenome (GOLD analysis project Ga0184625, IMG submission 133151) | Groundwater sediment microbial communities from an aquifer in East River, Colorado, USA - PLM3_30_b1 | ecosystem: Environmental > Terrestrial > Soil > Riparian zone | place: USA: East River... | reverse complement strand
CTGCGCTTGAGGAAGAGCCTGGCGGTCGCGACCCCGAAGGCGAAGCCGCCGATGTGGGCGAAGAATGCGACGCCGCCGCCGGCCTCGGGGCTCAGGAGCGAGAATCCGCCCGACCAGAGTTGCAACAGAAACCAGAAGCCGAGGAACAACCAGGCCGGGAACTCGCGGATGATGATGAAGAAGAAGAAGATCGCGGTGACGACGCTCGCGTTCGGCAGCAGCACGAGGTAGGCGCCGAGCACCGCCGAGATGGCGCCGCTTGCTCCGAGGTTCGGGATCTCGGCGGACGCCTGATCGGCGAAGGCCAGCGTGATCGCAGTCTGCAGAGCCGTCGCCGCGAAGCCTCCGAGGAAATAGAAGACGAGGTAGCGCACCTTGCCGTAGACGTCTTCGACGTTGTTTCCGAAGATCCACAGGAAAAGCATGTTCCCGCCCAGGTGCAGCAAGTTCGCGTGCATGAACATCGACGTAACCGCCGTCAGCGGCCAGTCCTGTCCCACGACCGCGCACGAGCGCTCAACCTCGCAGGGGTGGAACGCGAGCTCGTTGACGGCGTGCTCCTGGTCGGGCAGCTCGTAGAGGAAGTAGACCGCGACGTTAATGGCGATCAATGCCACCGTTACGATCGGAAACGACCGCGTCGGGACGTTGTCCTTGATCGGGATCACGCGTCGGCGCTACCGGATGACGAGCGCCATCAGCGCCTTCTGCGCGTGAAGGCGGTTCTCGGCCTGGTCCCAGACGGCTGACTGCGGCCCGTAGAGGATCTCCTCGGTGATCTCCTCGCCGTAGTGGGCGGGGAGGCAGTGGAGGACGATCGCCCCATTCCCGGCTTGCCCGAGGAGCTCGTTGGTGATTCCAAAGCCGGCGAGGTCGCGGAGGCGCCGCTCCCGTTCCTCCTCCTGGCCCATGCTCGTCCAGACGTCCGTATACAGGACGTCGGCGCCGCGGACGGCTTCGGCCGGGTCGTCGACGACCGCAACCTCGCCGCCTGAGGCCCGGGCGACGGCGATCGCACGCTCGTCCGGTTCGTAGCCGTGCGGCGTGGCGGCGACGAAGCTGGAACCGAGGCGGGCCGCGGCGACCATCAGCGAGGAGCAGACGTTGTTCCCGTCGCCGAGGTACGTCACACGCACGCCCTCGAGGCGGCCGAGCCGCTCCCGGATCGTGAGCATGTCGGCGAGCGCCTGGCACGGATGGGTCTCGTCCGTGAGGCCGTTGATGACCGGGATGCCGGCGTGCTCGGCGAGCTCCTCGACGTCCGACTGGGCGAACGTTCGGATGACGATGCCGTCCAGGTAGCGCGAGAGCACCGTGGCCGTGTCCCGGATCGTCTCGCCGCGGCCGAGCTGGAGGTCGTCTGCGCGGAGGTAGAGGCCGTAGCCCCCGAGCTGTGCGATTCCGACCTCGAAGGAGACCCGGGTGCGCGTCGAGGGCTTCTGGAAGATCATGCCCAGCGAGCGGCCCGGGAGGACTTGTTGCTCATCGCGAGGGGTGGACTTGAGCCGTTCGGCGAGGTCGAGCACGAGCTCGAGCTCTCCGGAGGACAAGTCGGCCACACGCGTGAAGCTGCGGCCTTTCAGCGTCTCCGGGACGTCCAGCATCCGCGTGGATGCTAGTGCGCTCGGACTCGAGGAGTCAGGTATCGGGGACGAGCTCTCGGAGCCGGGCCAGGCCGGCGAACATCCGGCTCTTGACCGTGCCGAGGGGGACGCCGAGCCGTTCGGCGAGCTCCGACTGCGTGAAGCCGCCGTAGTAGGCAAGCTCGAGCGCTTGGCGCTGGTCGGGGGGAAGCTGGGTGAGGGCGGCCTGGACGGCCGTCCTCTTGTCGCGCAGGTCGGCCTCCTCGTCGACGGTCGGCCCGCCGGCCTCCGGCGCTTCGTCGAGCGGATCGCCGCGCCGTCGGTCCTCGCGGCGGACGAGGTCGACCGCGCGGCGGTGGACGAGCGTCAGGACCCAGGTCGCCGCCTTTGCCCGCTCGCGCCGGTAGCCCTCAGCGGAGCGCCAGACGGCGAGGAACGCCTCTTGCACCGCGTCCTCGGCGAGCTCCTGGTCACGAAGCACGCGAAAGGCGAGCCCGTACGCGACGCGTCCGAAGCGGTCGTAGAGCGCGCCGAGTGCGTCGTGGTCGCCTGAGGCGATCGCTTCCAAGAGCTCCTCGTCAGACCTCTGCGTCAATCGCCTCCGCCCGATCAGCGGCGCCAACGCGAACGCGTATTCAGACACTGGCGCTGGCGAGAATGTCGCCGTGGGGCGTCTCTGCGCCGCCCTCGTTTTCGAGCGTGACGGCGACGGTGCTGCCGTCCTGCACCGGGTGCGTGAGGGTCACCGTGCGACAGCCGCCGGCGAAGAGACCTGCCGGGCGCGGCGTCTTTCCGTCGATCACCCACGCCTCGTACGTCTTGTTCGCGGGAGCCTCGTCGAAGCACACGACCAGCTGCGCTTCGGCACCGGAGACGATCAGCTGCCCGGGTGCGCCGTTCACGGCGACGACCCGCTGTCCACCGCCCTGGTTGTCTCGCAGAGAGTTCGCCCACAGTCCGAGCCCGATCGCGGCGAACGATGCGGCCACGGCGGCCACGGCTGTCACGGGAAAAAGCCACCGCCGAAAGGGAACGACCTCCGGGGGACGTTCCTCGCGTGCCGCGCGGAGAATCCGCTCGCGAAGCTCGGGGCGGGGAGCCGGTCCCTCCTGCGCGTACGCGAGCTGCGCCGCGCCCTCGCGCAGGGAAGCCACCTCCTCGCGGCAGTCGTCGCAGGTGTCGAGGTGCCGCTCGTACGTCCAACGGTCCTCCGGATCGAGGGCGTTGAGGGCGTATGCGGCCGCCAGGTCGTGGAGCTCGGGCTGGGCCATGCGCATCATTCTTATTCGCACGGCCCAGCCAAGTGGTTCAGAACGGATACGGCGCGAGCGCCCACGCAGCTGCTCCGTACCAGACAGCGAACCCCAGGCTCGCGAGACCGAACCCCGGGGCGATGGCCGCGAACGAGGCCCGCAGCGGGCGACTCGCGAGTGCGGCACCGAAGCCGGTGGAGAGGATCGTCATCGAGACGGCGGTGAAGATCGCCAGGAGCGCAAGGGCGAGAATCCCGAGTGCCTGAGACTCGATCGACGCGACGAGCAGGATGCCGACTCCGGCGCTTCCGCCCATGCCGTGGACCAGGCCGATCGCGAACGCACTGAGCTTCGTGCGGCCGCGGTGCGGATGGGAGTGCTCTTCGCTCAGGCGGAAAAGCCCTTTCCGCCAGCGGACGATCAGCCGGATCGCGAGCGCGGCGATGACGAACGCAATCGCGGTCTCGGCGGCCTGCTGCACGCGCTCCGGCAGGTACTGGTCGAGCAGTAGGACCGGGACGCCGAACACGAAGAGCGTGCACGCGTGGCCGAGGCCCCACGCAGCGCCGAGGCCGGCCGCAGCCCGGGTCGCGTTCTCTCGAGCGCCGGCTACGAGGGTCGTGACGGCGGCAACGTGATCCGGGTCGGTCGCGTGCCGCAGGCCGAGCAGGATGGCGACGACCACGACCAGCCAGACGGAGGCGCCGTCCGAGTACGAGGCGATGAAGTCGTCGAGTCCGAACATTCGAAGCTCCTTTCAGGTGAGAGTAGGGAGTGACCGGACGGTCATGACGAGGCCGAGGGCGACGATCGCCGCAGCGCTGACGGCCGGCAGCGCCCGCACGACCGCGCCCTCGAAGCTCATGCGGGAGAAGAGCTGCTTCGCGGAAATCGCAAGCAGGCCGATGCCGGTGATCACCGACGCCAGCCCGAGGCTGAACGCGACGATCAGGAGCAGCCCGAAGCCGACGCGGTGAAGGGAGATCGCCGCGAGCAGGACGACGAACGCGGTGGGGCAGGGGAGGATCCCGCCGGAGATTCCGACCGCGATCAGCCCGCGCGGACTGTGGTCGTGGTTGTGGTGGTGGTGGTGGTGGTCGTCGTTGTGGTGCCTGGAGCGCCGAAGTCGCCGGCGCAGGACGCCGAGGCCGACGCCGACGACGAGGAGCGCCGAGACGAGGTTGAGCCAGGGATAGAGATCCTCCGGAACGACGAATTCGGAGAGCGCGAGCGTCACGACGCCCAGCGCGAACACGCCGATCGTGTGCGTGACGGTCACGATCCCGCCGAGGGCCAGGGCATGGCGCGCCTTGCCCCGCGATCCGACGAGGTAGGCGGCGACAATCGCCTTGCCGTGCCCCGGGGTGAGCGCGTGCGCCGCGCCCCAGAAGAGCGCGAGGGCCAGCGAGAGCAGGATCAGCCCCGGCCCGAGGTCCTCGCGGGCGATGAGCGACTCGAAACCGCCGCCCTGGTGCGCGGCGGCCGGGTTGCTCCCCAGCGCGGGGGGAACACCGGGGAGCGTCCCGGGCCTGAGCGTCGCCTTCGCGGAGGTCGAGTCGGCGGGCTCCTGGAGAAGATCCTTGGGATACGAGCGGAGCTCGTCGCTCGCGCTTCGCTCCGGCGCCGTCGAGGTGAGGAGCTGGGCACCCCGGTCGGCGCGGACGACGACTTCCTTCCAACCAAGCCGCCCGGCGAAGTTCGCGTCGCGGAAGGCAACGGATCGTCCGCTCCGCCCCGCGTCGTAGACCACATCGAGGCGCAGCGTCGGGAGGCCGCCGGCGCCGGGTCGCCGCCGGACCTGCTTGGAGAGTACCCGGAGCGGCACCCGGTCTCCATCGACGGTCAGGTGGAGCCTTGCAGCGAGCTCACGGGCGATTCCCGGCCGGCGGAAGCGAGTCCCCTCCTGGTAGGTGGGGATCTCCGCGAGGTCGACGGCGTAGTGCAGGTAGACACGGCTGCCGGAGAGCTCGACACCGGCGTAGCGGTTGATCGTGAAGTTTCCGAGCGGGTGCGCCAGCGCGCTGGCCGGCGCCAGGAGCGCAATGCCTGCGAGGACGACGGCGAGCCGCCTCACGAGAGCGCCTCCCGGGCAAGCGGTGCCCAGACGAGCGAGAAGTTCGGGTTCGTCCGGACTGCGCGGCGGAACCACCGCTTGGCCTCGAGCTCGTGCCCGAGGCAGCGCTCGATCATCCCGCGGTGGAAGAACTTGGGCGCGTCGCGCGTACCCAACCGAAGCGCGCGCTTCGAGAAGCGCAGCGCTTGGCCGCATCGGCCGTTTCGCGCCAGCGCCCAAGCCAGAACGCCGTCCGCCTCGATGCTCGGGCGCTCGCGCTGGGCGCGGCGGGCGCGGTCGAGCGATTCCCGGAGGCGGACGCCGTGGTCGACATTGAAGAGTGCGAGCTCGAGATCCGTGGCGACGCCGTTCGCAACGAACAGGCGGTCGAGCACGCCGACGAGCCGATACTGAGCGCGCGCCGCGGCCGGCTGGCCACTCGCGCGATAGAGATCGCCCAGCGCGCCAACGAACTGCGGCAGTGGCGTTTGCTGCACGGCCCGGCGCTCGAGACGGATCGCCTTCGCGAACCGCCCTCGAGCGGCCTCGACATGCGCAAGCGCGTCGAGCGCGTGGACGTAACCGGGGTAGGCGACGAGGGCGCGGCGGTATTGCCGTGCCGCCTCGGTCGTTCGGCCCTGGGAGAAGTAGAGCTTGCCCAGCTGCGTGCGGGCCCAGGCGGAGGGCTCTCCGGCGTCGCCGGCCGAATCGACGGCGAGCTGCATCGCCGCGATGGCTCCGTCGGTGTAACCAAGGAGCTCGCGCGCGTAGGAGATCCGCGAGTAGGCGGTCAGGCCGGGCTTCAACTCTCCGAGGCGGTCGAAGTTGCGAAACGCCTCGTCGTAGCGGCCGAGCTCGACGAGCGAGTCTCCGATGACGCCGTACACGAGGGCCGTGTCGGGGGACAGTCCCTGGACGCGCCTCGCGAGGGCGAGGCCCTCGCGGAAGCGGTGCCGCGTGTTGGCCAGCGACGCCAGGCCGATCAGGGCCTCGACGTCGTTCGGCTCTGCGGCGCTCGCCTGGCTCAGGGCCCGCTCGGCGCGCGTGTAGTGCGCGGGCTCGCCGTTGCGCCGGGCGGCGTCGAGCTCCCGCAGGCCCAGACGGACGAGCTGGCGGCTGCTCGGCGCCGCGGCGCCGTCCTCGTGGCGAAGCGTCCCGCCGGCGAGGAGAGCGGTGGCGGCGATTGCCGCCACCGCTCCTGCAAGCAGCAGCCGCTTCACGGCTTCTGCTGGCCCTTCGCGTTGTCGAACCCGCTCGGCGGGATGTTCTCGTACGGAAAGACGTTCAGGTTCGGAACGTCGTTCCCGTCGACACCGTCACCGAGGAGGTCGCCGGCCGGGTGGCCCTTGAGCTTCCCGGCGACTGCGCGCTCCGCGATGTCAATGACATCGTCTCCGAGCCGGCGCCCGTTCGGGAAGCCGGCCAGGTCGCCGCCGAAGACACCGAGCCTGTTCGGCATCGTCGTCGGCGGGATCGAGAGGTTGATCCGGAGCATGTCGGCGAGCTTCGAGCCGGTGTTGTTCAGCCCGGGCACGCCGGTCAGGAGCACGGCGACGAGGTCGTCACGGTTCTGTTCCGGGACGCCGAGGCCGTACAGCTGGTTGATCACGGCGGCCAGGATCGGCTGCCGGTAGTACTGGACGAACTGCGCATCCGTGGCCGGGCTCAAGCGGTTCCAACGATCCTTGAGCTTGGTCGGGATGATCACTTCGTTGATGAGCGGGTTGCCCAGGCGCGAGACCTGGACCCACTGCCGCTCCTGCTGATAGCGGCGGACGCCCTTCTGGCGGTAGCTGCGGATCTTCATCTGCGGCCGCTCAGTGGTCGCCCAGACGCCGACCGTGTGGTCGGAGTCGTCGAGCTGGGAGATCGGGACCTGCAGTGCGATCCCGTGGACGGCGTAGTTGGCGAAGAAGTCCTTGCCGCCGCCCATGTTGCCGGTGCCCTTGCGGATCGCGACCAGGTCGAAGATCGCGCCGATGTCGGCGTAGAACGCGTCCTCGCGCTGGCCGGCGAAGACCTTCCCGCCGCCGGCGAGGTTCGTGACCGCGTTCGCGGCCGTCTGGGCGTAGTTCGGGGTCGTCCGCGGGCCGATGTTGTTCGGCGGGGTGACGCCGCGGGCGACGACGACTTCCTGGCCACGCATGACGCGCGTGACGGTGTAGTCCTGCACCGTGTTGCCTAGGAAGAGCGAGGCATCGCGGTTCTTGAACCGGAACCGGTAGGTGACGTCAGCCTTGGCGTCGCCGTTCCGGTCGATGTTGACCGCGTACCTGGCCCGCTCCGAGAAGCGGTACCAGTTCGGCCCTGCGGCCGGATCCTCGGCCGGGATCCAATTTGCGATCACGGTGAGGGAGTTGGGCGCGTCCGTGCTTCTGTACGCGTAGAGGTCGGTGTTGTCAGCCGACGGGTCCTCGGCGATCAGCGGCGCTTCGCGGTGACTCGAGGCCTGGCTCGCCGCAGGGGCGAGCTTGCCTACGAGGAGCACCGTTGCTGCGACGGTGACGCCGAGCACGGCTAGTACGAGAGTGCGCATGGAGGGTGTGGCTCCTTTCGCTCGGAGTGGTCAGAGCCACATTCGGCCGACCCCGAGGACCGGTTCGGCGGTGCCCCGTCTAGGCGGTGACTCGGGTGCCGGCGTTGCCGGCGAGTGCGTCCTCGACCCGGTCGAGCGCAGTGATCGTCGCCTCGCCTCCCGCGCGGGCCACGGCGATCGCCGCTTCGAGCTTGGGACGGATGGACCCCTCGGCGAGCTCGGGGAGCAGCGCTTCGGCCTCGTCGACGGAGAGCTCCCGCAGCTCCTCTTCGCCCGGTCGGCCGAAGCGGCGCCTGACTGACGCTACGTCGGTGAGGATCAGCAGGCGCTCGGCGCCCAGGCCGACCGCCAGCAGCGCGGAGGCACGGTCCTTGTCGATGACGGCGTCGACGCCGTGGAACCGCCCGTTCCGCGCGACGACGGGGATTCCGCCGCCGCCGCAGGCGATCGGGACCATGCCTGCGTCGAGGAGCGTCCGAATCTGCACCAGCTCGACGACCTCGAGCGGAATGGGGGAGGGGACGGTGCGACGCCAGCCGCGGCCTTGCTGCTCGGCCAGCGACCAGCCACGCTCGCGTTCGAGCTGCCGAGCCTGCTCCCCGGAGTAGAAGGGGCCGATGGGCTTCGTCGAGCGCTCGAAGGCCGGATCGTCCTCTGCGACGACGACGTGCGTGAGCAGGCACGCGACGGGTCGCCCCGTCAGTGGCCCGAGCTCGGCCTCGATCAGCGCGCCGATCTCGGCCTGCGTCTGTGCGACGGCGAGGTAGAGCGGCAACGGGGGAACCTCGTCGGCCGCGCGCTCCTGTCGCAGCAACTCGTTCCCGACCTGCGGGCCGTTTCCGTGGGTGATCACGAGGCGCGGTTCCTCGAGGATCGGCGCCAACGACGCTGCCGCCTCGCGGAGCCGGGCAGACTGCTCGGCCGTCGTCCCACGGTCACCGGGCCGGATCAGCGCATTGCCCCCGAGGGCAACGACGATCGTCAAGCGACGACGGCGGTGGCCGTTCCGGTGATGAGGCCGTGCTCGGCGAGCAGGTCGGCGAGCGTCGGCTCGCCCAGCTCCTGCAGCCGGTAGGTGACACGGAGCGCCGGCTTGTCGAAGTCGATCACCCGCCGCAGGTCGATCGGCGTCCCGATCAGGACGACGTCGGCGTCCGAGCGCTCGATCGTCTCGCGGAGCTCCTGCATCTGCTCGCGCCCGTACCCCATCGCCGGCAGCAGGTCCGTGATGTGCGGCCACTCCTCCAGCGTCTTGGCGATCGAGCCGACCGCGAAGGGCCTGGGGTCGACGAGCTCCGCGGCGCCGTTGGCTTTCGCCGCAAGCACGGCTGCGCCGTAGGCCATCTCGCCGTGCGTCAGCGTGGGGCCGTCCTCGATCGCGAGTACGCGGCGGCCCTTGATCTGGAGGCCGTTCTCCTCGATGTGGATCGGTGAGGCGGCAAGGACGATTCTTGCGGCCGGATTGTGCGTTCGGATCGAATCGAGTACGGCCTCGACGCCTTCCGGCGGCGCCGAGTCGACCTTGTTGACGACGCACACATCGGCCATCCGGAGGTTCGTCTCGCCCGGGTGGTACCGAACCTCGTGACCGGCGCGATGCGGGTCGACGACGACGATGTGGAGATTGGGCTTGATGAACGGCGTGTCGTTGTTGCCGCCGTCCCACACGATCACGTCCGCCTCCTGCTCGGCCCGGTCGAGGATCGCCGCGTAGTCGATCCCGGCGAAGACGAGGTTTCCTTCGGCGAGGTGCGGCTCGTACTCCTCTCGCTCCTCGATGGTGCAGTCGGCGGCGTCGAGATCCGCGTAGTCGGCGAAGCGCTGCACGGCCTGCTTGGTCAGGTCGCCGTAGGGCATGGGGTGACGGAGCACGGCAACCCGCTTCCCGTCGTTGCGGAGCAGCGCGGCGACGTGCCGCGTCGTCTGGCTCTTGCCCGAGCCCGTCCGGACCGCGCAGACGGCGACGACCGGCTTCGACGACGTCAGCATCGTCTCGTCCGGCGGCAGGAGCGTGAACTCAGCGCCGGCGGCGAGCACGCGGGAGCCGACATGCATCACGTGCTCGTGCGTCACGTCGGAGTAGGAGAAGACGACGTCGTCGACACGATGGTCGCGAATCAACTCCTCGAGCTCTGCTTCCCGGTGGATGCGGATGCCGTCCGGGTACAGATCCCCGGCGAGCTCGGCCGGATAGACGCGCCCGTCGATGTTGGGGATCTGCGTCGCAGTGAACGCGACGACCTCGTACTCGGGCCGGCCCCGGTAGACGAGGTTGAAGTTGTGGAAGTCCCGACCCGCGGCGCCCACGATCAGGACTCGTCTGCGCATGAATAAAGAGTATTCAGTTTCCAGGACGTCGCAGTCCGGACCCTCCCCGTCGTTCGGTTAGATTCGCACCATGGCCCGGTTTCCAGAGGCGCTGAACGAGCAGGTCGCGTACGAGTTCGCCGCGTCCCAGCAGTACGTCGCGATCGCCGCCCATTACGACGCGGAAACCCTCCCGCAGCTTGCGACCACCTTCTACCGTCAGGCGGTCGAGGAGCGAAACCACGCGATGATGATCGTCCAGTTCCTCCTGGACGCAGACCTGCCCGTGAAGATTCCGGGCGTCGAGGCCCCCCGCACCGACTTCGGGAGTTCCACCGAGCCCGTCGAGCTCGCCCTCGAGCAGGAGAAGCGCGTGACCGATCAGATCACGGCGCTCGTCGCGCTTGCGCGCGAAGAGGGCAACCTGGTCGGCGAGCAGTTTCTGCACTGGTTCCTGCAAGAGCAGCGCGAAGAGGTCGCTTCGATGGCCGACTTGCTCAGGATCGTCGAGCGTGCCGGCGACAACGTGCTCCTCGTCGAGGAGTACCTCGCGCGCACGAGCGGCGAAGCGAGCCCGCTTGAGGCAGGCGCGCCTCCTGCCGCCGGCGGTGCGCTCTAGTCTCGCGGGCCTCGTTGCGTTTGCGCTCGGCGTTTGCGTCGGCGCCGGCGGAAGCGCGTCGGCCGCGCCCAGGATGATTCGTTCGTGTCCGAAGGTTTCCGAAGCTGCGAAGCTGCCGGAGCGTCGGGCCGGCGGCGTACTCCGCGGTGACATCGACGGCGACGGCGCTCGTGACCGAGTGAGCATCCACTTCGGGCCTCACGCGCGGGCGAGCTGCGGCTTCTTTCTCGTTGTCCAGACGCGCAGAAGAGCGCACGCCACGCGCGTGCCAGAGTGGTACAAGCCACCGGACGTGTCGACGAAGAGATGGCCGTTCGCGGAACCGTATGTTGCCCTGATCGTCCGACTTGAAGCCCACCGCTCTCAGGTGGTCGTCGCGCGTGAACACGGAGCAGCTGTTGTCAAGGTCAGCCTGTACGGCATCGCCGGCGGCAGGCTCCGGCTGCTCCAGTTCTTTCCCAAGGTCTACGAGGACAAGCTCACGCTGTTCGGAACCGTCGGCACGGGCGACACCAACGCGCGCTGCCGGAAAGGCGGCCCGCTCATCGTCCTGTCGCGAAGCCCCACCAGCGCGACCGGGAAGCGGTGGCGTTTCGACCGCACCGATTATCGGCTCTCGGAGGTCCGCTTCTCCGCGGTTCGTCGGCGGAGCGCGGTCGTGCCGGAAGCGAAGATGCCGTTGCTCTCGCGGCGGTGGGACTTCGATGTCGAACCGTTCACCGGCTGCGCCGTCGCGCGCGGCCGTCGACTCTGATCCCGCCCGGGCGCCTTAGCGCAGCTGTTCGCGGAGACTTTGGGCGAAGGCCTCGAGCTCGAGCTCCTCGCCGGTGACCTCGCCGAGGAGCTCGTCTCCGTTCAGGCGATGGCCCTCGGACCAGAGCTCGCGGAGCATCCCACCGGCCTTCCGGTCGGCGAACCAGCCCGACCCGAAGCGCTCGCGGAAGTGCTCGCGCAGCTGGGCCTGCAACGCCCACGAGCGGAGGTAGCCCGTGACGTAGAAGCTGGAGTCGATGTCGCCCAGGAAGTCGGTCGGGCTGGGCTCGATCTTGAGCGCCTCGCCGAGCAGTTCGACGTAGCGCGACGACAGCGCCTCCTGGTCGAGGCCGCGCCGGCCATGGAACTCGAGCTCGTAGAGCAGCTTCGCGCAGTACCGGCGCAGGAGGTAGAGCGAGCCG
>Ga0184625_10000995_pt1 | contig 11540 bp, 11 predicted proteins | sample PLM3_30_b1_FD_133151 | JGI IMG/M metagenome (GOLD analysis project Ga0184625, IMG submission 133151) | Groundwater sediment microbial communities from an aquifer in East River, Colorado, USA - PLM3_30_b1 | ecosystem: Environmental > Terrestrial > Soil > Riparian zone | place: USA: East River... | reverse complement strand
GCTCTTCGACGCCGACCTCGGCAACGACAACCACGTGTTCACGTTCGTGATCTGGGCAAGGTAAGACCGCAAGACCGCGCCTCCTGAAAAAGGACCTGTTGCACGACTTGTAACAGGTCCTTTCAGGAGACGCAGATGAGACCTGTACACTTCGAGCTGCCCGCCGACGACACGGCGCGGTGCATCACCTTCTACAACCAAGCCTTCGGCTGGACGTTCGAGAAGTGGGACGGCCCGATGCCGTACTGGATGATCAAGACCGGCGCTGACGGCCCCGGCATCGACGGCGGGATGATGGCCCGCCAGCATCCCGGCCAGATGCCGACGAACGTCGTCGCTGTCGCCGACTGCGACGCCGCCACGAAGCAAGTACTCGCCGCCGGCGGCACGCAGACGGTGCCGAAAATGGGAATCCCCGGCATCGGCTGGTGTGCTTACTTTCTTGATACCGAGAACAATCCTTTCGGCATCATTCAATTCGATCCCGGGGCGACCTCCTAGCCGATGCATAAGCGATAGCCGATCGGGTGATCTGGCGATGGCAGTGCAGGGGCGATCGCGCGATCGGGCGAAGGGTGTCCTGAGCCTGAGTCCGCCCGATCGGCTATCGCCCATGGTCGCGTATCCTTGCGCCTTCATGCGATTTCCCGTCACGCGGCGCTCGGTCCTGGAGCGAATTCGTGAAGCGGATGTCGACGAGCGCCGTGCGGCCTTCGGCGATCTGGCGACCGCCTACTGGCGGCCCAGCTATCACTACCTGCGCTTGCACTGGCGGCTGTCGCCGGAAACGGCCGAAGATGTCGTGCAGGCCTTTTTCACGACCGCGTTCGAGAAGGGTTACGTCGAGAAGTACGATCCGGCGAAAGCCAAATTCCGGACCTTCCTGCGGACTTGCCTCGATCGGTTCATCCAGAACACGCGCCAGGCCGAGAGCGCCATCAAACGCGGCGGCGAGGCGACGCTGCTGTCGCTCGACTTCCCCGGCGCCGAGCACGAACTGGCCGCCTACCCCGCGCTCGTCGTCGACGACGCGGACCGTTTCTTTCACGACGAAACCATCCGCGCGCTGTTCGCGCGCACCGTCGATGCGATGCGCGACGCCTTCACGCGCGAAGGCAAGCCGCAGGTCTTTGACGTCTTCGCGCGCCACGATCTGCACCCGTCTGCTGACGCCACCTACGCGACGGTCGCCGCTGACCTGCGGCTGACGACCGGGCAGGTGACTAACTGCCTGCACGCAGCCCGCCGCCGCTTCCGCGAACTCGCGCTCGCCAGTCTTCGCGATGTCGTCGCCACCGACGACGAGTACCGAGCCGAGGCGCGCGAGCTGTTCGGGGTCGAAGTCAGCCCCGAGCGGAGTCGAGGGGTATGACCTGGCTTTCTGACGCCGTCGTCGGCCGGTTGCGCGAAGTCGCGACCTGGCCGGAGCTGACATCGGATCGCTACGAGATCCGGCGGCCGGTCGGCCGCGGCGGGATGGGCACCGTCTACGCCGCCTACGACACCGTGCTCGAGCGCGAAGTCGCGATCAAAGTCTCGAACGCCCTCGTCCCGGATGACGGGCTCGAGGAACGGCTGCGGCTCGAAGCCCGCGTGCTGGCGCGGCTCGAACATCCCGGCATCGTGCCGGTGCATGACGCCGGGGTGCTCGACGACGGCCGGCTCTACTACGTGATGAAGCTCGTGCACGGGGAGACCCTCGCCGCGCGTGCGCCGGCGCTCACCACCGAAGCGGATCGGCTCGCGGTGTTCCTGCGGATCGCCGAGACGGTCGCGTTCGCGCACGACAGCGGCGTGGTGCATCGCGATTTGCAGCCGGCCAACATCATGGTCGGCCGTTTCGGCGAAGTGCTGGTCCTCGACTGGGGCGTCGCGCGCCTGGTCGATCTGATCGAGTCGCCGGGAATCCGCGTCGGCACGCCGGGATTCATGGCGCCGGAGCTGCAACGCGGCGACAGCGCCACGGCCGAGCCCGCTGCCGACATCTTCGCCCTCGGTGCGCTACTGAACTGGATTCTCGGGGACGCGGCCGTGCCGCGCCGGCTCCGCGCCATCGCCAACAAGTGCGCGCAGCCGGACCCGCGCGATCGCTACTCGAACGCGGCGGACCTGGTCGCCGACTTGTCGCGCTACCGCGCCGGGCTGCCGGTGTCCGCGCATCGCGACACCCTGGCGGAACGTGCCGCGCTGTGGTTCACCAAATACCAGACTCTCGTGTTCTTGATCGCCGCGTATCTGCTGATGCGCGCGCTATTTGCCTTCTTTCAAAGGACCCCGTGATGAACAAACCCCTGCTTGGAACCCTGCTCGGCGGCGTGCTTGGCGTTTTCGATGGTCTGACCGCACTGATCTCTGCACCCGAAACCGCGCCGGACATCGTCGGCATCGTCATCGGCTCGATGTGCAAGGGCTTGATCGTCGGCGCGCTGGTCGGCTGGTACGCGTCGCGCGTGCACTCACTCGCCAAGGGCCTGCTCGTCGGCGTCGTGGTCTCGGCATTCTTTGCGTTCTTGATCGCGGCGATCCCGCAATCAGACGGTACGCATTACTGGGTTGAGATCATGCTGCCTGGGATGATCGTCGGTCTCATCGTCGGCTACGCGACGCAGACTTTCGGGCGGACAAGGACACTGCCCGTACGCTGAAAAGTACGTGTCACAAGAGCCTTCAACATGAAGGACATGAGGAAAACCTTACTTTTTTGGAAACCCCTGCGAGATGCACCAAGAGAGAAGAAACGCAATAAAGTGCGGAGCTCATGAAGATCCTGACAGCTGAGCTCAGACCTTCTTCATGCCCTCCCGCCGGGTCTCGGAGGCTTGCCCAGCACGCATCTAAAGAGGTCTTCCAAAGAAGTGGCTCTTCTTCATGTCCTTCATGTTGAAGGCTTTTGTGACAGATGCTTTAACTCTTCGGTCGCCACCGCGAGTACCGAATCAGCGTCCACAACGCCTGAAACGCGTCCTTGAGGCCGATCTTCTTGCCCTCTGCGTAGGTCCGGCCGTGGTAGGAAATCGGCACTTCGTAGATGCGGACGCCAAGGCGGGCGACCTTGCAGGTGATCTCCGGCTCGATGCCGAAACGCTGCGACTGGAGATCGAGCCGCGACGCGACCTCGCGCCGCATCGCCTTGTAGCAGGTCTCCATGTCGGTCAGGTTGAGGTCGGTGATCGCGTTCGAGATCAACGTGAGCACGTGATTGCCGACCGAATGCCAGAAGTAGAGCACGCGATGGCCGCGCGCGCCGCCGAGAAAGCGCGACCCGTAGACGACGTCGGCCTTGCCTTCGATGATCGGCTGGAGCAGCACCGGATAGTCGCGCGGCTCGTACTCGAGGTCGGCGTCCTGGATCAGGATCACGTCGCCACCCGCTTCCTTGAAGCCGCGCGTCACCGCCGCGCCTTTGCCGCAGTTTTTCGGCTGTAAGAGCACCCGGACGCCGTCGCGGCCGTCCATGTCGCGCAGCACGTCGCGCGTGCCGTCCGTCGAGCCGTCATCGACGATGACGATTTCTTTCTCGATGCCGTCGAGCTGAACCGCGTGTACCGCGGCGACGAGATCGGCGATGGTGCGCCGCTCGTTGTACGCCGGTATGACGATCGACAACTTCAACGGACCGGTTTCCGTTTCGCTGTCTCTACCGAGATGGGGGAGATTTGCACAGGATGGGGACGGGGGTCGCTCGCGCGAAAGCACCCCCGTCCCCATCCTGTGCGAATCTCCCCCATCATCACCACCGCGGCGAGTGGAAACCGCTCGAGCCGTTTTCGCACGCGACAGACACTCGAAAACGGCTCCAGAGGCTCAGCGCTCGCTGGGATCCTCGAGGTAGGTGTACCCGTGCAGGCCGTCCTCGTAGAACCGGAGCAACCGGCCGGACTCCTCGAAGTCAATCCGTCCTTCGCGCACGGCCGCTTCGACCGAGTCGCGGACTTTGCGCACCAGCATGTCGGCGTCGAACTCGACGTAGTCGAGGACCTCGCGGACGGTGTCGCCCTTGATCACCGACTCGAGCATGACGTTGCCGGTGGCGTCGAGGCTGACGTGCACGGCGTGGGTGTCGCCGAACAGGTTGTGCAGGTCGCCGAGGATCTCCTGATACGCGCCGACGAGAAAGACGCCGAGATAGTAGGGCTCGCCGGTGAACGGATGCAGCGCCAGCGTGCGTTTGACGTCGCGCCGATCGATGAACTGATCGATCTTGCCGTCCGAATCGCAGGTGATGTCGCCAAGCACCGCCTGGCGCGTCGGGTTCTCGTTGAGGCGATGAATCGGCATCACCGGAAACAACTGCTTGATCGCCCACGAGTCGGGGATCGACTGAAACAGCGAGAAATTGCAGAAATACGTATCCGCCAGCGCGTCGTCGAGGCCCTGGAGATCCTCGGGCACTTCGTCCATCGCCGCGACGAGCTTGCGCAGTTTCGCCGAGATCGCCCAGTACAGCGTCTCGGCAAGGCAGCGCTGTCCGAGCGGCAGATAGCCGCCGTTGAACAGGTTGAGCGCCATGTCGAGCGCCTGCTGCGCGTCGTGGTAGCTCTCGAGCGCGTTGCGCGCGGTGAGATTCGCGTAGGTTTCCGTCAGGTCGACGATCGGCTGCTCGTAGTCTTCGCTGCTGCCGTTCTGCGGGATCTCTTCTTCGCCGAAGCCGGCCACGCCGAGGACGTTGAAGATGAGCACGCTGTGATACGCGACCACGGCGCGGCCGCTCTCCGAGACGATCGTCGGATGCTTCACGCCGGCGTCATCGCACACGGTTTGAATGTGATAGACGACGTCGTTGGCGTACTCCTCGAGCGTGTAGTTCACGCTCGATTCGAAGTTGGTCTGCGAGCCGTCGTAGTCGACGCCCAGTCCGCCGCCGACGTCCAGGTACTCGAGGCCGGCGCCGTCCTTCACCAGCTCGGTGTAGATCCGCGCCGCTTCGTTGAGCGCCCCTTTGACGATGCGGATGTTCGGGATCTGGCTGCCGAGATGGAAGTGCAGCAGCTTGAAGCAGTCCTGCATGCCGACGGCCTTCAGCTCGTCGAGACCCTGCCGCACTTCAGCGACGGTAAGGCCGAACTTCGAGCGATAGCCGCCCGACGACTGCCAGCGGCCGCCGCCGCGCGCCGCCAGCTTGACGCGCATGCCGATGTTCGGCCGGACGCCGACCTTGCGCGCGTATTCGAGGACCAGGCCGAGCTCGGTGTATTTCTCGACGACCGGCGTGATGTTTCGGCCCATCTTCTGGGCGAGCATCGCGGTTTCGATGAACTCGGCGTCCTTGAAGCCGTTGCAGATGATCGGCGTGTCGTTGTCCGCCATCGCCATCACGGCGAGCAACTCGGGTTTCGAGCCGGCCTCGAGGCCGAAGCCGTGCGGGCGACCGAAGTCGAGGACTTCCTCGACGACCTGACGCTGCTGATTGACCTTGATCGGATAGACGCAGAAGTACTTGCCGTCGTACTGGTGCTGCTGGATCGCGGCCTGGAACGCGCCGTGAATGTCAGCCAGTCGCTGCCGGAGGATGTCGCGGAAGCGGATCAGGATCGGCAGGCCGATCCCTCGCAATTGCAGGTGATCGACGAGCTGTTTGAGGTCGATGGAGCGCTCGGTCTCCTTGGTGGCATGGACCCGGACGTGGCCATTCGGCCCGATTGAAAAGTAGCCCTTGCCCCACCGATCGATCTCGTAGAGTTCTGACGCGTCGCTGACCGTCCAGGGGTCGCCCTGACGCCACGCGCGCGTTACGCGGCTCGTCGTGCTCACGCAGGGCATCATACAGAAAAAACACGAGATCCGCGCGGCGCGGCGGCACGCCATGGCGCGCCATGGGCGATCGCCGATCGGGTGATCGAGCCATGGCAGAGCCCGGTTCGTCCCAGCCCCGGTACCAATGCCGTTGACTCCCGTCTAACCCCCCTAGATAGTGGCTTGATGCGTTCCCGCGCACGGGTTTTGGGCGTCGTTTTCCTGGCGGCCGCCATGGCGTCCGCCTTTTCGGCGGCGCTCGCCTATCAGGCCGAAAGCGCCCGCGGATTCGACCCGGTCCCGTGGCGGCTGGCGCTGCTCAACGCCTCGTTCTGGTACGGCTGGGTCGTGCTGGCGGTGCCGCTGGTGATTCTCTCGGCGCGGCTCCGGCTCGACCGCGCGCCACGTATCGCCGTGCCGGCCCACATCGCCGCGGTCGTCGCCGCCGCGCTCTGCCACGTCGCGCTGCAGTCGTTCTCGCAGACGTTCGCCAAGTGGTACTGGGTGATCCGGCCGGCGCCCGATCAGTATCCCGGCTTCGAGTGGCTGGCGACCGTTTGGCGCGCCTTCCCGATCGAGATGTCGGCGACCATCGACTGGGAAATCACCACCGGCGCCGCGATCGTCGGCATCGCCCACGCGGCGTTCTATCACTCCGAGGCGCAGCAGCGGGCGCTGCACGAAGCGCAGCTCGAAACCCGGCTGGTCGAATCACAGTTGCAGATGCTCCAGCATCAGCTGCATCCGCACTTTCTCTTCAACACGCTGCATGCAATCTCCGCGCTGATGCACCGCGACGTCCAGGCCGCCGATCGGATGCTGTCGCGGTTGAGCGATCTGCTGCGGCTGACGCTCGACTCGGTGACGCGTCCGGAGATCCGCCTGTTCGAGGAGATGGAATTCCTCGAGAAGTACGCCTCGATCGAGCAGGTCCGCATGGGCGATCGCCTCGCGATCGAGTTCGATGTCGACGCCGATGTCCTCGACGCCGCGGTGCCGGCCCTGGTGCTGCAGCCGCTGGTTGAAAACGCGATCAAGCACGGCATCGCGCCGAGCGGCCGCCCCGGACGGGTCGCGATCGGCGCCCGCCGCGACGGCGAGATGTTGATCATGACCGTCGACGACACCGGATCTGGACCGAACGAGCGCGCGATGGCGGCGCTCTCGACCGGCATCGGCGTGTCGAACACGCGCGCGCGCCTGACCCATCAGTTCGGCTCGCGCTACCGCTTCGAGTTCCAGCGCCATCCCAACGGCTTCACTGTCCTGGTGGGCATCCCGTACCGTCAGGAACCGGCCGCCATCTCCATCGCGGAGTTCGTCGCATGATTGCTCAAGAAGGACGTATGGATACCCCGACTGCCACTCGTACTATCCGCACCGTCATCGTCGATGACGAGCCGCTCGCGCGCGAGCGGATGCGCTCACTGCTCGACACCGAAGAAGACGTCGAGATCGTGGGCGAAGCCAAGGACGGCGTCGAGGCCGTCGAGACGATCCTCGGCCAATCGCCGGATCTGGTCTTCCTCGACGTGCAGATGCCGAAGCTCGACGGCTTCGAGGTGATTCAGACGGTCGGCGCCGAGCGGATGCCGCCGGTGGTCTTCGTGACCGCCTACGATCAGCACGCGCTGCGCGCGTTCGAGGTGCAGGCGCTCGACTACCTGCTCAAGCCGTTCGATCAGGAGCGCTTCCACGGCGCGCTCAAGCGCGTCCGCAGCCAGATCGACAACCAGGAAACCCGCGATCTCGGCCGGCGCCTGCTCGCGCTGGTGCGCGATCTGAAATCGGATCGCCCCGCGGCCCGCACCGACCGTCTCGTCGTCAAGTCGGGCGGCCGCCTGTTCTTCCTCCGCGCCGAGGAGATCGACTGGATCGAAGCCGCCGGCAACTACGTCCGGCTGCACGTCGGCCAGGACGGCCACCTGCTCCGCGAGACGATGAACTCGATCGAAGCGCGGCTCAACCCCGAGACGTTCTTCCGCATTCACCGCTCGCATATCGTCAACATCGAGCGGATCAAGGAACTGCAGCCGTGGTTCAACGGGGAATACGTCGTCATTCTCCGGAACGGGACCAGGCTCACCCTTTCGAGAGGGTACAGAGAAAAGCTTCAGGAAAGACTCGGGAAGCCTCTCTAGATCAACTTCAAACTCAAAACTTGAAACTCTGAATTTGGGTTCTCGAACCTGAGTTTAGAGTTTTGAGTTTCAAGTTTTCAGTTTCTTTCTATACGCCTCGGTAAAGAAGTTCGTCAGCTCACCCAGATTCGCCGTCAGCTTCTGCGGCGACGCCCCGCCCAGTTCGCGAAACTCCCGAATGAGGTGCGGCTGATCCGCGTAGCCATGTTCGAGCGCGACCTCGATCCACGGGTCGCGCCCGACGGCGTCCATTGCCGCCTGGAAGCGCTGAATGCGAGCGAAGAACTTCGGCGTGACGCCGACGTGCCGCAGGAAGACGCGTTCGATATGACGGCGGCTCAGTCCGGTGTCGGCGGCAACCTGCTCGATCGTGGCCTGTCCGTGCGACGCCAGCAGCCGGTCGACGGCGGCGCTGGCGACGGCGAAGCCGCGCGGCGGTTCGGTGGCGCGCGAGAGCAGTGCGTCTTCAATGACCGCGATCGCGCCGTCGATCGTCGGGGCGTCCTGGGCGCGCTGCAGCGTCTCGGTCAGCCACGGCGCGACGGCGTCGCCGGCGTCGAGGACCTCGTCGACGAACTCGGTCTGCGGCGCGCGCACGAACATCGACGCGCCGCACGGCCGGAAGCGGATGCCGAGGATGTCAGCGTTGCCGTCGGCGACGAGAAACGTCGGCGTGCGCAGCTGGCCGCCGAAGAGCAGCGAGCTCTGGCGCTGCGGCGCGTCGCCGGGCCGCACCCGCAGAAACGGCGCGCCGCGGTGGATGATGATCTCGGATCGGCCGTCGGGCAGAATCGGATCGAGCGCCGGTGACTCCGGCGATCCGGTCAGGATCCAGTAGGCCTCGACGAATGGACGCAGCCGCGGGTGCGGCGCGCGCTCTTCGTAGTGCACGTTGCCTGCCTGGACCTACTTGACGACCTTGAACATCGCGTCGTCGATCTTCACGTTGAACTCGACCGACTGCACGTTGATCTGCGACTGCTGCACGCCGTCGACCAGCATCTTGATCTTGAACGGGAACTTCACGCCCTCGACTTCACGGTAGTCCGACAGTTCCTGTTCGAACTTTCGGCCGTCGAGCGTCGAGACAATCCTGGTCTCGAGGTTGGTCTCGGCGTCGAGATAGATGTGCTGCGTCTGCTGCGTGCGGGCGATCACCTGCAGATGCTGGACCTTCCGATCACCGATCGTCTCGACGCCGCCGCTCAGCAGCACCTTGCTCCCACGTGCCAGGTAGTCGACCAGTGGGCCGTCGAATGCCGCCTGCTCGCGGATGATGTCGGCCTGCGGGCCAGTGACGACGATCGCGCGATTCATTCCCGACAGCGGGTTGATGATCCAGGACACTTCGCCGTCAAAGCCGTTGGTCACCGTCTGCCCGGCGATCTTGACCTCCTGCCGCTGCAAGTTCGGGCGCTTGCTGTAGACGGTGATGGTCGCGTCGACGCCCTGGGTGGTCATCGTGCTGATCTGCTTCATCGACTGAATCGATTTCAGCTTCTCGAGCCCGCCTTTCGCGGCGATGTTCTTGGCGATCAAATCGTCGACCGCGTTCTGGGCAGTGATCGCGACTGAGATCGACGCGATGAGCCCCGCAACCACCGCTAGGTGTCTAGCCGTCATAGGTCCCTTCTATCAGAGGCAATTGCCAAAAGCTATTTACCATGAAGCCATGAAGAAGAGCGGGTTCGCACATCTTTGGAAACCATTACGAGATCCGACTGTGCTTCTGCGTCTCTGGGTGCGCTCGTGAAGCTCTGCGAAAAAGCCGATTTTGATCTGCTTCATGGCTTCATGGTGATCCGCTCTTGGCAGGAGCTCTTCACTCAGCTCAGAAAGCAATTCCGCCCCCGAAGTTCACCCTCGTCCCCACGCCCAGCCCGCGGGCGACCGCCAGCTCGATCCGGAACGCGGTGAGCGTCAGCCACACGCTGCCGCCAACGCCGGTGTGCAGCGTCTGATCGGCGAAGCGCTGGCCGTTGTCGTAGACCGTGCCGGTGTCGACGAACGCGCTGAATCCGAGTCTGCCGACGCTGAGCGGCGACGAGATCGGGATCAACAACTGGAGTGAGCCGGCGACGAGCGTGTCGCCGATGTACGATCCCGCTTCAAAGCCGCGCAGCGTTGACCAGCCGCCGAGCAGCGGCTTGAGGTACGGAGGCAGCGGATCGCTGGCGTCCTCGCGCACCACCCGCGCGATTAGCACGTTCTGGCGAAACACTCCAAGGTATCCGCGCGCGTCGATGCGACGGCGATAGGTATGCGTCGCCGCAGGGTCGAACGCGACGCGCTCGATCGACGCGCGGGCGAAAACGGCGTTGCGCGGATTCAGCGGGTCGAGGCGGGTGTCGAAGGCAACGTCGACGCCCACGGTCTTGAGCTCGTCATCGAGTTCCGCGAACGAGACCTGTTGCCATCCGGCGGTGGTGCCGATGCGAAGCGGACCACTCGCGTGCTCGGCCCGGCCCCAGACCCGCGTCCGATCGTCGTTGATCTCGAAGCCCGGGTTTTCCTGCCGCTGTCTGGCGACGCCGAACTGAACGCGGCTGATCGGCCCGCGCCGGAACGTCTGCTCGAACTCGGCGCCGGCCTTCTTGTCACCGCCCCACGAGAGCGGGAACGAGATTCGCATCCGCTCGTTCGGCAAACCAACGTAAGCGATGCGCGCGCCGTAGGTAAATCCGTAACCGTCCTCGCCGTACAGGATCGGCAGCCACATGAAGTTGCCGAAGCGGCGTTTGACGACGCGGATCGGCGCGTCCGGACCGGCGGTCGGGTCGGGCATTTCGATTTTCACCGGTCCCTCGTCGACGACGATGACGACGGTGATCTTCGAGGGATCTTCGATCGAGGCGAACCGCTTCAACACCTCGACGGAATCGAACTTACGCGAGGTTTTCAGCTTCGCGGTGATCTCGGCGATCGTCGTCGAGGTGAAAGGCGCGCCGATGGTCACGCCGGACAACTGCAGGACCTCGGCGTCCGACGACACGTGGTTGCCGTGAATGCGGATCTCGGCGATCGTTTCCGGCCCCTGCGCCACCAGCGCCAGGGCGAACACCAGCGCCGCGATCACGGGCGGCCACCGATCTTCTTGATCCTCCCGCTGGTCGTCGCCTGCTGATAGTCCTTGTAGTCGATGTGATAGTTGACGTCGAACGAGCCGATCGCGACCATGCCACCGAAGAAGAAATCGACATCACGCGGCAGCCAGATATCTGGAAACGGCTGGCTCATCGTCATCGTCGCCTTGAGATCGGTGACCCGCAGCAGCCACGCCGCCGGCAGGAAATCGAGGTTCACGTTGTCGAACGTGTACTTGATGATCTGATGCGCCTTCGGCTCGACCCAGATGGTGACCAGCGAGACCTTGTTCATCATCTTCTCGATCTGCGCTTCGTAGTCTTCGCCGCGATTCTTCTTCTTCTCCTCCTGCCGCTTCTGCTCCTGCTCCTGCTCGTGGGCGAACAACTTGGCCGGGTAGTACTCGATGCGCAGGACGTCAAAGCCGTCGAGTTTCTCGCGGCCGACGAGCGCGTACTTGCCCTGCTCGAACTTGAACTTCAGGAAGTAGGCCGAGTCGACGAATTCCGGCTGGCGTGACTGAGAGAGCAGCGCGCCGATATCGCCCGGCATCGTTTCAGGCGGCGCGGGGCGCTCGGGCGC
>Ga0184625_10000994_pt1 | contig 11542 bp, 11 predicted proteins | sample PLM3_30_b1_FD_133151 | JGI IMG/M metagenome (GOLD analysis project Ga0184625, IMG submission 133151) | Groundwater sediment microbial communities from an aquifer in East River, Colorado, USA - PLM3_30_b1 | ecosystem: Environmental > Terrestrial > Soil > Riparian zone | place: USA: East River... | reverse complement strand
GGGATGTCGTACTGCTCCGCGATTTCGCGCGCGCTCGAGGCGGCCTGGTCGGGCCGCAGCGCGAGGTGCTTCATCGCGATGAGCGCGTAATCAGCCTTCTTCGATAGCCTTAACATATTGTCTCTGGGGTACTTACAGTTTACCGTCTACCGTTTACCGTAACGGTTGACGGTGAACGGTGAACGGTGAACGGTGAACGGTTAACGGTTAACGGTGAACGTCTTGCAGAACGGGGCGGGAAATGGAAATCAGTACCGGCTCGGCGGCTTCGGTCGCGAGCTCGGTAATCGAGCAAGTCTGCAGCGCCACGAGAATCCGCTCCTTAATCTTCCAGAGCGGATCGCGGACACTGCATTTCGAGTATTGGTCGCAGTTCTCTTCTTCGGTGGAACACGCCGTGACCGTCAAAGGGCCGTCCACAGCCTGGATGACGTCGGCAACGGAGATGTTGGCGGGCGATCGGCTCAGCTGATATCCGCCGCGTGTGCCCTGGTGCGATGCCAGCAGCCCCTCGCGCGCAAGCCGCTGCAGCACCTTCGCCATCAGCTCAACAGGGATGTCGTACTGCTCCGCGATTTCGCGCGCGCTGGACGCCGCCTGGTCGGGCCGCAGCGCCAGGTGCTTCATCGCGATGAGCGCGTAGTCAGCCTTCTTGGAGAGCCTTAACATATTGGTAAGTGATTGGTAGGGCGCAACTTAAGTTATGCCGTACCCCAGTGTACGCCTCATGGTCTCTCGCGGTCAATATTTCGGAACCGACGGGTCGATCTTGTCCGACCAGTCCAGGATGCCGCCCTTCAGGTTCTTGACGTTGGTATAGCCCTGCTGACGGAGATAGTCCGCCGCCCGCGCGCTCCGGCCGCCCATCTTGCAGTGCACGATGATTTCCTTGTCGCGGGGGATTTCACCGACGCGCTGCGGGACTTCGCCGAGCGGAATCAGCGTCGACCCCGGGATCCTGCCGATTTGGAACTCGTTTGGCTCACGGACGTCGAGCAGGAAGAAATCTTCCTTGGCGTCGATCTTCCGCTTGAGCGCCTTCACGTCCGTTTCGGTCTCATTGCTGTTTGCAGTGCTCACCGCTACCTCCGTCGTTACCGGCGCGACGCCGCAGAATTGTTCGTAGTCAATCAGCGCGGTGACGGTCGGATGCGTGCCGCACACCGGGCAATCAGGATCTTTCTTGAGCTTGAGCTCGCGGAATTTCATCCGCAGCGCATCGTAAATCAGGAACCGGCCGATCAGCGGCTCGCCGACGCCCATGATCAACTTGATCGCTTCGGTCGCCTGAATCGTGCCGATGACGCCCGGCAGCACGCCCAGCACGCCACCTTCGGCGCAGCTCGGCACGAGCCCGGGCGGCGGCGGCTCGGGATACAGGCAGCGATAGCACGGGCCGTCTTTTGTCGCGAACACCGAGGCCTGTCCTTCGAACCGGAAGATGCTGCCGTACGCATTCGGCTTGCCGAGCAACACGCACGCGTCGTTCGTGAGATAGCGCGTCGGGAAATTGTCGGTGCCGTCGAGAATGACGTCGTAGGGCTTGAACAGATCGAGCGCGTTCTTCGACGACAGGGCGGTCTCGTAGGTCTCGATGGTGATGTGCGGGTTCAGCTCGAGCAGCCTGTCTTTCGCCGACGCGAGCTTCGATCGGCCGACATCGGACGTGCCGTGAATCACCTGCCGTTGAAGATTGCTGAAATCGACGACGTCGAAATCGACGATGCCGATGGTGCCGACGCCGGCCGCGGCGAGGTAGAGCGCCGCCGGCGAGCCGAGGCCGCCCGCGCCGATGCAGAGCACGCTGCCCTTTTTGAGTTTCTCCTGCCCTTCGACGCCGACCTCCGGCATGATGAGATGCCGGCTGTAGCGCTTGACTTCGTCGTTAGTGAGAGCCATAAGTTGAGTCCGAATCTGAAAAACTAGAATCTAGAATCTAAAATCTGAATCTGCACCGCCCGCAACCGACGGAATGATGCTGATTGTGTCTCCCGGCTTGACCGCCGTCTTCTCCTTCTCGAGATAGCGGATGTCCTCGTCGTTGAGATAGACGTTGACGAAGCTCCGGAGCTTGCCCTGCTCGTTGTAGAGGTGGGGCTTGAGGCCGGCGTAAGTCGTCGTGAGATTGGCGAGCAGCTCGCCAATCGTCGTGCCGTCGACCTCGACAGCATCCTGCTTTCCGGTGAACGGCCGAAGCGGAGTCGGAATCAGTATCTTGTTAGCCATGTTTTCCTTCGTTGAGCTCAACTAAAGTTGAGCCCTACCTGACGTTAGCCCTACCTGCGTTGCCCTACCTGAAGTTGCCCTAGCCTACTCTTCGTAGGGCTCAACTTTAGTTGAGCCTACTCCTCAAGTTGAGCCTCGTGGAACTGCGAGCGATCGTCGGCCAGGCGCCACACCGTCATCTTCTCGGGCTGGGCCTGCTGGATGGACACAATCACATACCAGAAAAACGGAAACGCGTGATCCAGATCGTATTGCGAAGGACGCGCCGGGTGATCGGGATGCGAGTGGTAGAACCCCAGCAGCTCCCGATTGAGTCGCGTCGCTTCCTGTTCGACGAACTGATAGTCGGACGGCCTGATCAGGAACCGGCGGCGCGCGCCCTCCTCGGTGTTGTTCGGCAAGGGCGCGACGTGCTGGACGACACCGTCCACGCCGATCAGCGCGCCACAGCATTCGTTCGGGTAGGTCTCGACGCCGTGACGCCGGATGGCGCCCGCGATGCCTGGCATGAGCGTCAGGGTTTCAGACATTTTGTCGCTCTCAGCTCTCAGCTGTCAGCTTGATGAGATCACTCTTTAGATGCGTCACCGGGCTCTGTGGATTCCTCTGAGAGCTGATAGCTGACAGCTTCCTATGCATTCCAGAAGCGCTCGGACATGTATTTGTCGGCGCTGTCGGGGAAAACCGTGACAATGACGGCATTTCTGGCGCTCTTTGCCACACTCAGCGCGCCGGCGAGGGCGGCGCCGCCTGAGATGCCAACCAGCAGCCCGGCCTCCCTCGCCAGCCGCCTGACCATCGTATATGCGTCCTCGGTGCTGACCCGCATGTCCTCGTCGGCCAGCGACGGATCGTAGATGCCCGGCACGATCGCGGTTTCCATGTGCTTGAGGCCTTCGAGGCCATGGAGCGGCGAGTCGGGCTGGAACGAAATCAGCTTGATCGACGGGTTCGCTTCGCGGAGGCGGCGGCCGGTACCCATGAACGTGCCGCTCGTGCCCAGACCGGCAACGAAGTGCGTGACGCGCCCATCGGTCTGCGCAAGGATCTCGGGCCCGGTCCCTTCATAGTGCGCGCGCCAATTGGCGTCGTTGTTGTACTGGTCCGGATAGAAGTACGCGTCGGGATCGGCGGCGACCTGCTTGCGCGCCTCGCGAATCGCGCCGTCGGAGCCGTCCATCGGATCAGTGAAGATGAGCTGCGCGCCGTAGGCGTGGAGCAGGCGCTTGCGTTCCACTGTGACGTTCGACGGCACGCAGAGCTTGACTGGAAATCCCTGCGACGCGCCAATCATGGCGTAGGCGATGCCGGTATTGCCTGACGTCGCGTCGAGCAGCGTCTTGCCGGGCCGCAACGCGCCCGAGCGCAGCCCCTCCCGCACCATATTGGCGGCCGGTCGATCCTTCACGGACCCGCCGGGGTTGAACCATTCGGCTTTGCCGTACAGCTCGACGCCGTTGAGGCCGGTTTCGAAGGCGCTGAGCCGGATCAGCGGCGTGTTGCCAATCAGGTCGAGCACGCTGTCGGCCCGTCGCTGCTTGCTGTCGGTTGTCTGGACGCCCATCAAACTGTCAATTATAGCGGTTCTTACTTACTGACCGGTGCCCCGTCGGGATCTCTGATTTCTGCCGGCGTCCCCAGCTCTTTCTCGAGGCCTTCGCCGATCTTCGAGCGATCGCCGACCGCAACGACGGCGAACTTGTCGGCAAGGAGATACTTTTTCGCGACGTCCTGCACGGCTTGCGCATCGACGACCGAGATCTGCTCAGCGAAGTTCGAGTAGTAATTCAGCGGCAGTCCGTGCGTGAAGAGCGTCGACAAGCTCGTCGTGGTCCGGTCTGCGGTTTCGAATAGCGCCGGCAGCTGCAGCGAGATCGCGTCCTTGGCGAGGGTGAGCTCCTGAGGCGTGACGCGTGTCTCGCTCATCTTCTTGAGCTCGAGCATCACCTCGTGCACCGCCGGCGCGGTGACGTCGGTGCGAACCCCGGTGGCAACGGCAAACGGCCCGCCGCTGCGCCAGAACATGAACTGCGAATTCGCGCCGTAGGTATACCCGTGTTCCTCGCGCAGATTCATGTTGATGCGGCTGGCGAACATGCCGCCGAGGATGGTGTTCATCACCCGCACCGGCACGTAATCAGGACTGCTGCGCGGCACGCCGAATGTCGCGACGCGCAGCTGCGTCTGCGGAGCGCCCGGCCGGTCGACGATGATGAGACGCGGCGGCGCCGCGGCCGGCACACCAAGTTTGGCGGGCACAGCAGTGCCGCGAGGCCACGCGCCAAACGCGGTCTGCGCCAGCTTTCGCAGCTCGGGGAGCGTCACCGCGCCGGTCACGACAAGTGCCGCGTTCGATGGCACGAAGTGCTGACGCCAGAATGTCTGTAGATCCTCGCGCGTCAGCTGCTTGTTGGATTCGACGGTTCCCAGCTCGCTGAATCCATATTGATGGGTCCCATAAAGCGCCTTACCCATCACGTTGCCGACGATCTGAACGGGGTTGCCACGCTGCTCGACGAGGCTGGCAAGGCGCGTTGCGCGCACGCGCTCGACTTCCTCGGCGGGGAAACTGGGATGAAGCGCGACGTCCGCGACGAGCGCCAACGCGGCCGGAAAATTTCTGGCGAGGCTGCTCGTCGACACCGTCGTGGCGTCTCGTGAGGTGCCGGTATCGAGCGATGCGCCGATCTGCGCCACTTCCTCGGCGAGTTGCAGCGCGTTGCGGGTCGCGGTCCCCTGATCCATGACGTCGGAAGTAAAACTCGCGAGGCCGGGCTTCTCGATCGGGTTGGTGTCGCTTCCGCTCCGCAGGACGAGACTCGCCGACACCACGGGCACACCGCCCGTTTGGGGCAGCGCAATCACCGTCAGGCCGTTCGGGAGCTCGAATGACTGGGGAACCGGCACGCGCACGGCACGCGCCGCCGCGGGCGCGGGCTTGTTCGTGCGCCACGCCTCGTCGGCGTTGATCGACACCGCCGCCGCCGCGCCCGGCGCGGCTTGCGCGGCAGGCTTCGGCACCTCGGGCGCGAGCACCTGTTTCCCAGGGACGCCGTGCACGACCACGCGCGCACTCGACGCAAGGTACCGCTGCGCGAATTGGCGGACGCTCTCCGGCGTCACTTTGCGGCGGCGCGCGATGTCCTGCGCGAGGTAGTCCGGCGATCCTACGTAGTGGTTGTAGAGGTTCAGTTGATCGGCGACACCGCCAAAGCCGCCGACCAGTTGCAGCCCGTTCAAGATCTGCGTCTCGATCACATTCCGCGCGCGTTCCACTTCGGCAGGCGTTGGCCCTTTCATCCGAAGCGCTTCGAGCTCTTCGTTGATGACGGTCTCGAGCTCCTGCACGGTGTGGCCGGGCCGCGCCGTTGCCTCTATGCCGAACACCGATCCGAGCATCGTCGAGTACTGGTAGGACGTGACGTTCTGCGCGATCTGTTTCTCGTACACGAGCTTCTTGTATAGCCGGCTGACGCGTCCTTGTCCGAGCACGCTACTGGTGATGTCCGCGTCCGCATCGCCTTCCTTGAAGAAAGGCGGCGTGAGCCACGCCATGTAGACACGAGCGAGCTCAACGCGATCCTCGACCACCAGCCGGCGCTCTGAGGTAATCGGGGGCGTCTGGGCATTGACCGGTGGCACGGCCGGGCCGCGCTTGAGCGTGCCGAAGTATTTCTCGATGAGCTTCTTCGTCGCCGCCTTGTCGATGTCGCCGGCAATGGCGATCGTCGCGTTGTTCGGCGCGTAATACTGACGGAAAAAGTCCCGAACGTCGTCGAGCCTGACCGCCTGGATGTCGGCGTGCGATCCGATCACCACGCCGTGATACGGATGGCCTTTGGGGAACAGCGCCTGAAACATCGCCTCTTCGACGACGCCATACGGCCGGTTCTCGTAGCTCTGGCGCCGCTCGTTGCGGACGACGTCCTGCTGGTTCGCCAGCTTCGCCTGGTCCACGGTCTCGAGCAGGTAGCCCATGCGATCGGACTCGAGCCACAGCGCCAGCTCGAGCTGATTCGACGGCATCGTCTCGAAGTAGTTGGTGCGATCGAAATTCGTGGTGCCGTTGACGCCAGTCGCGCCGCCGCCGGCGAGCAGCTTGAAGTGAGCGTCGCTCTCGATGTGCTTCGAGCCCTGGAACATCATGTGTTCGAACAGGTGCGCAAAGCCCGTCCGGCCGGGCGCCTCATGTGCCGGACCGACGTGGTACCACACGTCGACGCCGACGAGCGGCACGCGATGGTCCTCCGACAGGATCACTTCGAGCCCATTGGCGAGCGTGTACTTTTCGACGTCGAGCTTCGGAATGTCGGCTGGCGCCTGCGCGCCCAGCGTCAACACGCTCACACCCACCATCAGCAACAGCGTCAGTGTTTTCTGCATGACTAGTGACTTTCTACTTTTCACTTTTCACTTTCTACTTTTCACTTTTCACTTTTCACTTCTTATTTTCCAGGCTGGCCCACAAATACCAGGACGCCACCGACCGATAGGGGCGCCATCGCTCGGCGATCGCCTGCAATCGTTTGACGTCGGGCGTCTTCCGGAGGTTGTAGGCCTTCTGGACCGCTTTCACGATACCAAGATCGCCGGCCGGAAACACGTCGGCGCGAGTGAGCCGGAAGATCAGCAGCATTTCGACCGTCCAGCGGCCAATTCCTTTGATTTTCGTCAGTTCCGCGACGATCGCGTCGTCGCTCATGTCCAGGAGCCCGGCACCGTTTATCGTCCCGTCCAATGCCTTCAGGCTGAGATCCCGCATATAGCCGAGCTTCTGGCGGCTCAGCCCGGCGCCACGCAGCGCCTCATCCGAGAGCCGCTGCAGCGCTTCCGGGGTGGGTTCGCCATCGGGCAGCAGCGCGCGGATTCGGGCAAAGATCGTCGCCGCTGCACGCGTCGACAGCTGTTGAGACACGATCGCCTCGACCAGCCCGCAAAAGATCTGGGTCTCGCGGCCGGTCTTGATTCCGCAGGCGCCGTACTTCTTGATGAGCGGCGCGAGTACCGGATCGCGCCGCATCAGCACTCGACGCGCCCGCGCCATGTCATCGGCGGTCATCGCGCGCAAGAGCGGTCCAGCCCCTGCTGATGAGGGGAGCGGCATCAGCGAAGCGACACGGTCAACGTGACGCGCGACTGGATTTCGATGGTCGACGGCTCGACGGGCGTCGCGACGTCGCGCTCGACGGACTGCGCCGCCATCCGCATCATTGGACGTGGCGGCTCGAAGTGCACTTCTTCCTCGATCCGCACGATGCGATCGATGGTCGCGTTGGCGCCCGCCGCCGCCGCATCGGCGCGCGCCCGCGCATCTGCCACAGCCTGGCGCAGCGCGTCGCGTTCGAGCGCCGCGCGGTTGCGCACGTCGAATCGAATCCCGGTAATCGTCGTGGCGCCGCCTGTGGCAGCCGCATCGATGGCCAGGCCGACGCGATCGATCTCGTCCAACCTCACTTCCACCGTGTTGCGCGCGAGATAGTTGCGAAACGTCTGGCGGCCGTTCGCGTAGTCGAATTCGGGCTGCAGCTCGTAGCCGACGGTGCGGACGGCGTCCTTTGGCACACCCGCCTGCTCGAGCTTCTGCAGCACGGTCGCCATCGCAGCAGCGTTCTGCTTTTGCGCATCGGCGGAGTTCTTCGAGCGCGATTCGGCAGCAATCGTCACATACGCGCGGTCCGGGCGCGCGGTCACAATCGCCTGGCCGTGCGTCACGATCGAAGGCTGAAGCGGTGCCATCGGGGGAACGGGAGCTTGCGCCAGAGCCGGCGAGGCCAACGCCATCGCAAGCAGAATGGAAGGAATGGACTTCATGCCGTCATTTTAACGTCAACCGTTATCCGTTCACCGTTGAGCGAAGACGGTAAACGGTAAACGGTGAACGGTAAACGTCTTATTTCACCGAATACGCGATGCGGAAGCCGATGCTGTAGGCGTAGCTGTCAGGCGGAACTTTGTGGCGGTACGCGCAGCGGAGATATTGGCCGTCGGCGTTCACCCATGCACCGCCGCGGACGATGCGCATGATGCCGCTCTCAGGACCCTGCGGGTTGATGTATTGCGCGCGCTCGTAGTAGGTCGGCGAGTACCAATCGGACACCCACTCCCAGACGTTGCCCGCCAGGTCGTGAATCTCGAACGCGTTTGGCGGATACATGCCGACAGGCGCCGTGCCGCGTTCGGATTTTGCGCCGGCGTCTGGCAGGAAATGCGCGCGCTCGGCGTCGAGCATGTCGCCCCACGGAAAGCGCTTTCCTTCGAGGCCGCCGCGCGCGGCACGCTCCCACTCGGCCTCGGTGGGCAACCGCACGGGCTGGCCGGTCTTCTCGGCGAGCCACGCACAATAGCGAGTGGCATCCTCGAAACCCACGAGCGTCACGGGATGGCGTTCGCGCCCTTCGGGCGGTGTGCCGTTGTTCCAGAAGTATCCGGCCGCGACCGACCGGAAATCGGATTCCCGAGCGCCCGCTATCAGCGGCAGCGCGCGAACGGCAGGAGACGGGTGCCCGGTCTCGTGGACAAATTGCGCATATTCGGCGTTGGTGACCGGGTAGGTCCCGATGGCGAAATCGTCGACGTAGATGCGATGAACGGGGCGCTCGTCCTCGTCGCCGTCGTCGGCGCCCATGACGAATTCGCCCGCGGCGATGCGCGCCACCTGCAGCAGCGATTCGTCAGCCATTTGTTGTGGATAGAATGTAGCTAACCTTCATGACGCGCACGCCTGCCTCTATTGAAATCTCCGAGCTCCGCAAACGGCTTCGACACGCCATCGACGAACGCCGCAAGGCGACGGTGGCCCGGCGCACCGCGCTCGACGCCGCCGACGCGGCGTACAAGGAGCTGCTCGACATGACCGCCACGCCTCTCGTCCAGAAGCTCGCGAACGCCTTGCGAGCCGAAGGACACAACTTCACCGTCTTCACCCCGAACGGCGGCCTGCGAATGGCGCTCGCCAAATCCGCCGACGACTTCATCGAGTTCGCGCTGGACACGTCGCAGGATGAGCCTTTTGTCGCGCTCCGGGTGAATCGCAGTCGGGGGCGTCGCGTCGTACAGCACGAGCGCCCCGTGAAGGGCCGGACTGCGGTGGACCGGCTGAGCGAAGAAGATGTGCTTCAGGCGCTCCTCGATGAAATTGCGCCGTTCGTCGAGCGCTAGGCGAGCCGCTCGACGAACGAGGTATCGATGCCCTGCCGCTTGAGCAGCGCCAGGAAGCCCTGCTGATCCGCCGCTTGCCGGTACGCCTCGCGCGAGTCGACGATGCCGCCCTGCACGAAGGCCACGAGCGCATCATTCAATGCCACCATTCCATGTTTGCGTCCGCTGTCGATGGCCATCGGCAGCTGCGAGGTTTTCCCCTCCGCAATCAGATTCGACACCGCGCTCGTGTTCAGCAGCACCTCGCGCGCGGCCACACGGCTGCCCCCGGTCTTGCGCAGCAATACCTGGGCGACGATGCCGCGCAGGCTCTCCGCGAGCCCCAACTGCACCTTCGCCCGGCGCTCGGGCGGCGTCTGATCGATGATGCGATCGACCGCGTCGGCTGCGGTGTGCGCCGTCAGCGCGCCAATCACGAGATGCCCTGACTGCGCGGCTTCGAGCGCCAGCGCCACCATTTCCGGCGATCCGAAGTCTTCGACGACCAGCACATCAGGGTTCTCGCGAAGAGCGGCGCGAGCGGCCGCCACCAGATCGCTGCGATCGCCCCGGACTTCGCGCTGGCTCACCAGCGAGCTGCGATTTTCATGCACGAACTTGATCTGATTCTCGATGGTGATGACGTGAGCGCTGCGCGTGCGGTTGACCAGATCCACAAACGCAGAGATCAGCGTCGACTTGCCGCTCGAGCGGCCGCCCGCCACGAGCACGAGGCCGTCGGCTTCGGCGCACAAACCCTGAATCTCTCGCGACAGCCCGAGCTGCTCGGCCGAAATGGCACGGGCCGGAATCATGCGGAAGATGCCGCCGGCGCCGCGATGATCGCGGAACGTCACGCAGCGGATACGCCCGACGTCGGGCACATCGCAAATCCATTCGGTACCGGCCTGGCTGCGCAGCGCTTCGCGGTTGCGCTCGGGAATCATGTCGATAATCAACGCCTCGACGTCGGCTTCGCTCAACGTGCTCTCGCCCTCGATGGCTGTGATTTCTCCGTCGACGCGGATGGCCGGGCGCGCCTGCGACGTCAGATAGAGCGCCGACGCCCCTCGAGCGGCAGCGATGCGCAGGAGACGATCGATGCCCGTGTCGTGCAGCGGCGGCGTGACGCGCCCCGATTGATCGCCGCGAACTTGATTGCGCGAGAGCGGAAGCACGACCCCGTGCCTGGGCTCCGGTTCGGGCTGTGCCACGAGCGTCGGCGGAGGCGAGGCGACGCGGGCCGTTGCAAGGTCGATATCGAGCGAGATCTCATGGACGTCGGCCGCGGTGCCGAGGTCGTGGGTCTCCTGCTCGACCTCCTCGATCTGGTCGATGACGGCCTCTGGTGAGGCACTCTCGAACGTGAGCGCGGAGAGTGGGAGGGGTTCCGGTTCCACTTCCGGTTCCACTTCCAGTTCCGGTGCCAGTTCCAGTGCCACTTCCGATTCCAGTGCCACTTCCACTTCCGGTTCCGGCGTCGGCTCCTGATCCGGTTGCAGTTCAGCGGCCCAATCCACAGTCGGCTCGGGCTGTGAATAGACGGGAACCTCTGGCACGACCTCAACCTCGGCGACAGGTTCCGGCGCCACCCACTCTGACTGCACCTCGGGTTCGGGCACCTGGGGTGGAGGAGAGGGCGGCGGGGCTGGCGCGGCGACGGCGACTTCGACGGGAACAGGCACCGGAGCCGGAATGCGCACCGGCGCCCGGTGACGGCGGATTTCGATCCAGATGTCGTCGCCACCGCGGGCTGCCACCACACTGAAGGTCTGGCCCGACGCGAAGCCTGGCGACGCGAGATCGTGCTGCACGGCGCCGATCTCGTCCAGCGCCTGACGGGCCTCCGCCGACAGCAGCTCGTTGACCATTCCCTTGACTGCGTCGAGGGTGAGCGCGCGCGACGCAAGCTCGAGCTGGCCGGTCGGCGCCACGACGTACGGACGCTCCCCCGCGTGGAGGACGAGCGCGTCTCCGTTGGCGCGAACGATGGCGGTCAAGAGCGAGGTTACGAGGGGCACAGTTCTCCCAAAGGAGTAAGTCGATCTCCTGAATTTTCGGCCGGAGAGGGCCGCTACTTTATTGTAAAGATGACGCCGTGCTGCACAGGCAGGAAGTCGAGCAGCTGGTCAATGACGAAGCCCATGGGTTCGATTTCGCGCCGGATTTCCTCGAAGCT
>Ga0184625_10000993_pt1 | contig 11551 bp, 10 predicted proteins | sample PLM3_30_b1_FD_133151 | JGI IMG/M metagenome (GOLD analysis project Ga0184625, IMG submission 133151) | Groundwater sediment microbial communities from an aquifer in East River, Colorado, USA - PLM3_30_b1 | ecosystem: Environmental > Terrestrial > Soil > Riparian zone | place: USA: East River... | reverse complement strand
CTGGCTGTATAACTTCTATTAAACTTTTCTTGCGACGTTCCGTTCAAATTTCTATTCAACATTGAGCAATTGCGTCGCAGTTTACCCAGAGCGAAGCGAAGGGTTGCACTCTTCTACGCCTGGTAATTCTATTCAGCATCTCACAAATGCCTAGCGACACTCAATAACCTCTTGATGATGACCAGCACCCAGTTCGGGACTGATAAACGGAATCCCTAAATTCATTCCGCGAAGTATCAGCAACACAGCCATAAAGAAGAGTAAAGCCGGAACAGTTTTATGTATTTTCTGCCGCAATGATTGATTTAAATAATTCCCCATCAATACGGTTGCAAACATCATTGGAAAAGTTCCCAGTCCAAAAAACAACATAAACATTCCTCCGTTTGCCGGGCCTGCAGAAATAATAGAGGAAGTCAATGCAAGATAGACAAGGCCACAGGGAAGAAAACCATTTAACACACCGATAAATAATAGTGAACTCAGTTTTTTTGATTGGAATAGTTTTCCCAATTGTTGTCTGAGTAACACAAATGGTTTGCCTAGAGTAGAAGCAGTTGAGAAATGAAAGTATTTTTTTGGAAACAGAAGATAAAGAAGAATGATTATTCCCAAATCAATTGACAAACTGCTTTGCCATCTAGCAGCAATAATAAGATTGCCCATGGACCCAAAGATCAAACCCATACTTGTGTATGAAAGTATACGGCCACTGTTATAGATCAATCCTCCTGAAATGCGTGAAAGATTATTGTTATGCGAAACCGGAAGTGATAAAGCCAATGGCCCGCACATCCCAATGCAATGCAGGCTTCCTGCCATCCCCATTATAAAAGCCGGACCTATTATTTCAACGCTGATCGACATTTAAAAAAATAGCTTTTTCTCAAAATAATATTTTATAGTATCTGTCTCCCAAGACAATTTTAATTCATACATGCCCTTCATTCCATCTGGCAATGCCTGGGTTAATTCATTTTCATTTAACTCAAATGATTTTCTGAAATCTTTTTTTGCATCAGCAGCATAATAGAGATAAAAATCAACAAACTTTTTCTTATTCTTCATTTCATCCGGAAAGCTGATCTTTAATTCTCCGTCCACTCTTTCTATAGCTACCGGCGCTGAAAGCTTGGAAGTATTCGCTGATTGATCAATCACCTGTTGGTATTTTAATTCCTGTTCGTAGTAATCTTTTGTTACAAGGTCAAACTCCTGGGTACTTGCTTTAAAAACAAGAAACCCCATACCGGCAACAAATGCGATATAAACAAACGTGATCTTGTAACCCCATGATAGTTTCATAAAAAATATTTTTAAAAACCCGGTCCGAGAAATGTTGTGTTGATCGTTTCAATTTTTTTATCGCCCTGGTAAATACCTAATACGATCGGCGTTTTTCTTTTTACAACCAACTGTCTTTCTATTTTTACAAAGAAGGATGTTTGAAAATGCGATTCTTTCGGCACCACCATATCTTTTTGCACTACGGTGATCTCCCCTTTCATATTCTCAAGTCGCATTGTCACAGGAATTTCCTTCCTGGTTTTATTCACCAGTTTTATATTATATAAGTTGCTGATCCTTCCGTCAGGCATAGTTTGAAACATTTGCCCGGCGGTTCTCAAAACTCTTGCATCCACATCATCACGGGTGACAAGCATCACAACCAATGCCGATGTTAATAAAATCAACACAAGAGAATAAGCAGCGATACGCCAATTGAATTTTGTTTTTTTACTGTGTGCAATATTTTCTTCCGATTCATAACGGATCAATCCCCTTGGCCTGCCAACTTTATCCATTATCGTATTGCACGCATCAATACAAGCGGTGCAGTTCACACATTCTAATTGTGTACCATTCCTGATATCAATTCCGGTGGGACAAACCCTTACACATGCAAAACAATCAACACAATCTCCCGTGTCCCATTTACCTTCTTTCTCTTTTTTAATTTTCCCCCGTGGCTCACCTCTTACATAATCATAAGCAACAACAATTGATTTTTTATCTAGAAATACTCCCTGCAATCTTCCATAAGGACAAACAACAATGCACACCTGTTCACGAAACCAGTAGTAAACAAAAAAGAAAATGGTTGTAAAAACCAGCAGCGAAATGAAAGTACCAAGGTTAGCTCCTATTCCTTCCTTTACCATAGCCAGCACATCATCCATTCCGATAATGTAAGCGAGAAAGAAATTGGCAATGATAAAAGAGATAAAATAAAAAACAGCCATTTTAATGGCCCGTTTACGGATCTTGTAAGATGTCCATGGCATTTCTTTCAACCTTCGCTGCGCATTCATATCGCCATCGAGCCAATACTCAATTTTGCGGAAAACCATTTCCATAAATATGGTTTGCGGGCAGGCCCATCCGCAAAAAACCCTTCCAAAAACGACAGTGAAAAAAATGATGAACACTATGAAAGTGAGAAGACCAATGGCAAAAATGAAAAAATCCTGTGGCCAGAAAACCTGTCCAAACAAAATAAACTTGCGCTGCATTACATTGAATAAGAACAATGGCTCTTCATCTACTTTAATAAAAGGCAGGGTAAAGAAAACTACCAGATAAATAATAGAAGTAAGGGTACGGAGATTATAGAATTTACCCTTCGGTTTTTTAGGGAAAATATAATTGCGCTTGCCTTCTTTATTGATTGTCGCAACTGAATCACGAAAGCTCTGATCAAGGAGTTCCTTTTTTTCCTCCACTATTTCTGAAAAATCTCTTTCTGCCATGATCCAGTTTTTTCACGATCAAATTTTAATTATTTAGCTGGCTTGGTTTGTAGTGAATCTTTTTTTACCCCACTGCTGTCACTTGTTTTACCAGCCTCAAATAAATTTCCCTGTGGTGCTTTTGCATTTGCAGGATTGGTTCCTTGCAATGACAAGACGAAACTTGCAAGGTTTCTTATGTCAGTTGGTGAAAAATTCTTTCCCCATGCCTGCATTCCTTTATCTGGCACACCGATGGAAATTGTTTTGAAAACATTGCCCAGCGATCCGCCATGCAACCAGTATTTGTCAGTAAGATTTGGTCCTACTGCGTTTCCTTCACCATTGTTGCCATGACAAGGGAAACATGTACCTGTAAAGATTTTTTTACCTGCAGTAATACCTGTTGCATCAGCAAGTGTAACTGTTTTTTCATCAAATGCTTCCTTGCTGTTCTTTCTGAAATTCTCCATTTTAGCAGCAGCGATCCTCATTTCATGATCATATTCCTCAAGCGGTGTGGGACCAGTTTTAGTAACATGAAAACGGAACAAATAAATAACCGCGACAATTATTGTAAAATAAAAACCCCATTTCCACCATGGCGGCAAAGCATTATCCAATTCTTTGATGCCATCATAATCATGATCAAGCAATACATCAGCTTCTTTCTCCAATGATGCAGCCTTTGTAAAATATTTTTTATCAAGATCGCTCCACCACTTACGGAGCCCTGATTGCTCATGCTGTCTGCCTGATCTTATTCTTGCCTCCTTCTGATATTTATTCTTTATAGTAAGAAAATAAATTGCTAAAGAAAGACTACCAATTACAAAAGCAATAGCACCATAAAGAAAATATCTTATGCCGCCGGTGGGCAATGATGATCCCTGCGCAAAAGATGTTATATTGAAGGAGAGGATTGCGACAGCCAGTATAATAATCCGGAATACAAATTTTATTCTCATGATCAAACCTGTTTTAAATTATTTTGGATTAAAGTGTCAGTCAGTTGTTCATCGTCATCAAGGGGAATTCTGCTTATCTCGTTCACTCTTGCTTTATCCATTTTCTTTACATAATAAAGCAACACAACAAAGAATAAAAAGAAAATAACCAGCGATATCATCGGGTAAATATTTACTCCTTCAATTGATTCCGCGTATTGTTTTACAAACTTGAACATAAACTAGTTTTTATTTTCTGCTATTTTATTTTTTTCAGTATCGGTTCCCAATCTTTGCAGGTATGCAATAATGGCTAATACCTCTGCATTGGGTTTTACCCTGATACTATCTTTCAAAAGATTGCTTTGGATCATTGAAGCCTGGTTCACCAGGTCTTTGTTAGCGATATATTCATAACCTTCATCATAAGGCACACCCATCGTACGCATCGCTTTGATCTTTGCCGGTGTGCTTGCAGTGTCAAGTTCTTTATCCAACATAAATGAATAGGCCGGCATAATTGATCCCGGTGAAACGGCCTGTGGATCATCCATATGATTGAAATGCCATGTGTCTGTTTTTTTCAAATTCAATGTTCCTTCTCTTGCCAGGTCTGGTCCTGTTCTTTTTGATCCCCACTGAAATGGATGATCATAAACAAATTCACCGGCCTTTGAATATTCACCATATCGTTCCGTTTCAGAACGGAATGGTCGTACCATTTGCGAGTGACAAGTATAGCAACCTTCTCTCCTGTAAATATCTCTTCCCTGCAATTCAAGCGGTGTGTAAGGTTTTACACTGGAAATTGTCGGCACATTTGATTTAATAAGAAATGTCGGAACCAATTCAATGATACCACCGATAAGAATTACGATCAGGGTTGCAATAAGAAATGGGATCGGTCTTCTTTCGATCTTACGATGCCAGTGTTCGCCTGTATGCTGGCTAAATATTTTTTGCAAGGCCGGTGCTTCTGCATCTTCATTCGCTACCAATTTTCCTTTCTTAGCGGTCATGAATAAATTATACATCATAACTATTGCACCAACCAGGAATAAGAAACCACCAAATGAACGGATCGCATAGAACGGCTTCATGTAAGTAACTGTTTCAATGAACTGGTACTTCAATTGACCAGCATCTGTAAATTGTTTCCACATAGAAGCTTGCTGAAAACCTGCCCAATACATTGGTACTGCATAAAAAATAATACCAAGAGTTGCGATCCAGAAATGGAAGTTGGCAAGGCGTTTTGAAAATAATGCTGTTTTGAAAATTTTTGGTATCAGCCAATAAAGAATGCCAAACGTAAGCATGCCATTCCATCCCAAACCACCAACATGTACGTGAGCAATTGTCCAATCGGTAAAATGGCTAATTGCATTTACCGATTTTAAAGAAAGCATTGGTCCTTCAAATGTTGCCATTCCATAAGCAGTAACGGCTACCACCATAAATTTCAGGATCACATCTTCCCTTACTTTATCCCATGCGCCGCGAAGCGTAAGCAAGCCATTTATCATCCCGCCCCAACTTGGAAAAATAAGAGTGAATGAAAAAACAATACCGAGTGATTGCGCCCAGTTAGGTAGTGAAGTGTATAATAAGTGGTGAGGGCCCGCCCATATATACAGGAAAATCAATGACCAAAAGTGAATGATGGAAAGCTTGTAAGAGAAAACTGGCCTGTTGGCAGCTTTCGGCATATAATAATACATCAAGCCGAGATAGGGTGTAGTAAGAAAGAAAGCAACAGCATTATGCCCATACCACCATTGCACCAGTGCATCCTGTACACCGGCATACCATGAATAGCTATGAAGAAAACTTACAGGGAACTCGAATGAGTTAACAAGATGCAACACGGCAACTGTAACAAACGTTGCGATATAAAACCAGATTGCAACATACAAATGTCTTTCTCTTCTTTTCAGAATGGTTGCAAACATGTTCCACCCAAAAATTACCCAAATAATAGTGATAGCAATATCAATTGGCCACTCCAACTCGGCATATTCCTTTCCAGTTGTCATCCCCAGAGGTAATGTGAGAGCCGCGGCAACAATAATTAACTGCCATCCCCAGAAATGGATCTTGCTCAGCATATCGCTGGCCATCCTGGTTTTTAATAATCGCTGCAACGAATAATAATAACCCATAAAAATTCCATTCCCTACAAATGCAAAAATTACTGCATTGGTGTGCAATGGACGAAGACGACCGAATGTAAGCCCTATCGTCTCTTTGCCAGCTGCACCAGTAACATTCCATTGAGGAAAGACCATAAGTAAGGCTACCCAAAGACCAACTAACATGCCGACAACGCCCCATATGATGGTAGCGAATGCGAAATTTCGGACGATCTTATTGTCATACTGAAATTTTTCCAGTGCTTGCATTGAAATTTATTTTTGTTTTGGAGTTAAAGAAGATTTTTTTTCTGGAATTGGCTGATCATCAAATAACATTCTTACTGATGGGGTATAGTCATCATCATATTGGCCTTTCTTAACTGACCAGATAAAGGCCACTAAAAAGCCACCAGCTATCAGAATACTGAAACCAATAAGAAGTATTAAAACGCTCATTCGCTGGTTTTATATTTAAGAGGCAAATGTATTTTTCAATCTTCCGGGGAGGTATGACGGTTGTCAGTCATTTCTATGAGCAATATCAATCAGGCTAAAGCCCTTTTCTTTTAGCCGAAAAGGATGTGGCTACTGTCACAAATGTTACTATACTGATCGAACTCACCGGCATTAGGATGGCAGCCACCAGGGGTGACAATAACCCCTGGACTGCAAAGCTTACCCCAACAACATTGTACAGAATTGAAAGAATGAAGCTCCATGTGATAATTTTTTTTCCTGACCGTGCATATTGAATGAACTTGTGAAGTTTGTGCACTTCATTGCTGTCCATAATTGCATCGCATGCGGGGGTGAATTGACTGGTATTTTCGCTTACGGCCACACCAACATCAGCTTGCTTTAATGCCCCGGCATCATTTAAGCCATCACCAAGCATCAACACTTTTGCTTTTGAGCTCTTATTCTTTAATTCATTAATAAGATTTAATTTTTCCTGGGGCGATTGATGGAAGCGAATGGTGGCTTGCCCACTAAAAATTGATTCCAGGTTATTTTTTTCAGCAGCATTGTCACCGGAGAGGACCTGGAGCTTATATTTTTTTTGTGTTAGTGAGTTGATCATTTCACTAACTCCTTCCCGGTATTGATTACTTATCTTAAAAACCCCTTTTTTAATTCCATTGATTGAATAATATACTTCGCCTGTTTGTGAAATCGATGTTGTCGATTTGTTTCCTTCAATAAATTGTTTTGATCCAAGCTTTATTTGTTTATCATTTATAGATCCAACAATTCCCTTTCCAGGTATTTCTTTAAAATTATTTACTTGCAAAGGCTGAACAGGATGATTTGAAATTAATTCCTGCCTGATGATCCTGCTTAGCGGATGAACAGACTCTTTTACTAACGAATAGATACTATTGATCTCTTCATCCTGTAGTCTTTCTCCTTCATAAAAAACATTTGCCCGGGATGAATGTGTCAGCGTTCCTGTTTTATCAAAAACAATTGTATTGATCCGTGACAAAGCCTCGATAACTGATGAATTTTTCAGGTAAAATTTATTTTTACCAAAATGCCGAAGCATATTACCAAAAGTAAAAGTCGCTGAAAGAAGAAGTGAGCAGGGACAAGCAACAATTAATGATGCAGTAACAGAAGGCAAAATCTTTGAAGGATCATTTATTCCCCAATACAAAGCAGCGCTGCCTGCAATTAAAAAAAGTATAATCGTGAAATATCGGCTCCACGGGTGAATAAAAGATCTGTCCCGGTTTTTTTGTTGAGTAAATACATCATTGTTCCAAAGTTGTGTGATATAACTTTGTTCAACCGGGTTTATTACTTCCATCTCAATTGAAGCCCCAAGTTGTTTACCACCCGCATATACCAATTCACCTTTTCGTTTAAGCAATGGAGTATTTTCACCAGAAACAAAGCTGTAATCAATATTGCCTTCACCCTCTGTAATAATAGCATCAGCAGGTATCATTTCATTTTGCCTGATCAATATCTTATCTCCCTTTTTTAGCTTGTTTATTGTTGAAGTCTCTTCCTTCTCATTTTTTATCAGTGTAATCCCAAGTGGGAAATAAGATTTGTAGTCACGGTCAAACGAAAAGCTATCATAAGTTTTATCCTGGAACCAACGACCAACAAGCATGAAGAAAACTATCCCGCTCATTGAATCAAGATAGCCTGCGCCGGTACTACTGATAATTTCATATACACTTCTTAAAAAAGTAACCAGAATTGCCAATGCAATTGGCGCATCAATATTCAGCCATTTTTGCTGTAGACCTTTCCATGCTGAAATAAAGAATTCATTGGCGCTATAAAAAAATACCGGCAATGATAAAGCAAGATTCAGGTAAGTAAATACTTTTTGCAGATCAGCCTGGCCTATATTCCCTGAAGAAAAATATTCAGGAAAGCTAAGCATCATAATATTGCTGAAACAAAAGCCGGCAACACCAATTTTGAAAAGCTTTTTCCGGTTGATCTTCTTTGCTGTTTTCTTCTCTCCATCATTCAAGCTGATATAAGGCTCATAACCGATGAAAGCAAGGAGCTCTACAACTTTTCTTAATGAGATCTTTGAAGTATCAAAATCGATAAAAACTTCTTTTCGCTGAAAATTTGTTTTGGAAAACAAAATACCCGTATCGATAGTGTGCAGGCTTTCCAATAGCCAAATACAGGAGGCGCAATGCATTTGCGGTAAATAAAAACTTACGTGGCATTGCCGGCCGTTATCAAATCGAATTAATTTCCTTTTTACATCTTCATTATCCAGGTACGCAAAACGTTGAGAGCTGAATTTACCTTTTACTTTTATCCCGGGTCTTTCAGTTAATTCATAATAATTACAAAGCCCATTCTCTTGTAAAAGCTGGAAAACGAACTTGCATCCGTCGCAACAGAAATATTTTTCGTCAGTGGAAATGGAAGTATCACAAGCTTCTCCACAGTGATAGCATTGAACAACAATCTTCTTTCTTGTTTTCGTTTCGTTTACCAATAGATCTTCCAAGCGTAAATAGTTTACAGGCTAACAAAGATTAAGATGCGCTGGTATTTTTTAAATGACCGGAGTCAGGAGTAAGTGTGACGTAAATCAAAAATGTTTGAAAAGAAGCCCTCTGAGGAATCAGAGGGCTGTGTAATTGAAACGAAAACCAACGATTGCCCATCCTGTGATGGGAAAGAGATTTTACCCTTATAGCATTCTATGTTATTAAACTTGAAACTCAAAAATAATAGCAGATAATTTTTAAAGTCATGAGAATCATCAGTCATAAACTTGATAGTTATCAAACAAAAAGCCGTTTTCAATTCCCGGAAACGGCTATGTCTACAAGCAGTCATCAAATCAAAAATTTCTAATTGAGAACTGTTGTCTGTAACTCCCTGAACATATCAATTGCCCTGGGAAATAGTAAATTGTTCTCAAGATGTACATGGTGATGAAGGTCCAACTCAAATGCTTTTAGTGCAGCAAAGCTCAAACGGTATGTTGTGCAAGCATCTTGTGGAGGAATATAATCATTGGAAAGAATTCTTATATCGTTCAGTAAACTGCCCGCATGATCATGCTCCTGCTCCATTACAGTAATGGGAGATTGCAGGTAAGTTATATTTAGCTGGAGGTTTGCATTCTCATTATCGGCAAGTTTTTGAAGTTCTTTAATTCTTGGAAAAAGGATCAATTCCTCTTTTTTCATATGACCTTCCATTTCTTCTTTTACAGCGCTAAAGGTTTGAAATATTTTATAAAGCTCAGGATGTCTTTCACCATGCTTGGAAGATACTTTTTCCAGGTAAGCCTGGATCTGCGGCATTTCATTTTTCACATAAGCATGATGCGTTTGCACAATATAGTCGGCTAGTTGTGTCAAATTCATTTTTTCAAAATCAACTGTGCTGTTGTTGTCTTTTGTAAAAATGTTCTCCAGGTCCTTCGTTACTTCCGATACAGAAAGTTGTTGCTCAGTACAAGCTTGTTCAAGTGAACGTTTTCCTTTACAGCAAAAATCCAGGTGATATTTTTCAAATACAGAAGCTGCCTGGTGATTACTGTTGACTATTTGCGCAAGCGATAAAGAAGAAAGTGATTCATTCATAATATTTAGTTTAAAACAAAATTGCGCCTGCGTCTTTGCAATCTTACTGACATTAATCAGTCGCTTTAATAATTAATATCAGACATGTAAATCCTTTATACAAATAGCAAGCCTTTCTCCTGTTTTTTCCAGATATAATTCTTATCATCATCTATCAAAATAAGAAAAGCGGCAATAGATACTGTGATAGAAAAAGGAAATGCCGATCCTACCATTAAGGGTGAAATTGCAAGGAGAAAGGTGATACTGCCGATACAAGCAAGTTTTACCCACCATCCATGCAATAACATACCTGCCGCAATAAAAAATTGCCCAACTGCGATCAGGGGGATAATGATGTGATTGTAATGACTGAACCATCCATTGATAAGATCCTGGTATAATGGAATTGCAAACCGTGCATTATCCAAATAACTATCAGGATCTGTGAGTCCTATGTACATATTGGTGGCAGATGCCCAGAGAAATAGTACAAAAAACAGCCATCGTGCCCACCTGGTTCTTTTCCATGCTGCAATTAATATAATAATACTTACAACCTGAGATATCAAGTAAGGAACAATATATTCATCAAACCCATTCATATACAGGATCAAATTTTCGTAATTGTGCTTCTCGTTCACAAATGATTTTCAAATGTCTCAATTGAGTTTTCTGCATAATGGCATGTATTGGCGGCGCAACTATGGCTCCCATTAACCATTCTGACAAACGAGGTTCTGCTTCCATTCTAACTCGTGTAGTAAGACGTGTAGCATCTTCGCCGATAGGTTCTGTTACAAATGCCCATGTCATTTTGAATGGTCCACCTAAGCGAGAACCTTCTCCACCGATGATAAAGTGCTTCTCATATTTTATTTCATACACTTCAAAAAAACCATCATGGTCATCAGGTGTTGCCCATAATTTATCACTGTTTTTTCTTGTTTCCCATCCCTGCACAAGGTGATCAATACTCGGTTTACCTCCATGATCCAGGGCATCAATACTGTACCAACCAGCTCTGTCACAACCTAATTGCATCAGGTAAGACCATACAGTTGAAAGTGGAGCTTCAATATCTGTTGCATGAGTAAGTTGATATTTACAGTGTGATAATCGTTCATCACCAGGGAGAATACGTTCATCATCATCAGATCGCTTGAATTTTCCCAACAATGCTTCCAAATGATGCATTACAGAATTCCTGATCAGTCGTGAGCCGATACCAATAATACTATAATAATGACTCAGTTTCTTCCAACTTTTTTCATCTGTTGCAGTAGTTCTTAATTCAATTGCAATAGTGCTACCCTCACGATATGGTTCCACTGAAATGCTCCATGCCAGTTTTCCATGATCGGGAACATTGAAATTTTTAAATTGTTCAGGACTTACATCGGCAAAAGGAATATTTATCTGCCAGAACTTTCCTGCAGATGCAACTACCACTTCTCTGCCTGGTATTTCCTCTGCAATAAAAAACCCCTTTCCTTTATCTGTGATTTGATCGACCCCAATTCTTCTGTCCTCTTCTTTTAATTCCCCCTTTAATCTGTCGGGTAAGGTGCGGATGTCAAACAATAGTCTTACTAAGGGAACTTTCCCCATATCAAGGTGCCTTACAGCATTCCACGCAGTTCCTGGATCTGACTGAACAAAAATCCGGTAAACCTCTG
>Ga0184625_10000992_pt1 | contig 11554 bp, 7 predicted proteins | sample PLM3_30_b1_FD_133151 | JGI IMG/M metagenome (GOLD analysis project Ga0184625, IMG submission 133151) | Groundwater sediment microbial communities from an aquifer in East River, Colorado, USA - PLM3_30_b1 | ecosystem: Environmental > Terrestrial > Soil > Riparian zone | place: USA: East River... | reverse complement strand
GTTCCTGTATTTGTTAACGACATCAGGTTTGCGGCATTACTTGCACTGGAAGAATATGGTAAAGTAAAGCTGCCACCAGACTCAGCTGCCGGAGCCCATTGTGTACCATTGAATTTTAATATCTGTCCATTTACTGGCGCAGTATTGCTAACTCCTATATTTTGAATTTTACTAACCAATGGATTTGGATATGATCCAGTCAAATCACCGCCTGCAGCTCCATTTGGAGGCAATGAAGTTGGAATAACACCCGCAGCAAGTTTTGCACTTGTAACAGAAGCATCAACAATTTTTAAAGTTGTTACAGAGTTATCAGCCAGTTTGGTTGAAGTAACCGCTCCCGTAGTAATAGCCGGATTCGGATAAGAGCCCGTTAAATCACCACCTGCTGGTCCGGTTGCACCACCCCCACTACCAGTATTATCAGTTCCGGGTATCCACGCTGTGCCATCAAATTTCAATACCTGCCCAGTCGTTGCACCTGTTGCAGTTACATTCACTCCTTGGATCTTATTTAAAGTTGGATTTGGATATGAACCATTCAAATCACCCCCAGCAGTTCCACTAGGAGGCAATGAAGTTGGAATAACACCCACAGCAAGCTTTGCGCTTGTAACAGATGCATCAACAATTTTTGAAGTTGTTACAGAGTTATCAGCAAGCTTGATTGAAGTAATTGCCGCACTATTAATTGTTGGATTCGGATAAGTGCCTGCAAGATCACCACCCGCAGGTCCTGTAGGAGCACCACCACCACCAAGAATTACATCAGGGCCAAGCTTTGCCATTGTTATTGATCCATCCGCAACCTTTACAGTTGTTACGGCATTATCTGCAAGTTTATTTGTTGTTACGGCGTCATCAGCAATTTTTGGAGTGATCACAGCACCATTTGCAATTTTTGGAATAGTTACAGAACCCGAGGCAAGATTTGGATTTGGATAAGTCCCATTGAGATCACCACCTGCCGGGCCCGTTGGATTGCTACCACCACCACTGCCAACATCATCAGTAGCAGGCACCCACTGTGTGCCATTAAATTTTAATACTTGTCCATTTGCAGGAGCAGTGTTGCTAACTGCGATATTCTGTATTCTATTAACCACAGGGTTTGGATAAGTACCATTCAGGTCACCACCAGCAGTTCCATTTGGAGGTAATGAAGTTGGAATAACACCAGGAGCAAGCTTTATACTTGTAACTGAGGCATCAACGATCTTCGAAGTTGTTACAGAATTATCAGCAAGTTTGGTTGAAGTGATCGCTCCGTTATTAATGGCAGGATTAGGATAAGAACCCGCAAGATCACCACCGGCAGGTCCGATAGGAGCACCGCCTCCACCAAGAATTACGTCAGGGCCAAGCTTTGCCATTGTTATTGATCCGTCAACAACTTTTGTAGTTGTTATTGCATTATCTGCAACTTTAGTATTTGTTACAGCTCCATCTGCAAGTTTAGCAGATGTAATGGCGCTGTTATTAATTGTTGGGTTAGGATAAGATCCTATGAGATCACCCCCAGCAGTTCCATTTGGAGGCAATGAACTTGGAATAACACCAACTGCAAGTTTTGCACTTGTAACAGAAGCATCAACAATTTTTAAAGTTGTTACAGAATTATCAGCAAGTTTGGTTGAAGTGATCGCTCCGTTATTAATGGCAGGATTAGGATAAGAACCCGCAAGATCACCACCGGCAGGTCCGATAGGAGTACCGCCTCCACTAAGAATAACGTCCGGACCAAGCTTTGCCATTGTTATTGATCCATCAACAACTTTTGAAGTTGTTACGGCGTTGTCAGCCAATTTTCCATTAGTGATTGCTCCATTCTTAATAGTTGGATTAGGATAAACTCCGTTCAGATCACCACCAGCATTCCCATTTGGAGGTAATGAAGTTGGGATAACGCCAGCGGCAAGTTTTGCCCCGGTAACAGAAGCATCAATGATCTTCGAAGTTGTTATGGAATTATCCGCAAGTTTATTTGTAGTAATTACTCCATTATTAATAGTTGGGTTAGGATAAACTCCAATCAGATCACCTCCTGCATTTCCACTTGGAGGTAAAGAAGTTGGTATTACTCCACCAGCCAGCATTGATTGTGTAATAACGCCATTGGCTATCGATGGATTAGGGAATGTTCCGGTTAACACACCTCCCGCAGCACCACTTGGTAATCCTGTGGAAGAACGTCCTGCATATAACGCATATGGCACAGACAATAATTGTGCAGCGCCCATATTGATGAAATTGGAACCACCCTCAGGATCAATTTCCACTTGTATGAATTTCGCGGCACTGCTCCAATCAATTCCACTGATCGTTCCCGTGGTATTATCAGCACCAGTACTACCAATTGCAATATTAAACAGGCCAAAATTATTGGTGGCTATCGTCCTGGTTTCTTTATAAAGAATTGCCCCGGCATCACTCCCTTCACGAATACTCAGGCGAACCATAATTTTTTTATTGGGTATAACATTCCCAACAGAATTACGGGCAACACCCTGGTAGTTGATCTGGTTAGGAACCTGGCCATTGGCTAAGAAGGAAGATATAATAGCTACAATTAGTAAAAGTTTTTTCATTGGAAGTGGATTTTGTTCGGAGAAAACTTGATCTATAGTTTATTTGATTTTTATGATTTTATAAATTCCTTTTTTTGCGACTGATCCCGGGTAAGGATCGAGATCAACATGAAGCATATATACTTCATTTGGTAATTGGCTTACCGGTATCCTTTTAATTAAACCAACACCATAATATGAATCTGCAACAGATAATATTTTTCTGCCGGAACCATCATAGAAGCTGAGTGTGATCCGACCCATCTGTTTTGTAAAAAAATTTATTTCAACATAGCTTGAAGCAGGGTTTGGAAAAACTTTGATCTCATCACGACCAAAAATATTATTCGTGTTATTAGTTGCAGGGTATTGAATGTAGGGTTGAATAAAACCATTTGTAATAACAAGAGAATTATTGGCGCTCTTCATTTCTCCTACCAGGGCCAGTTCACCAATACTCCATTCAAATTGATAATATCCAGATTGGAAAGATCCGCCGCCTGCATTAATAACAGAAGGGGCAATACTTTGAGCATTGCTACAATAGAAAAAGAAAAACACAACAACTATGGTAATTGTTTTCTTCATAGAAATGGACTTTATACATTATCGCTCAGATAAAATCAGTAAAGATTTAGCTTATAACGGATTAAAAATAGAAGTTAGTACTTTATATATAAAGGGGAAACCCGGTCATCCTGTTATAAGTGAGCGAGGATAGTATAAGTACTCTTCTATAAATACCTAATTATTAGAAGAATCAAAAGGTTATTAACTGTAGTCAATGTGACATTTACTATACAGCGAATAGGAAAAAAAGTGATTTCTCCAGTGACATCAGTAATTCCCGCAAAAACGATGATTTTATTTCAGTTCCTGCCTTTTTTTTATAATTGGTATCGAAAGAAGACAACACTTCAATTGGCATTTTACTTTTATAGTCTTCGATTTTTATCAATACTCAATAAGCTTTTTTACTGAGTCATGAATGCGGCATTCTGCCATAAAATTTTTTTCGAGTTCCAGGTTAAATGGGACTGGTGTATCCAAAGAAGCGCAACGCATAACCGGTCCATCTAAAATTGAAAAGCAATTTTCAGCGATCCATGCGGCGATCTCTCCCCCAATGCCGCCAATCAATGTGTCTTCGTGTAAGATCAAAACTCTTCCGGTTCGATGCACCGCTTCACGAATAGATAAGTAATCAAGAGGTGCCAGCGTTCTTAAATCTAAGATGTCAATAGAAATTTCAGGATGTTCAGCTGCATAATCTTCCGCCCAATGAACTCCTGCTCCATATGTAATAATTGAAATTTCATCACCTTCTCTTACATGCCTTGCCCTGCCAATTTCTATTTCATAATAATCTTCGGGAACTGGCCCACTGACTGAACGATACAATGCTTTATGCTCAAAATACATTACCGGGTTAGGATCATTGATAGCCGCGATCAATAAACCTTTGGCATCAATTGGAGTGGAAGGATAAACAACTTTTAATCCTGGCACTTTTGTAAACCAAGCTTCATTACTTTGACTATGAAACGGGCCTGCACCAACTCCACCGCCTGTTGGCATTCGAATAACAACATCGGCATTCTGTCCCCAGCGGTAATAGATCTTTGCAAGATTATTTACAATTTGATTAAAGCCTACGGTAACAAAATCGGCAAATTGCATCTCCATCATACTCTTAAAACCTTCGAGTGACAGGCCCAGTGCAGTACCAACAATTGCACTTTCGCATAGTGGCGTATTTCTTACTCTTTCTTTTCCAAATTCTTTTAAAAAACCTTCTGTTATTTTAAAGGCACCTCCATACTCAGCAATATCTTGTCCCATCAATACAAGATCGGGATGATGTTGCATGCTTTGTTTCAATCCTTCACTGATTGCATCGATCAAACGCAAGTCGTGAGTAGTGAGTGGTGAGTGGTGAGTGGGCTTCGAATTATCAACGATCCGGACTGCAGACTGTGGACCTTGGACTGTGGACTGAAATACATCTTCGAACTCTTCTTCGGTATCTGGCACAATAACACTTGTATTAAAACCGATCGCCAATTCACTTTCTATTTTTTCTTTAAATTCATTTTTTATTTGTTCGATGAGTGTTTCATTAGCAATACCGATTGACTTTATATACTCTTCATACTTTTTCACCGGGTCTTTCAACTCCCATATTTTAAATAATTCAGGGGGAACATATTTAGTGCCACTTGCTTCTTCATGTCCCCGCATACGGAACGTCATGCATTCAATTAAATAGGGCTTTTGATTTTTGATGCAATACTCTCTTACACCTTTGATCGTATCATAAACACCCAAAATATTATTTCCATCGATCATCACTCCTTCCATTCCATAACCTTTTGCTTTATCTACAAGACTAATGCAACGATATTGTTCATTTACAGGTGTACTTAAACCGTACCCATTATTTTCAATAATAAAAATTACAGGCAGATCCCAAACAGCGGCAACATTCAGCGCTTCATGAAAATCTCCTTCGCTTGTTCCGCCTTCACCGGTAAATGCTAATGATACTTTATTCTCTTTTCTAAGTTTATGTGCTAATGCCACACCGTCTGCAATTGCTAACTGCGGCCCGAGATGTGAGATCATGCCACAGATATGATGCGCTGCATTTCCAAAATGAAAACTTCGTTCTCTTCCTTTACTGTACCCTTCTTTGGCTCCCTGCCATTGCATAAATAATTTATGCAGCGGCATATTCCGTGTAGTAAAAACGCCGAGATTGCGATGAAGCGGCATGATCCATTCATCCTCTTTTAATGCCAGTGTTGCTCCTACTGCAATGGCTTCCTGCCCGATGCCGCTAAACCATTTTGAAATTTTTCCCTGGCGTAATAATACCAGCATTTTTTCTTCGATCATTCGTGGCCAAAGCAATGAACGATAAAAGTTTATAAGTTGTTCGCCGGACAGATCCTTGCGGTCGAAAGTCATGTTGCAAACCTATAAAATAAAGAGGTAAGGATTCTTAAAAATGTTAAAACACGGATAAAATAATAAACGTCTTTATGCAAACGAAAAATTCTTTGCATCTTATAGAAAACTTTTTTGCCATGAACCTGCTTTTTAAACCAGCCATTGCCTTTTTTTCTTCTTATCTAGTCCTTGGTTTTTCTACTCCTTCAAATCATCAAACGGGAATTGAAACGCCTGAAAAAATAAAGAACAGCCCAAAGATCCAGGCTGCTATTTTGCTTGATGTAAGTAATAGCATGGATGGACTTATTGAACAGGCAAAGGCCCAATTATGGACAATGGTTAATGTAATGGGCAAAGCAAAGTGTAATGGTGAAACGCCGCAAATTGAAATAGCGCTTTATGAATACGGAAGAGATAATAATGATCTGCGGAAAGGATATGTAAAAAAAATAACTCCTTTTACTTCAGACCTTGATGATCTTTCACAAAAACTATTTCAGCTTACTACAAATGGCGGCGAGGAATATTGTGGCTATGTAATTCATACATCATTAAATGAGTTGAAATGGGATACGGCATCGTCCAACTACAAAGTGATTTTCATATCCGGGAATGAAGATTTTTTGCAGGGAAACATTTCATACACGCTGGCCTGCACAGAAGCAAAAAAGAAAGGTGTGATCGTAAATACTATTTATTGTGGTGACAGGCTACAGGGAATAAAAGAACATTGGAATCTTTTGGGGGAATGTGGTAACGGAAGTTTTACAAATATTAATTCAGATGCAAAACCGGAGGATATACCAACACCTTACGATAGTACTTTGATAACATTGAATTACAAATTGAATGGGACTTATATTTATTATGGTGCCGACGGAAGAGGAAAAAAACAATTGCAAGGTTCTATGGATGTCGCTAATTCCTCAGTTAATTCTTACGTGGGAGTAAACAGGGCTGTATCAAAGGCCTCTTCAAAGACTTACAATAATAGTGGTTGGGATCTTGTTGATGCAAAAGAAGCTGATACAAAAGCATTAGATAAAATAGATTATAAAACATTGCCGGATAGTTTGCAAAAGAAAAATAAAGCAGAGCTCGAAGCGATCATTGATCAAAAGAGCACGGAAAGAGCCGGCATCCAAAAAGAGATATTGGATATAAATAAGAAACGAGAAGAATTTATCGCCGAAGAAAAAATTAAAAAGGCCAAAGCCGGTAATAATTCGCAAACATTGGAGAGTGAAGTAGAGAGAATTATTCGTCAACAAGCAACAAGATTTAATATGAAGATCGAGTAAATACTCCCTGGTCAGTTTATAAAAATTTCAGGGATTATCTATATTATTTTGTTAAAGCCACAATAAGACAAACTTTCACAAAAGTTGGTAGCGTTATCGGGTTATCACCACAAAAATATATTTCTATGAACCGGCTGCCAGGCTTCTCCGCTACAGTGTTATCTGTATTTATTTTTTCATTTGTTGCTGATTCACCAGTTATCGATAACAAACAAAGAACTGAAAAATTTGCTCCTAAAATACAAGCGGCTATCCTGTTGGATGTTAGCAATAGCATGGATGGCTTGATTGGCCAGGCAAAAAACCAATTGTGGAATATGGTAAGTGTATTATCCAAAGTAACATGCAACGGAACCATTCCTTCTATAGAAATTGCTTTATATGAATATGGCAGGACAAATAACGATCAGAAAGAGGGATTTGTAAAACAAATCAGCCCATTTACAAGTGACCTTGATTTGTTATTCAGGGAATTAATAAACCTGACTACCAATGGTGGAGACGAATACTGTGGCCATGTTATATACAATTCACTTACTCAATTAAGCTGGGATAGTGTAGGAAATAGTTATAAAGTAATTTTTATTTCGGGTAATGAAAATTTTTTACAGGGAGATGTTTCTTTCACCAGGGCCTGCGAAGAAGCAAGAAAAAAAGGGGTGATTGTAAATACCATTTATTGTGGGAACAAAAACCAGGGAATAAAAGAAAATTGGAACCTCGGGGCTGAATGTGGGAAGGGCAGTTTTACCAATATAGATCAAAATGCTCCGGAACTTTCAATTCCCACTCCTTACGACACCAGTATAATCACATTGAAAGAAAAACTAAATGAAACTTATATTGCTTATGGCTTCGGAGGTAAGAAATATTATAACTCTATGCTTCAGATGGATACAATGGCTGTTTATAATCTTAATGATCCGACAAAGATCTCTCAATTCGTTGTTGTTAAGTCAAACAAAAATCTCAATAATAATTCTGAGTGGGACCTTGTTGATGCATTGGAAAAAAATGCCGGGATCATAGATACGCTTAATATGAATAATCTTGACGACAGTTTAAAAACGAAAAGCAGAAAGGAATTGAAAAAAATTGTTGAGGCATCTGCCGCTGAAAGAAAACATATTCAGAACCAAATTGCAGATCTATCGATAAATCAGGAAAATTTTATTAAAGCTGAAAAAGCAAAATTAAAGACAAAGGAGCCCCAGACCTTGGAATCTGAAATTGAGAGAATTATCCGTGAGCAGGTAAAACGTGTAAATATGAAGATCGAATAATAAAATGATCAAGCCCGCCGCCGATCCTCTTTCTCTTTTTTATCAATTGCAGAAGTAATAACTGATAAAATAATACTGAATAATAAAGCCCACCAGAAACTGTCTATCGTAAAACCATCGACAAATTTGCTGGCCAGCATAATAATAAGTGTATTGACAACAAATAAAAAAAGTCCAAGAGTTATAAATGTGACCGGGAGTGTGACTAAGATCAAAATTGGCCGAACAAACATATTTAAAAGTGCCAGTACAATTGCAAATACAAAAGCTGTCCAGAAATCAGTAACATGTACTCCGCCCAATAAATGAGCCAGCCCAAAGGAGACGGCCGCAACAACCAAAACACGAATAAGAAAATTCATGTGATAAGAATTTAAGGGAAGTTATACTACCACCAACTCATAAAACTCCTCAGGATTTAAATACTTTTTTGCTAACTGCTGTAACTCTTCCGGCGAAACAGTCCTGATGGTATTGATAGCGTTATAAAAATAATTTCCATCAAGCTCATTCAAAACATAATTCTTCCACCGAGCAATGATATGAAAAGGTCCATCCAGGTCGCCAAGAATACTACCCATCATATAATTTCTGACTAACTGCATTTCATCTTCACCTACCGGCTCATCCTGCAATCGTTTCATTTCTTTATATACCTCTGTTATGGCGGCTTCGCAAACATCTTTTCCTGCTTCGGTACTAACCAGCCATCCAGCTTGTTGAATATGATCCTGGAGAAAACTATGAATTCCATAAGTATAACCTTTGTCTTCCCTGATGTTTGACATTAGTCGTGAACCAAAGTAGCCGCCAAAAATATTATTCAGTACCATCACTTTCAGAAAATCCGGGTGATGACGATTGGGAAATTCTCTTCCAATGCGGATAGAACCCTGCACACCATTTTCATCATTGATTATTCTGAATTTCTCACCCGGTTTTTTTGTTGATGAAATTTGATGAAGAGGTTTTTGAAAATTATTTCCAAACGGAAGGTTTCCAAAATGTTTATTTAATAATTCAAAAAGCCCTGCAGGAAGTTTACCTGCGGTAAAGATGACACAATTACCATGCTTGTAATATTTATTATAAAAGGCGATCAATTCTTCCCTGTTCAACGCATCATATTCTGCATGACTGCTGTATTTTCCGTAAGGGTGTTTTTCACCATATATATAAGAGTCGATCAGCCTGCTGGCAACAAACTCACTTTTTTTCAAACTGACGCTTAATCGTTGCTTCTGGTTTTGCTTAAAAATAGCGAGCTCTTCTTCGGGAAAAATAGAATCAGTAATTAATTCTTCCACCACCGGCAAAAGCTCCCCGATATGTTTATTCAGACAATGAAGTGTAAGTGTTGAAGTTTCATTATAGCAGGCACGATTCAGAAATGAACCATAATATTCAAAATGCTCATTGATCTGGAATGCTTTCTTCTTTGATGTGCCATTTTTCAAAAGAAAATTAGTAGCGGCCGCAACAATATTTTTTTCTTCAAAACTATTGCCGGCAAAAAAAATGATCTCTACACTCATCACTTCTTCTGCGCCGGCATTGATCGCATACACAGGGACCCCATTATCCAGTGTAAATTTTTCGTAAGGTTTTAGCTCAAGATGAAAATTAACTGCATCAATGATCGGGGGCGCAATTTTTCTATCAATAGTAAGTAATTCCATTTATCAATTCTTTGAATAATAATAAAGCGTATTGCTGTTCTCCGGTCTGAAGATGATCCGACTTTCATTCAAGATATCTTCTTCAGTAACTACATTATACTTTTCCAATTCATGATTCATTTGCTCTGCATCACCCAACAACTCATAAAATGCAAGACTTTTTGCCCTGTTCGTAAGGCTCATATCCTCAAAGGCGATCAGGCTCTCTACTTTGTTTTTTACTTTTTGCAATTCAGCAGGTGTCACTTTTTCTGTTCTTATTTTTTCCAACTCGGCTTCTACGGCTTTTTCGGCATCTTCCATCTTTATACCTTTAACCAACTTGCCTTCTATCACCAGGATGCCCGCATCCAAAGTGCCGGTATGATGACATTCAAGGGCGCTGAATAACTTTTTTTCTTTTACCAAAGATTGAAATAATCTTGATGACCCGCCACCACTTAAAACTTCGGTGATAAGATCAGCGATGTAATATCGTTTATCACTACGTGGATAAATATGCCAGCATTTATAGAATGCATCTAACGGCACTTCCGCGGTTACCTCCAATTTTCTTGCTTCGTTTTGTAACGGCTCCTGTGGCAGAGTTCTAATATAATTCTCTCCTGCCGGAATATCGCCAAACCATTTTTCGGTAAGCTCTTTTACTTTTTCAACAGTTACGTTCCCGGCCAATACAAGTATGGCATTATTAGGACGATAATGTTTAAAGAAAAAATTCTTTACATCTTCCAGCTTTGCATTTTCAATATGAGAAAGTTCTTTGCCGATCGTCATCCACCTGTACGGATGAACTTTATAAGTAAGGTCCAGCATCTTATGCCAAACATCGCCATAGGGCTTGTTGAGATAATGTTCTTTGAATTCTTCACAAACAACTTTGCGCTGCACATCCAGGCTCTTTTCACTAAATGCCAATGATAGCATACGATCACTTTCTAACCAAAATGCTGTTTCCAGGTTCTCGGCTGGCAATTCTATGTGATAATTAGTAATGTCATTTGAAGTAAACGCATTGTTATCGCCACCGGCCATTTGCAAAGGAGTATCATAGGTTGGAATATTGATACTGCCGCCGAACATCAGGTGCTCAAATAAATGAGCGAACCCGGTTCTTTCAGGGTCTTCATCTCTTGCCCCCACATCATACATAATATTCATGACAGCCATCGGGGTAGAAGTATCCTGGTGAACGATCACCCTCAAGCCGTTTGTCAACACAAATTTTTCAAATCGTATCATAGTAAATTCTAATAATAAAAAGTTTGTAAAAATAGGCCAATTACTGAGAGGGAATTCTAAAGCAGGTCCCTTATTTTTTCGAAAGTATGCTCTTTATCTTAAAATTAAATTCCATCAATTGACCATCACGACTTATGATGATTTTAATTTTTTCACCCGCCACCTGCAGTGCCGATTTGAATTGCTGTAAGTTTTGCCCAAGTAAATTATTGATGCCGATCACCACATCGCCTTCTTTAAGTCCCGCCGAAGCGGCTGGCGAACCGTCAGCAACATCGCCCAATATTATCTGGCCATCTATATTGTATAACTCGATACCGGAATAGGCATAATCAAAACTTTCAAGATATTTAGAATTTGGCAAGAAATAAAACTCACGTTTCGCATAATTCAGAATAAGATTGAACCGTCGCAATATATCATTGCCTATAATACCACTTAGGTAAGGATATGATGTAATATTATAGGTATCATCAAACACAAATACGGGTATGTTCCTGAAGCGATAAGGGCCCATGCGTAATTCT
>Ga0184625_10000991_pt1 | contig 11560 bp, 4 predicted proteins | sample PLM3_30_b1_FD_133151 | JGI IMG/M metagenome (GOLD analysis project Ga0184625, IMG submission 133151) | Groundwater sediment microbial communities from an aquifer in East River, Colorado, USA - PLM3_30_b1 | ecosystem: Environmental > Terrestrial > Soil > Riparian zone | place: USA: East River... | reverse complement strand
GCTCCAGAAGCTGCGGAGGGTGAGCTGCTGGGAGCAAACGACGTCATGTTTGGTGAGACGTGGGATGGGAAGCCGAATCAGCAATTCCTGTTGGACGCCAGGGGCCCGGTTCTCTACAAGGTCTTCCGCGACTTGCGCGTGGTCGAGCCCATCGACTTTTCGAAGAACTCTTACGGCGGAATCCTGACACAAATTGAATGCTTTGCCTTGTCAGCCGACCGGACGCTATGGGCAACGGCCAGCCGCGAAAATATGGTGTGGATTCGCTGGGCGGCGAGTGGTAAGGAGTTGGCGCACTTTCGCGCCGGCGGCCGCGTGCTGTCGATAGCATTTTCGGACGATAATCGGCTCGCTGCTTTCGCGGCGGCCGGACCGCAGCCGCTGGCGGTGTTCGATATCGGCAACCAGGCGTTGCTTCCGGCGTTCTCGACGGCACTGCCGGACGTGGCCTGGGTTGGCATTCAGGGCCAGCACCTGTGCTGCTGGTCGCAGACCGGGCAAGCCGAACTGATCTCGCTTGCCGACCCCGCGCAGCGCCGCAGCGTCGCGGAGCCGATCGAGATTCCGCCCGTGGCTTGGACCCAGTTTGGACTCATGACGTTGTATCGCGTCAGTAGCGAAAGCCTTTGTTTGAAATGCGTTCGGCCAACAGCGACCCTTGCCTGGTCGGAGTGGCCGATCAACGACTTCACGGAGCCGTCTCAGCTGTTGGCGCTGTCGCCCAGCGGTGATGTCGTCGTTTTAGCGCGTCGTGGTGGCCTGGCCGTCTTGCAATTGCCGGACGGTAAGGAGTTGACGCGCATCGATTGGCCCTCTGGCGCCTTCCGCTGGGTGGCTTTGACGGCCAAGGACGGCATCTTGGCCGTGAACGCCCCTCACAATCGTGTGTGGCTGCTCGACATGCGACAGCTTCTCCTGCGTCCCGCCTGGCGAATGCCCGAGCCTGCTGACGCTCTAGCGATCGGTGTACCGCGTCGGCCGATAGGGATCTCCTCGCCCTCGACGACCCCCAATGCCGAAGCGGCGCTCGCGACCCTGCGAGCGGCGGGCGTGTCGCTGGCGAGCGATCCCAAGACGATCTATCACCTCAACGCCGGCGGCACCAGCTTCGGCCCCGAACACGCCCCGCTCTTGACCGCGCTGCCGAGCTTGCAGCACCTGGACTTAAGAGGCCACCAAAACGTTGGCGCCGTCCTCGAGGCGCTGCCCACAATGCACTCGCTGCGGACTTTGATGCTCGACTCGACCAACCTCACAGACGCCGATCTGGTGCACCTGCAAAAGGCTCCCGGCGTGGACCGGCTTCACCTTGGCGGCACCAAGATCGGACCGGGACTGGAGCATCTCGATAAGCTGCCCAACCTGACTTCGTTGTGGCTGCCCAATCTGCCGCGCGAGTATTTGCCGCTGATCTGCCGGGCCAGGCGCTTGCAGACGTGCCCCCAGTGGCCCGCGGATATGACCGACGCCGACTTGGAACAGATAGCCGGCCTGGAGAATTTGACCTCGCTGAATCTGCACGCATCGAAGGTGACGGGGGCCGGCATCTCCCATTTGCAACGGCTGACGAAGCTCGACACGATCCAGCTCCCCTTCAAACCGCCCCGGGATTTCATCCTGCAACTGGTGAACCTGAACCTCACCTCGCTGAAGTTTCCGAATGGCATCATGTCGTCCGATCTGGCGCGGTTCGCGCGAATGCCCAGGCTGGCGACCGTCCACTTGCCCGAAAGTGCAACGGGCCGCCATTTGCAGGAGCTGCACAAATTCCCCGCAATTGTTGAGCTGGATTTGGAACCGTGCTCCATCGCCGATCGCGATCTGGCCCTGCTCGCTGGAATCAAGACGCTCCGCACGTTGAGAGTGCCCGGCAAGCTCACCGACGGCGGCGCCGCCGCGCTGGCCCAGGCGACGCAATTGGAGAAGCTCGATTTATCGGGCTGCACGCGGCTCACGGATCGGGGCGTCGTAGAGTTGACGAAGATTCGCGGCCTCAACGAACTGCAACTGGGGGGCAGTGTCGGCGACGCGTGTGTTAAGGAACTGGTTCAACTGCCGGCGCTGGAGGAGCTAAGTTTCCATGCATCCAAGCTGACCGGCGCGGGGCTGAGTCAATTGTCGCAAGCCAGGATGACCAAACTCGTCCTCGGGGACGTCGCCGTCGATGAGCAAGGGCTGGCCGCTCTCAAAAAAATGTCCCAGCTCAAGTCGCTGCGTCTCTTTCGTCCTCAGCTTCAGCCCGCGCAGATTGAGGCCCTGAAGCGGTCGCTGCCACAATGCGAACTGACCCACTATTGAGCAACGCCCCACTTTGCTGATCCAGCGCTTGGCATTCTCCCTCGGTAAAGTCATATTGGTGCCGAGCTGGGGCAGCCTTCATTGAGGCTCGCTATTGCCGTGCGCTGATTGACTACCGACTCCGATGTCCGACCGCTTCGATCCCTATTACACCTGGCTGGGCATTCCGCCCGAAGTGCAGCCCGCCGATTTCTATCGGCTGCTGGGCGTGCGGCAGTTCGAAGCGAACGAAGAAGTCATCCTCAACGCCAGCGACCAGCGGATGGCGTATCTCCGCACGTTCCAGGTCGGCAAGCGGTCGAAAGAGTCGCAAGCGCTGCTTAACGAAATCTCCGAAGCGCAGGGGTGTCTGCTCGATCCGAAGAAAAAGCAGGCCTACGACGCCGAGCTGCGGCGCTGGATCGCCGCCTGCCAGCCAGCAAAGCAAGCAGCGCCAGTCTTGCCAGTCGCAAAACCAGCGGCTGCGCCCCAGGCGGTTGGGCCAATCGTTGCACGACCGACGGTCAAGGCGCAGCCCGTCCCACTGACTCCCGATCCAATGCTGAGTCTCGAGACGGCCGCCAAGCCGCTGCGCCCGGTCGTAGCGCCGTCTGCCGGCCTGAATGCGCCGTTAGTGCTGTGGATTGGGGGCGGGGCAGCAGTCGCCTCATTGGCGCTATTGTTGATTGTCGTATGGGCAATGTCGCGCCCGGCCACCAGGCCGCTGGCGGCAAACATTGTGCCGCCAGCTCCGCATAACAGCTCCGCAGTAAACGGGGGCAATTCGCCCTCCGCAAGCTTGCCACTGCATCCAGCGGCACCGCCCGAAGTGGCTCCGCAGGTAGCGACAGTATCGCCCGCACGTGTGAACTCCGCCGCACTGCCCCCATCCTTGCCGCCGCCCGAAAATAGCGGACCGCCGCCGATTGCTTCTCCCGAAGTTGCTCCTACTGCACCGCCTGTGGCTGCCTCGCCCGCGCCGGCGACGGTGCCGCCGACGCCAGAGCCGACGGTGCCGGTCGCGCCCGCCGAAGCTGCACCTCCATTGCCGCGGTCGGCCCTCTATGCAGAAGTGGGCTGGGTGGGCGCGTCGAAGCAGTTGATGTTCCGACCGGATGGACGGCTCGTCGCTTCAGTCGGGGCCAACAACAATTCGTATGCCTTAGTGCCGCTCAGCGATCTCGATCGCCGCATTACAGATTCCGGCGACTGCTTCGTCTTTTCCAGTGACGGCGAGCTATTCGCGCATGCCTACAAGATCGGAACGGCCGCCGTTTATCGTTTTGCTGCCAACGGGGCGACAAGCCAGGTGACGTCGTTCCCGGTTCCCAAGGGCGTGTTCTCGGCAGCGTTTTCCGACGACGGGCGGATGCTGTTCCTGGCGACTTCGGGGCCAGAGAAGCTGCTCGCCTACATTCTGAGCACCAAGAAACTGAATCCCGCCATTACGACCACCTTGCCGGATGTCGCCTGGATGGGGGTCGAAGGCGATTGGCTCGTGTGCTGGTCAGTGACGCAGCGGGCCGAAGTGATTTCGCTGCGCAACCCCCGACAGCGGCAACCGTTGCCGAAGGCCATTGCGATGCCGCCCGTGCGACTATTCAGGCAAGGAGCCACGCCGAAGATGCTGACGCTGGAGCCCATCGGCGACGGGCGGTTCATTTTCAACTCGTGGGACCTCGTGGCGCGCCGCGCGACAGAGATTCACCTCAGCGAGTCGCCGGACTATGCAGACGTGCTGGCGGTTTCGTCAGACGGTAAGCTGGCCGCGGTCCGCCGCGGCGACGCCTTGGCGCTCGTCCGCCTCTCGGAGGACCGCGAGGTAACGCGCCTGGTGTGGCCAGAGGGCCGGTTCCAGGCAGCCGCGCTCTCGACGGCAGAAGGGCATCTCGCTTATGGCGGTCCACTCGACTGCCTGTTGATCGCCAGCATCCCCCAGCTCGCCGCTCAGCCGCGGTGGCGCATCCCGAACGTTGAAGAGCTGGGCAGCTTGGGATACAGCGTTACCCGTCGGCCTGGGATGAGCCCGCCCCCAAACGTTGTCGCGCCGTCGCCAGCGCGCCCCGTCAATCGGCCAGGGCCATCTGGCGTGTGGGATGCCGTCAAGATCGAGCCCGGCGGTGTTTTTAGCGGCGGCAAGCAGCTCATCTCGGGCTGGGAATTCAAGTCCGAAGTTGACCTCACCGTAACGCACTTGGGCATTTTCGATCAGGGCGGGAACGGTTTGGCCACGTCGCATGCGGTGGCAATTTGGAATTTGGACGACCAGGCAGCACCCGTGGCGATTGCGGGCGTGCCGGCGGGCAACGCCGCGACCTTGATCGGCCATTTCCGCCTCGTGACCGTGGAACGAGTCAAACTGATGGCTGGAGTTTCCTACGCCATCGTTGCCCACTATCCCGAAACTGGCGACTCGTCGGCCAGCATGATCAATCCCGACCGCCTGACGATTGAATTTGCCCCGCAGCTAACAGTGCTGGGTCGGCGTCACTCCTATCCGCACGACAAAATGGCCTTTCCCAATCAGTCGGAGGCCGGCGACAGAAACGCCAGCATCGGACCCACGTTCCGATTCGAGCTGGCTGAGGCCAGCGTTAAGCCTTCCGCACCGGCGCCGACTTCCCCTGCGCCAACCGCACGCCCGCCGTCCGCACGTACGCCGTCACCCTCACCGGCCGCCTCGCCCGCGGCCGCCATCGCAGCCCTGCGGGCCGCGGGCCTCGATCTGCCCGAAGACCCCGAGCAAGCCAGTTCGATCAAGCTCGGGAGTGTCCGGCTCAATCAGGCCCAGGCCGCGTTGCTGACCAGCTTGCCCAAACTCAGCAGCCTGGATTTGCAAAAGTCTCCCGGCGCTGCGGAGCTGCTGGCACAGGTTGGGCCGCTGCCGGAGCTGCGGGTGCTGCACCTTGCGCAGACGGAGGTTGCGGACGACGACCTCGCGGCGCTCCGCAAGTTCCCGGAATTGCGAGTTCTCCTCCTGACAGACGCCAAGGTCACGGGCCCCGGTTTGGTTCACCTGAAGCAGTGCCGCAAGCTGGAGGTACTAGATCTGCCGCCGACCGTGGCGGGCGAGCATCTTGTGCACTTGCAGGGGCTGTCCCTGAGATCGTTTACATTTCCCGATGCGGCGCAAGATGCCGCGCTGCGTTACCTGGCGAACATGGACACGCTTAACAGTCTGAGCCTTCCCGACATCACCGATGAGGGGATGAAGACGGTGGCGAGTTACGCCAATTTGGAATCGCTGGCGATGTGGCGCTGCGCGCGGGTTACCGCTGCGGGCTACGCTCATCTCGAGAAGTTGCGAAACCTGAGGTTTGTCGGCTTGCCGAGCAATGCTCCTGGCAGCGTGACAGCGGTTTTGGGCCAGCTTCCCAACCTGCAACATTTGATGCTCAACGATACGGTGGCCATCGCCGACGGCGACTTGGCGCCCTTGACCAAGGCCCCCGCATTCAAGCAGTTGCTTTTGGGCAAGGCCTTCTCCGACGCGGCTCTGGTGCACGTGGGCCGTATGCCCAAGCTGCAAACCCTGGATCTTTGGAGTCCCAGGGTTAGCGCCAAGGGGATTGCCGAGCTGCAGAACTACTGGACTTTGGAGACACTGCAAATACCTGATGCGCGGCCCGACGATGAGATGGTCGAGGCGCTGGCCAGGTTGTCGCAACTGAAATCTCTCCGTGTTCGCGGGCTGAGTTCGACGCAGCTCCAGCGCCTCAAACAGGCACTGCCCAAGTGCGAGGTTTCCGAAAACTGATGCCGCATTCTCGCCAAGCTGCTGCGCTTGGATTTTTCCCTCTCGGCAGTCATATTGTGGCAGGGCGGAGCAGACGATATCGGACGAGTCGCGGCGCGACAGGGCGCGCTGGGTCAGCACACGACGCACCATGAGTGACCATTTCGACCCCTATTACACCTGGCTGGGCATCCCGCCGGAGGAGCAGCCCGCCGACCTCTATCGGCTGCTGGGCGTGCGGCAGTTTGAGGCGAACGAGGAAGTCATCGTCAACGCCAGCGACCAGCGGATGGCTTACCTCCGCACGTTTCAGGTCGGCAAGCGGTCGAAGGAGTCGCAGCAGCTCCTCAACGAAATCTCCACGGCTCAGGGCTGCCTGCTCCATCCGAAGAAGAAGCAAGCTTACGACGAACAACTGCGGCGCAAGCTCGCCACCAGCCAGCCGGCGGCGCCAGTTCAGCCGATGGCGGTGCAGCCGGCGCGCGGGCAGCCAGCGCCGGTGCAGCCGTTGCCGGCGCGTCCCGTTGCGGCAGCGCTGCCGCAAGCTACGCCGCTGCCTGCTCGTCCTGCAATGGCTCGCGCACGGACTCCACAAGCTGCGCCCCAGATTGCCGCGCGGCCGACTGCCGCGCCGCAGCCTGCGCCGCTCAACGTGGACCCGCTGGGCAGCCTGCAAGCCTCCGCCAGGCCGCTGCGTCCGGTGGTCGCGCCGAAGCCCGGCTTGCCGGTGTCCTTGCCAGTCTTGATCAGCGGCGGTTCGCTCGCGGTGGGAATTCTGCTGCTCCTGGGCGTTGTGGTTTGGGCCGTCACTCGTCCATCTCGGCCGGCGACGGTAGCCGCAGCGCAGCTGCCATTGACGCCGACGCCCCGCCCACAGCTCGCCGAGAATCGCGGCGGCCCACCCGCGCCGCCGCCGCCCGCGCCATCGCCGCCCGCGTCTCCAGGCAACGAATCGCCACTTGCAGCGCCGCCTGCGGTTGTGGTCTCGGAAACACCGACACCTGAGGTTGCTGCTTCACCCGCCGCCGCTGCGCCACCGCCAATGACCGATGTTGGCGGCGCAGAAGGAGGAGTGGTGCTACGACCTGGCATGGTGTTGGCCGCCGTGCCGTTTGGGGCTAACGCGGACAATTCTCTGGTGCTGCATCCTCAGGAAAAGTTCTTTGCGTCCGTCGTTCGAGGCCGACGGAACCATGCGCTCACGACGCTGCGCCTGGACCCTTTCGAAGGCTATGCCGGCCAGGCAGCGGGCCTTGCATTTTCGCCAAACGGCGAGCTGTTTGCCGAGTACGCTGCGTCGGACAATGGAACGGATGTATCGATCCGCCGCTGCAATTCCAGCCTGGAGGGGTTGGTGCGCTTCGATTGTCCCAGCCGCGTCCACTCGGTGGCGTTCTCGGCTAACGGCCGGTTCGTGTTCGCCGCGCATGAGGGTTCGCCGAAGCTGGTGACATATGACATTGTCATGCGAAGCACTCTTCCATTCCTGGAGACTGACTTGCCGGACGTCGCTTGGCTCAACTTGGCCGGCGAATACCTGGTGTGTTGGTCGTTCACGGGAAAGGTGCAGGTGTTTTCAGGCATCGCCGGCAGGGGCCGGACTGCCACGAGCGAAAGTAGGATCTTGACGAACACCTCGCGCTTTGCGCCCCTGGGCAGTTGCCTGGACGATGCCGCTGGGCCGATCCTGGTAACAGCGGAACCGCCCGAGCTGATTCGCTGGGAGCTGAAGTCGGGGATTCATGTTTCGCGCTGTATCGTGAGGGGACTGTCGTCGCCCGCCGACGTGTTGGCAGTTTCGAGAAATTGCCAGTTGGTGGCCGTGCGTCGCGATGGGGGGCTGTCGCTCTTGCGATTGCCGGAAGGCCAGGAATTGACTCGTATCGATTGGCCCGAAGGCAGATTCTTCGCGGCCGGTATTTCGGCCAGTGACGGGCTGCTGATCCTCAACGGACCGCAGACGCGCGCGATCGTGCTCGATTTGCCGCAGCTCTTGGCGGCGCCAAGGTGGCGAATGCCGAGTGAATCGGAGTGGGGCAGGTTGGGATTCGGCAAGCTGCCCCTGCAGTTGTCGCCGGACGGCGCTGGCGCATCCGGCGCTCCGCTGGTTCGGGCGACCAACGCGCCAACTTCGCCGCCGATAGAGCGGGCTGCGACTCCTCCGCAGACCAGGGAGGGCGGGCGAGCGGCTGTCGCCGCCTTGAAAGCCGCAGGCGTGCAGGTTGCGGACGACCCGGAGCAGGTCTATGTGCTTCCGCTCGGCCAGGCCCGTCTCACTGAGGCCCAGGCCGTGTTGCTGGCCCAGTTGCCGAATCTTCAATCGATCGATTTGCGCGGCTCGCCTCAGGCCGCCGAGTTGCTCAAGCAGTTCCCCACGTTTTCCCGCGTCGGTACGTTGATCTTGAGCCAGGCCCCGATTGGCGACGACAACCTGGCTGCACTTCAGAAGTTCCCGGCACTTACCTTCCTGGAATTGCAAGAGACGCAGGTCAAGGGACCAGGGCTGGAAAATCTGAAGCATGTTCCGCTCCTGGAGTTTCTGCATCTGCCAGCGGGAATTCCGCCGGCGGCCGCCGCGCCCGTCTTCAAGCTGCCCAACTTGAAGCGGTGCGAAAATCTGCCCCTTGGGCCGTTCAGCGACGATGACCTGGTGGTGTTTAGCAGGCTGACGAAGCTCGAAGCGCTCAACTTGCGAAACACGAATGTCGACGGCTCCGGCCTGGTGCATCTTAAATCGTGTACCTTTCTCGGCCACCTCGATCTGCCTGAGACGGTCAAGAGCGGGCATTTGGTCCACCTGAAGAATCTGCCTCTCTCCTATTTTCACTTTGGCGATCAAATGGGTGATGAGGCGCTGCCCCATCTGGCGAACAAACCCACGCTCAAGATGGTTTGGCTGCCCGACATTTCGGATGCGGGGATGGAAATCGTCGGCCAGTTCACCAATGTCGAAACGCTCTTCATGTCTCGTAGCAGGCGCGTGACAGCCGCCGGCTTCGCCCACCTGCAGAAGCTGCAGCAACTCAAAACGGTGGACTTGTCTCCTGACACGCCCGCCGATGCCATTCCCGTCATCGCCGGAATTCCCAACCTGGAAAGCGCCTCGTTGCGCACCCAGGAGTTCGTCACCGACGAGCATCTGAAGCCGTTCATCAAGGCCCGGGCCCTCAAGACGCTGATGCTCGGCCGGGGAATCACCGATACAGGTCTTCAATATGTTGCCCAGATGGCGAAGCTGGAGCAGCTCAATCTGCATGGCTCGCGGGTGACCGCGAAAGGAATTGGGGAGCTGCGGAAACTGCCAACCCTTCAAAGACTCTATTTTTACGAGGTCGTCCTGGACGATGATGCCGTGGCAGCCCTCGCTCAGTGCTCTCAGCTTCAGCGAATCGGCGTGCGGTCGGCGCTCAACCCCGCGCAGCTCCAGCGGCTGAAGCGAGCGCTGCCCAAATGTCAGATTGAAGGCTGATCACCGCGGTGATTGGCTACTCGGCAAACTCCCGCTGCTGGCGGGTCAGGCGGCGGGTCAGGTTTTCGCGGCCGAGGTACAGTCTGGCTTCAGGCTTGGCGGCTTGCAGCTTCTCGAGCGTCGCGCGGAGGTTTTCGCGGCGCTCGGCGCTGGGCGGGTGCGTGCGGAGGAAGGCAGGCAGGAAGTCCGGCTGGTTCAGGCCGTGCTTTTCGAAGGCCGCATAGACTTCGGTGAGTGCCTGCGGGTCGTAGCCGGCGCTGTAGGTCCAGGTGATGCCGTCGGTGTCGGCGTCGAGCTCTTCGCTCGGGCCAAACGGCCGGCGGAAGAGCTGCTGCATCGTGCTCATTGTGCCCACCAGCTTATCGGGACTGAAGCCGGCTGCCGGCTGCGAAAACTGTTGCTGGGCCAGCTTCCATTGTTTCATCCGCCGCAGCAAATGCCCGCGGTCCAGGTGCGACAGCTCGTGGCCCAGCACGCCGACCAGCGCCGCTTCGCTGCTGCAGGCGTCGAGCATGCCCTGCGTCACGATCAGCTTGCCGCCCGGCGAGACCATCGCTTCAGGCTTCTTCCAGCTCGCGACAAAAACCTTGAGCTGCCAATACCGCGCCGCCTGCTGCATCTGCGGCCGGATCACGCCCGCCAGCTTTTGCAGATACTCCACCTCGCGGCCCCGCTCGACGAGCGTATCCTTCTGCGCCAGCAGCCGCTGCTTGAAGTCGTCGAACGTCTGCTGGCCCAGTCGCTGCTCTTCGTCCCAAGAGAATTCGACCTTGGCCAGGCGGGCGTCGTCGTTCAGTTCGCCGCCTCCGGCGCCAAACAACTGCTCGAAGAACTTGTCCGGATTGAGCTGCTGAAAATTCGGGAGCTGTGCCGGCTGGCCGCCGCGGCCGGCCTGGGGGCCGGGGCTAAGCGTGTTGAATCGCGGCTGCTGTCCCGCCGCCGCAGAAGCAGCCGCCAGCCAGGCCACGGTCAAAGCGATGGCCTCAACGACGAATCGCCACAGGTAGTGCCCCCAGGATTCGCGTACCGGCCGCAAGCGAATGGTGGACATGGCAGGAACCTCCAAACAGCCCCAACCCAAATCATATCCAAACACGCAACCGCCTCTCAAACCGGTCCTCGTTTCGGTCATTCCCTCGCGCTAAATTTGGAACTTTTTTTTGAACCATCCCAGCGCTAACCGCTAGAGCAACAACGACTTCCACCAACCCCTCGCGCTAAAGTTGAGCGCCACTTTAGCGCTTCCTGAGCTTCACTTTAGCGCTTCTTGAGGGGCTCGCATTGCAAAGCCGCGACCAGTGGTCGCGCCTTCCGCGCAGGTGAATGGCCCTGGCGCACGAGCCCCGATTGCCAAATAGCCACCGGTCTGCGACGATCGACACATAGTGGACAGATTATACCACACCCTCCCGCCATTTTCGCTCCCGCAGCCCCGATTTTCCGCCGCGGCTGCATCGCAAGTCCTGTACAATTCAGGCTTTGCAACTATTTCCAAAATTCCGCGCCGATTTCAGCGTTTCTATAGTCGCCAGCTGGCATTTCACGAAAGGCCAGCATTTGAAGAGGCTCAGGGGCTGGCGAACGAGGACTATTCGGGTAGCGCCTTGTCGGCCAGGGTCCAATCTACGCGCTTCTGAGCAGCCGTTGCACGGACATAACGGCGGCTGGCCGGGACGCTGGCGTTACTGCTGGAACTGCTGTAGCTCTCGGTGTGTCGCCGCATGGTTTCGTTGTGCCGTGCCGCGGTGAGTGCTGCTTTGAGCTCCACAGCGCGAGATTGAATCGCGGCGCGGCGAGCCGCCATGTCGATTCGGCCGAAACGCTCCAAAAGAAAGCACACCGTTACCGCCACGACGACCGTTAGCCACAGAAGGTCGCGGATCGTGAATCGAAACATGGGCGGCTCCCGGCACTGGCGGGGGAAATGGACAATCGACGTTCTAACCAACGGAGCAGCATTTCCGTTGTCACTGTTCGGGCCGTTGCTCGATCAAATGCATCGGGAGAATCACAGTGCTTATCGCGGGCTTGCCGACCTCCATTTCAACAAACCTCCAGAACATCAGTCTCTTTTCGCG
>Ga0184625_10000990_pt1 | contig 11565 bp, 10 predicted proteins | sample PLM3_30_b1_FD_133151 | JGI IMG/M metagenome (GOLD analysis project Ga0184625, IMG submission 133151) | Groundwater sediment microbial communities from an aquifer in East River, Colorado, USA - PLM3_30_b1 | ecosystem: Environmental > Terrestrial > Soil > Riparian zone | place: USA: East River... | reverse complement strand
GTGCCGAGGATCTTCAGGGTCACCCCGGACTCGGCCAGCTCCGCGATGCGTTCGACGCGCGGCGCCTCGAGGACGCGCCGCCGCCAGACGGGATCGCCGGCCATCTCGCGCCCGACCTCATCGACCACCGCGATCGCCGCCTCGACATCGGTCCCGTGGGCGACCGTCACGTCCTGATTGATCCGCGACCAGACACGGGTCAGGTTGGATGCTACGTGGATCTCGCCGTTCGGCACCGTGTGGACGATGCCATCGAGGTCGCGCAGGGTCGTCCGCCTGAGCGTGAAGTCCTCGACCGTGCCCTCCACCCCGGCGAGGCGGACGACGTCGCCCCGGGAGAACTGGTTCTCGATGAGGATCAACGAGCCGTTGAGATAGTCACGGACAAGGAACTGCGCACCGAAGCCGACGGCGATGCCGACGATGCCGAGACCGGCGACGGCGGGTCCGATGTCGAGCCCGAGTTGGCCGAGGATCATCAGTCCGGCGATGACGACGATGAAGAACTGGAGCGCGTTGGCACCGAGCGCATCGAGCGTGTCCATCCGCTTCTTGAGCTCGACCGCGCTCAGTTCCTGGGCGGTCCCCTCCGATGCCTCACGGTCGAGCAACGTCTTGACGACGCCATGGACGAAGAGGCGGGCGAGGCGCAGCGCGACGTACGCAGCGACGATGATCAGGAGGACCGGTAGGACCTCGCGCTGGATGAACGCGTTGATGTCCCGCCAGGGCTGTTCGTTGAGATCGGGCATCGCCGCACAGCCTAGCGTGCCGGCGGGCCCTCAGGCGGCGGCACCGCCGAGTCGGACCGAGATGGCCGCGGCCGCCTCGCGAGCCTGGGCGGCCAGTTCCGGGATCCGCCGCGGCGTCAGCCGGAAGGCGGGGCCCCAGATGTCGACCGCGGCGATGACGTTGCCGCGCGCGTCGTGGACCGGGGCGGCGACCGCGTTGAGCCCGAGCTCGTACTCCCCGATCGCGGTGGCGTAGCCGCGGCGGCGGATGCGTGCCAGCTCCTCGAGGAGCGGTTCGAGCTCCACGATCGTCCGTTCCGTATAGCTGACCAGGCCACGCCGGACGACGCGCAGGACCTCGCGCTCGGCAAGGGATGAGAGCAGGACCTTGCCGGAGGCGACGCAGTGGAGCGGCGTGGCTCGACCGGTCCAGTCGCCGACGGCGATGAGATTCGGGCCGTCGACCTGCGCCACGGCGAGCATCGTGTCGCCATCGAGGATGCCGAGACCGGTCGTCTCGTGGGTCAGCCGGGCCAGGCGCTCGAGCTCGGGGAGCGCGATCCCGCGCAGGTCCAGCGTCCGCTCGGCTCGCTCGGCAAGACGGATGACTACGAGACCGAGTCGGTACTTGCCGGTCTCGCCGTCCTGCTCGACGAGGCCGCGCTTCTGGAGCGTCGCCAGGAGCCGCGACGCGGTCGACTTGTGCAACCCGAGACGGCGGGCGAGCTCGGTCACGCCGGCCTCGCCCTGGCTCTCCCCGAGCGCGAGCAGGAGCGCCGCCGCACGATCCACCGATCGGACAGCGTTGCCGTCGAGCACCATGTCGCCCGGTCCGTTCAACCGGCGGCCGGATGCGACATCGCACCCGTCGGTTCGGCCGCGATCTCGCCGTGCGCGCGAGCCTCAAGGGCGGCGTCGAGCGAGTCGGAGAAGATCGAGACGATCCGATCGACCGTGTCACCTCCCGCGTGCGCCTCACACATGAACCATGGTTCGCGTGAGTCGGGTTCGGGCATCGCACCGAGGGCCTGCATCCCGATCGCGATGGCGTCGTACAGCTCGTGGTCGGTGTTCGCCCAGTCGCGATACTCGGACGGATCGGTGTCGCTGAAGACGATCCCGAACATGCACGGGTGGCCGGTGAAGACGTACGGCACGCCCTTCGGGTCCAGGATCGTCCGGAGACCCGCCTGCACCCGCCGGCCCGTGTCGTGGATGGTCTCGAGGGCGTTCGTCTCCTTGAGGATGGTCAGGGTCTTGACCGCGGCCGCGGCAGCGACGCGGTTGCCGGCATAGGTCCCGCCGTGGCTGACCTTGTCGGGGAGGACGCTCATGACATCCTCGCGACCACCGAACGCGGCCGCCGGATAGCCGTTGCCCATCGCCTTGGCATAGGTCGCGAGGTCGGGCGTGACGCCGAAGAACTCCGCGGCGCCACCGCGCGCGAACCGGAACCCGGTCTTGACCTCGTCGAAGATCAGGAGGATCCCGAACTCCTCGGTCAGAGCGCGCATCGCCTGGTGGAACCCAGGCTTCGGGAGGATCCCCTGGGCGTTCCCGAGGACGGGCTCGACGATGATCGCGGCGATCTCCTCGCCGCGCGCCTCGAACAGCCGCCGGAGGGCATCGACGTTGTTGTAGCGCGCCGGGATGATCGTGTCGGCGACGGCATCGGGGATGCCCCTGCCCCAAGCGAGACGGACCGGGGCATCGGGGTCGCCGAGCTCCGCCATGTCGTCTGGCGCGACGCTGATGAGCGCGTAGTCATGGACGCCGTGGTACTGGCCCTCGAACTTCACGATCTTGTCGCGGCCGGTGTAGGCGCGGGCCACGCGCATGGCGTGCATCGTCGCCTCGGTCCCGGACACCGTCATGCGGACCTTGGCGACCCAGCCGGTCAGCTCCTTGACGAGCTCCATCGCGACGACCTCGTCCTCAGAGGTGAGCGAGAAGCTGACGCCCTTGCGCATCCGCTCGTTGACGTAGTCGTCCACGCGGTCGTCGGCGTGACCCAGGATGACCGGCCCGTAGCCCATGCGCAGGTCGATGTACTCGTTGCCATCGAGATCCCAGACCTGGCAGCCCTTGCCTCGGTCGATGTAGATCGTGTCGTCGCCCCATGCTCGAAAGTTCGAGTTGGTGCCGCCGGGGAGCGACCGGAGCGCGCGCTTATACATCGCGGTCTGCGCGTCGCGTCGGAGAGCGGCGGTCGGGCGGGCGGCGGGCTCGGTGGCCATGCGGGTCCTCTGTGTGGGTTTGGCGGCCCGCTCCGTGGGACGGTCGTTGCGCATGGCGGGACGCGGGCACCGCCATGGTGCCATGAGGTCGACACGCCGTCAATTCGATTATCGTCACCAACCAGCCGCCCGCCGACGAATCCCGTGCGTTCGGTCAACGAACGGCACGTGAAACGTGGCCGGCCCACTAAGACTGCTTTGCGCGGCGCCGGACGGTCGAGGCCAAGGCGGCGCCGAGCACCGGAGCGAGCGCACCTGAAGGTGCGTGAGCGAGGAGCGCAGGTGACAACGCGGCATCGGGCATCCCGCGCCACGCCGGATTGACCGAACCGCGAAGCGTGGCGCCGAGTCGCGGCCCGCCCGCCGGCAGCGCCCAACAATTGACACCTACCCGTGGGGCGGGTGTTAGGCAGGCATTTCGGGTCATTCGGCGTCGCCCGACACCGCTGCCACGCTCGACCCGCGGCCGATTGCATCGCCCCGAGGCCGATCTACCTGCCTACCACCCGTGGGGTGGGAATTTGGCAACGACGTCGAGATTCCGGACCGGAAGCGACAACATCGACCGGACGAATCAACCGTCGATGGCGCCTCGCGGCGCCGAATTGACCGAACCGCGAAGCGTGGCGCCGGACGGAGCCGGCCGATGCGCGCCCGAGCACGTGAGCGAGCGCACCCTAAGTGCGTGAGCGAGCGCGCGGAGGGCGCAACGAAGGCCCGCGCCGTGCCGCGCAACGCCGACGTTAGTCGAGTCCGACCAACAGCATGGGGTCGCCCAGCTTGCCGTTGTACCGCGGCCGGAACCGTTTCACGTTGTACATCGTCGGCACGTCGACCTTCCGTGGCCCGAGCGCCGGATCGGGAAGGTCGGTGTGGGCGTACTTCCCGTCCTGGATGGCGACCATCCGACCGGTCACACCCGCTTCGATGAGGTCCATGGCGACGTTGGCGAACGTGGTCGCGACCATCGAATCGATGGAATCGGGCTCGCCGCTGCGGAGGTCGTAGGTGAGCTCGGACGCCAGCGTCTCGATGCCGGTCCGCTCCCGGATCTCCAGCGCGAGCGCCTCGCCGACGTTCGCTTTGTGGCGATGACCGAACGCGTCGGCCCCGCCGACATCGGTCATCTGCGCGCCGCGCAAGATGGCGCCTTCGGCCGTGACGACGAAGGCGTAGTGGCTCGGATTGGCGGCGTGGTCGGCGGCCAGCAGGTCGCACAGCGCATCGAGGTCGTACGGCGACTCGGGGATGACGCAACGGGCCGACGTCACGTACGCCGTATAGAGCGCGGAGAAGCCGGCGTCCCGCCCGAAGATCCGAAAGACGCCGATCCGCTCGTGGCTCCCGAGCGTCGTCCGTTGTCGGTTGATCGCCTCCTTGGCGCGGGTGATCGCGGTCGAAAACCCGATGCAGTACTCGGTCCCCTGGACGTCGTTGTCCATCGTCTTCGGGATCGCGAGGAGCGGCACGCCGGCATTCACCAGGACCTGCGAGTACGACAGCGTGTCGTCGCCACCGATGGTGACCAGCACGTCGACGCCGAGCACGTTCAGGTTGTCCAGGACCCGCGGCGTCAGGTCGTAGATCCCGTCGGCGACCTCGTAGCGAGCGCGTTCCGCGTCGTCCATCCACGGCGGCAGGCCGGCGCGGGGCATCTTCCGCGGATTCGTTCGCGAGGTATGCAGGATCGTGCCGCCGGTCCGCTCGATGGTCCGCGTGTTGATCCGGTCGAGCTCACGCAGGTACAGGGGATCGCCGTCAGCCTCCCGTCGGATGTGGGTCAGGCCTTCCCATCCGCGCCGGATCCCGAGTGCGGTGTAACCGGCCTCGGTCGCCCGGTACACGACGCTCTTGATGACGGCATTGAGGCCCGGAACGTCGCCGCCCCCGGTCAGGATCGCGATCCGTCTGGCTGTACTCATGTAGCGGTTTCATGCTACCCCTCTGGTCTCGACGGGCTTGGTTGCGAATCGGCGACGGCGGTTTCGGAGGCTGAGGCGCCGGACCCGTCTGCTAGCATCCAGCCATGAACTACGAGCTGTTCATGGGCGAGGCCCTCGCCGAGGCGCAACTCGCCCTCTCGCGCGGCGAGCGCCCGAATGCCGCCGTCGCGGTGGTGGACGAGGCGATGGTCGTCAGGGCCCACGACCGGGTCCAGGAAACGAACGACCCGACCGCCCACGCGGTGGTCGTGGCCCTGCGCGAGACCGCCCGCAAGCTCGGGTCCGTGCGGCTGGCGGACGCCACGATCTTCACCACGCAGGAGCCCTGCGCGATGTGCGTCGGGGCACTGCTCGAGAGCGACGTCGAGGCCCTCGTCTACGCCCTCGCGAACAACCACGATGGCGCCGCGGGATCGGTCATCCAGCTCGCCCAGCATCCGTCGCTCCCGCGGCGGATCAAGATCGTCAGCGGCATCCGCCGCGACGAGGCCGAGGCCCTGTTCACCCCGCTCGCCACCGGCTGACCGCGAGCCCCACCGGGTCGAGCCGGCTCCGTTTGGTATCCTCTCCCGCGGAGAGGTGTCCGAGTGGTTGATGGTGCCGCTCTCGAAAAGCGGTGTGCGAAAGCACCGCGGGTTCGAATCCCGCCCTCTCCGCCATTCGCTCCTCGATCTGACGGCCCCTGGCCACGTCAGCGCCTGTGCTCCTCGCTCACGCACCTTCAGGTGCGCGCGCTCCGGTGCTCGGACGCTTCCTTTCCAGGGACCGCCATACCGAGGAGCGAGGGTCTCTCAGGAGAGGTCGCCTAGTGGACTATGGCGCCGCACTGGAAATGCGGTTCGGGGCAACCCGTCGCGGGTTCGAATCCCGCCCTCTCCGCCACAACGAATGAGCGGCTCGACCCGCGGCTCAAAACGGCTCGTGTTGGCCTGTGCGCTCCTGCTGTTGACTGTGGGATGCGAGCGTCAGGATCGCCTTTGTGATCCATCGGTTGGTCCCCCATGTGCTCCAGGCGATTCGGCGACGCATACGCCGCGCATTAGCGAACGCAACGCAGCGATCGGACGACTGTGACTGACCTCGGGGCTGCCGAGATCGTCCCGCTCGAGCTCGGGACCTTTTCGTTTCCGGAGGACGAGCTACCCGGCCTCCAGGGCGTGGTCATGGGCTACCTGGTGCGCCATCGCGGCGGCCTGCTCCTCTTCGACACGGGGTTTGGATTTGGCAACGCCGAGCTGGACGAGCGGTACCATCCTCGGCCGATCCCGATCGGGGATGCATTGCGCTCGGCTGGGGTCGAACTGGCCGAGATCCAGGCCGTCGCCAACTGCCATCTGCACGCCGACCACGCGGGCCAGAACCAGGCGTTTCCGGGCGTCCCGATCTATGTCCAGGCCGCCGAGTGGCAGCTCGCCCACACCACGGAGCACACGATCCTCGAATGGATCGACTTCGAGGGCTCGCGCTATCTTGAGCTCGACGGCGACCATCGCGTGTCGGAAGACGTCACCATCATCTCGACACCGGGACACACGGCGGGTCATCAATCGCTGGCCGTTCGGACCACGGAGGGTCTGGTCGTCCTCGCCGGGCAGGCCTGCTACACGGCCGCCGAGTGGCGAGGGGAGGGATCGGCACTCGAGGGCCGATCGCGTGCGCCGGACAGAGACGCCTACGATCGCTCGATCGCGCGTCTCCGCAACCTCAGCGCGGTGAGCGTCCGGTTTGGTCACGACCGCAGATGCTGGACGGCGTGACCGCTCGCCATCTCCGCGCGCCGCGATGGCGGCCGATGCATGCGTTGTCGCCTGCGGTCCTCGCTCACGCACCTCGGAGTGCGCTCGCTCCGGTCCTCGGCTCCGCCTTCACCTCGACCACCCTCGCCGCGCGCTACGGTCTGAGGCAGTATCCTTCCGGAGCCGTGCTAGGCGGGGAACTAGCGGTGCCCTGTACCTGCAATCCGCTACAGCAGGGCTGAATCCCCTCCCGAGGTCTCCGTTCTCGAACGCCGCCCGACGATGCGACGTTGAGGACCGGGTCCCGCGCAGCGGCGAACCGCGAACCGTGTCAGGTCCGGAAGGAAGCAGCACTAAGCGATCATCGTCGGGTGCCGCGGAACGGCCTGGTCCGAGCCGCTCGTCATGGTGGGCACGGGAACGTCCAGGTCGACGGAGGGTGCACGGCAAACTGACTTCGCGCGTCCGCCCAGACCGAAGGAGGTCGTGACGACGACCGTCCCGCACCAGGCCCTCTATCGCCGTTGGCGTGCCCAGACGTTCGCCGAGATCGTCGGCCAGGAAGCCGTGGTCGAGACGCTCCGAAACGCGGTCCGGGCCGATCGCGTCAGCCACGCCGTCCTGTTCGTCGGGCCGCGCGGGACCGGCAAGACGTCCTTGGCCCGGATCCTCGCGAAGGCGGTCAACTGCACCGACCTGCGCGATGGCGACGCCTGCGACACGTGCTCGTCGTGCGTCTCGATCCGCGAGGGCACGACGCTCGACCTCATCGAGATCGACGCCGCCAGCAACCGCGGCATCGACGCCGTCCGCGACCTGCGCGAACGCCTCCCGTACCCACCTGGTCAGCTCCGGCGCAAGGTCTACATCCTCGACGAGGCGCACCAGATCACGAAGGACGCCTGGAACGCGCTCCTGAAGTCGCTCGAGGAGCCGCCCGACTTCGTCGTCTTCATGTTCGCCTCGACCGAGCCGTCGGGCTTCCCGCCGGCCATCCTGTCGCGGCTCCAGCGGTTCGACGTCCGGCGTCTGACCGTCCCCGAGATCGAAGGCAAGCTGACGCGGATCCTCGCGGCCGACGGCCGGGAGGCCGACCCCGACGCCGTCCGCCTGATCGCGCGGCTCGCCGCCGGCGGCATGCGCGACGCCGAATCGATGCTCGACCAGCTGCTGTCCGCCGCGCCCGAGCGGATCGACGAATCCACCGTCCGCGATCTCCTCGGCCTGGCGGACGCCGAGGCGGTCGACGCGTTCATCGACCACCTGGTTCGCGGGGACGGGGCCGCCGGAGTGGCACTCCTCGACGCGCTCGACGAGCGTGGTCGCGACATCCGGGCGCTCCTCGACCAGGCCGTCGAAGCCATCCGCGCCGAGCTGGTCGCCGGCTTCTCGGGCGGAGCGGTGCCGCGTCACGATCCGATCGCCCTGGCCGCCGCCGGCCGCCGGCTCGCGGCGATCGACCCGAACCGGGCCGCCATCGGGGGCCTTCGATTCCAGCTGGAGCTCGCGATGTTCACCGGGGCGGCTGCCGCTTCTCCAGTGGATTCGACCAGAACGGCGAGTCTCGACCGTGCTCCGTCGACCCCTGCGAGGGCAGCAGCGCAGGTTGTGCCGACGCCGATCCCCGTGACCCCGACGCCGGCCGAAGCTACGCCGGCCGAAGCCACGCCGGCTCCGGCCGCGGCCCCGGTCGTCGCGGCGGCGGCCGCCACGTCGCCGACGCCGACTCCGGCGCCGACGATCACCGCCGCCCCGAAGCCAGCGGCGGCAGGCCAGGCAACGCCGGCAACCCCGGTGCCCGTCGCATCAACCCCGGCACCTGTCACGTCAGCCTCGGTGCCGGTCGCATCAACCCCAACGCTATCCACGGAAACCCGGGCGACCCCGGCATCGGTCGGGTCGGCGTCGCCCGAACTCGAGGAACTGCTGGCTGCTTGGCCGGCCATCGTCGAACACCTCAGCGCGCACCCCCCGACGAAGCCGCTCATCTTGAAATGCCGTCCGGTGGCCGTCGACGGCAACATCGTGACCCTGGGCTTTCCGGAGGAACAGGCGTTCCTCAAGGAGCAGGCGGAGCGACGGCGACCGGGCATCGAGGCGGGCATCGCCGCGGTGATCGGTCACCCCGTCACGGTCCATTGCGTCGTCGCGAACGTCGAGCTCGCCGCGGCCGGCTCGGACGACCTCGTCGCGGAGGCGCGACGGATCTTCGCCGACGAGCTCGCCGACGTGGGCGAAGTGAGCTGAGGCGGTCGCCCGCGCACGGGCTGCAGGCGGTGGTCCGTTACGGCAGACTGACCCCCGAGGTACCAGAGAGGAGAGACCGGATGGGGATGGGCAACCTGCAGCGCATGGCGCAGCAGATGCAGCAGGAGATGATGCGGATCCAGTCGGAGCTGGCCGCGACGGTCGTCGACGGATCGGCCGGCGGGGGCGTGGTGAGTGCCACGGTCACCGGCAAGCAGGAGTTGATCAGCGTGACCATCGATCCATCGGCGGTCGATCCCGACGACGTCGAGATGCTCCAGGACCTCGTCGTGGCCGCCGTCAACGACGCCCTGCGCTCGTCTCGGGAGCTCGCCGAGCAGAAGATGTCCGCGGTGACCGGCGGACTTCGACTGCCCGGGATGTAGCCTGCCGCCCTGTGGTCAGCCCCGTCATCGAGCCAGTCGCCCGCCTCATCGAGGCGTTCGCGCGCTTGCCGGGGATCGGCCCGAAGACGGCCCAGCGCCTGACGTTTCACTTGCTGCGGGCGCCCGACGCCGAAGCCCGTGCCCTCGCCGCCGCGCTCATCGACGTCCGCGACAAGGTGGTGTTCTGCGAGCGCTGCTTCAACATCAGCGACGAGCCCCTCTGCCCGATCTGCCGGGACCCGAGCCGCGATACGTCGCGCCTGTGCGTCGTCGAGGAGCCGCTCGATGTCCTGGCCCTCGAGCGCACCGGCGAGTTCAAGGGCCAGTACCACGTCCTCCATGGAGCCATCTCGCCGATCGACGGGATCGGGCCAGACCGGCTCCGCATCCGAGAGCTGCTCGACCGAGCCGACGCGGCCGCCCGCGACGGGGAGCCGTACGTCGAGGTCATCATGGCCACGAACCCGACGCTCGAGGGGGAGGCGACCGCGATGTACCTCGCGGAGCGACTCGAATCGGTCGTCGGGGTGGTCAGCCGGATCGCACGCGGTCTACCGGTGGGGGGTGATCTCGAGTACGCCGATGAGGTGACGCTCATCCGTGCGCTGCAGGGCCGGCGGGCCGTCTGAGGGCCGATGAGCAACCTCGTCATCGAGATCGTGATCCGGCTGGCCAAGGCCGGCATCGCCGCGCTCATCGGGATCGTGCTCTACCTGTTGCTGGTCGGACCGTTCGGTGCCACCGGGACCGTCGAGCTTGCCCTCCTGTGCTGGCTCAGCGGGGCGGCGTTCGTGCTGTTGGTCGAGACCGGGATCATCTGACCGAGGGTGGCGCGTCGGCGCACCACATAGCCGTTGGGGCGAGAGGCTCGGCCCGGCGAGTGCAGTCAATTCGGCCATGAGGTGGGGTAGAGTTCGTCGTCCGGGTAGGGGCAATCCCATCGATCGGGAGGAGGCGCTGGATGCGCGCTTTGCGACGACTCACCGCGCTGGTTCTCGCACTCTCCGTCTGCGCGGCACTCGGAGCGACGCCGGGATCCGCAGCCGGCATGCTCGAGCTGAGCGCGTCGGCCACCCTCTGCGGTCCCCTCGATCAGGGGTCATCGCCGGCGGACTCGGCCAGCGTCGCCGGGTTCGCTGGCCGTGACGGCAAGGTCCGCGAGCCGGATCTCTCCCAGACACATGGGGACATGCCCGCCTCGGCGAAGGGCAAGGCGGGCGCTGTGTTCGCGGCGACCGTCCCCGTCTACTTCCACGTGATCACCGATGGAACCGTCGGCGACCTCACGGCCAGGCAGATCGATGCCCAGGTGGCCGTCCTCAACAAGACGTTCGGCGGCCGGGAGGGCGGCGCCCGGACCGGCTTCTCGTTCGAGCTGGCGGGCGTGACCCGGACCGACGACGCGGTCTGGTTCGCTTCGCGATCGGGCGGCGCCGAGCACGCGATGAAGCGGGCGCTCAAGCAAGGTGGCGACAACGCCCTCAACGTGTATTCCACCAGCGGCGGCGGGTTCCTGGGCTGGGCGTACCTGCCGGACATCACCGATACGGCGCAGGCCTACCTGGACGGGATCGTCTTCAGCTGGGAGTCCGTGCCCGGAGCCTCGGCGACGTTCGCGGGTCGATACGACCTCGGAGAGACGCTCACCCACGAGGCCGGCCACTGGCTGAATCTCGAGCACACGTTCTTCGGCGGATGCAACAAGAGCGGCGACTTCGTCGACGACACGCCGGCGCAGAAGACGCCGACGTCGGGCTGCCCGCTGGGCAAGGACACCTGCACGGCGCCGGGGCTCGATCCGATCCACAACTACATGGATTACTCGTACGACAGCTGCTACACGGAGTTCACGGCCGGACAGACGCAGCGGATGCGCGACGCCTGGCTGCTCTACCGCGCGCCGTAGGCCGGAGCACCGGGCGCCGGCGTCGCAGCCCCGGGACGGCCCGCGCGACGCCGCCGAACGAGGCCGGTTTGGTCATCAGTTTGGTCAGGTCGGATGGTTTGACACCTCCGCCGCCAAGCCTCATCATTCGCGTTCTGCGCCGCGGGCAGTCGCGCCCCGGCCGCTGCACCTTAACAACTGAAGAGTGACAGGAAATCCGTGATAAGGATGTGCGAGTGGTCAAACCCTCGGACAAAAGTCGCGGCCGCAAGGTCGCGCATCTTTTTGGAGAGTTTGATCCTGGCTCAGGATAAACGCTGGCGGCGTGCATGAGACATGCAAGTCGAACGGACGATCGAGGCTTGCCTTGATCGTTAGTGGCGGACGGCTGAGTAACGCG
>Ga0184625_10000989_pt1 | contig 11566 bp, 11 predicted proteins | sample PLM3_30_b1_FD_133151 | JGI IMG/M metagenome (GOLD analysis project Ga0184625, IMG submission 133151) | Groundwater sediment microbial communities from an aquifer in East River, Colorado, USA - PLM3_30_b1 | ecosystem: Environmental > Terrestrial > Soil > Riparian zone | place: USA: East River... | reverse complement strand
CCGCGGCCAGGATGTAACGCTCGAGCCCAGTCCGCCAGGAGCCGCCTCGCCCGCGGTCGGACTGGACGAGGCGGCCCTCACCGAGCGCCCCGATTTTCAGCCCGTTTCGCTCTCGATTCCGCGGCCCGATCTGGCCAAACTCGCCCCCGCGCCGGAAATGCCGCTGGCCTTTGCAGGCGGCGCAGAGTCCACGCCGCAACCGTCGCCAGGCGCCGCCGCCCGGCCGCAGCCGCGGAATTACCGCCTGCGCGACGGCGACACGCTGGAGTGGATTGCCGAGCGGTTTCTCGGCAGCCGCGAGCGGGCCGGCGAATTATTCGCCGCCAACCAAGACGTGCTCGCTCGCCCCGACCTGTTGCCGGTCGGCACGACAATCAAGATCCCGCCGCGGGAATACTGAGTCAACCTATTCCGCCCGCTTGCGGTCGCTCCAGGAATAGTCGGCGAGCTTGTTCTTTAGCCGCAGCTCGATGAATTTGCCGATGTTGACGATCACCGGCAATCCCGGACCGAGCAGCTTCGTGCCTTGCAGGCTGGTGTCGGGCTGCACCAAAAACAGGTCCTGGTTCTTCTTGACGTCCTCCTGGTCGTTGCTGTTCACCTTGGCGTGAAACGTCTGCAGCGACTGGTGCAGCCGCTTGGCTTCCGGAGCGCCTTTGTTGTCGGACTTGCCCGACACGATCATCATCGAGATTCGCTTGATGTCGGGCACGGCCAGCGCGTCGCGAACGGTGAGGCCCTTGTAGGCTTGCAGCGGCGAGAGCAGCACGATGGCCTTGACGTCCTGCCCTTGCTTGTACGCCAAAAGCGGCGGCGCGGTCAGGTCGAGGGCCGACCAGCGGAGGGCCAGGATGCAGCCGAAATCGGCACCGATCACACACAGTGCGTTGATGTTCAGCTCGCCCCGGTTGTTCCGCTCCATCAGGAACTTTTTGCAGGCCTCAACGTCCAAAACCATCGCGTCCAGCTCGCTGGGACGGAACTTGTCGGCTGCCAGCGTCTTGGTCGAGCCGTCGGCCAGCTTCTGCGACGTGCTTTGTCCGTGCCCACGCAGGTCTGGGACGAGACACGAACTGCCAGCCTCCTGCAGACTCTTCGCCAGGGCGTCGTACTCGCCCCGCGCGCCTTCCCAGCCGTGGATCATGATGACCGGAATCGACTCTTTCTTGGCCAGTCCGGCGTAAAACGTGGCGCGAATGTTGACGCCGTCCTTGGTTTCAAAGTTGACGTCTTCCGGCGCGGGAATCTTCGCCTTAGGGCCCGTGGCCTGAGCCAGCGCGGCCGCCGGGTGCAAGAGCCAGCAAACCAGTCCAATCGATAGAAGTCCGCTTATCCAACCACACTTGCGCATAACAACACCGTCCGTTTTTTGAACCACCCCTGAATCGCACAGCGCCGCACCGGCCAGTAGAGCCCACTCTGGCCATCGTAAAACGCCTGCCGCCACACGTCAACCAAACGCCGCGAGGGGTAGTGATGCCCTTTGAAAAAGTTTCCGGCGGTCACAGGAAGAAAAAGAACCAAATCGCTAGGCCAATTGCAATAACAGCGGCAAGTGCATCGCACACAATGTAGGTGGTCCGAAGGTGCGGGTAGCACATTAACTGGCTGCTGCTGCCGTGGCTGTCGCAGAACGTGGAACCGCAAGTTCTGCAAATTCCGGTCACTGGCCCCGCACTCCATTTGCACTTTGGTTCTTGCACTTCCGACATTGGCCGTCTCCAGTGCGCCGAATTCTACCTGCGCACGAATAAGCTGGTTGAAATTCCACGCCCGGCTGCTGGTCACGGTTCATTAAGTGTTGCTGGCGTGTCCACTGGCTCTCCGGTGTCGGCGTAAACCTCGATCACCTCTACCGTGATTGGGGTGAACAATCTCGCCAGCCGCTTGGCGTTCTCCGCTGCCTGCCGCTCCCGCCACGCCGCATAGCCCCACCACGCCCCCGCCAGCACCAGCGGCGCTACAGCCAAGATGATCAGCAGCGTGCGGAGCTTGTAGCGGAACATGGGCCTATCGCGAGAGCGGGTCTTTGGGTCCGATTCTGTTGGGGTCAATGACCGGAACACCGGACATCGCGGGAACATTCAATTGCTGAACCGTCGCGTGGCTGCTAATCCCAACGGCCACCACGGGCAATAGTCGCATCTTGCCCGACGCCACCAGAAGTTGCAATGAACCGCGTCGAGATCGACGGCCGCCTCTGGGTGTACCAGCTCTTGGTCAGCGGCATGAACCGCCTTCATAATGGCGGTTCATTCGACTGAATCGTGCGCACGAGACGTTGCCCTTGATGCTTTGGATTTTGGAGGCATAACTCCGGTGTCCAATGGTTGTAAGTCGGTGGTTGAACCGGCGATCGTGAGTCGGCGGGCGCTGAGTCCCCGCCAAGCCGGTTCACTCATGAGTCCGACATCGAACTCTCGCCCCGCGGTACGTCCGCCACGGGGTGGGGGCACTGCAGCCAACGGCCGCTTAATGGAGCCATTGGACACCGGATCCATGCCTTGGAAAATCCAGCCTGAATATGTTTAGTAGGCTGCAATCGTGGGAGCAGTCCCAAGCGATGAAGACCAAGCGAGAAATTTCAAGAAGTTTTGGGAATAGGTGGGCTGCTTAGCGCATCTATACATTTGTGGCTAATACCTATCTACCGCCACGTGTTGCTCTTGGCCAGCTCGACTGCGAGGCCGCTAATGGAAAGCTCAAGTGGCGCTCTTGTGGCGCTAAAGAGGCGCTAAAGTTGAGCGTAGCGGGTTGGCGCAAGGGGTTGTGGAGACAGCGGTTAGGGAAAGCATGGTATAAAAAAAAGTCGCAAAATGAGCGCGTGCGAGGACCTTGCGGTTGGCGTTCCTTGGATTTCGACTTTGGTGAATAAAGTTGCATAACCTGCATAGTGATTTTGACCTAGATCCAGGACGCAAGTCGCTACTGCATTTGCACTTAGGTTGAAAGCCATGCCGGGAAAAAAGCTATCCGCAGTCCTGCATGAACCATCGCTGCCGACCGAGAGCCTGGAGCTGCCCGCCGACGGGACGCGGCGGCGCAGAGTACAAACTGGGCTGCCAAAGCGTTTATGGTGGAGCAGCAAGTGGGGCGAGATGGTTGCACCGGCCGGCCGATTGAATAACATCAAGTCCATTCGGGTAAACGAGTTGTGACTTTTTCGGTGCGGTGCCTGGGGCGCGAGGAGAGCGGCGTGAAAGTCATCCAGAGCCTGCGCGAATACTGGCAGAAGCGAACCGGCGAGGAAGAAACGCCCCTCGACGGCGATTCGCCCGCGTTTATCGTCAGCCTACTCGTCCACTTGGCGATCTTGGTCTCTTTGGGCCTCGTCCCAATGCTGCTGCCCAACAATCAGGTCAACCTCGTTTTCACTGCCGCTCCCGATGAGCCGGAAGAAGTCGAGATTACGATTCCCGAGGAATTCTATTTCAACGAGCAGGCGAGCGACAAAGTGGGGGCCAACAGCGTCGGCGGCGAAGCGATGGCGCTGTCGCTGGCGCCGGTGCTGTCGGAAGTCTCCGTCGTGCCGAACCACTCGGAGCTGGTGCCCACCGAAGTCAACAACGCCCAGTTCGAGATCAATAACCTTGTCGCGGTGGCCACTGGCCTGAATTACAACGCGAACCTGGCCGTCAAAGGCGCGGCCGGCGAAGGGACGACCGGCGCCGAGGGCGCGATCGACCGCCTCGCGCACGAGATTCTGTTGTCGCTGGAAGAGCGCAAGACGCTCGTCGTGTGGCTGTTCGATCAAACCGCCAGCGTTATTCCGCAGCGGAAGGCGATCCACGACCGCTTCCAGAGAATCTATGAAGAGCTGGGAATCGTCGAGGCCGCCGGGAACGGCGCTTTCACCAAACATGAGAACAAGCCGCTGTTGTCGTCGGTCATCGGCTTCGGCAGCGGCATGCACCTGATGACGAAGAAGCCGACCGACAGCGTGGCCGAGCTGAAGCAGGCGGTGACGGAGATCCCCAACGACGATACGGGGATGGAGAACGTGTTCACCGCGATTCGCGAAGCGGCCCACCGCTACGCCGAGTATCGCTACACGACGGCCGAGCGGCCGATCCCCGAGCGGAACGTGCTGATCGTCGCCTTCACGGACGAAGCGGGATCGGATGCGAACATGGCCGAAGAGACGATCAAGCTGTGCCGCCGCCTGGCGATGCCGGTCTATATCATCGGCGTACCCGCCCCGTTCGGCCGCCGCGAAGCCAAGATGAAGTGGGTCGATCCCGATCCGACATACGATCAGAGCGAGCAGTGGGGCATTGTCGATCAAGGGCCCGAGTCATTCCTGCCGGAGCGGATCAAGTTGGGCTTCTCCAGCTCCAAGGCCGATGATGAGCCGATCGATTCGGGTTTCGGACCTTATGCCCTCACCCGGCTGTGTGTCGAGACGGGCGGGATTTACTTCGCGGTACACCCCAACCGCAATGTGACGCGGACGATTGGCCGCGGCGAAACGGCGGCGTATTCGTCGTACTTGACACACTTCTTCGACCCCGAAGTGATGCGGAAGTACCGCCCGGAGTATGTCTCGATCGGCGAATATCAGAAGCGCGTCACCCAGAACAAGGCCCGCCAGGCCCTGATCAATGCCGCGGCCGGCTCGCTGCAGCTCAACCCGATGGACAGCCCGCGGCTGCGATTCGTCAAAACGGAAGAAGCGGAATTTGCCAACGCCCTGTCGGCCGCTCAGCAGCCTGCGGCGGCCCTGGAGCCGAAGATCAACCAGCTCTACGAAGTGCTGAAGCACGGCGAGGCCGATCGCGATCGCGAGACGGTGCTGCGGTGGCAGGCGGGCTTCGACCTGGCGATCGGCCGCACGCTCGCGGTGAAGGTGCGGACCGAGACCTACAACGCGATGCTCGCCGCCGCCAAGCGCGGCCTGAAGCCGAAGGACAAGAAGAACAACACCTGGACGCTCAAGCCTTCGCAGGAGATCAGCGTCGGCAGCCAGTACGCGAAGCTGGGCGAGCGGGCAAAGATGTATCTCGACCGCGTGGTGAAAGACCATCCCGACACCCCGTGGTCGATGCTGGCGCAGCGCGAACTGGACGATCCGCTCGGTTGGGAATGGCAAGAGTCGTTCACCGATACATCGCCGCCGCGGGTGGCCCAAGCCAACGGCAACGGCAAGGCCGCCCCGCCGCGGAACGACCAGAAGGTGATGCTGCCAAAGCCGCCGACCAAGCGTCCGCCGCCGAAGCTGTAACGCGTGGGGCAGACATTCTTGTCTGCCGTGAATCGACTCAATGCGGCAGACAAGAATGTCTGCCCCACAGGCTAATTCGCCAGATGGGCCGCGTCGAGCGAGATGTCATCGGCCATCTCGTAGGGGTAGAAGTCGCGGGCCACCTTATTGGCCAGCGTGCGAATGAAGTACGTCTTGAAGTTGGCTTCGTTTTCCGTCACGTGGCGAGCGCCGTTCTCGGGCCAAGAGATTTCCTTCGTTGGCTCCTCATAAACGACCTCGCCGCCCTTGGTCATGTCATAGACCCGCACCCGCACGTTGGCCTTGCCGCGGAGCAGCGTCTGGCCCTCGTGGATGTTGAAGGAGATCAGGTCGATGCCCACGACCATGTCGGCCTTCACGCCGCGGCCGACGTCGGCATAGTCGGTGACCTCTTGCGTTTGATTGTCGATCCAGTCGGCGATTTCCGACTGGCGGACCATTTTGATCTTCGAAACGTTTTGAGCCAGCGCGACGTTGATCATGCGAGCGATCGCATCGGCCTCGCCGCCCGGTCCGCCCAGCGAGTGGGAATCGAGACAGACGACCGCGACCCGCTTGTCCTTGAGGCCGTCGAATTTTGCCGGCAGGGCGTTGCCCTTCACCCAGTACGCCACGTTGGCCAGCACGCCGCAACCGGGAGCAGCCAGGCAAGCGGCGGCGAGCACCAGCAGCAGCGGCCAAGAGCAGCGCGGCAGGCCAGGCATGGGCAGTCCAGACATGGGCAATCCTTTGCTCGTGAGCCGGAGTCCTTCCGGCCGATTGTTTCCAGCGGTTACCAGCCAAACGTCAGTCGCAACGTCCAGTCGATCAGGGTCACCGCGATGATTCCAATCCCGATGCCCAGCGTGATCCATTCGTGCGGCGGGCCGTACAACCACCGCCCGCGCAAGCCCGAGAGGAGCAGCCAGGGTCCGCTGACGATCGACGCCAGCCCCAGCAGCACCCCGCCCGAGTTGCACCGCACCGCCGCCGGCAGGTTGCCCCGCGTCAAGTGCGCCCACGATGTGGTCATCCCGCACGAGGGGCAGCGGATGCCGAACCACACGCGGAGCGAACACATCGGCAAACCCAGCCGCTGGTGCGTTCCCAGTCCCTGCGGGCTCGGCGTGAGCCGGCTCGCCGTGATCAGCAGCGCGACCAGCACCGCTCCGGCGCCGACCATCACCACCCGCTGCGGCCACGGCAAACGCCAGGCGCGCGGCGGAGCGTCGGCCGGCTCAGCGGGCGGCGGAGAATAGCTCACGCGGATGGGCCTCACAAGAGAGAAACTGGGGCGCCAGGGCGCCGTGCCTTACCAACGCAGCGCTCAGGAACGTCAAGTGTCCCGTGAAATCATTGTAATTCTCTGGCCGTAAGTCGTGTGATGCTCGGCCCTTGCGAGCCCCGCGGGCTGGCCGCCTGGCCCCGCCGATCCTAGCCTTGAAATAGCCGCGGGCAGAGCTGCCCGCCGGCAATCACGCATACGGAAGGAGAAAAGTCATGAAAACGAAACTAATCACGCTCGTCACGTTGGCGGCCCTGTTCGGCGGCGGGTTGACCTGGACGAATTCGGCGGAGGCGCGGCCGTGGCGCGGCTACTACGGCGGTCCTGCGGTTCGGGCCTATTACGGGCCGAACTACTATTATCGTCAGCCGTACCGGAATTACGGCTACTACGGCGGCTACGGCCCCGCTTACTATGGACCGCGTTACTACGGCCCGCAGTACTATGGGCCGACGTATTACAGTCCGGGAGTTTACCTGGGAGCAGGACCGATGCGGTTCTAGGTCCGCTAACGCGGCGAACACTTAGCGTCCCGGGCTGAGCCGACTGGACCAATGCGGGCCGCGCGGTAGGATTGTGCAAACGACCTTTGCGAACGGAGGCAGCCATGCGTGCGATTTACCTGTCCTTGGCGGTGGCCCTGGCGAGCGGCCTGCTCTGCACGAACGTCGCCCAGGGGCAGAATCGACGCGGCTATTTCGGCGAATACAACCCGACGTACTACTACGGCCGGGCGTCAACGCCATATTACCGCGCGACGCAGCCGGCTCCCTATGCCGCGCGGCCGTACCCTTATTACTCTCGGTATCAGTACGGCACGCCCGCGGCCGAAGCGCTCGTTTATCCTGGCATGGCGGCGCCGAATGTGGTCTATCAGCCTTATCCCAACCCGGTCGCACCGCGCGTGCGCCTGGCGCCGTCCTCGCGGATGTACTTCAAGTACTAAAGCAGAGGCGGCGAGGCGCTCGGCTGCTGAGCCAACTCGTCGGCCTGGGCTGCGGTGACGACTAGGCGATGAATGGCCGTCGCCCGGCCCGTCGCGGGATCGGCCTCGACGATCGTGCCCGAGAGCCGCACGTCGCCTTCGGCCACGTCGAATTGCGTGGGCTGAAAGGTGATCGTGGTTTCGGTGACGCGGTCGATGCGGCGGCCGAGAATGCTCTCGTGCGGGCCGGTCATGCCGACATCGCACTGAAATGCCGTGCCGAGCTGGAAAATCTGCTCGTCGGCCGTGGTAACGTGCGTGTGCGTGCCGAGCACGGCGGTGACGCGGCCGTCGAGATAGCGGCCCATGACCTGTTTGTCGCTGGTCGCCTCGGCGTGAAAATCGACCAGCCGGATTTTGACCTCGGCGGGAATTTCGGCCAGCACGCGGTCGATGGCGGCCCACGGACAATCAACGGGCCGCATGAAGACGCGTCCCAGCAGGCTGATCACCGCGACCCGAGTGCCATCGACCGCGGTAACGAGGCACCAGCCCTTGCCCGGCGCGGCGCCCGGAAAGTTGGCCGGCTTGACGATGTTCGCTTCCGATTCGAGCACGCCGGCAATTTCGCTGCGGCGATAGATGTGGTCGCCGAGCGTAACGGCATCGACGCCCGCGGCGATCAGCTTGCGATAAATGCTGGGCGAGAGGCCCGATCCGTCGGCGGCGTTCTCGGCGTTGGCGACGATCAGGTCGAGTTGCTCCCGTTTGCGAAGGCCGACAAGCGAGCGGGTGACGATCCGCTCGCCCGGCTTGCCGACGATGTCGCCGATGAGGAGGAGACGCATGGATCTGTGGGGCGGGCCTCTGGCCGGCCCGTTAAAGAGTCTTCCAGGGCCGGCCAGAGGCCCGCCCCACGTTTACCTCGCGACCTCCTGAAACCTCGACTCGCGCACCACCGTGACCTTAATCTCGCCCGGATACGTCAGTTGTTCCTCGAACGCCTTGGCGATGTCGCGGCAGATTTTGGCGGCTTTGAAGTCGTCGGTGTCCTTGCTGCTGGCGATGACCCGCAGCTCGCGGCCGGCCTGGATCGCAAAGGCCTGTTCGACGCCGGGGAAGCCGCAGGCGATCGACTCCAGCTCTTCCATCCGCTTGATGTATCGCTCCAGCGACTCGCGGCGCGCGCCCGGCCGGCTGGCGCTGCAAGCATCTGCGGTGGCCACGAGCATCGTATAGGGATACTCGGTGATGATTTCGTCGTGGTGGCCGAACGCGGCGTGCACGATCTCGGTCTTTTCGTTGTGCCGCTTGAGCAGGTCGGCGCCGATCTTGGGGTGGCCGCCTTCCAACTCGTGGTCGGCCGCCTTGCCGATGTCGTGGAGCAAGCCCGCCCGGCGGGCGATGTCACCATCCAGGCCGACCATCTCGGCCAGCATCCCGCTGAGGAACGCGACCTCGATGCTGTGCCGCAGCACGTTTTGGCTGTAGCTCGTGCGGAAGTGCAGCCGGCCGAGCATGTACAGCACCTTCGGATTCACGCCGTGGACGTTGACCTCCTGCCCGGCCTCCTCACCCTTCTTCTGAATGAAGGCCTCGATCTCCTTGCTGGTGGCGTTGAAGATTTCCTCGATCCGCGAGGGGTGGATGCGGCCGTCGGCGATCAACTTGTTCAGCGTCTGGCGGGCGACCTCGCGGCGGACGGGATCGAAGCCGCTGACGATCACCACGCCCGGCGTGTCGTCGATGATCACATCGACGCCGGTCACCTTTTCGAACGTGCGGATGTTGCGGCCTTCGCGGCCGATGATCCGGCCCTTCATCTCGTCGCTGGGAATATCGACGGTGCTGGTCGTGCTCTCGGCGGTGTGGGCGGCGGCGTACCGCTGGATGGCGGTCAGCAGGATGTCGCGCGACTTCTGCTCCACCATTTCGGCCGCCCGCTTCTCGTGCCGCATGATGATCGAACCCATCTCCTGTGACAGCTCTTGTTCCAAAGCGTCGAGCAGCCGTTTGCTGGCCTCGCCGGGCGAGAGGCCGCTGATGGAATGGAGCGCCTGCCGCTGCATTTCGAGCGACTTGCCCAACTCTTCGTGGCGGCGGTTGGCGTCCTCCATCCGCTCGGATAGCCGCCGCTGGTTGGCCTCGACCATCTTGGTCTGCTTGCGGAGGTCGTCGTCCTGCTGGCTGAGCACCTCTTGCCGCTTGTCGAGCGACCGCTCGCGCTCGCGCAGCTCGTCGCGGGATTTCGACAGCTCGCGGTCGCTGGCGGTCTTCGACGCCAGCTCCCGCTCCTTGATCGCCAGCTCGGCTTCTTTTTTCTTGTTGCCGGCTTCGTGCTCGGCTCGCTCGATGATTTGGCGGGCCATGTTCTCGGCATCGACCTTCCGCAGGCGATCGAGAAACTTGACGATGCCGAACGTCAATCCGGCCGCCAGCACGACGGCCACAAAAAGAGTGATGAGAACCGGGACGGAAAACACGGGCAGCGCCGCCTTCCCAAACCAGGCGGACTGCATTCGTGGGCTGACAGGCTAGGGCGCAGTCACATCAAAAGCACTGCCACATTCTGTCGCCGGCGGCTATTGGGGAGGCGCAGCGGCCCGTGGACTTGCTTATCCGCTGGCGCGCACTTCTCTGCTAGCGCGCACAGTGAGCGCTGCCTTGGCGCGGCGGGCGGCAGCCGCTCGCTGGCGGCGCGTCCACACATCGCGCAGAGCGCGCTCGGCGGGCAGTTGCTCGACCCGGCCATCGGCCCGCGCGGCCAGCGACAGGCCGCCACGTCCCGATCCCGACAGAAAGTTGAGCAGCAGCCGCAAGACGAGAAGAAGCAAGTGCATCGATCCACTCCCAGAGCCCAGCCGTCTCAAGACCAATTCCAGCCCGCCGCCGGCGAGTTTGGCTCGCTGCAACGGGCCAGCAAAATCAACAAGCGACAAAACGTCAGCAGCCCGCCGGTGGCCGGCCACCCACAAACACAATCGCCAATAGGTGATAATCTAATTCGGCGCAGGACACGCCGTCCCCGCCGCCAGCCGTATCGTAGCAGAGAAAGCGGCCAGTACAACAAGGTAGCGTTAAGGCAGCCGGGACGCGCCGCTGTGCCATCATCGTTCGTGTCGCACTCCTTCACCCAAAAACTCGCCGCCGGCTGGCCGCCGGAGAGCTGGCGCGACGTCACGGTCCTGGCAGCCGTTTCGGGCGGGGCCGACAGCGTGGCGCTCCTCCGCGGCCTCGCCCTATGCCGCCTGCTTGGCGAAGGCCGGTTGATCGTCGCCCATTTCAACCACGGGCTGCGGGGAGCGGAGTCGGACGCGGATCAGAGGTTCGTGGAGGAATTGGCGGCGCGGTTGGGTTTGGGGGCGGTCGTGGGGAGACGAGAGGGAGAGAAGGAGCGAGGGAGAGAGGGAACGACGGAGGAGTCGCTGCGCGACGCTCGCTACGCGTTTCTTAAGCTGGAGAGTAGCGTAGTTGGCGCCCGATACGTGGTCACTGCGCATACGGCCGACGATCAGGTGGAGACGGTGCTGCTGAATATTCTCCGTGGCACGGGTCTGGCCGGTGTCGCTGGCATTCCGCGGGTTCGACCTTTGGCAGAATCCACGACGCTCATCCGACCGTTGCTGAGCGTGTCGCGCGGCGACGTCCTGGAGTATTTGGCATCCCTCAATCAGCCGTATCGGGAAGACGCCAGCAATCGCAGCCTCGATTACACCCGCAATCGCATCCGCCACGAGCTGCTGCCGCTTTTAGAGCGCGACTACAACCCGCATGTCCGCGACGCCCTCCGCCGGCTGAGCCAACTAGCTGGCGAGGCCGACGACGAACTGTGCGGCCGGGCGACGCAGCATCAAGACTTCATCGTCAGGCCGGTCGCCGGCGGCGTCGAGCTTTTGACGCCGGCGCTGGCCCGGATGCCCGACTATCTGGTCCGTACGCTGCTGCAGACCATTTGGCGGGACCAGCGCTGGCCGCTTCAAGAGATGAGCCTGGACAAATGGCAGCAGCTACTTGCGTTGACCCGTGCCGATTCAACCGGGGCGCAAATGTTTCCTGGCGGCGTCCGTGCCGAGAAACTGGGCGACGTGCTGCGACTAACACGATCGATCATAGAGCAAGCTATTCAACCGGGGCT
>Ga0184625_10000987_pt1 | contig 11575 bp, 8 predicted proteins | sample PLM3_30_b1_FD_133151 | JGI IMG/M metagenome (GOLD analysis project Ga0184625, IMG submission 133151) | Groundwater sediment microbial communities from an aquifer in East River, Colorado, USA - PLM3_30_b1 | ecosystem: Environmental > Terrestrial > Soil > Riparian zone | place: USA: East River... | reverse complement strand
GGGATCGACGCCGAAGAGCCCGAAGGAGACGAAGCGCGCACGTGGCTCCAGGGCCAGGCGTGCCGCGGCAGCCTCCGAGGTCACGAGCACCGCGGCGGCGCCGTCGCAGATCTGGCTCGAGCTGCCGGCCGTGACCTTCCCGTCGGGGACGAAGGCCGGAGCAAGCGCCGCAAGCTTTTCCGCCGACGTGTCCCGACGGGGCGTCTCATCGACCGCGAAGAGCACCCCGACGTGCGGGTTCTCGAGCTCTACGGGCACGATCTCGCGCTCGAAGCGGCCCTCGTCGATCGCCCGAATAGCGCGCCGGTGCGACTCCAGCGAGTAGGCGTCGAGCTCCTCGCGCGAGAGCCCCCACTCCTCGGCGATCACCTCGGCGGAGATCCCCTGCGGCACGATCTGCCACCGGTCTGTGAGCTTCTCCGAGAGGTCGCCCCCGTTCGAGCCCATCGGGACCCGCGACATCATCTCCACGCCCGCCGCGACGACGACGTCGAGCTGGCCCGACCAGATCGCCGCGGCCGCGTTGAAGTTCGTCTGCATCGAGGAGCCGCACTGGCGGTCGACCGTGGTGCCGCACACCGTCTCCGGCCAGCCGGCGACGAGCGGCGCCATGCGTCCGATGTTCCAGCCCTGCTCGCCGATTTGCGTCACACAGCCCATCTGGACGTCCTCGACCTCGGCGGGATCGAGGTCGTTCCTTTCGACGAGACCGTTGAGGATCTGGGCCGAGAGCTCGTCGCCTCGGATCTTGGAAAGGGTTCCGTCCCGCCTGCCGATCGGGCTGCGGACAGCGTCGATGATCAGCGCATCAGGCATTCGAAACAGCGTACAAGCGCCACTCGCCCGGGACGCCCTTCAGCTCGTGAGAGCCGCGGTCTTCGAACTCGATCCCTGAGCCGGCGACGAGGTCTTTGACCGTGCCGGAGACGAGCACCTCGCCCGGGCCCGCCGCCGCGGACACGCGGGCACCCACGTTCAGGGCGATGCCCGCCAGCTTGTCTTGCACCCGTTGGCACTCGCCCGTGTGGATCCCTGCCCGGAGCTCGAGGCCGAGTGACCGGACCTGCCCGACGACGGCGCGGGCGCAGAAAATCGCGCGGACCGGCCCGTCGAAGCGGGCCAGGAAGCCGTCGCCGGCGGTCTCGAGCTCGACGCCGCGGAAGCGTTCGAGCTCTCGGCGGACAAGGGCGTTGTGTCGCTCGAGCTGCTCACGCCAGGCGCTGTCTCCGACCTCGGCAGCCCGCTTAGTGGAGCCGACGACATCCGTAAAGAGCACCGTCGCCAGCACCGTGTCGGGGATCTGCTGCGGCCGAGCTCCTGCGAGGAACGCCTCGATCGCCTCGGCGGGATAATCGTTCTCCTGGATCGCTCCCCCCTCGCCGGGGACGACGACGAGCTCGGAGTCCGGGATCGACTCGGCGATGAGCTCACCCTCCTTCCTGAGGAACTCCTTCGAGATCAGGAGCGTCGGAACGCGGACCGCCGGAAGAACGTCGCCGACGTCGAGGTCGATCTGCATGCGGCGAAACTCGGCCCACGCCGCCGGGCTTGCGGTGAGCCGGTGGTGCCAGACGAACCAGTCGAGGTATTCGCCGTCCTCGCTCCATTGGGGGTTGATTCGGCGGGCCATCGCCTCGAGGTCGTCGCGGCTGCCCCATCGTTCTCGAGCCTCACGTAGCGCGAGAAGCTCGCGTTCCCGCTCCCCGCGTGCTGGGACGTGGCGGCCCCAAGCGTTGTAGAGGACGAGCTGGGAAACGCGATCGGGGTACGAAGCCGCGAAGAGCATGCACGTAGCCGCCGACTCCGCCCAGCCGAGAACCGCCGCCTGGTCGCTCCCAATGTCGTCCAATACGGCCCGGATGTCGTCCATCCGGGACTCGACCGTGAACCCCCGCGGCCGGTCAGAGAGGCCGACGCCGCGCGGATTGACGACGATGAGCCGTCGCTCGCCGGCTAGGCGGCGGGCGAACGCCGCAAAACCGCGCGCGTGCCACAGGGTGTAGATGTTGGCCAGGAACGGAAGGAAGACGAGGTCCTGCGAGCCTTCGCCGATGACCTGGTAGGCGATCGCGACGTCACCGCTCCAGGCGTAGCTGACGTCGGGGACCTCGACGCTCAGCCCATCAGGCATTCGCAACGGCGTAGAGGCGCCACTCGCCCGGGACGCCTTTCAGCTCGTGGGAACCGCGGTCTTCGAACTCGAGCCCGGAGCCCGCGACGAGATCCTTGACGGTGCTCGAGGCCAGTACTTCGCCGGATCCGGCCTTCGCCGCTACCCGGGCGCCGGTGTGCACCGCGATGCCGCGGACATCGGACCCATGCCGCTCCAACTCGCCCGTATGGAGCCCGAAGCGAATCTGGAGGCCCAGCGTTCGCGCGCCGTCACGAATCGCGCAAGCGCACGCGATCGCCCGGGCCGGGCCGTCGAAGGTGGCCAGGAAGCCGTCGCCTGCGGTGTTCACCTCCCGTCCACGGAACCGGTCGAGCTCGCGGCGGACGAGCGCGTTGTGCCGCTCGAGGAGCTCCTGCCAGCGGCGATCGCCGAGGTCTGCGGCCAGCTGGGTCGAGCCGACGATGTCCGTGAACAGCACCGTGGCGAGCACGCGGTCGAGCGCCGGGTGCGGCCGCGCACCGGTGAGGAACTCTTCGACCTCGTCGAGGACAGCATCCTGGTCGCCCAGCCACGGCATGTGATCGACGCCGGGGAGCTCGACGACCTTGGCGCCCGGGATCCGCTCGCCGACGTCTCGACTTTCCTCCGCGAGAGCCTCGTCGGCACGGTGCATGACCAGGGTCGGGACTCGGATGGCGGGCAGCACCTCTCGAACGTCGATCTGGGCGCTCATCCGCATGAGCGCGGTGGCCGCCGTGGGACTGGCCCCGCGCGCCGCCGCGCGCGTGTACAGCTGAACCTGTTCTTCGTCGTCGGCGATCGAGGGCGCCAGCTGCCGGAGAACGCGGCGCACCGCTTCGCTGCCCCAGCTCTCCGTGATCGCCCGCTTCTTCCTGACCAGTGCTTCGTCGCTCATCCCCAGCGGGTAGTCCGGCGCCTCCCTGAACCTCGCAAAGCCGCCGACCATCACCAGCGCCGTCGTTCGTTCGGGATACGTGGCCGCGAACAGCGCGGCCATGGCGGCGCCCTCCGAATGGCCGAGCACGCCGGCGCGCTCCGAGCCGACGGCATCCATCACGGCCCGCATGTCGTCCATGCGGGTCTCGAGCGTCGGCAGGTCGTCGAGCATCACGCGGTCTGACAGCCCGACGCCCCGTTTGTCGAACAGGATCAACCGCGAGAAGGACGCGAGCCGCTCGTAGAACCGCTTCAGGTCTTCGATCTCCCAGCTCGGATCGAAGCTCTGCACCCACCCGTGGACGAGGATGAGGTCGAGCGGCCCGTCGCCCACGGTCTGGTAGGCGATGTTGAGGTCACCGCTCTTCGCGTAGCGCGTCTCGGGAGGCATAGGCTTCAGGATATGGCTGTCACGGCGACCGAGCGCAGGCTTCTCGTCGCCGGCGAGTGGATCGAGACCGGCGAGTGGCAGGAGGTGCGTTCGCCCTACTCCGGCGAGGTCGTCAGCCGGGTGGCGAAAGCAGGCGCGGAGGAGACGCGCCGCGCAATCGACGCCGCCGAGGCCGCGATGGAGGAGCCGCTGCCCGCGCACAAGCGCGCCGAGATCCTCGTCCGCGTCGCCGGAGCGCTCGGCCGCCGCCACGACGAGGTCGCCCGCCTGATCTCGGACGAGGCGGGCAAGCCGCTGAAGTCCGCGAAGATCGAGGCGTCGCGAGCGATGTCGACCTACACGTTCGCCGCCGTCGAGGCGCGAAAGCTCGCCGGCGAGATCGTCCCGATGGACGCGTCACAAGCAGGCGAGGGGAAGTTCGCGTACACCCTCCGGAAGCCCATCGGCGTCGTCGGGGCGATCAGTCCCTTCAACTTCCCGCTGAACCTCGTCGCGCACAAGATCGCGCCCGCGCTCGCCGCCGGTTGTGCCGTCGTGCTGAAGCCGGCCGGCCAGACTCCCCTGTCGGCGCTGCTCCTGGCCGAGCTCGAGACCGAGGCGGGGCTGCCGCCCGGCTGGCTCAACGTCGTGGTCGGCCCTTCGTCGGACATCGGCGACGTGCTCGTGGAGGACGAGCGCGTGAAGGCGCTGACCTTCACGGGATCGAGCGCCGTCGGCTGGAAGCTGCGAGAGCGCGCGCCGCGCAAGCGCGTCAACCTCGAGCTCGGCAACTCGACGCCGATGATCGTCGAGGCCGACGCCGACATCGAGGCTGCTGCGAGCGCGACGGCACAGCATGGGTTCTCCTTCGCGGGTCAGAGCTGTATCTCGATTCAGCGCGTCTACGTCCAGCGCGGCGCCTACGACGACTTCGTCCAGCGGCTCATTCCCAAGGTCGAGCAGCTCGTGGTCGGCGACCCGGCCGACGAGGACACGGACGTGGGCCCCGTGATCGACGAGGATGCCCGCGAGCGGATCCTCGAGTGGATCGACGAGGCGCGGCAGGCCGGCGCCGAGATCCTCACGGGCGGGGAGCTCGAGGGAGAGCTGATCCGGCCGACCGTGATCGCGAACGCGAGCCCGGAGCTCAGGGTGTCCTGCGAAGAGGTCTTCGGCCCGGTCGTGACGGTCAATCCCTACGAGACGCTCGATGAGGCGTTGGCACTCGCTAACGGGACCAAGTACGGCCTCCAGGCCGGCATCTTCACGACGAACCTCGACAACGCGCTTCGGGCTGCGGAGGAACTCGAGTTCGGGGGCGTCACGGTCAATGAGGCCCCAACGTTCCGCGCGGATCAGATGCCGTACGGCGGCGTCAAGGACTCAGGCAACACGCGGGAGGGCCCCGCCTACGCCGTGCGCGAGTTGACCGAGCAGCACGTGGTCATCGTCAACCGCTCGTAGTTTCAACTCCCGGCGGTCGTGGCCCGCAGGGCTGTCAGCTAGATTCGGTCCTCGATGGCAGGCTGGGGGCCATTTCGCCGGGCTGAATCGACCGGAGCCGCGCCGCGGCGCACGACGAGCCCGAAGGCGCTCAAGCGCGAGCGCCGTCTACTGCTGCGCGAGCGTGAAGAACGCATTCGCGATCTGGGCGGGCTCGTCTTCGAGATGTTCCGCCGCGATCGCTTTCGCGTCGAGCTCGTGACCGAGCGCTGTGCCGAGCTCGTGGCGCTCGAGGAGCGGCTCGACGAGCTGGCCGCGCTGCTCTCGAGCGCCGGCGGCCACTCCGCTGCACGGTGTGAGTGCGGCGCGCCCATCTCGTGGGGCACCCACTTCTGCGCCAACTGCGGGCGACCGGTCGGGCCGCGGCCCGTGGTCTCCTGCGCGCGGTGCGGGTCTCCGCTTCCTGCGAACGTGCAGTTCTGCGGGCACTGCGGAAGCGCCGTCGACGCCGGCCCGCCCGAGCTGCCTGCCGACACGCAGCCGGAGCCGGCGCCGAAAGAGCCCGCGGAGGCCTAGATGGCTACCGAGCCGGAAGCGCGCTGCCCCCGCTGCGGGAGCCCCGTCGATCGCATGCAGGAGTACTGCGTCGAGTGCGGACTTCGTCTCCACCCGCCCGGCGTGGTTCCCGCGCTGGCCCAAGGCTGGCGCCGGCGGTTTCGCTGGTACCCGGGCGACTGGATCTGGCCCTCGCTCCTCGCGCTCCTCATCGCCGCGATCGCGGCTGCAGGCGCGATCATCTGGACGCGAGACGCCCAAAGCGCCTCCAGCGAGACGCTCGTCGGCGACACATCGCCGCTTCCGACCACGGTGGTGACGACTCCGCCGACGACCGCGGCCGGACCGACGGTCCCGACGGAGACGACCAAGACGGGAGCGACGACAACGACGAGGCGCGGCCCACGAAAGCTCATTGAGTGGCCGCGGAACCGGAGCGCCTGGACGCTCGTCCTGGCCTCACTGCCGATCTCCAGCAGCCGCCAAGCTGCTGTTGCGAAAGCGAAGCAGGGCCTCGACGCGGACCTTTCCGAAGTCGGCGTCCTCGATTCCGCGCGCTACTCGAGCCTGCACCCCGGCTACTACGTCGTCTTCAGCGGCGTCTACAACTCGCTCGGCGAAGCCCAGGACGCGATCTCCGAAGCGGCGGACGCGGGCTACGAAAACGCCTACGCGCGCCGCATAACTCCCGCGCGTTAGACCGCTCTAAGCAGCTGCGGCTGTCTCTAGATGTTGGTGGGAGGGGCAGTAGTCGCGGTCGGGGAGCGGCGTGCGCTGGCACGGCTTGCCCTTCCGCGTCGTCGCCCGGCAGCGCGGCGCACCGCCGTCGAACGCTCCGGCCTCGATCTGCTCTGAGATGAACGCGACCGCAGCGCCCACGCCTTCCTCGACCACCCAAGCGACCTGCGCCTGGGCTGTGATCGGGAAGTAGCGGCGGATGTCCTGGAACAGCGCTCGATCCGGCCGCGAGAAGTACATGGGATCTCTTGCGAGGCGCTCCATCGTGTCCTCACACGCCGCGAGCACGGCACGCCGGTACTCAGCCTGCAGGTCGGCCGGGACGTATGGGTCGACGAGATCCTTGATCGAGCGGTAAATCGCGCGTGAGTACTGATACATACGGTTCTGAATTACAAGCTTTTGCGCGTCCATTTGTAAGTAGCAGCTCCTCGATTAAGCGCTGGCAAAGCTGTGTTAAGCGCGCATTAACAGCTTTTCCACACCCCGTTGGGGAGGGAGCATAACGCTTCCGGGCTTCTGTCACAAAGTCCCTTTCGAAGTTGCCGGAGACGGCAACAATTCGCGATTCGACAGAATAGGCCGGCCTTGTCACACGACACCGACAAGCTCATCCGGCAGCTTTCGCTCGTCGCTTTCCTGATGGCGGAGCGGCGTGCACTGACCGCCCGCGACGTGAAGGGAAACGTCGAGGGCTACTCGGAGATGTCGGACGAGGCCTTCGCTCGGCGCTTCTACTCCGACCGCTCGGAGCTGATCGCGCTCGGCGTCCCGCTCGATTCCCAGCGTGACGAGTTCACCGGCGAGGAGCTCTACACGCTCCGCTCGGAGCGCTACTTCCTGCCGCCGCTCGAGCTCTCCGACGAGGAGCTCGCGGCGCTCCAGACCTGCCTCTACCTGCTCGAGGGCAACTTCGCCTACGCCGAGCCGCTGCGGCTCGCGCTGCAGAACCTCGCGCTCGGCCGTTCCGGCTTCGAGGAGTCCCCGAGCGGGACCGCCGACCGGGTCGAAATCCACGACATCGACTACTCCCCGGAGACGCCGGGTCGGCTGGCCAAGCTCGAGAGCGCGATCTCCAAGCAGCGGACGGTCAAGTTCCGGTACCGGTCGATGTCACGCGACGAAGAGCGCGAGCGGACGATCGACCCGTACGCGCTGCTCCTCGACCGCGGCCGCTGGTATGTGATCGGACGAGACCATGACCGGGATGCCGAGCGCACCTTCCGGGTCTCGCGCATCCAGGGCGACCTCCGCCTGGCCACGCGACGCGAACGCGATTTCCGCCTTCCGCCGGAGTTCGACATCGAGGCGTTCCGCGGTCGCCCGGACTGGCAGTTCGGCGAGCCCGTCGGCGAGGCGCGGATGGAGGTGGCCGGCGACGTGGCCTGGTGGGTCGAGCGTGTCTACGGCCGCGCCGGCCGTCTCGAGGACGGCGTCTTCGTCACCGACTACGCGAGCCTCGAGGCCCTCGCCCGGTGGATCCTCCGCCAGGAGGGACGGGCCGTGCCCCAGTCGCCGCCAGAGCTCCGCAGAATCGTGAAGGGCGCGCTTCAGCTCACTCGCGAGCGGCACGAGGGCGATCCACCCAAGCTCGCGCGCGAGGTCGCGCGTGAAGACCTGGAGAGAACGGAGCGACCGGGGTCACCCGTCGCGCCCGAGCGCTTCGGCGTCCTGCAGGCATTGCTTGCCTATCTCCTCGACCGCTGCGGCGAGAACCCCTCGGCGGAGATCCCTGCCGACGAGCTCGTGGAGCGCTTCCACATCCCCAAAGAGTCGCTGGAGGAGCACCTGTCCCTCCTCAACCTCGTCAACTTCGGCGGCGGCTGCTACGCGGTCTACGCGGAGCTGCGCGGTGACAACGTTCACGTCGACAAGGAACTGTTCGGCGACACCTTCCGCGCCTCGCCCAGGCTGACCCCGCTGGAGGCGCGCGCGATCCGGCTCGCCCTGGAGTTCGTGGGGCCGATGATCGCCGCCGACGCGCACACGCCGCTCGAGCGGGTGCGTCGCAAGCTCGAGGAAACGTTCGGCGAGTTCGAGCTCGCCCAGACACCCCAGCCCGACGTCCCGCGTGTCGAAGAGGATCTCGTTTCGACCTTCAGCGACGCGATCCGCAACCGGAAGCTCGTGGAGATCGAGTACCTCAAGGAGGGCGAGAAGCAGCCCACGACACGGGTCGTCGAGCCGTACCAACTGGAGCGGGAGCTGCCGTACTGGTACCTCCATGCCTTCGACCGCGGGAACGACGCGTCACGGAGCTTCCGGCTCGACAGGATTCGGAGCGCCAAGAAGCTCCGCGAGCGCTTCGAGCGGCGGCCCGAGTTCGATCCCCAGCGGTTCGGCGGGACGCAGACGGCGCGCATCTGGTACTCGCCGACGATCGCGCGGTGGGAGGTCGAGCGGGGCGCCACGCCGCTCGCCGACGGTTCCGCCGTGCGTGAGCTCCCGGCAGGCGAGGAGTGGCTCGTCGGCGAGATCCTCTCCTACCGCGGAGAGGCCGTCGTGCTCGAGCCGGCCGCGATGCGCAAGCGGATCGCAACGCGCGCGAAGGAGCTCGCCCGCGAGCTCAACGTCTCCCGCGTCGCTGCGCCGGCAGGCTAGAGCGGTAGGGAAAGGGTGAAGGTCGCGCCCGCCTGCTCCGGGTGCGAGCTCAGCGCGAGCGAGCCTCCGTGCGCCTCGGCGATCGACCGGGCGATGAAGAGCCCGAGACCGGTCCCCGGCTTGGCCGCGTCGCCAATCTGAACGCGGCCGAACTTCTCGAAGATCACACCCTGGTGCTCGTGCGAGATCCCGGGCCCGCGATCGCGCACGTGGACCTGGAGGCGTCCGTCCGTACCCACCGCCTCGACCTCGACCTCCTCGCCGGGGCGCGAGTACTTGACGGCGTTGTCGATCAGGTTGACGAGGACCTGGCGGAGCCGGTCCCGGTCGCCGCGGACACGGGGAAGTGGCTCGCGGACGACGGCGCGAACAGCGACCTCGTCCTGGCTCTGCTCGGCGGCGGCAGCCGAGTCGCGGATCAGCTCGGCGAGGTCGACGTCTTCGAACGAGTAGCTGAAGGTGCCCGCGTCGATCCGGGAGGTGTCCAGCACGTCCCCGATCAGCCCCGCGAGCCGCGACGTCTCGTGCGAGATCAGGCTCAGGAACGATTCGCGTTGATCGGGAGTCAGCTCGCGCCAGCGCAGCTCCAGCGTGCGAGCCGACCCGATGACCGACGCCATCGGACTCCGCAGTTCGTGCGAGACGAGCGAAACGAAGTCGGCGCGAAGCGCCGAGAGCCGGCGGAGCTCCTCGGCGGTCGTCCGCTCCGCCTCGTAGGCGCGGATGTTCTGCACGGCGCTTCCAGCGAGACGGCCGAGGAGGCTGAGGAGCTCGATCTCGGCCGCGGTGAAGGCGGACGGCTCGCGCCGCACGAGCGAGATCGCGCCGATCACACCGGGCCCGCTCAGGAGCGGAGCGAGGACTCGTGACCGAAGCCCGAGCGCGACAAACTCGTGCTCCTCGTCGAACCTCCGCTCCGACATGTCCTCGCGGTACACGACCTGACCAGACTCCATCTCCGTCATCGCCGACCCGGCGACCGACATCACCGTGCCTGGCGGAAAGACCGTGTCCGCGCCCGCTCCGGCGGTTGCAAAGACGCGAAGGTGCGAATCTTCCAGGAGCAGGATCGCTGTCCTGTCGAAGGGCAACAGCCCACGCAGCTCCCGGATGAAGGCGGCGAACGACAGCTCGATCTGCAGCGACGAGGAGAGCGCTCGCGCGCACCGGTTCGTTGCGTCGAGGATGTCCGCGCGGCGGCCGAGCTCGTCCCGCAGTTCCTCGGCCTCGTGGGCGCGCCGCTCGGCCAGCTCGGTCTGGCCGCGAAGCCGCTCGACGAGCCAGCCGATGAAGAGGCCGGCGATCAGGCCCACCCCGACCGAGAAGGTGACGTGGTCGACGTCGTACGGCGTGTCGAAGCGCCGGGAGCGCTGCAGCTCGAAGACGATGTAGACCGGCGCGAGCGCGAGCGGCAGCGCGATGCCGCCGCGGAGCCCATAGCGCAGCGCGGCCTCGGCGAGCGGGATGATGAGCGCTTGGCTCACGGGCGTCCCCAGCTCGAACGAATAGGTGAGGACGAACGCGCTCACGATTGCCGTGTCGAACACGAGGGCGGCGAACCCGACCCACCGGAGCGTTCGTTCGGACAGCGGGCGGCGGCTCAGCCAGAAGAAGACCGCGGCGCCGACCGCGAGGACCACGAGCGTGATCCACGCGGCGGCCTCGTAGCGCCGGTTCGGATACTCGTCGCGCAGCACGACGACCTGCAGGAACGCGAAGACGACGGCTCCTGCCCGGATCCACGCCGTCCAGCGCTCGATCGCCCTCCGTTCGTCCACCGTCAGCTCCTCGCCTCGAGGCGCCCGCGCGCCCACTCTGCGTGCTCGCTGAGAAGCGGGTCCTCCGAAGCCGCGTAGCGATCGAGGAGCTCGCGATGTGCGTCCGTGCCGTTGTTCCCGAGCGCGATCAGCGCGTTTCGGCGCAGAAAGCGCGGGTCGTTTCGCGGCACGAACAGGCGCCGATAGCGGACGCGCAGCTCCGCGTCCTCGGCCTCCAGCCAGTCCACGAGCGAGACGGTCGGTTCCGCGTCGACGGGCAGAGGATCGCCGCCGCGCCGCTTCTCGATGCCTCGGTTCCACGGACACACGTCCTGGCAGATGTCGCAGCCGTAGACCCGGTCGCCCAGCTCCTCCCGGTACTGCTCGGGGATCGAGTGCTTCGACTGCGTCCAGTACGAGAGGCAGCGGTTCGCGTCGACCGTGCCGGGCTCGTCGAGGGCGCCCGTGGGGCAGGCGTCGATGCACAGGCGGCAGGAGCCGCAGTCGAGGTCGAGTGGCTTCGTGTGCTCAAGCTCAGCGGACGTCACGAGCGTTCCGAGCACGACCCATGAGCCATGGCGGCGGGTGATCAGCATCGTGTTCTTCCCGTAGAAGCCCACGCCCGAGCGAGCCGCGGCCTCGCGGTCGACGTGCTGGTTGGCGTCGACGAGCACCCGGTACTCCCCACCGAGCCGCCGCCCCAGTCCGTCGAGCTTCTCACGGAGCTCGGCGTAGGCGTCCCGCCACGTGTAACGCGGCATCCGTCCTTCGCCGGGGACCGGCTCCGGGGCCGGGGCGTAGTAGCAGAGCGCCGCGGAGACGACGGTTCGCGCCCCCGCAAGGAGCGTCTCCGGGTGGCACGAGACCTCCGGCTGGGCCATCGTGAAGCGAAGGTCGGCGAAGAGGCCCTGCGCGCGGCGTTCGCGGATGTATTCCTCCGTGTCCGCGTAGGGCTCGGCCGGCGTCGCGCCGATCGCGTCGATGTGGAGCTCCTCGGCCAACCGCTCCAGTTCGGCAGCCGTCATGCCCGGGATTCTGCCT
>Ga0184625_10000986_pt1 | contig 11588 bp, 8 predicted proteins | sample PLM3_30_b1_FD_133151 | JGI IMG/M metagenome (GOLD analysis project Ga0184625, IMG submission 133151) | Groundwater sediment microbial communities from an aquifer in East River, Colorado, USA - PLM3_30_b1 | ecosystem: Environmental > Terrestrial > Soil > Riparian zone | place: USA: East River... | reverse complement strand
GAGGTCTACACGCTGGACTGGTCGCCCAGCGGCGAGCTACTTGCCTCCGCCGGATTGAACGGCGAGATCTGCCTGTGGGACCAGAATCTTCAGCTCCTGCACTCGATCACCGCCCCTGAGTGGGTAATCAGCGTCAAGTTCAGTCCGGACGGGACGCGGTTGGCGACGGCCGGCGGCCCGCAACGTGATCGTGACCAACAAGGCGTTACGATCTGGGGTGTGCGGCCTGATTTCTCGCGGTTTTGGGGCCGCTGAGACCGAAAACGACAATCTCCGACTTCTATGCGGCCTGCCAATCCCTCCTGGTGATTCCGATCTTCTGTTCTATAAGTTCGGCTATGCCGCGGCCCTGGCCACGAAATCGATCCTCAGAAGTTGTCCGCTTTGTCCTGTGGCTGACGGTGGTTGTCGCTCTGGCGTTGGGCTGGCTGGTGGACCGATCTGTTTTGAGTCACAAGATGGCCGGCATTGTGCGACTCCACGAATCTGCCGCCGCTCGCCTGAATGCCACCAGCAGACCAAGACAACCCGAGACTCCCGTTCTGAGCAGGTAGTCCACGCCCCGCTACAAGCTCCGCACCCTCTTGATCCTGCTGGCGGTCCTGCCGCCACTCTTGGCCGTGGGCTGGTGGAAGTATTCGGCGTGGCGGGCGGAGCAAATCCGCCAGGAGCAGGCAAGAATCTTGGCTGCTCAGCAGGGCGGTCAAGCCGCACAGTGGGCTGCAGCGCTAGAAGCTGAGCTTGCCGCGGTTGCCCTGCGGCGCGTGGATCCGCCCCAGCCCAAAGCGCCGGCGAAGGCGGAGGAGTAGGCGAAGGGAGTCGCGTCATTGTCGGGCAATATCTCGCGCCGATGGCCGGTTTCGCATCTTGTCCAATGCGACTCGTTCCTTTGGCGGCGGCGGTGCTTCCGTGGTCGGCAGAATGACCAGCACGCCGAACTTGATCCGCTGCTCCGACGTGTTGCTGGACGTTTTCTCGCCCTTGCCCCCAACGCCACCGATTCCAAACACAGAAATCTCCCCGTTGCCGCCGGCAGACTTCGATTCAGCCACAGTAACGGCCAAGTCGAATTCGACCATCTGAGCAAGCAGTCCTGCTTTGGCGTCCCAGAAGATCTGCTCTGGAGTGACCCGCTTATCCAAGCCGGCGGGATTGATCCGCATGCCTGTATCGGCAGCGTTTGTCTGCGCCTGTCGAATGCCGTTGCCGATTTCCGTCAGCGTTTTGGAAATGAATGCGTCGAGCTGCATGTCCGCTCCGTACGTTGTTTGGCACCTGAGAACTGGCTTTCAGTCATTCGCCCGGGGTGGGAAGAAATTGCGGTTTTGCGCCTGATGCGCGGGTTTCACTGAAACCCCGACCCCCTGTTTTTCGCCCACTAATGCCCAATATCGGCATTCCGTCAGAAGTGCAAACCGCTAGGCAAATCACTGGTTTCCCGCACAATCGCCACTTTGCTGGATTCGCTTTTGGTTCCGTTTGCCTAGCGGCCGCCGCAGCCGCCGGCGCCCGATCACTGGCCCCTCGTCCCGCTCTTCTCACCCTTCTCGCCTTTCCCTTCCTCCCCGGCGCCCGCCTCACGCAGCCCGCTCTCCTTCTCCGCAACCGCCTCTCCGACCGCCCCGGTCTTCGTGGTCCCCTTTGCGGTGTCCGCCGCTTCGACGGCCGGTGAGTTCAACGTCGCTGCCGCCGAGCTCAACGCTGCTTTCGCCGCAGCATCTGATTGCAGCGCATTAGCCCTCGCCAGTTCGGCCTCCATCAGCGCAATATCAACCTGCTCGGCGATGCGCCGCCGCTGTACCTGCAAGTACCAGTACCAAGCCCCGCCGCCGATCGCCAGCAACATCACCACCAGGATCCCGGCGACCACCAGCACCGCAAGGCCGCCGCTACCGCCAAAATCACGTTCGTCTCGGTCGGGGTTCACGGTGGAGCCTCGGGGCAAGGGAAAGCGGTGAGGGGTAAGACCAGTTTGGCGCCGTCGCCTAGTTCAAGATAAATCAACAGGTCGTCGGCGGCGCTCCAGGGGCATGGTTCCAATTCCCTCGCCTGCTTGGCATTTGATTCTCCCAGCCAATTGCGATTGGTGGCTCGCACCATCAGAATTGCGGGCATGTCCGACGTCACCCGGATCTTGTCTCAGATCGAATCCGGCGATCCGCAGGCGGCCGAGCAGCTGCTGCCGCTTATCTATGACGAGCTGCGAAAGTTGGCCGCGGCGAAGCTGGCCCAGGAGAAGCCAGGACAGACACTTCAGGCGACGGCGCTGGTGCATGAAGCATATGTGCGGCTGGTTGATGGCAAACAGGCACAGAGTTGGAATGGCCGCGGGCATTTCTTTGGCGCTGCGGCGGAGGCCATGCGGCGAATCTTGGTCGATGCCGCTCGACGAAAAATGGCTTTGAAACAGGGAGGCGAGCTGCAGCGTGTGGCTGCGGAGCTCGACGGCGTGAGTGCTGCCAAACCATCGGACGATGTATTGGCAATCGACGAGGCTCTGGTGAAGCTGGCCCACGAAAATCCGGCCGTAGCCAAACTTGTTGAGCTCCGCTACTTCGCGGGTCTTAGCCTGGATGAATCCGCGGCGGCCCTCGATATTTCTTCCCGAACCGCCCGTCGCTATTGGACTTACGCCAAGTCTTGGCTCCATAATCAGCTTCACGATGATTTGGCAGATTGAGTGTCATCGACCGCCAGAAGCTTCTCAGTCGGAAATTTTTTGCCTTATCGTGGCCGCTTTTGCGCGCAGATTCCGCACTGACAAGCGAGCACGCCTTTGGTCGCGGAGGTCGTCAGCTTGAACGAGCTCGACATATTTTCGACGGCACTCGATATGGATGTGAACCAGCGCGACTCTTACCTCCAAGAGGCGTGCCGCGGTGATGCCGCCTTGCGGTGCAAGATCGACGCCTTGCTCCGATCATCGTCGCGAGTCGATAGCTTTTTGGAATCGCCGCCGATCGCCGAACTGGCTGTCGCCGCGGACCGTCCCATCAGCGAAGGCCCCGGCAGCCGCATCGGCCCCTACAAGCTCCTGCAGCAGATCGGTGAAGGGGGCTTTGGCGTCGTCTATATGGCCGAGCAGCTTGAGCCGGTCCGCCGCAAGGTCGCTCTGAAAATCATCTAGCCGGGCATGGACACCAAGGAAGTCATTGCCCGCTTCGAATCCGAGCGGCAAGCTCTGGCCCTGATGGACCATCCCAACATTGCCAAGGTGCTCGACGCAGGCGCCACGGAAAGCGGACGGCCCTATTTCGTGATGGACCTCGTGAAGGGCGTTCCCATCACCGAGTACTGCACCAGCAACCACTTGCCGGCTGAAGAGCGGCTGGAGCTGATCATTCAAGTCTGCAACGCGGTCCAGCACGCCCATCACAAAGGAATCATCCACCGCGACCTGAAGGCGTCGAACGTGATGGTCACGATGCACGACGGCCGCCCGGTGCCCAAGGTGATCGACTTCGGCGTCGCCAAGGCTACGAGCCAAACACTCACCGAACGGACGCTCTTCACGGCTTACGGCCAGATGATCGGCACGCCGGCTTACATGAGCCCCGAGCAGGCCGAGATGAGCGGTCTGGACATCGACACTCGCAGCGACATTTATTCGCTGGGTGTCCTGCTCTATGAGCTGTTGACTGGCACGACCCCCTTCGAAGGCAAGCGCCTCCGCGAAGCGGGCTTTGCCGAGATGCAGCGAATCATCCGCGAGGAAGAGCCGGAGACCATCAGCACACGCATTTCGAAGACGCAAAACGGCAAATCCGGCGTGGGCGCCGGGGTTAACCGCCGCGAGGGCACCGTCGCGAAGCGAGGGTCTGCGGCGTTCCGCGAGCTCGACTGGATCGTGATGAAGTCGCTCGAAAAAGACCGTGAGCGCCGCTACGAATCAGCCAGCAGCTTTGCCCGCGACATCCGTCGCTACCTCTCCGACGAACCGGTCCAAGCCTGTCCGCCATCGGCCATGTATCGGTTTCGCAAGTTTGCGCGGCGGAACAAAACGACGCTGGTGATGGGAAGTTTCTTGGCAGCGGCGCTGCTGGTCGGGACGGCCGTCAGCACCTGGCAGGCTGTACGAGCCGAGTGGAGCCTCGTCGAGACCCAGCGGCAGCGAAATCTGGCCGAATCGAACGCTCGGCAGGCCGAGCAGCAGCGGGCGCTGGCGGAATCGAACGCTCGGCAGGCCGAGCAGCAGCGGGCGCTGGCGGAATCGAACTATCAGCAGGCCGAACGTCAAAAGGCCCTGGCCGAATCGAGCTATCGGCAGGCCCGCCGGGCCGTTGATGAGCTGTTTGTGCACATTGGCGATGATGTGACGCTGAATCAGCCGGAGTTTCAACGGCTCCGTGCGGAATTGCTGAAAGCGGCGCTGCGCTACTATCAGGAATTCATCGAGACATGGAAGGACGAACCGGCGAAACAGGCCGAGATTGCGGCCAGCTACCGGCGCGTGGCCGATCTGACGCAGCAGATCGGCGCCGCACCGCAAGCGGCCTCGGCCTATCAAGCGGCAATTGCGCTCCAGCAGAAGCTGGCGGCGGAGGGAGGGGATAGCAAACGCAGTGCCGACCTGGCCGGTACTTGGATGATGCTCGGCCGCTCGCAGCAATCGGCCGGACACTACGACGATGCGGCGCGCTCCTATGACGAGGCACTGGGCATCTACAAAAAGCTGGCCGAAAAAGAGCCTCTTGAATCGCAATTTCAGGGCGGTATCGCTGTCGTGCTAGACAACGTGGGCTGGCTCTACTCGGAGCGCGGACAACCCGACGAGGCCATTAAATACCATGAGCAGTCGGTGGAAATCCACGAGCGGCTCGTCAAGGACCAGCCGGAGGATGCTCAACTTAAATTCCGCCTGGCAGGCAGCTACGGCAACCTTGGGAACCGGTTGACGATCCTGCGGCGCTTCGATGAAGCGCTCGTGGCTCACAACAAGCGTTTGGTGCTGCTCCGGGAGCTGGTGCAGCGGCGCGGGCCGCGGAAAGTGTATCAGGAGGAGATCGCCGGCACGCTGAATTGCATTGGAGACGTTCACCGGAATAGCCGCCGCCAGGAGCAGTGGTTCGAGCAAGCGCTCGCCGCATACCAGGAAGCCCGTGGGATTCAAGAGCAATTGCTCAAGGATTACCCAACTTCGATCAAGGCCCAGCACAGCCTGGCCAACACGCTAACCAACACGGGCCAGGCTTATCGGTTGCACAAAGATAACGCTGAAGCGCTGCAGGCGATCGAAGAGACCCTTGTACTGCTGGAAAAACTGGTGGGAACAAACCCGGAGGGAATTTACAACCTCGCGCCTCTGGGGATGGCCTACGCGGAAAAAGGGCGGGCGCTGGTCGCCCTGAAGCGAAGTGATGAAGCGGTGGCGCAGTACGAGAAGGCGGTGGCCGCGCAGAAACGTCTGGTGCGTTTAGCCCCGTCGATCCAGCGCTATCAGCGGGAATTAGATGGCTTCCGCCAGGAGATGGAGCGGGCGCAGAAGGGGAAATGAAGCAGGTCGGACAGGCTTGGGGCGGTTCGTTGATCGATTGCTAATTGCACACGCTGCTGCGGCAGCGTCAGACAGTTCAAACGAAGCGGCCGGTGAGTTCTCGCGGTCAGGCAAAGCACTCACCGGCCACGCGGCTGTCTCCAGCGCTCGGTTTGCGCGCCGGGGACGACCTTTTTCCTTTTTATCGCAAACCGGCTCGCGAAGGAAGGAAAAAACGGATCATGCGCTTCAACCATTTTCTATCTCAGTTGTTTCGCTCTCGTGACTCGCAAGGTAAGCAGCCGCGGCTGTCAAAAAAGCGCTCGCGGCGGCTATTTTTGGAGCCGCTGGAAAATCGCAGCCTGCTGGCGACGATTGTCGTCACCGGCATTGGTGACACGATTGCGGCAGATGGCGTTGTGACCCTTCGCGAGGCGATTACTTCGGCCAACAACAATGCCAATGTGAATGCCGACGTCGTCGCCGTCGGCGTTTATGGGGCCGATACGATCAACTTCAACATTCCGGGCAGCGGCGTGCACACGATTAGTCCGGCAACCGCCCTGCCGACGATCAGCGACCCGGTCTTCATCAACGGCTATACGCAGCCGGGGGCAAGCCCGAATACCCACGCCATGACGGACCCCGACCCCAGCGACGACGCCGTTCCGCTGATCGAGCTCGACGGCACCGCCAGCGCCGCTAGTGGTGCTAGTGGATTAGTCATTTTAGCTGGCAACAGCACCATCCGCGGTCTGGTGATCAACCGCTTTCAAGGGGTTGGGATCCGTCTGGCGTCGGATAACAACGTCATTGCAGGCAACTTCGTCGGGACTAGCGCCGCGGGCGACGCCGACTTGGGCAATGGCTCCAGCGGCGTGGAAATTACTGATAACATCGGCCCGATCGTCGTTGCCTCCAACAACACCATTGGCGGCACGTTGCCAGCGGACAGGAACCTCATCTCCGGCAACAACGTCAACGGCGTGCACATCATCGCCTTTGGATCCGACGTTACCGGCAACCAAGTGCTCGGCAATCTGCTCGGTACGAATAAGGCGGGCACGGCGGCAATCGGCAACAGCTCAGGCGTTCGCCTGGAAGCCATCGCTGGCGGACGCATAACCGGCAACCTCATTGGCGGCACGACAGCCGCGGCTCGCAATGTGATTTCGGGCAGCACGGGCAGCGCCAATATACTTGTCAGCGGTTCGCATCTGCCCGGCAACCGCATTCAGGGCAATTTTATTGGAACGGATGTCACTGGAACCGTGGGACTTGCAGTCGCCCAGGCCGGTGTGAATCTCTCGACCGGCAGTTCCAACACCCTGATCGGCGGGGACGACGCTGCCGACGGCGTAGTGGATGGGATCGTTGGGGCCGCCAACGTCATTTCTGGGCACCCCGGAACAGGGGTACTCATCGACTCGGGCTCGAGCGCCAATCATGTCGAAGGAAACCGGATCGGCACCAACGCGGCAGGCACGGCCGCCATTCCCAATGGATCCGCGGGGGTGCAAGTCGCGGGCGCAGCCGGCAACTTCGTGGGCGGCGCGACGGCCGGCGCCGGCAACCTGATTTCGGGTAATAGTTCGTTCGGAATCGTGCTACGATCGGGTTCCACCAACAACGTCGTGCAGGGCAACCGGATCGGTACGGATGCGACGGGCGCCAACCCGCTTCCGAATGGATTACTCGGCATCGACGTCTTCGAAGCTTCCGGCAACAACTTGATCGGCGGAACCGGAACCGGCGAGGGAAACATCATCGCCTTTAATCTGCGGGGAGTCGGCATCGCGCCCGGCACTACGGGCAACTCCATCCTCGGCAACTCGATCTTCAGCAACAGCCAACTGGGAATCGACCTGGGCGGTGGCGATCTAGCCGGGGACGGCGTGACGGAAAACGATCCCAATGCGTCATCGCCGTGCCTGGCGGGCCAGCCGGACTGCGACACGGGCGCCAACAACTTGCAGAACTTCCCAGTCATTACATCGGTCAGCAGCGCGGGTGGCAGCACGACCGTGACTAGCACGCTCAACAGCGTGCCGAGTACGACGTTCCGCATCGAGTTTTTTGCCAATAACGCTGCCGACCCTTCCAGCTTTGGCGAGGGGCAGACGTTTCTGGGCTTCAAAAACGTGACTACCGACGCAGCAGGCAACGCGCCGATCGCGGCAACGCTTGCGGTGACGACAACACCGTCGCAATTCATTACGGCCACCGCGACTCGACTCGATGGGTCAAATCTACCGGTGGAGACTTCCGAATTCTCTCAGCTCATTGCTGACCTGGCGCTGAGCATGAGTGACTCGCCCGATCCCGTGGCGGTCGATCAAGCTCTCATCTATACGATGACCGTCACCAACGGCAGTTCGTCGTCCCCATCCGCTTCCGCGACGCTGATCGACACGCTGCCGGCGAACGTCACGTTTGTCACGGCGACGACGAGCCAGGGGACATTCACGCCGTCGGGCAGTACGGTCACGTTCGACCTCGGCACCATCGCGCTGGGCGGCAGTGTCACGGCCACCATTACGGTTCGCCCGACGGCGGCCGCCGCGGGCACGTCGCTGACCAACTCGGCGACGGTTACCAGCGTGGTCAGTGATCCAAACGCGGCCAACAATAGCGATAGCGAAACAACTGACGTTGCGGCTGCAGCGGCGCCTCAAGTGGACTTGCAGGTGACGAAATCGGCAAATCCCAATTCGGCTGTCGCGGGTACGAATTTGACTTATGCGATCACTGTCAGCAACGCTGGGCCGAGTGATGCACAAATCGTATTAGTCAGCGACGTCCTGCCGACCGGCACAACATTCGTCTCGGCCGCGCAGACATCCGGGGCTTCGTTCAACCTGACGAAGCCGTCGGTTGGCAGCGGCGGCACGCTCAGTGCGAGCACCAGCACGCTCGCCGCTGGCGCGAGCGCGAGCTTTACGCTGGTGGTCCACGTCAACGCCAGCATCCCGGACGATACGACGCTGACCAATACCGCGACGGTCACCAGCACAACGACTGACACGAATACGGCGAACAACAGTGCGACCGAATCGACCAGCGTCAATACAGAGACTGATTTGCGCCTGACCAAATCAGCCGGCGCAAGCGCGATCGCCCCCGGCGGCAATCTAACCTACACGATCACGGTCACGAACTCCGGACCGAGCGATGCGCAAGGCGTATCCGTCAGCGACGCGCTGCCGCCGGGATTGACCTTTGTCTCATTCGCCGCGCCGGCCGGCTTTACCTCATCCACGCCGTCACCCGGCGCAGCGGGAACCGTCTCTGCCACGGCAACAACACTCGCCGCCGGCCAGAGCGCCTCGTTTCAACTTGTCGTTCAGGTTGGTAGCGGAGTCGTGGGCGGGACGACCCTGAGCAATTCAGCCGAAGTCACCGCGGCCACGGTCGATACAAATCCTGCGAACAACTCTGGCACAGCGACGACGCAGGTCGAGCAGCCTGCCGCGGCTTCGACACTAACGATCAAGCTTGTCAGTCGTCAGGCCAAATACAAAAACGAGTTCGGCCTCTACACTGTCGATGATGCTTCCGGCCGCATCGGCACGCTGCGCCCCGGCGACCCCGGTTATGCCCGTGCGGCTCTCGCTCGAACGAAGCTGGTCTTCACGGCCCAAACGAAAATCGGCACCCAACGCACGCTCCAGCTCACCGCGGGAAGCTTTTACGGCATGTACCTGATCCAAAACTCAACGAGAGCCAAGTTTCTGGCTCGTAACCCCGAAAACCGCCTCGGAAAAGGACCGCTGGCGTTCTTCTCCTTCGCCGCCGCCAATCCCGATGGCTTCGATCACATCCGCCGGCCTACTTCCACAACATTTGCGTTCGAAGACCTGACCAACGGCGGCGACAAGGATTTTAACGACCTGATTATTGATATCAGGTCACAAGCCGCTGCGATCCCCACACTACAGAATCTCGCTCGTAAACCGAGGTAGGGAATTGCGACTCTGGCAGAGCAGCCCGGCCGTCACAGGAGTAAACCGCAAGGCGCTGATCAGCGCCGAAATCTGGCGGGACCGCCACGGTCACGGTGACGGTCAACCTGCCGGCGAAGACTGGAATCGACCTGCTGCTGGCCCGGGTGAAGAGTTCAGCCTGCGTCACTGGCACCCTGGCGGCTGGCAACACCAACCCGCAAGGCATCGCCGATCCGCCTGCTCCGGCATCGGCCGGTTCGTCACTCGACTACGCCCTCCTGGGCATTCTCGATGAGCTTGAGGGCGTGCTCGTGGGCAAGAAGCGGAAGTAACGATCGGCCACGCGATTGGGAATCCGACGATGGCAACGGATCCAGCCGGAGGCCGGAACCGACGACGAAAACAATCCGTGACTTCGCCCGCTGGTCTCCCGGCGGGCATGCGGTTCGCCGACGTCCAGGCGCGACTTCGGCAGGCGGCAGGCCAAGTCCGTCGGAGCAGGCCGCCACGTGTAAGATCGCTGCGCCCAAATCGCCACGCTCAAGATAGATCACCCCGGCCGTCGCCGGCGCGCCGGGGGGCGTGGTTAAGATTTCCGACCGCTTGGGGCCCCCTCATGCCGTCGCCCCGAAACCGCGAGAGGGACCGGGGCAAGCCACTGCACGCGGCCGGGCACGCAGCTAGGCGTCGCGTTTGTTTTTAACGAGGTAAGGGCTTGTCGTCGGGCGTGGTTCGTAACTGCTCGTGAACATGAAGCGGATTCCGGCCCCGCGTGGCGGGTCAGGTGTCGCAGCTCGCGGACGAAGTGGACGTAGCCCGCTGCGATTGAGTTGCCAGCCGCCAACCGCATTCGCATGCCCACGACACCAACTTTCTGGCCATGCTGCAACCAGTCGCAAGGGGCCGCAAGTTCGCCGAACCCCGGTCGATTCAGCGAAATGCCCTGTGAGCTTTTCCTAAGGCCGCAGGACGCTTCGGCGTGCGGGTGGTGTGTTGAGTCGCCTCGACCTTGGCGGACGCCGCGGCGAAGAGCCTGTTGCGTCTGGCGAGTCGCGGTCTGGGTGGCGGAGCGATTTCAGCGGGCCGCCGACTCGACAATCGCCCGAATCGCGGACTTGATGTTCTCCGGAAGTCGCGGCCAGGCAGCGATGATGTGGGCGAGATCGGCTGCGCTGGTGTCAGAATTGCCGGAAGGATTCAATTCGCACTGCCGCGCGCCACCATCTGCGCCACCCAGCAGCTGTCCCTCGTGAATTCCTCGGTTTTCTGCGGTTTGTTCGCGTCCCGTTGGGACTCGAACCACCGCGCCGTCACTAGCTTGCCTTCCGCTCCCACCCGAGGTAACTGTCGAGCGTCCCATCACTGCCGGAGACCCGCATGCTTTCTCAACCTGGAAAACCGACGCCTCGCAGATTCTGTCCCGCCAGGAACTAGCCGCGGTCCTCAAGGACCTGAAACTCTCGTCGATTCCCGTCGCCGCCCTTTCTCCGCATTCCGACGACTTCCAAATGCTCGACGGTCAGTTTTTCGCATTCAACGCCGGCCAGTCGTTCTCATTCGCGTCGATGACGTTTAGGTGAGGCAGAGCCGCCCGCAGGTTATGAACACCCGCAGTCGTCGTCCGCGTGCCGTACAGCGAAAGCCATTCCAGCGAATGGCAGGCGCACAGGGTCGCCAAGCCGTCATCGGAGATTTGAGTTTCGTCGAGACTCAAATACTTGAGGCGGGAGAGCTTTCTCAAGTGGGCTAGGCCCTTGTCGGTGATCTGATTCTTGTTGAGCGATAGGCGCTGAATCTGCCGCAGCGATGACAACTGTGCGAGGTCGGCGTCGTTGAGCCCCGAATCTCCGAACTCAATGCAACCTCCTTCACCGGAAACATCGTCACCCAGGATCCATCGAAGCCACGGCGATCGGGTTGATTCTGGTCCGAAGTTGGCCGCTCCGCCTTTGGCGATAATCAGGTTGTAGGCCGCCTTTTGTTCCGCCGCCTGACTTCGCTTGTAAGCCACCCATGCCAGCAAACAGCACGCGGCCAACATCACTGCCAGCAGCGTCTTGAGGTCGAATTGAAACCAACGTCGCGTCAGAATCGGGAAACTCCCCAGCAATTCGAGAGGTCCGTCACGATAAGACGAACCAGGCAACCTGATCGTTTTAAGGATCATCGGG
>Ga0184625_10000985_pt1 | contig 11589 bp, 10 predicted proteins | sample PLM3_30_b1_FD_133151 | JGI IMG/M metagenome (GOLD analysis project Ga0184625, IMG submission 133151) | Groundwater sediment microbial communities from an aquifer in East River, Colorado, USA - PLM3_30_b1 | ecosystem: Environmental > Terrestrial > Soil > Riparian zone | place: USA: East River... | reverse complement strand
CTGCGGGTCGTCGGCCTGATGAACGTGCAGTTCGCAGTCAAGAAGGAACAGGGCCGGCCGGTCGTCTATATCCTGGAGGTCAATCCGCGAGCTAGCCGCACGGTGCCGTTCGTGGCCAAGGCGACGGGCGTGCCAATCGCCAAGCTGGCGGCCAAGGTGATGGCCGGGATGAAGCTGCCCGAGCTGGGCCTGACTCGCGAGCCGATCCCGGCCCACGTCAGCGTCAAGGAAAGCGTCTTTCCGTTCCGCAAGTTCGCCGGCGTCGATATCGTGCTCGGCCCCGAAATGAAGAGCACGGGCGAGGTAATGGGCATCAGCGAGCGGTTCAGCATCGCCTTTGCCAAGAGCCAGCTCGCCGCCGGCACCGTCCTGCCCACGCAGGGCAAGATCTTCTTGAGCGTCAGCCGGCGGCACAAGGAGCAGGTCGTCGATCTGGCTCGCCGCCTGGTCGCCCTGGGCCACGAGATCGTCGCCACGGACGGCACGGGCGCCCGGCTGACCGAGGCGGGCCTTTCGGTCACGATCGTCAAGAAGATCGCCGAGGGCCGGCCGAACCTGCTCGACTACATGAACGACGGCCAGATCAAGCTGGTGCTCAACACGCCCAGCGGCAAAGGCGCCCGCACCGACGAAGGCCGCATCCGCGCCGCCGCCGTCCAGCTCGGCGTCCCCTGCATTACCACGCTGCAAGCCGCCGAAGCCGCCGTCAAAGCCATGGAAGCCCTCCGCGAAGAGGACATGACGGTCGAAGCCCTGCAGGACCGTTTCCCCAAGCCCTTCTCCGCCGAGCTCGCCACCCAGACCGTCGGCGTGTAGTTTGTTCCTGGCCGTGACCAAACCTGGTCACGGAGTGCATGGACGAAATGCGTTGGGTGGCTGTGCCCACCAGCTGTTCTGAAGCTCAAAATTCAGGTCCGGCAAGGAAACAAGCGCCAGCCAGCCTTACGGACGATGTACGCGGTCAGGCCAGCGCTCCCAGTGAGGAACACGAAGCCCAGAACGCCGAAAATCGTGGGGAACAGATAGAGCTGGAGGAAATCCGCAATGGTCGAGCTGCCCGGATCGTGGGGCAGATACAGAACGGGGACTTCCTGGTGCAACCGGTACGTCCGCGGGCCGCTGCCGATGGGGCGGGGCACACAGTATTCCTCGCCGTCCACGACGTACGCCACCACGGGCGAATACATCTTGCCATGCCGCCGGCTGAAGCTGGTGCGAAAATCGACGACGACGCCCGTCGTTGGCTCGCCGTTGATGACGTAGTTCAGGCTTAGCACTGAAAACAAGCCGCAGGCCACGAGCAGGCCCGCGCCGATCAAGGCCAGTGCGCCCAGCCCTTTGAGCTCCATGCTCAGCTCCTCGATCGGCTGCGGTCCTTGCGCCGCCGCCTCGTCGGCTTTAAGAAACGATTCCTTCCAGTCGCCATACGCAGGTCCGGTCGATGACATGCCCAGTCCCTCCGCTGAAAGACTAGGTCACGCAGGCCCGCTACTTCTCCCTCAGGAGACCTGGTCGGAACGAATGATCCAGCCGTTACAACCCATCCAACTTCCGCGGTAGTGGTTCTTCCATCGCTCGTGGCGGACGTTCAACCCCAACTGCGGGTTTGCCCCCGGCTCCGTGGTAAATGCGCGTCTCGACACTCCGGGACCAGGTTTGGTCCCGGCTAAGGACAGCAGCTACTGCGGCGGGCGGCTGAGCTGGAAGATCGGCATCAAGAGGCCCAAGGCGATGCTGCCGACGACGACGCCCATGGCGCAGATCATCAGCGGCTCGATCAGGCTGGTCGTAGCCTTGAGCGACGTCTCGACTTCGCGATCGTAGTACTGGCTGACCTTGGCGAGCACGATGTCGAGCTTGCCGGTCTCTTCGCCGGCGCTGATCATCTGCACGAGCGTCGGCGGGAAGAGGGCCTTTTCTTCCTTGAGGGCGTCGCAAATCCGGCGGCCTTCGGTGATTTGGACGAGCACCCGCTGCCAGGCCTGCTCGTAATACCAGTTCGAGGCGACTTCGCCGGTGAGCTTGATCCCCTCGGTGATCGCCACGCCGCTGGCCACCATCGTGCCCAGCGTGCGAATGCTGCGACTGAGCGTCACTTTGCGGCACATCGGGCCGACGATCGGCAGGTTGATTTTGATCCAGTCGAGCAGCTTGCGGCCCGGTTCGGTCTTGCGACCGAAGGCATAGGTCAGCACCAGGGCCACCGCGCCCGAAAGCCACAGATACCAGTATTTGAGCAGCACGTCCGAGGCCGACATCATCGCGATCGTGATCATCGGCAGCTTGACGCCCTTGCGGGTGAACAGCGGCTCGAACTGCGGCAGGATGTAGGTCAGCAAGAAGATCGTTACGCCCACGGCAAGCACCGCCATGATCGACGGATAGGCCATCGCCGCCCGCACCTTCTGCCGCGTCTCGAGCTGGCTGCGCAAGTAATTGGCCACCGTCTCGAGCATCTCGCCCATCGTGCCGGTCTGCTCGCTGGCCTTAATGAGCGAGACAAAGGTCCGGTCAAAGTGCTGCGGGTAGCGGGCCAGGACCGACGAAAAATCCTCGCCCGCCTCGACGTGGCTCCGCAGATCCAAGAGCACGGCCTTGAGCGCGGGATTGGCTTCCTGCTGCGAGATGCTGTCGAGCGCGGTGGAGAGCGTGATGCCCGTCTCGACCATCACGGCAAGCTGGCTGGTCACATAGATGATGTCGGCCTGCCGGATCCGCCGCGGCAACAAGTCGATGCCCGCCGTCTCTTCGCTCAACTCCAACACGGCCAGGCCCTCGCGCTTCAGCCTGGCCAGGGCCTCTTCGCGCGACGCAACCTCCAGCGTCCCTTCGAGGACGGAGCCGAGCGGACTGCGGGCTTGGTAGGTGAAGGATTGCATGGTTGTTCTCCGAATGACCAATGACCAAGCATCAATGACCAATGCCACAATCTGACACTGGTCATTGGTGCTTGGTCATTGGTGCTTCACTGTGCGGACGCTGGATCGCCTGCCGGTGCGGCTGCCTTACGCTCAACAAGGTCCGGCATATCGCCGCAGATCTGGATGACTTCGTCCAGGCTCGTCAGGCCTTCGCGGACCTTGCGGAAGCCGTCGTGGCGAAGCGTGATCATGCCATAGCGGCCACCGAGCCGCCGCAGGTCGGCCACGCTCTGGCCGGCGACGACCGCGTCGCGGAGCTCGTCGTTGATGAGCAGCAGCTCGTGGACGCCCAGCCGGCCACTGTAACCCGTGTTGCGGCAGCGGCGGCAGCCGACGCCCTTGTGGAATTGCTCCATCGCGTAGCCCATCCGCTCGACGGCCTTCCGGAGCAGTCGTGGCGGCTCATACTCTTCGCGGCATTTGGCGCAAATCCGCCGCACCAGCCGCTGGGCCAGCACGCAGTTGAGGGCCGCGCCGATCAAATACGGCTCGACGCCCATGTTGATCAGCCGCGTGATCGCGCTGGGGGCATCGTTGGTGTGCAGCGTGGTGAGCACGAGGTGGCCGGTGAGGGCCGCCTGGATGGCGGTGCGGGCGGTTTCATCGTCGCGGACTTCGCCGACCATGATGATGTCGGGGTCTTGCCGCAGCAGCGTCCGCAGGGCCTTGCTGAACGTCAGGCCGGTCCGCTCTTGCACCTGAAACTGGTTGATGAGCGGGATGTGGTACTCGATCGGGTCCTCGACGGTGCAGACGTTGTTCTCCATCGAGGCGACTTCGTTCAGCGCGGCATACAGCGTCGTCGATTTGCCGCTGCCCGTCGGGCCGGTAACCAGGATGATGCCGTTGGGCGCTTGCACGGCCGCCTGCAGCGGAGCGAGCACGTCCTCGGCAAAGCCCAGGTCACGAAGATTCAGCGAGACGCTCCGCGTATCGAGCACGCGAATCACCGTCTTCTCGCCGCGGCTGGCCGGAAAAGTGCTCACGCGAAGGTCGATCTTGCGCCCGTCGAGGAGCACGTGGACGCGGCCGTCCTGCGGCAGGCGGCGCTCGCTGATGTCGAGCGAAGCCATGATCTTAATGCGGCTGGTGACCGCGCCGAGCAGGTTGGTCGGCACTTCCAGGGCCTTGTAGAGCTTGCCGTCGATGCGGTTGCGGACCCGCAGGCAGCGGTCGCCCGGCTCGATGTGGATGTCGCTGGCCCCTTCCTTGACGGCGTTGTAGATGATGTAGTTGACGAGGCGGATGACGGGCGACTGGCCGGCGAACTCGGTCGTGTCGCCGATGTCGTCGATCACAAAGGTCTTGCTGTCGGGCATCGTCGTGATCATCCGCCGGATGTCTTTGGCGGAGGTCGCGACCACTTGCACGTCGAGGTTCGTCAGCGCGTGTAGCTCGTCGATCAGGAACAGGTTCGTCGGCTCGGTGACGGCGACGGTCAGCGTGTGGCGGATCTTGAACAGCGGAAAGACGAGGTGCTTTTCGATGTAATCGCGGGGCAGGGTTTCGACGATCTTGGGATCGGCGATCCGCGGCTCCAGCTTGGCGTAGGGCACCCCATACACGATCGCCAGGCACTCGATCACCTGGTCGTCGGTGCAGAAGTTCCGCTCGATCAGGATTTCGCCCAGCAGCTTGCCCGCGCCCGACCGCTGCTCGTCCAGGGCCGCATTGAGCTGCAGGGCGGTGATGTGCCCGCGCTCGATGAGCACGTTTCCCAGCCGCGGCGGTGCTGTCGAAGGAACGGGCATGGTAGAAGCACCAAAACCTAAGCACTAATGACTAATGACTAATGACATAGGACCGTTATGCAAAACTTTTCACGGCATCGATGACGGTTTCAAAGACCTCCATCTGCTGGTCGAGCCGCGTGATCTCCAGGATCTTGCGGTTGGCGTGGTTACTGGTGGAGATTTTCAGGTCGCCTTGCAGTCCCCGCAGGATCTCTTGCGCACCAACCAAAGCTTCCAGGCCGCCGGAGTCGATCGTTTCGCTGCCGTCGAGATCGACGATGACGTTGCTCCGCTCCAAGGACGTGAGGAATTTCTCCAGCGCCACGGCCGTGTCTGCGCCGACTTCCTCGGGCGTGTGAACCACGACCACGTCGCCGAAGACTTCGGTGGGCAGTTTCATGGGGGTTTAGGGTTCAGCGTTCAGGGTTCAGGGTTCGGGACGGAGCGATGGAGGGACGGAGCGACGGAGGGACAGCAGCGGACTATGTCGATTTTCTCTCCGTCTCTCCGTCTCTCCTTCTCTCCGTCCTTGCGTTCACTCACGGCATCGCTGCCAACTGCGTTTCGCCCGCCAGGACGGCCTCGACCCGCGCGAACAGCTCGCGGGGACTGAACGGTTTGGCCATCAGGCAGCGAATGCCGTAGCACGATCGCAGCTCGTCCGCCGACAGCTCAAAACCCTTGGCGCTGAGCATAATGATCGGCAAATCCGCCGTTTCCGGCGTCGTCCGGATCCGCTCGGCCAGGGCCAGTCCGGACAGCCGCGGCATCTGGCAGTCGGTCACGACAACGTCGGGCCGCTGCTGGCAGATTCGCTCCCAGCCTTCCTGCCCGTCACAGGCGAGCACCACTTCATACCCGGCGCGCTTGAACTTGAACTCCGCGGCCCGGAGGATGTGCAGCTCGTCGTCGCAAAGGAGGATGCGTTTGGGCATTGGTTCGACTCCAGTGAGTCGTGAGTGGTGGGTGGCGAGTGGTGACCTTGCCGACCACTCACGACTCACCACTCACCACTCACGCATTCAGCTGTGCCAATCCCGGCAAAATGACGCGAAACGTGCTGCCGCGGCCCAGCTCGCTGACGACCTCGATCCGGCCGCCGTGAACGTCCTCGACGATGTGCTTGACCAGCGGCAGGCCCAGGCCCGTGCCCTGCGCCATCTCGCGATCTTTCTTCACGCGATAAAACTTCTCGAACACCTTCTGGCAGTCGTCGGGCGAGAGGCCTACGCCCGTGTCTTGTACTTCAAACACGACCTCTTGATCGTTCAGCTTGCTGCGGATCGTGATGTCGCCGCTTGCGGGCGTGTACTTCACGGCGTTGGAGAGCAGGTTGATCGCCCCTTGCAACAGCATGTCGCGGTCGGCCAGCACGCCCAAATAGAGCGGGCTGAACTCGGCCGTCAGTTTTTGGCTCTTCTTCTCGGCCGCCGGCTGCATGACGCCCAGTGCCTCTTGCAACAGCTCGTTGAGCGACAGGGCGCTCTTGTTGACCGCGACGACGCCCGCCTCGATGCGGGCCAGGTTGAGCATGTTGTCGATCAGCCGTTGGAGCCGGTCGGCCTGGCTGTTGATCACGCCCAGGAACTCTTCGCGGGTGTGGTCGTCGTCGGCTTCGCCATCGACGAGCAATTCGACGTAGGCCCGAATGCTCGACAGCGGGGTCTTCATCTCGTGGCTGACGGCCGAAACGAACTCGGCGTTCCGCTTCTGGATCGCCTTTTGGCCGGTGATGTCGGTCAGCACGGCGACGGCGCCGTGCTGGGCGCTGCGCTCGATCCCGTTTTGCTCGTGCTGGCTGGCCAGCGTGCGGCAAGAGACGCGGAACCAGTGCGGCTTGCCCTCTTCGTCGGGCAGCGACACTTCGGCGCTGCGCTGCGTGGCCGAGCGGCGGCGCCGCGTCTCGCCGAGCATGCTCACGAGCTGCTCGCAGCGCTCGAGCTGTTCTAACGCGGGATGACCATCGCCGTTCGCACGAATGGCCAGCACGCGTTCCGCGCTGGAGTTGGCCAGGACCACGTCGCCAAACTGATCGACGGCCACCACGGGGTCGGCCAGGCCCGCCAGAATCTCGCGGAGCTGGTCGCGCTCGACCGCCGTGCGGCGAACGCGGACTTCGGCGGCGGCCCGGGCCATCTCGAGCATCTCGGCCCGCTCGGCAAATTCGACCAGCCGCGTACGGATGCGGCCCAGCAGCTCGCGCCAGGTGCGATCTTCCTTGCGGAGCTGGATCGTGTCGAAGGCGGCCTCGTCGTGCAGGTCCGGGCCTTCGAGACGGCAGAGACTGTCGATGTATTTGCGGGCTGTGGCCGCCGTCTTGGCCGACTGGACCATGACGATGCGGACCGCGAACAGCGTGAGCGCAACGCCCCCCAAGAGCACCACCAGCCGCCCGAGCCAGCCCGCCGGCGCGAACGACGGCTCCACGACCCAGGCAGTGCCCAGGGCGGTGCCCAAGGCCGCCAGGGCAGCCGTCGGCAGGAGCTGTGTGACTCGTCGATCGGTCATGCGCACAATCTCTACTGGTGCTCGCCGCTTTTGCCGCTGGCGGCCCATGCCACTGGCGGCAAAACAACCCGCGACGAAACCGCGCAAAAAACGCGCACCGCGGGCGCGGCAGCGCGCCTGCGGAACGCCAATCCACCGCAAACCTAGGTTAGGCAAGCACTTTGTCCAAATCAGGACGATTGCCCGGAATTGCAGGTTGCGGCTAACCACACGGCCGCCAGGCGTCATACGCCGCGCAGCCGTTACAAGCGGCCCCGCGCATGGGGCGTCGGGTTGTGCTGAAGCACAACCTACGAACTTTCCTTTTTGCGGGAATTCTCAGCCAGTATTCTTCGAATCCAGCCGCTTTTCGCACAATCGAGCACCGTTTTGCCTTTGCCGTCTTTGAGGGCCTGGCTGACGCCGAACGACAGAAACTCCTGAATGATCTGCCGCTGAGCGACTCGAGCCGCTTCCGCGCCGCTGCCGCCGCGGCCCGTGTCTTGGACTGCCAGATGAAACGGCGTGGAGCCGGGTTTGTTCTTCAGCGCCGGATCGGCGCCCGCCTGAAGAAGACAGCGGACGGCTGCGGCACAGCGCGTGCGAACCGCGCGGTGCAACGGAGTCGCGCCGTTCTTGTCCTGGGCCTGGATGTCGGCTCCCGCCTTCAGCAGGACTTCGATCGTTTTGACTTGCCGCCTGGCATCCCAGGCCGGGCCGGTGATGTAGCCGTCGGCGGCATAGTGCAAAGGGCCGCTGTGGCGGTGATTGCCGGCCGCATTGGGATCGGCCCCCGCCGCGAGCAGCCGCTTTACGATTTCCACCCGATAGCCGGCAGCGGCCAGATGCAGCGGGGTGTCGCCGATGTAAATCCAGTGGAAGATCTGCGTGTCATACAGCTTTGCCTGATCGATGAGGCCAGTGGCGAGCCTGGCATCCGCCTTGAGAAGCCTTTCGATCCGTGGGCGGTCGTCATCCAGAATCGCTTTGAATAGCGGCTGCTCACTCATCGTCTGGACACTCTTCAGCAAAGACAAGGTCGTAGCCGTCGGGATCAAGCACCGAGAAATCTCGAATCCCATACGACCTGGTGATCGGGCCGCTGTTGTAGCAGGCGGGCATTTTGACGCCTTTGGCCCGGAACTCCGCGTACAGTGTATCCAGCGTTCCAGGCTGGCAATCGATGTGCAAATCGTAGTTGCACCAGTCATCATCGAACGCTCGCGCGGTCTTGTTCGTGACATCGACAGCCTGCGTTTTCTGCGCCAGGAAAATGGCGCAACCGTCTCGCCGGGCGATCGCGAATCCGTCGTCCGCGGGAGCGGTATGAAAGCCGAGTTTTTCGCGGTAGAACAACAGGGACGCCTGCAAATCGCTGACTTGCAACAGCGGGCTGATCCGCTTGAGCATGGCGATTTCTCTGGTTTCAGCGGCCGTTGGCGAACGATGGCGAGCTTCGCTGCGAGCCGGTTATAGCCGGAAGGAAAGGTTGCCGCCAACCAGTTCAGTGTGCCGCGCGCTAGTAGGCGTCGCGGGTTTCGCGGAAGAGCTCGTTGGCCGGCTCGAGTTCCGCGGCGGTGGCCAGGTGTGCGCGGGAATCGGCGAGCCGGTTTTGCTCGGCAAGCAGCAGGCCGAGCAGGTGATGGGCCTCGGCGGTTTTCGGCTGATCGGCCAGGACCTGGTGCAGCTCCTGTTCGGCAGCCGCAGCGTCGCCACGCGTCCAGAGAAGCTCGGCCAGACGCAGCCGCACGGCGCTGTTGTCGGCTCGCCGCGAAAGCAGTGTTCGCAGGCGGGACTCGCAGCCGGCGATGTCGCCCTGAGCCCAGCGGTCGAGGGCGACCTCGAGCTGGGCCGCGTCGCGTTGTTCCTCGAAGGAACGCAGGGCCTCGGCCTGACGCTCGTGTCGCTGCTTGCTGACCGAGGGCGGCGGCATAGCTGGACGCCAACCAGCACAGCCGGCGAGCGGGATCGTCAGCAGCAACAGCCAAGCGAGACAGCTCTTGTAGGACGGCCCTTCCGGGCCGTCATGGACGGCCCGGAAGGGCCGTCCTACAGCACAACGATTGTCGTGAACCCACTTGCTCATCGCTCGGCGCCTCCGGGCAGCGGTTTGAGCTTGGGCGCCGGCAGCACTTCGCCGGGCGGCAGCGGCGGCGGAGCACTGAGCGGCGAGCTGATCGGCACTGGTGGCCGCAGGATGTCGCGTGCGTGGCCGATCTGGCCGGGATCGTCGGCCGACATGACTTCGTCGTTGCCGAACTCGGGCGCGTCCTTCCAGGGGAAGCCCTGCCGCGAATAGTCGCGATGCCGGCCGGTGAGCGGCGACAGACCGCGATGGAGGTAATCGTGAATGCTCTCGATCTCGAATCCGCCGGCGGCGAGGATGTCGTTCCGCAGCGAAGTAGACTCGACGTTCTGCGGGTCGTAGTGAATCGCCAGGTTGATCTGCTTCATCGCGACAGCGTAGTTGCCGGCGTGATAGGCGGCCCGCGCCATCCGCAGGTGATGCTGGCCGATGTTCCGCCGGCCCAGCGGGCTCATCTTGTCGAAATAAATGTTCTGCCGCTGCGTGTAGTCGTTGCCGAGCTTCTGCCCTTCCTGGCACATGAACGGCTCCGACACGATCCGCGGCGTGATCAGCACGATGATCTCGTTGCGGTCGATCGTCTCGGTCTTTTGCCGGAAGGCTGGCCCGAGCCAGGGCAGCGAGCCGAGCAGCGGGATCTGATTCGTAGTCGTCGTGAGGTCTTCGCGAATCAGGCCGCCGATCACGACGGTGCAGCCGTCGGGGCAAAGGACGTTCGTCGTGACCTGCGTCACTTGCTTTTGCGGCAGCGACAGGCCTTGCTGGACTGTGACGGAGCCCGTGGAGAGCTCGGGGTGGACTTCGAGGCGAATCAGGCCGTCGTTGCCGATGAACGGGCGAATCCGCAGCAGCGTGCCCACGTCGAGGAAGTTGACCGTCTGGGTGGCCGCGCTCTCGGTAACCGTGGTGCTCACGTAGCCCAGCTCTTCACCGATTTGGATTTCGGCTCGCTGCTTGTTGAGGCAGGTCAGCCGCGGCGACGCGATCACGTTTGTATCGCCGATCGTTTCCAGAGCTTCGATGAACAAAGTCAGGCTGGCGTCCATGAAGCCGAACTTCAGGCCGCCGTCGGAGACGTCGATGTTGGCCAGGTTCCCGGGCGGCGAGCCGCTGATCAGGCGGACGTTGGCCTTGTCGCGGAGAGCCTCGAAATTGACGCCCAGCTTGTAGGAGTCACTGAGGCTGACGCTGAGGATCATCGCCTCGATGGCGACCTGCCGCGGCTTGACATCGACTTCTTCGAAGATCTGGTCGATCTGGGCAATGACCGTGGAGTAGTCGCGGACGATGACCACGTCGGTGCCGGCGTAGCCGTTGCCGCCGGTCTTGTTCTGGTCGGCGGGGATGTCGATCTCGGACGGGCTGCTGACGGTGATCTTGCCGATGGTCGGCGTCAGCAGCGACGTGAACAGCTGTTGCAGGTCGGCCGCTTTGACGTAGTTGGGCCGATAGACGCGGGTCACGATCTGGTCCTGCGACTGGTCCATCAGGGCCAGCTCGCCGGGCGTGCCGACGTAGATGATGTTGCCTTCGCGGCGGGCGACGAAGCCGGTGGTCTTGAGGATCGCAGCCAGCGCGGTCTCGACGCTGACGCCGCTGAGGTTGGCATTGACCGCGCCCGTCACGCCGTTGCTAGCCATGATGTTGAGGCCGGCCCGCCGAGCCAGGTCGCCCAGCACCACGCGGATATCGCTGTTTTTCGCCGTGATTACGAGGTTGTCGTCGCCTTCCATCTGGCGAACGGTGTCGGGGCCGAGCGGGTCAACGGGTGGAGTAACCGGCGGAGGCTGCGGCGCATTCGGATCGACCTCCGCTGCCGGCGGCTGTGCTGCGGGCGGTTGAGCAGCCGGCGGCTGTAGGGCCGGCGCGGCTTCCTGAGCTTCGGCGAGCTGGCCTTGGAGCGACGTGAAGGCCCGCATCATCGAGGCTTGCCGCCGCTGCGACGATTGCTCGATCTCGAAGATCGATTCCTGAATCTGTTCCTTAATCTGGCTGATCTGAGCCGCGACCGGATCGCGGTAGGGAGCGACAACCGGCGCCGCTGGGGGGGCCGGTGCGGCAAGAGGCAGTGGCGCCGCCGCGGGAGCAGAGGTTGCCGTCGCGTTGGGTTTCGCCTTGGCAGTGAGGGCTGGTTTGCGCAGCGCCAGACCCAGGGCCACTGCAACTCCCAGCGCCACCGAAACGGCAATCAGTGTAAAGCGAAGCAGCTTCGACATCGGTCGTCCATGACCACTGGTCTATTAACGCATCGTGCTGATCCGTCAGTCGTCCTGCCGCGGACTGGCATGCCCGATGAAGTCGCCCTCCGCCAATTCGGCCGGCGCCAGCAGCAAGATGTGTTTCTTTCCGCGATGTTCCAACT
>Ga0184625_10000982_pt1 | contig 11600 bp, 12 predicted proteins | sample PLM3_30_b1_FD_133151 | JGI IMG/M metagenome (GOLD analysis project Ga0184625, IMG submission 133151) | Groundwater sediment microbial communities from an aquifer in East River, Colorado, USA - PLM3_30_b1 | ecosystem: Environmental > Terrestrial > Soil > Riparian zone | place: USA: East River... | reverse complement strand
GCCGTAGATCTCCCGGTACCGGCCCACGAGATCGGGGTGGGCGCGGCCTAGCCAGGCGGCGTACCACTCCCGAGCGCCGGGACGTAGGTGCAGCATCAACGGCACCACGCCAGCGGCCCCGGCGGCCCCGATCGCCGCCACCGTCGCGTCGATGGACTCTTCGGTGTCGGTGAGTCCGGGCAGGATCGGGGCCATCAGCACGCTGACATCGAAGCCTGCGTCGGCGAATGTCCGCACCGCGTCGAGCCGCCGCCGTGGGCTGGGCGTGCCTGGTTCGACCGCGCGCCAGATCGCCTCATCTACGAACCCTACCGAGAAGCTGACTCCGACGCTGGTCACCTCGGCCGCCTGCCTCAGCAGCTCGAGGTCGCGGGTGATAAGGGTGCCCTTGGTGAGGATCGAGAACGGATTAGCATGATCGCGCAGCGCGGCGATGATGCCGCGCATCAGCTCGTACCGGCCCTCCGCTCGCTGGTAACAGTCCACATTGGTGCCCATGGCGATATGAGCGCCGGTCCAGCCGGCCGCGGCCAATTCCTTACGGAGCAGTTGTGGCGCGTTGACCTTCACGATCACCTTGGTGTCAAAGTCGTGGCCGGCGTCGAGATCGAGATAAGTATGGGTATTTCGGGCGAAACAGTTATGGCTCACGACCCCGTTGGCGATGAAGTCGCCGGTCCCTGTCGTGATGTCATACATGGGTAAGTCGAGGCCGAGTGGGTCGACGGACACGATACCGAGCTCGGCGGCGGACTTGATCGCGGTGCCGTCGATGCGACGTTTCCGAGTGATCACGGGGTCGACGGTGTGGAGGAAGCGAAGTCGCTCCCGGAGTCCGCCCAGCAGGCGCACGTACATGACCCCTGAGCTGCGGCGCTCGATGACCGACGTGAAGTTGAAATGCCGAAGGCAGTCCTCTATCCAACAAATGATCGTCTGGTCCTTGTTAGAGATGCGGATGCACCCGTCATGTCCACCTTCGGCGTCAAAGATCCCGGCGAGAAAGCCCTTCCGCCACTGTGCCGTCGGTGCCGTGGGCCAGGCGATCATCGCCCCGATGCTGGCCACGCCGTTCCATGTCTGGGTGCAGAGCGCTGTCATGGCCTTCGTGCGTGGGCTCGCCTTTTGGAAGAGGAAGGATTTAGTCGGAACACCGAAGCCATCGAGATACGTCTGAGTCCTGCTCAAGCCCTCTCGATCAATAAGCGCAAGACGGAACGAGTGCTTCATGTAGGTCCCGCGTCCCGGCCGCGTGTATTCGTACGTGCTGATCGATCCATCGCCGCGGATCATCCCGCACAGGTACCCGGTCCGGTAATCGTCGGTGTCCTTGGGGGGATCGGCGAAGGTACCGGTGCCGAGGAGTCTGTTACTCGTCGTCAGATAAGGCCTCTGGCCAGCCCCGCTCATTGCGCCAGAGACGTACTTCCATCCGCGGTCGGTCAAGTACCGGTGGTCCCCGCTCGCGATGAGTTGGGTCCCATCCTCCAGCCTGACGCGGTAGGCGGGTTTGATCGTGGACCAGTGGGCGAGGACGGTCGTCTCTGTGTACCGGCGATAGTTGCCCTGTCGCGCGGTCCCGTAGATCTTGTCGCCCGTTCTGATCTCGGCCAGCGGCTTCGTGCGGCCGTTCGCCAAGAGGATCGGAGTGTCTCCCGATTGGCAGTAGACACAGGCATGGCTGCAGCCCCGGTACGGGTTGATCGTCCACTCGAACGGCATGCGTGACGCGGACGGCACGCGGCTGATGATCGACTTAGCCTGGATCTCGTAGAACCTCATGCCGGCGAAACCTGGGGTGTCGAAGGTGCGCACGACGGCATGTGGCATCGACAGCGGCAGTGCATCTGGAGAGTTTGCCGCGACACTGTCCACACCTAGGTTATCCCAACGCATGTTCCAATCCGAACACACGTACGTCGCGTTGTCTACCCCGACGCGGGACGATTTCGGGTCAGGCGGCCACGGCGCGAGCGCGCACCTCGTCCATGTCCAGCTCGCGTACCAGTCCGATCAGCGACTCGAGCGCCTGCTCGGGCAGAGCCCCAGACTGCTGGAAGACGAGCACGCCATCGCGGATGGCCATGATCGTGGGGATCGAGCGGATCTCGAACTCCTGCGCTAGCAGCGCCTCAGCCTCGGTGTCTACCTTGGCGAATACGACGTCAGGGTGCTGCTCCGAGACGCGCTCGAAGATCGGCGCGAACCTGACACAGGGTCCGCACCAGGCGGCCCAGAAGTCGACCAGCACAATTCCTTCGCCGTGGGTCACCTCGTCGAAGTCGGCCGCTGTCAGCTCTCTGGTCGCCATCGTGTACTCCGTTCGCTGCTCACGCTTATGAGTGGGTTACCCATTCGCCCACGTCCATCACCAACGCCCGCCCACCCCACGCCATTCCACGCGGACTAGGGCCTGGCCTGTGGGACGGGTCACTCGACCGGCGGCATTGCGAGAAGCCCGCCGCTGGAAGCGGCACGATAGAGGGGTGAGCCTTGAGCAGGGTCGAGCCGTTCTCGTCTACGACGGCGACTGCGCGTTCTGCAGTTCGTGCGCGCGTTTCATCGAGCGGCGGGTGCCCACCCCGGCAAACGTGCGGGCCTGGCAGCTCACCGACCTGGCCGGACTCGGCCTCACGGACGCGGAGTGCGACGAGGCGGTGCAGTGGGTGTCGATCGATGCCGATGGCCACCGCACATCCGCCTCCGGGCCGGCTGCGCTCGCAGCGTTGCTGGGCAGCTCTCGCCGGCGGGGAGTCGGCCGGCTGTGGCGCGGTCTGGGGCGGGTGCTCGGTAGCCGGCCGGCGCTGACGGCGGCCCGGCCGCTCTACGGATGGGTGGCCCGCAATCGGCACCGAATGCCCGGCGGAAGCCCGGTCTGCGTCGTTCCGGCATCCCAGCGCGCTCCCCACGCCAACCGCCACGGCAGCATGGAGCGCCCTGCAGGTCACTCTGGGTAGCAAAAGTACAGCGTGGTAGTCATCGAACCTCACAGTTTGGTAACTGTGAGGCGCGTCTCTGAAAAGACTCTATGCAGCCTATGGCCAGAGGCTGCAAAATTCTTCGCATCAGAGCGTGGGCGGCGGGCGCCGGGGAGGGCCCCGCCGCTCATTGCGTGCACGATCGTTTGATCTGGCGAGCCGATCGTTACACGCGGAGGCGGCATGCAGTTCGGGCGCTATTACGAAGAATTCGAGATCGGCGCGGTCTACCGGCATTGGCCGGGCAAGACGGTGACCGAGAGCGATGATCACCTTTTCTGTCTCATCACGATGAATCACCACCCGCTCCACCTGGACGCCCATTACGCCGAGACGGCAACCCAATTTGGACGCAATGTGGTCGTCGGCAATCTCATTTACTCCCTTCTGCTCGGCATGTCTGTGCCCGACGTCTCGGGCCGGGCGATCGCAAACCTGGAGGTCGAGTCTCTGCGGCACGTGGCGCCGACCTTTCATGGCGACACGATCTATGGCGAGACCACCGTCCTGGACAAAAAGGAGTCGGAGTCCCGGCCCGATCGCGGCGTGGTCACCGTCGAGACCAGGGGCTACAAGCAGGACGGAACCATGGTGTGCGTTTTTCGCCGCCGGGTCATGGTGCCGAAACAGGCGTACGCGGGACCCGAGCACCCGAGCTTCCCGGATCCCGCGCCGACTGCCTGATTATTGACATTCCAGCCGTGACGGGTTTCGCACGCGGACACGTGTCTGACAGACTCGGCACGTTCCAACCCCTCGCGGAGGAGTCGCCGACGTGAGCCTCTTCGGACGGCTGCTTGGCCGCCGGCAGTCGCACTGGGACGAGGCATGGCAGGCGTTTCCCGGCTTCGTTGGTGACACGCCCGCGTTGTGGTCGGTCGACCTTGGTGCGGTCTTCGCAGCCCCGGTCAGCAACCTACCCGTACGCATGGATGTCGAGGCGCCGTACGCGCCGGGTCCCGACGGCCTGCCCACGGATGGGGCGCAACTCGCCGAGGTTGAGGACGCGGTACGGGAGAGTGTCGCCAGCCTCGGCGGGGTGTACCTGGGCAGGGTGGCCAGCCGCGGCGTCTGCCGCTTCACCGCCCACCTGCCGAACGAGCCGGCGACGCCGGTGACGCTAGCCGGTGTGCCCGAGGCGCAGGTCCGAACGGAGTACGACCCCCATTGGGCCTATGTGCGCGACACTCTTTCGCCGGACGAGCGCCAGCACCGCATGCTCGAAGATCTCGCCGTCGTGGGGGTCCTCTCGGCTGAGGGTGATCCGCTCGCCACGCCCCGTACGGTCGAGCACGTTGCCTACTTCGCCGAACAAACGGGCGCCGAGACCGCCGCGGCAGACCTTCGCCGCGACGGCTTCGCCGCCAGCGTGGAGCGCGACGACGAGGGCGGGTATGCGCTGACGGCGCTGCGCAGCGACCCGGTCGCGCCACCGGGGGTGCATGAGCTCACCTGGGCCGTAAAGGAGATCGTCGAGAGACACGGCGGCAGCTACGACGGGTGGAATACCGCGGTCGCCGTCTGACGCCCGGGATACCGGCTCGCCGCCCCGCAATCGCACATCGGGACTGGCTCGCCGGGTGGTCTGAAGGCTTATGCTGGCCTCGGGAGGTCGCCGCCATGTCGAACCAACCCCGTCAGCAGTCCGCAGCCCTCTCCTTCGATCGCGACGAATGGGAGTTGATCGTCACGTTGCCCCGCCGGGTCCTCATGGCTGCCGTTGCCGCCGCCCCAGCCGAGGGCCGGCGGGTCGCCGAGGGGATCGCGGGAATCGAGGCGATCGCGTCAGGGCTCGCGTCGCCCAGCTCGCTGGTCCGGGAGGTGGTGGGCTCCATCTACTCGGAGTCGTACCACGGCTCGCAATCCCGCCAGGAGGCGGCCGTCGAGGGCGACTCGGGCATCGTGCAGACGCTCGCGGCCTGCCGGTACGCGTCAGAGGTGCTGGCCACCCGCAGCGCGCCCGACGACGCCGCCGCCTATCGCGAGTGGCTGTCGCACATCGCGGCCGTGGTGACCGGGGTGGCGCAGGGTGTGGCCGCACCCGCCCCCACTGGACGGGTGGGGCTGGCCGAGAGCCGCTTTCTGTATGCGCTCGGCGGTGTGCTCCGCCCATAGCCGGGCCGGCCGATGCCCGTACCGGCCGGCACCCCTACCGTCGATGCCCGTACCCTCAGTAAACCGTGAGCGGCGATCAGGTGGAGGTCGGTGTCGGACCGTGGCTGGGGCCGTGGCCGGAGGATGCCCACTACGATCCGGTCCTGCTCGCGGAGGGCGACCGGCGCAACGTTGTCGACCGCTACCGGTACTGGCGCCATGACGCGGTCGTCGCCGACCTCGACACGCGACGGCACGACTTCCACGTCGCGATTGAGAACTGGCAGCATGATCTCAACATCGGCACCGTCGTACGCACGGCGAACGCGTTCCTGGCCCGCGAGGTGCACATCGTTGGCAAGCGGCGATGGAACCGGCGCGGCGCAATGGTGACTGACCGCTACCAGCACGTGCGCTACCACGACAACGCCGCCGACCTGGTTGCCTGGGCCACTGAGGAGGGCCTGGTAGTCGTCGGCATCGACAACCTTCCCGGCTCGGTGCCGCTTGAGACGGTGCATCTGCCCCGGCGGTGTGTGCTGCTGTTCGGGCAGGAGGGGCCTGGTTTGTCGCCGGCGGCGCGGGCCGCCGCGGCACTCGTCTGCTCCGTCGCGCAGTACGGCTCGACCCGCTCGATCAACGCTGGCGTGGCCAGCGGAATAGCCATGCATACCTGGATCCGCCAGCACGCGGCCCCTCCGCCGGCCGCTCCGCCGGCCCCTCCGTCGGCCTCCGCGGCGGGTTAGAGTCAGCCGGGCGAGTTGATCTACGATCAGATGGTTGCCCCCTGCACCGATAGGCCAAGGCGCACAATGAGGAGCGTGAGTCTCGCGGTGTGCTGTCCGCGGTGTGGCGGCCCGGTCCGGCCGCCGGACCTGATGCATACCGACTGGCGCTGTGGCGTCTGCGGTCCCGTCCAGCCGCTGCACGTAGTGAGCCACATCTCGGCGGAGATCTTGGCCGCCGTGCGAGATCGCGTGCGCGCATCGAAAGGCGACGACGGCACGATGCCGCTGTGGTGCCCGTGGCCGTTGCCGCTGGGGTGGTTTGTCACGGGCGTGGCCTGGGCCGGCGACGATCGGACCGGGCCACGGGCGACGGCCGTCGCGCTGTCCGGTCCGGCCCCGTTGAGCGACGGTCCCGCTGACGCGGTGTTCGTCGCGGAGGAGCTCGGCGTCGGCCTGGGCACCAGCCTTGCCGGCATCCCCGGGCCGGACCCTGGCCCCGCGCTGCGCGACGCGGTCGAGACCACCGCTGCCCACGCCAAGGTCAAGGCGGCCGGCCACCCGACTCCACTGTGGGCGGTAGCGTCCCTTGAGGACCGAAGCGTCTACGTGGGCGAGGCCCGTGGCGTGTGGCTATACGCGATCACGTGGCCAGCTCAAGCTGGATATGTGCTCGCTGAGGAGATCCTGCTGCACGATCTCACCGAGTCCTTGCCCAGTGAGTTGGTCTTCGGCGCGCCGTCGCGGCGCCTACGTCCGCAGCGTGCCGAAGAGTAGTCTCACCTGACGGACGCGCCGACGGACGTTTGCGCTGAACCGATTAACTACCAGCCAGACACCTGATACCGTGAGTGAGACTCTGCCCAGAAACCCGCGGCCGCGTCTGCGCCCGGTCAGAAAGGAGGACAGCCCGGGATGCTCAAGAAGATTCTCGCCTGGGGTGGAGTTGCGTTCCTCATCTTCTTCATCGCCTTCCGCCCGGCATCCGCCGCAGAAGTATTTAAGTCGGTTGGCGCCGGCATCATGGATATCGCCACCGGCTTCGGCGACTTCTTTACAAACCTCGTCGCCTGACCGTCCTGCATGGTCACCGAGGATCCCCGCCCCGGCGACGACGACGAACGTCGACGGCGACCGTCAGAGGCAAACACCGAGCCGATCCCGACGATCCCCGGCGCGGAGTATGACGACGTCATTGAGTTCGACGAGTTCGAATCCGCCGCGCTCAGCGCCGCCCAGACCGGCGTGGGTTTCGATCGGGTGGATCTCATCGCCACCGGGGCGCCGAGCGACCTTGCACGTCGTTACCTCTTCCCCACGGAGAAATTCCGCGGCGAATGGCGCCGGCATTGGATACATCTCGCCAAACGGCTGATGATCGGCCTCGTGGCCACCTTCGTGCTCGGCTATCTCTCGGGATACTTCGCCAAGGAGAACGTAACCTCCGGGCTCACGCTCCTGGTGATCATATGGATCGGCGTCATGAGCTGGGTGCTATGGGACGTCGCGGAGTGGTATTACGACCGCTTCATCCTCACCAACAAGCGCGTCATGCTCATCGAGGGGATCCTGGCCCGTAAGGTCGCGATGATGCCGCTGCTACGGGTCACCGACATGAAGTACACCCAATCTCCGCTCGGTCGGCTGTTGGGCTACGGCACCTTCGAGCTCGAGTCGGCCGGGCAGGAGCAGGCGCTGCGCGTCGTGACGAACCTGCCGAATCCAACCGAGCTCTATCTGCAGGTCGTCGAGGAAATGTACGAGCCCGAGGCCTCCGAGGCGCGTCGCCGCCCGGTCAGGATCGACGACGGCATCTAACGCCAGCCAAACCATCGATGACAACCATCCGGGCGTGTTCGCGCGTCTTCCCTGCACACGTGCGTGGAGGGAGTCGCATGTATGGAACGAGCCTTCGGGTGATCGGACTGATCGTCGCCGCGATCACGATCGCAGCCGAGGTCGGATTGGCGGCGTGCGCACGGTCCGGCTCACCCGTGGGCACCGAGACCGCGCGGTCCGAGCGGGTCGTGGGCCGTTGCTGGGCAGAACGTCGCGGTGTGGATGGACGGCGACACGTTTGTCCTGGGTGGAGAGTCCAAGCTGGTCCAGATCGACGTCGGCGAGGCGCAGTCCACCGACATTCCGGTCGCCGGTACCGTGGAGCGCTTCCTCACGCCCATACCGTCGCTCGGCGGGTGATCAGGTAACGTCGGCGGGCGATGCGCATCGATCTGCACACCCATTCGAACGTCTCTGATGGCACGTTGACGCCGGCTCAGGTCGTCGAAGCCGCCTCCGTGGCGGCGCTGGACGTGGTGGCCCTCACCGACCACGACGCGACGGCCGGTTGGGCGTCGGCCGCCTCCACCGCGGAGCGCGTCGGGATCGTCTTTGTGCCGGGCGTGGAGCTGTCGTGTCGGTGGTACGGCGTTGAGCCCGCGATTGCGCTGCATCTGCTGGCCTACTACGTGGACGGGTCGGATGCGGGGCTCGTGGCCGAAATGGCCCGTGTCCGCGAGGCGCGCGAGCGTCGGGCCGAGCGGATCATCGCCCTCATGCGCGCCGACGGTGTCGACGTGACGTGGGAAGAGGTGCAGACCTACGCCGCCGGCGGCACAGTCGGTCGACCCCATCTGGCCAGGGCGTTGATCCAGCGCGGTCTGGCGACGACGGTCGCGGAGACGTTCGTGCCATCGATGCTGGGGGAGCGGTGGCGGCTGCCGAAAGAGGACACGGACGTTTTCGTGGCTCTCTCGCTCGTGCTCAACGCCGGCGGCGTGCCTATCTTCGCCCACCCGCGGGCGACCAAGCGGGGTCGCGTCGTGCCCGACTCGCTGATCATCGAGATGGCCGGCCACGGGCTTGCCGGTCTGGAGGCCGACCATGAGGATCACTCGTCGGAGCAGCGGGAGGAGGTCAGAGCGCTCGCGCTCCGGCTCGGTCTGGTCGTGACCGGATCGAGCGACTTCCACGGGGCCAACAAGACGGTGGCCCTCGGCGTCCACCTGACTGCTCCCGGCGCATTCGAGCAGATTCGCGACCGTGCGCGCCAAACTTCATGATCGACACGTGAGGATGATCGGGTGGACGTCAGGCTCTTCGGCGAGGTCTTCGTCACCCTGCTGGTGATCACCGACCCGCCGGGCATGGTGCCGATCTTCCTGGCCCTCACCGGCACGCTCCCGAAGCGTGAGCGCAGCAGCGCGGCGTGGCATGCGGTGGCCCTGGCCGGCGGCGTGATCGTGGTGTTCGCGGTGGGCGGGCAGCAGATCTTGCGGTACCTCGGCATCGACCTACCCGCCCTGCAGGGTGCTGGCGGCATTCTGCTGCTGCTAATGGCGCTAGAGCTGCTCACCGGGAAGGCGGACGATCCAAGCCGGCAGTCGACGACGAACGTGGCATTGGTGCCGATCGGCACCCCCCTGCTGGCCGGCCCCGGTGCGATCGTTGCCACGATGCTGTTCGTAGAGCGGGCCAATGGACTGGCGGGCTACATCGCGATAAGCGTCGCCATCGTGCTCGTGTTGCTGTCGGTGTGGCTGACCCTGCGCTTCTCCGGACTGATCGTGAAGGTGCTGCGTCCGGCCGGGATTGAAGTGCTGACCCGAATCGCCGGCCTGTTGCTGGCAGCCATCGCGGTGCAGCTCGTAGCCGACGCGGTAGCGGCATTCGTCGCCGCGTACGGGGACTGAGCCGCGTAGGGACCGGCGGTGAGCCGCGCCGCATCGCATCCGCTGCGCCGTCGTACCCGGGTGACAGGATCGACATGTGCGTGGAGCTGGCCCGATCGATAAATCGGACACACCGGAGCAGATGGGCCTCTTTAAGGAGCCACTGCGGCTCTTCGTGTGCACGCCGAGCAAGCTTGCGGCCTTCGAGGACTGCCCGCGACGCTACCGGTTTAGCTATGTTGACCGGCCGACGCCGCAGAAGGGTCCTCCGTGGGCCCACAATTCGCTGGGTGCGAGTGTGCACACCGCGCTGCGCTCGTGGTTCGATCTGCCCCCGAGCCGGCGGCGGTCCGAGGCGCTCGTGACGCTTCTGCGCGCCACCTGGGTTCACGACGGCTACCGGGACGGCATCCAGGAGCGCGAGACGTTCGAGCGGGCGCTCGGCTGGCTGCGCCGATACATCGATAGCCTTGAGCCTGAATTCGAGCCCGTCGCGATCGAGCGGACGGTAGCCGCGAAGACGCCAACACTGGCGCTCTCTGGCCGGGTCGACCGCATCGACGACGTCGGTGAGGAGCTCGTGATCGTCGATTACAAGACCGGGCGTACTGGTCTCGGCCCGGACGACGCGCGAGGCTCGCGGGCCCTTGCGCTCTATGCCTTCGCGACCGAGCGGCTCTTTAGACGCCGCTGTCGCCGGGTCGAACTCCACCACCTGCCGACCGGCACGGTGGCCGCGCATGAGCACACCGAGGAGTCAGTCGCGCGGCATGTGCGGCGGGCCGAGCAGACCGCCGCCGACGTGGTCGCTGCGGAGAAGGCTGTCGTCGCCGGCGCCGACCCGGATGCGGCCTTCCCGACCACCCCCGGGCCGATCTGCGGATGGTGTGACTTCCGCCGGATCTGCCCGGCCGGATCGCAGCGCCCCGCTAACGAGCCGTGGGCCGCGATTTCCGACACCCCCGACTAGACCGCCGCTCAAGATCGCGGTGATCATGAGCTGGCCGTCGCTAAACAGCGTCGATCATGACCTCCAGGGGCTCTTCTAGTGTTTCCGTGGGTCAGGTGTGGGCTGGGCGGCCGGGCAGGGTGGGCTGGTAGGGGCCGAGGTGCAGTCGCATGAGTGCCTTGAGGGCGTCGACGCTGCGGAAGCCGCGGGCGATGTTGATGAGGTGACGGATGCGTGAGTTGAGGCCTTCGACGGCGGCGTTGGTGAGCTGGTGGGTCAACGTGTGGGCGATGTCGTCGCGGTAGCGGCGCATCTTGCGGGCCAGTTCTACGAACTCGGCGATCTGGCTGCGGGCGGCCCAGGCGAGCCACTCGTCGAGCTGTCCGACGCGGTCGGCACCGCCGGGAGCGAAGACCTGCCGGAGCTGTTCTTTGAGCAGATAGGCCCGGTACAACTGATTATTGATCTTGGCGATGTCGGCCAGCTTGCGTTGCTGCTTGTCACTGAGGCGGGTCGGGTTCTTCAGCAACGCCCAGCGACTGTCCTTGACCAGGTCGACCAGGTCGGTGGCGCCGTCACGGCGGGCGGTGCTGATCACTCGCCCGCGCACCCGGTCCAACGCCTTGTTGACCCAGACGATGACGTGGTAGGGGTCCATGCACAGCTTGGCGTTGGGGCACCGTATCCCGACCATGTCGGCGATCCAGTCCGCCCCATCGGCGGAGACCAGCTCGATCCGTTGGCAACGCTCGTCACCGAGCTCGTCGAAGAACTTGCCCAGTGTCGCCTTCAGCCGTTGGGTGCCCACCCACAGCAGCTGTCCGTTGTCGTGGTTGAACACCACGACCAGAAACTTGTTCCCTTTCCCGTAGGACACCTCGTCGATGCCGATGCGGCGCACGTTGGCGAATCGGTCTTCCATGTGGACGGTGACGTCGGCCATCACCCGGACGATGATCGACCCGACCGTCTCCCACGCGATGCGAAACATCCACGCCACGCTCCGCTTCGCGCAGAACCGCGCCAGCCAGGCCACCGTCTGGTCGAACTCGTAGGTGTGCCGGGCGTTGTGCCGGGCCCACGGCACCGCCACCACCGTCGGCCCGCACCAGATGCAGTCCACCCGAGGCGCGTCGGCCTCAATGACCATCCGCAGCGTCCCCACATCCAAGGCCCGCCACCG
>Ga0184625_10000981_pt1 | contig 11601 bp, 14 predicted proteins | sample PLM3_30_b1_FD_133151 | JGI IMG/M metagenome (GOLD analysis project Ga0184625, IMG submission 133151) | Groundwater sediment microbial communities from an aquifer in East River, Colorado, USA - PLM3_30_b1 | ecosystem: Environmental > Terrestrial > Soil > Riparian zone | place: USA: East River... | reverse complement strand
TACACGAATTACACGAATTAGCACGAATTGCGTTCGGATGGCAAGTAGGTTGGGGCTTTAAATGTAATCACTCTTATTCGCGCCAATTAGCGCAAAAAAAGTCCCCCGCACTTGTGCGGGGGATAAATTCTGTTTGAGACGGTTAAATCGATTAAGCTACTTGGATTTTCACAGGATCAGAAAAAAGGAAGTTGATTGATACTGGATTTTAATGATTGGTTTTTCTCATTAAGGATAATTGGATAAGGTTGCGGTTTCTCAGGATATTGCTTGGTTTTTCTTTCATTGGATAATGGAATACGATGCAATACCAATCAACTTATAGATCAAATATAGACTTCGTTCCCAGACCCTCCAATAGCAGAATACCTTGATTTTCAAGTTTCGGTTTCCTGAAAAAGGGGTGCGGAAATCTACGATACCCCATATGGATAAGTCCGAATTCACCTTTTAATGGCTCAAACCCGGTTAGTCATTAAATTGTAAATCCTTATTCTACAGGACTATTGAATGATAAACTTTCTGCTAATTCGCTCCTTGCCATTCTCTGCAATTAAAATATACATTCCCTTACTCCACCCGGATGTATTCAAGTAAATAATGCCCCTGGCACTTCCCGTTACTTGCCGATGAAGCACCTGGCCATATACACTCGTTATTCTTATAGATTCAAAAGGTGAATTCAATTCAACCAACATGGAACTGCCTGTTGGGGGGTACAGTTTGACCGGATCTCCCTCATTTTTCAGAGTTGTACTAATCACCTTTGAATATTCAAAAGTTTCATCATTATCTATTGTCTGGAGCCGATAATAAAGTTTTCTATTGTTTGCAGTAAGATGCCTGAAGGAATAGGAAGAACCATTGGGCTGCTGGCTTGCTGATACCGTACCAGCTTCTGTAAAAATGATTCCATCGGTGCTGGATTGAAGGGAGAAGCGACTCACGTTAAATTCAGTTGCAGTTTTCCAAAAGATATCATTGAAATTAGGCGACTGACGAAGCGTAAACGAAATCAATTTAACCGGAGTAGGAGCCTGGACAGCAGTAACTTTATAAATGGTGCCTCCAGCTGCAGCATATAATGTTCCATCCTCAGCCTCCCCAAATGTTGTAAGAGAAGTTGGCATTGATCCCTGACGTGTATTGGTTCCATTAGGAAGGATCAACCATACATTACCCGATGAATAATCACTGGCAATATAGTATCCATATAGGTTAGGAAATTCTGATCCCCTGTAAACATAGCCACCGGTAACGGAAATTCCTCCGGTAGCAAAATCATGGGTATAATCAAAAATGGGAGGTACATAGTTTGCGGGCGTGCAATCCGGAACGCCTGGGGTAGAAATAAATCCCTCGAAGCATCGCCATCCGTAATTAATTCCACCCGTTGTACCTGCTGCACGAAAATTAACCTCCTCCCGGGTACCCTGCCCTACATCTGCAATCCACATATCATTCGTTAGTCTATCGAAACTCCATCTCCAGGGATTCCTTAGACCAAGCGCCCAAATTTCGTCGCGGATGAGAGGATCCGAGGTATATGGATTGTCCGCAGGAATAAAATAAAAAGGGGGATTAGGATTACTCACATCAAGCCTGATCATTTTTCCACGCAGCGTGCTTCCATCCTGAGCATTATTTTGCGGATCATTGCCGCTTCCCCCATCTCCGGTGGCAAAATATAAGTAGCCGTCGGGTCCAAAATTGAGTTTACCGCCATTATGGTTAGTAAATGGTACCCCACCACTTGTTGGCTTGGGTATTGAAAGAAGAACCACTCTTGAAGCTGGATCTGCCACGGTAGTATCTATAGTACTTCTTGTATATCTGGCAATGGTTACATCCCCGGAAGGAGCGCTGGTATAATAAACATACAGGAACCCGTTTGAAGTAAAATCTGGATGGAATGCAAGACTTAATAATCCCTGTTCCCCTCCAGATAGTATGCCCGTCACCGTGAGATAGTTATTCAGAAATGTGAGGGATTGATTATAAACACGAATTGTTCCCCCCTGCTGTACAACAAATATCCTGTTTGAACCATCAGAGGCATTCACTATATCCACTGGTGAACTCAACCCGCTAATAGCAGGCTGAAATACAAGAGTGGGTGCCTGGCCATTCAGTTGTGCAAAACTAACGAGAGCCAGGAATAGTATGACGTACCTTTTCAAGGCAAGCTTAAAATTCTTATGCATAGAAAATAGGATGATTAAAAAATTTACAGAAAATTCTATGCCCGGAAATCAGGATTACGTAAAAACCATATCACTAGTAGCTATTCTTCGTGATTTCTTGGCAAGAATATTCGAAAACCTAATGGAGAGTGATCAACTTGTAAGGTTTAGCAACAATAGCAGGCTCACGGTGGGATCGGAAGTTTACGATAGTGGAACGATTGTTCGCATCTCAGATTACATCAATCTTACCGCGGAATTCATTTCACATGACTACCTGTCCAGTGTCCATCCTTCGTGAAGAGATTGAGCCCTTCAAGTGAATCGGGAGCAAGAAATCGTCCCGTCCATTCCCCGGTAATTTGAAATTGATTATAGGTTCCCCTTGAAGTTTTTACAAAATAACAAGTCCAATGGCCTTCCTTGTTAAAACAGAGCAGAATACTCTGACTGGCCACGGTAATAAATCCTACCAGGTTATCGGTGCTATCAAAAAGGTATCGCCCTTTCCAGGAAAAGTTCTTGGGTTGAAGGTTGGTATTGAGCATTGGATTGTAAATCTCAATTTCCTTTGGATTGAGATTTACATTCTGCAAAGGATTGATAGCCGAAGTTGAATCAGGATTGATTAATTTATTCTGGGCAGGGTTATAATTCCAATTATATGCAGGGTTGATGGTGGTGTTGAAACTCGGGTTGATTTTTTGGTTGTACGTTGGGCTTAGGTTATGATCTACCTTTGGATTCTGCTTAGTTGCAACCAATCCATCCTGTGCCCCAGCCTGGGCAATGACAATAACAGAAGCAATGATAAAAAGTAACCTTCGAACCATAGTTACTCGTTTTATCTATACCTGCAAATTGCATTCCCACCTCACTTTAGGCTTACATTGCCTTTTCCATCTTCAATGAACCCAGTACTTCGTTCATGCTTCTCACTGCATCGGCACTCTTGTTGAACAATGATTTCTCTTCCTCATTCAGGCCAAAATCGATGATTTTTTCCCAACCATTTTTGCCTATTACCACAGGTACCCCCAGGCATATATCCTTTTGTCCATATTCTCCATTAAGACTTACACAACAGGTAAATAATTTCTTCTCGTCTCTCACAATACTTTCGACCAGAGCGGCCCCAGCAGCTCCCGGCGCATACCAGGCGGAAGTGCCAATGAGCTTTGTTAATGTAGCACCTCCTACCATTGTGTCGGCTACAATTTGTTTCTGTTGTTCACTGCTTAGGAATTTGGTAACCGGCGCGCTATTCCAGGTAGCCAGCCTGATGAGAGGGATCATGGTAGTATCCCCGTGCCCGCCAATCACTACCGCATTAAGGTCTGCAGGCGAGCAATTCAATGCCAGGCTGAGGTAACATTTAAACCTTGCGCTATCAAGGGTGCCGCCCATCCCGATGATCCTATTCTTCGGCAAACCAGAAGTAGTGGTTGCCAGGTAGGTCATGGTATCCATTGGGTTGCTGATGACGATGATAATGGTATTGGGTGAATATTTCAAGACATTTTCAGTCACACCTTTTACAATTCCTGCGTTGGTTCCAATCAGTTCTTCCCTTGTCATGCCCGGTTTGCGAGGAAGTCCGGATGTAATCACCACCACGTCGCTCCCCGCGGTCTTACTGTAATCGTTAGTACTTCCTACAATGCGGGTGTCGAAACCCAACAGGCTGGCCGTTTGTGTCATATCAAGGGCTTTGCCTTCGGCTAGTCCTTCCTTAATGTCCAGTAATACCAATTCCTGGCAAAGTTCTTTCCTTGCAATGTTATCGGCACAGGTTGCCCCAACAGCACCGGCACCTACAACAGTTACTTTCATCGAGCAAAAATTTAGCGTGAGTAAATAAGTTTCCTTAACCCTGTTCCAATCAGGGGGGTTACAAAGGTAGGGTTCAGATTCGAGTTTCGTATTCAAGGTTTCTTGTTTCGAGTTAGTTTTGCAGAATGGTGCATTTGTTGGGCCAATTGAAATCATGAAGAAAGATGATATCCTTAGCAAGGCCGATATTACCCTGCTGGTAGATAGTTTTTATGAGAAGGTTAAGCGGAATGAGCACATTGGTTATATATTCAATGATGTGGCGAAGGTGGACTGGGAGCATCACCTCCCTATCATGTATCAATTCTGGGAGAATGTGCTCTTTCGTACCGGGACTTATACTCGCAATGCCATCGCCATCCATAGAAATCTTAACCAACAAACACCGCTAAACCGCGATCATTTTGCGGAATGGATGAGGCTGTGGAAAGAAACAGTTGATGAGCTTTTTGAAGGACCACAGGCGGAGGTAATAAAACAAAGGGCCACTTCCATTGCAACCGTTATGCAGATAAGTATTTTCCAGGGTGGCATCTCCAAACTAGGAGAGTAAAAATCAAATCGCAAATGACAAATCGCAAATAAGCACCAAATATCAAAAATCAAACAAGCATCAATCCTGCAGCCAGTAACCAGTAACCAGTAGCCAGTAACCAGTAACTTGCAACCCGCCTTCGCTACTTCGCGAACTTCGTAGCTTCGACGGGCAAGCCAGTAACAAGTAACCAGTAACAAGTAACCAGTAACCAGTAACCTGAATGGGCGTATTGAAACAAATAGCTGAATACCTCTACCTGCGGAAACCGGACCCTAACCGGCCGAAGACCAATTTTGTGCGATATATGCACGGAATCAACCGTCTTTCGATCTTGCTGTTTCTTCTGGCACTCTTCATCATTTTGTTCAGGCTAATATTCAAGAAAGGCTGATCAGTTCTGCAAAAATTGATAAATGCTTTTGGCGGCGTTTGCCGATGCATGTCCACCTTGGTTTAGCAGTTTCTTGAGGGCGCTATAGTCCTGCTGGATCTGGAGTTTTCGTCCCGGGTTTTCCAGGATTTCTTTCAATTCCTTTACTGCATTTTCGGTGGTGAGTTCTTCCTGGATCAATTCTTTCACTACCTCTTTGTCCATGATCAGGTTCACCAGGCTGATGTATTTTATTTTCACCAATCGCTTTGCAATCTGGTAGGAGACAGTAGACCCTTTATAACAGACCACCTGGGGTACCCCAAATAAAGCAGTCTCTAGTGTGGCCGTACCTGAAGTAACCAACGCCGCCTTGGCCTGCATCAACAACTGGTACGTTCTGTTGCGGATAGACCGAACCTGTGGGAATGGAGCTAGGAATTTATCATAGTATTGATCAGGAAGTGAAGGAGCCTTTGCAATGATGAAATGATAATCTGGAAAGGACCTGCTCGCCTCTAGCATAATAGGTAACTTCTTGGCAACTTCCTGCTCGCGACTTCCAGGTAAAAGGGCAATCACGTTGTGTTGGTTCAAGGGCGAAATTTCTAGCGGGTTAGCCTGTTGGAGATTGATGGCATCTTCAACTACCTGTACCAGGGGGTGCCCGATGTATTCCACCTGGTAGCCCCACTTCTGGTAGAATTCATTCTCAAAAGGGAGGATCACAAGCATTTTGTCTACGGATTTTTTTATGTTGTTAACCCGATTCTCCTTCCATGCCCACACCTGCGGAGAAATGTAGTAAACCACCTTGAATCCATTTTGTTTGGCCCATTGAGCCATGCGTAAATTGAATCCTGGATAGTCGATCAGGATGACAACGTCTGGCTGGAAAGCAAGGATATCCCGTTTGCAAAACCGGAAATTCCGAAAGATGGTTCCCAGGTTTTTGATGACCTCTGCAAACCCCATAAAAGCAAGCTCCCGGTAATGTTTTACGAGTTCCCCACCGGCCTCTTGCATAAGGTCGCCGCCCCAGCAACGGATGCTGGAAAGGGGATCCAATTCTTTTAATTCCTTAATAAGGTTGCTCCCATGCAAATCTCCACTTGCTTCTCCTGCTATGATATAGTATTTCATTGTAAGACGACAGACGACGGACCACAGACCGCGGCCCCCAAAATCTACTAACCTCGACATCAAACATCTAAGATAGCTGATGAAAGCTGATTGAAAATTCTATGCCTGAAAGAGCCGATGGCGGGATATCGCAAGAAGGATCGGTATGGTAAGCTATTGGCTGTTGGATTTAGGATTTTTTTTCCTTGCCGGAAACTACACAAGTAATTTGACCAGGAGCACACCTATTCCATAAATGAGGGTGATAACGAAAACACCTTTGGCGGTTTTGTCCCGGTAGGTGTTGATAAATATGGTAAAGAGTATCGCATTGGCAACAAGTGAAATGCTGCTGACACCGGTGAGCAGCGACTTGTTCGTCCTCATATAAAAGAAATATTCAGAAAGGTGGATCTTATCAGCAAACACGATAAAATAATATAGAAACATCGCCACTATCGGCGCAAGGAATCCATAGGCTATACCTAATTTCAGGTTGTCTTTTTTAAAGATCACAATTTCCACGAGTTTTCGAGTTTGTCCTTCAAAACGTAATTCGTCATATCAAATTGTACAGGCACTACGCTGATGTACCCATTTTCCAACGCCCATACGTCCGTATCCTTCCCCTTATCCATATTTACAAACTCCCCCGTGAGCCAATAATATTTTCTTCCGTGAGGATCATTTCTCTCCAAAAAATCCTCCTCGTATTTTGCATATGCCTGTCTGCAGATCTTCACCCCTTTAATTAGACTTGGTGGAAGTGCGGGAATGTTCACATTCAAAACCTGGTGCTTGTCGAATCTGTTTTTCAATGATTCCTCCACAATCAGTCGGGCATATTTTCTGGAAGCGGTGAAATCCGCGTCTATCCTGTAATCCAGCAAGGAGAAACCAATAGAAGGAATACTTTCAATGGCAGCTTCAACTGCCGCGGACATGGTGCCCGAATAAATGACATTAATGGAGTGGTTTGCTCCGTGATTGATTCCACTGAGGCAAAGATCTGGTTTGCGATGGAGGATTTTGTCCACTGCAAGCTTTACACAATCAACCGGTGTACCTGAGCACTGGTAAGCCTCAATACCTCCAAATTCATTTACCGCATGCAAGCGCAACGGACTTCCAATAGTAATGGCATGACCCATTCCCGATTGAGGTTTGTCGGGCGCCACCACTACTACTTTTCCAAGGTCCCTTACCGCTTCCACCAGGTTTTTTATCCCCGGTGCTGTAATGCCATCATCGTTGGTGATGAGGATAACAGGTTTCGCTGATTTATTTACTGCTTTACTATTGGTTTTTGGCTTTGCCGACTTCTTTGCTTTTGCCATATTTTTTAAAGAGGTCACAAAAGTAGGATATTTGATTGCCTGATTTTGAGATTTTTATCCCGCACATGCGGAATAAAAATCTCAAAACCCTAATCCCAAATGGTTATTGGGATTAAAAATGAGAAATCCTTGACGAGTTTCGCTCGGTTTTTGGGGCCATTGCGCTACCTTTGCGCGACGCTAAAATCTGTGTAATGGCTGGACAATTAAAGGAAGTACGAAATCGAATCAAATCAGTTCAAAACACTCAACAGATAACAAAAGCCATGAAAATGGTGAGTGCTGCTAAATTGCGCAAGGCGCAGGATGCCATTATCCAAATGCGACCCTATGCAAGAAAGCTCCAGGAGATGCTGAGCAACATAGTCAGCGGGAATGGGGGAGATATGAGTATAGACCTGGCTACTGAACGCAACTTCGATAAGGTCTTGATCATATCCATCACCAGTGACCGTGGTCTGGCAGGTGCATTTAATAGTACACTGATCAGGCTGACCAAGCAGTTGATTTATGATAAATACAGCGAGCAGGCCAGAAAAGGTAATGTTACCATCTGGAGTATTGGCAAGAAGGGATTTGAACATTTCACCAAAATAAAATTCAAGTCAGAATCTACTTATAAAGACATTTTCCTTCATCTTTCCTTCGAGCTGGTTCAGGCTGCGGCCCAGGCTGCAGTAAAGGGTTATGAGAATAAGGATTTTGATGTAGTGGAAGTAGTCTATAGCGAATTCAAGAATGCCGCTACTCAACGATTTGTGGTGGAAAGATTCCTGCCAATTCCAAAGGTGGTGCCCAAAGCTGGTGCAAAAAAGACCGACTTTATTTTTGAGCCCGCAAAGGAAAAGTTGATCGCCGAACTTATGCCGAAGATCCTGAACACACAATTATACAAAGCGGTATTGGATTCCAATGCATCTGAGCATGGCGCAAGGATGACGGCGATGGATAAGGCCTCGGACAATGCTAATGAAATCCTGAAAACATTACGCATTTCTTATAACAGGGCAAGACAGGCCGCGATTACCACTGAACTTACCGAAATTGTGAGTGGAGCCGCCGCATTACAAGGCAATTAAAAACAAACATGGAAATAGGTAATCTCATCCTGCATATAGAAGCGCTTCTTTTTGCAAGTGATCGTCCGTTAACTGCAATTGACCTCACAGACCTCATTAATAATGCCTTTGGATTTATGGAAGAGAAGGCTACTACAGAACAAATTCAAACTGCCATTGATGGAATCCTGGAGAAATACTCTTCAGAGTTTTATCCATTTGGCCTGAGAGAAAGCGGAGGCGGCTGGCAATTCCTCACCAAGCGGGATTTTCACAAGACCGTTGCTCAGCTGAATGGAGAAAAGTTCCTGAAGCGGTTGTCAACGGCAGCCTTGGAAACACTCTCTATCATCGCCTATAAACAACCCATCACCAAATCCGAAATTGAGGCCATTCGTGGGGTGAGTTGCGATTATTCTATTCAAAAATTATTGGAGAAAGAATTGGTCGTGATTACCGGACGCAATGAAGAATTGCCAGGTAAGCCATTGGTATATGCAACTTCCAAGAATTTCATGGATTACTTTGGGATCAATAGCGCTGATGAACTTCCTAAATTAAAGGAAGTATATGCAGACCCAGTGGTAGAACCCACCATCGTGAATGCTGCTGAAACCGAAAGCGAAGATGTAGAGGAAAAGCAGATTTCGCTGGATTCCGAAGCCTCTCTTTTTTCAGTAACGGAGAGAGGAGAATTGATTGTAGGTGGAAGAAAAGAAAATGAGAGTGATCAAAATGCCACCGAAGAGAAAGATCCCACTTCCTGACAATTACTTTATCGAGCTTGCCTCAGGCAGGGAGGTCTCGTGTTTCCTGCTTGGAGTTGTTAGCGAGTTTAATAACCCGAAACTCTTGGCCTGTTGTAGCTTTATCTAACGCAAAAAAATATACAACCTGGAACAATCTGAAACTATATCCCGATCATCTACAGGAACGAAACCCGAAACAGTTCACAAAATGGCTGAGAAACTTTCGAACGAAACGCTGTTGCAACTTGCTGGCAAGTACGGCACCCCGCTTTATGTTTATCATGCTGAAAAAATTAAGGAGCAATACTCTAAGTTAGAAAAGGCATTTACGAATTGTGAGGCAAGGTTCTTCTACGCCTGCAAGGCGCTCACTAATATTAATATCCTGAAATATATTCAGCAATTGGGAGCAGGCCTGGATTGTGTGAGCATCTATGAGGTGAAGCTTGGACTAAAGGCTGGATTCAAACCAGACAACATACTCTACACACCCAATTGTGTTGACTTCAATGAAATTGTTGAAGCAAAAGATCTTGGGGTGAATCTCAATATTGATAATATTTCAATCCTGGAACAATTCGGAAATAAATTTGGAGGTTCTTACCCAATCTGCATCCGCCTGAATCCGCATATCATGGCCGGAGGGAATTTCAAGATCTCCACTGGTCACGTAGATAGCAAGTTTGGGATTTCCATACACCAGCTTCGGCATATTGAAAGAATTGTAAAGACACTCAAGTTGCATGTAAAAGGGGTTCACATGCACACAGGAAGTGAGATCAAAGATGTGGGAGTTTTCCTGGAAGGATTGGAAGTAATGTTTAATATGGCCACCCATTTTCCAGGACTCTCGTTCATCGACCTGGGAAGCGGATTTAAAGTTCCTTACCAGCCAGATGATCCTGAAACAGATGTGAAGCAACTGGGAAAAAAAGTATGCGATGCGTTTGAAGCATTTGAAAAGGAAACAAACAAGAGACTCCAGATCTGGTTTGAGCCTGGAAAATACCTTGTTAGCCAGTCAGGGTATTTTATTGTTAAAGCCAACGTCATAAAACAAACCCCTGCCACAGTTTTTGTTGGCGTCAACAGTGGTTTCAACCACCTTATCAGGCCAATGTTTTATGAGGCTTATCATCACATAGAGAATATTTCAAACCCTGGAGGGCCCGAAAGAATTTATACGGTGGTTGGTAATATTTGCGAAACTGACACCTTCGCCTGGGATCGAAAGCTGAATGAAGTACGGGAAGGTGATTCCCTTGTGTTTTATAACGCCGGAGCCTATGGTTTCGAAATGTCTTCAAATTTCAATTCGAGATTAAAACCGGCGGAAGTGATGGTGAAGGACGGAAAGGATTTTCTCATCAGGGAAAGAGATGTTTTTGAAGACCTGCTTCGCCACCAGGTAGAAGTGCTCTAAAGAGCACAAATCTCAAATTTCAAAAATCAAATAACAAATAAGCACCAAAAATCAAATCTCAAGTAAGCAACATCCCGATAGCTACCGGGACAAATTTCAAGAAAGCACCAAATTCTAAATATAGAGGAGGAATGAAATTTCAAATAGGATAGAGCAGTTTGAGATTTTTGATTTGAATATTATTTGGCACTTGTGTTTTGTGATTTATTTGATATTTGAGTTTTGTTATTTGTAATTTATCGCAGTGTCAACGACCAACTCCTTTATACGACTTATAAAAAATCCTGTTAAATTCAGGATGTTTTTATTTTACAAGCTTCCCGCAGCCTTGTATTCAGGCCTGAGGGTGAAGTATATAGATGAAGAAAAATGTGAAGTCACTGTACCCTATAAATGGTTTACTAAGAATCCATTTCGCTCCACTTATTTTGCCTGCCTTAGTATGGCTGCAGAAATGAGTACCGGCATATTGGCAATGGCGAATATATATGGCCGTAAGCCTCCAGTGTCTATGCTCGTCTTGAAAGTAAATGGAGACTATAAGAAGAAGGCTACGGGAAAAACAATATTCACCTGTAACCAGGGCATCCTAATAAAACAAGCAATAGAAGAAGCTGTGTTTAATAAGCAGGCCCGAACGATTTCACTTACATCCACAGGCCGAAATGAGGCAGGGGATGTAGTAGCAGAGTTCACAATTGAGTGGTCGTTCAAGGGGAAGTAAGCGCCTTTTGGATTTTGAATTTCAGACTAGCAAATTGTGGACCGGGAATTTGAGCTGCCGCCAGCCATTTGATCATTGATATAAACATCCATTTTTATATGAAAATAAGTTTCCATGGTGCTGCAAGGTGTGTAACAGGTTCAAAACACCTCATCACCTTGAAAAATGGAAAACAATTGTTATTGGATTGTGGTCTTTTCCAGGGAATGGGAAAAGATACCGATGAATTAAACCGTGATTTCGGATTTGAGGCTGGGGCAATTT
>Ga0184625_10000979_pt1 | contig 11609 bp, 14 predicted proteins | sample PLM3_30_b1_FD_133151 | JGI IMG/M metagenome (GOLD analysis project Ga0184625, IMG submission 133151) | Groundwater sediment microbial communities from an aquifer in East River, Colorado, USA - PLM3_30_b1 | ecosystem: Environmental > Terrestrial > Soil > Riparian zone | place: USA: East River... | reverse complement strand
TTTGGACCGACTTCGAGCCCGAGGAATGGCTTGCCGGCGGCCCGCTACTGGATCAGAGCGGCCGCCTCGTCGCGGTCCAGGTCTCCCGCAGTCAATTTGGCGGCATCAACTGCACTCGCCTGCTGGAAGCCTGGAACCACCTCGGCCGGATGCGCACTGGCGAGGTCTTCGGCACCTGGCCCGCGGGTAGCGAAAGCGCACCGAGGTAGGCTGTGCTGTGCCCGCTGTGTCCGTCATGACTTCTTGACGTAGCCCAGCGACCAATTTGAGCCCACCACAGCCTTTGCGCGCTCGCGAAGTGAGTCTGGAACATACACCTCCACGTCGTGATAGTCGTCGATAACGATCAGCAATTTGCCATTTTCAGTGAACCGAATGGACTGTATCTGCTGCCATTCGATCCTGCGCGTCGATAGCAGCTTGCGAAAGCGAATTGCCGATCCCAACTCAATCCAAACGACTGGCACCATAAGTGCGTACCCGATCGCGGCAATCGCGCTGACAGCGCCTAGAGCGGAGTACAGATATTCTCGCTCGCTCAATGGACCCTCGCTGTGCAGATTCAGCCAAATAGTCGTGACTGCCCCAGCCAAAAGGGCGAACAGAATCGGCCCACCCCCATGGTTGAAGTTGCTAATGCGAACCAGCACGTCGACCTTGGGTTCTACGGGCGCCGCGTACGGATTGCTGTCCATTGGCAAGAGCGCCCCGCTGCGGGCATTGATAGGCGAATTGGACCTAACTATTCGTAGGTTATGCTTCAGCATAACTGCATACGAATTCATAAAGAGTTATGCTGAAGCATAACCTACTTCAGGGCCGGCGAGACGCCCGCCCCACGTGATTCATCCCGCGGCTGGAACGTGAAGTTCTGGCTCTGGCTGAAGAACGCGACGGGGTTCTCATACACGATCTTGCGAATCAGCGATTCGGGGTGCCGGCGGCGGCGCATTTCGAGGATAAAGTCGGGGACAGCGGTCGGCTTGCTCGGGCCCCAGTCGCCGGCGGAGTTCACCAGCAGGCGTTCGCCACCGTACATCTCGATGATGTCGCAGGCCCGCTGCGGCGTGCATTTCGTCGTGGGATAGAGCGTCATGCCGGCCCAGAAGCCTTCCTCCAGCACCGGCCGCACGGTGTGCTCCTCGACGTGATCGACCAGCACGCGGCTGCGGTCAATGCGGCGGTCGTCACAGAGCATGTCGAGGATCATCCGCGTGCCCTGGTATTTGTCTTCCAGGTGCGGCGTGTGGATCAGAATCTGCTGGTCGTATTTGACGGCCAGCTCCAGGTGCTCGACGAACACCGTCGCTTCGTTCTTCGTGTTCTTATTCAGGCCGATCTCGCCGATGCCCAGGACGTTCGGCTTGTCGAGGAACTCGGGAATCATTGCGATGACTTCCCGCGAGAGGCTGACGTTCTCGGCCTCTTTGGCGTTGATGCACAGCCAGCAGAAGTGCTGCAGGCCGTATTGGGCGGCTCGCTTGGGCTCGATCTCGGTGAGCTGGCGGAAGTAATCGCGAAAGCCGTCCACCGAGCAGCGGTCGAACCCGGCCCAAAACGCGGGCTCGCTCATCGCGACGCAGCCCATCTTGGCCAGCGTTTCATAGTCATCCGTGATCCGGGAGACCATGTGAATGTGTGGGTCGATGTAGTCCATGGCGGAGATGGAAATGACTAAGGACTAAGCACTAATGACATTTAGCGGGGCTTCACTTTGAATGCTTCGCGCCAGCCGTCGTCGTAGGCTCGCGAGAAGAGCATTTGCACCTGCTCCGCGCGGCCTTCGGGTTCTTCGAGGACGAGCGTCAGCGCTTCGCGGATGCGCGTAACTCGCGGGTCATCGGCGGCCGTGCCATCGGCCCGACCCAGCCGGTCGAAGGCGGCGGCGAGATCGAGAATCTTGCACCGCATTTCGAGGAACTCGCGGTTCAGGATTTCCGGCGCGGAGAGCGGCGCTTGCATAGATTGGCTCGACGGGCGGGCGTGGCGGGTGGTCTCTTCAGTCTCCCGCCGCGCGGTGCGGAAATCAAGCGTTGCCGCGGAGTGCCGCGACAATGGCCCGCAAACGCTGGCGGTAGTATTTGAGGCCTGGGAAAAAGAAACAACAGGCGCTGACGATGCCGAAGATGAAGTGGGCGTAAGTGGGCAGATAGGCCATCAAGGCGGCCGTCAGGAACAGAGCGACTGCAGGGACATAGAATTCGCCCGACAGGATGCCGGCTTTGGCCAGGAAGACCATGCCAGTCACGAGCCCTAGCACCGGCGAGAGTTTGAGCGGCGGCAAGTCGAGCCAGGCTTCCAGCGGGAACAAGAGCGCGATGCAGATCATTGAGCCGGCCCACAGGTGGGCGATCTGCCGCTCGACGAACGTGACCGGCCCCATCCGCCGCCGCAAAGCCCAGAAGATCGCCGCCCAAGCGCCTAGCCCAGCGGTCCACAACAGGAAATAGTACAGCCGGTCGTTATAGCCCCAGAGTTGCAGCAGGTTTGTGGCAAAACAGGCGATCACGAGCACCAGGCTGTGCCACATCCATAACAGGCCCCAGTTTTCCAGCACGGCGGCGTGGTGCGTCTCGCGCATCAAGCCGGCGAGCACCTGCGCGAAGCGGCCGCTGCGAGCCGAGATGCTCTCGTCGTTGAGGTAAGCCTCCAGGTCGTCCGCTAGCGCAGCCGCGGAGGCGTAACGCAGGTCGATCGGCTTCTGCAGGCATCGCAGGCAGATCATCTCCAGGTCGCGATCCGCCTTGGGATTGAGCATCCGCGGCGGCACGGGGTCTTGCTCTAGGACGAGGAGCACCATTTCGCCGGGCGACGCGGCCTGAAACGGCGGCCGGCCGGTGAGCATGTGATAGAGAATCACGCCCAGCGAATAGACGTCGCTGGCCGGGCCGATCTGCCCGCGGTTTCCGCTGGCCTGTTCCGGGGCCATATAGGCCGGAGTGCCGAGAACCGCACCAGTCTTGGTTAGCGAGTGTGCATCGGTGAGCTGTTTGGCCAATCCGAAATCGGTGACGTGTGGCTCGCCGTGCTCGTCGAGCAGGATGTTTGACGGTTTCAGGTCGCGGTGCAGCACGCCCCGCATGTGGGCAAAATGAATCGCCCGCGCGACCGACGCCAGCAACTGGGCCGCCTCGCGCGGAGGCAGCGGCCCATCGGCCAGCCGCTGGGCCAGCGTGGTGCCGCGGACGTGCTTCATACTGAAGTAGGGCCGGCCGCCCACTTCGCCCACTTCATAGACTGGCACGATGCCCGGATGATCCAGCCGGGCGGCGGCCTGAGCCTCGGCCTCGAACCGCTCGCGATCGCCTTTTGAAGCCAACTGCCCGCGGAGGATCATCTTCACGGCAACTTCGCGACCCAAACTGGCCTGGGCCGCGCGATAGACCACGCCCATCCCGCCCCGGCCTAGCTCCTCGCGCAGCTCGTAATCGCCGAACCGCGCCGGCAGGGCCAGTTGCCCGCTAGGAAAGTCGCTGGTGTGCCCCGGCGCGACGGTCGGGGCAATTGCCGAGTGGCTCCCCGCCGCCCGTGCCACCGCGATCACGCCCCACAACTCACGCAGGTCCCTGGCCAGCGCCGGCGAGCGGGCGCACTCCACTTCCAAATCCACCGACTCACCGCGCTGCACCCGGTCCGTCAGCTCCGAGACCACCAGCGCAAGCTGCTCTTCGTGCTCGGCCGAGTTTGCAGAAGTTACCGGCATCGTAGCCATATCATGATCCTACTCCGCAACGCAGTTTCCCAAAATTCGCCGCCATCTCCGGCCGGTTCCGGGCCGTGGGCGCCGGGCTGCGTTTCTCGTATTAGAGGCCGGAAACGAGAGCTGCCATTCTGGCGGAGCCAGTTGCTGGGAGGCGCTAACATTTTTAGAATTTTTTCGCCATCCGATCGGGGGAGGCGAATAAGTAAACGGTTGTATCTTAACTATATGCAAGTGGTTTTGACATTTGGCGTTGCGTCAATCCGGCTGCCGCCGGGCGAAGTTAGCCGATGGTTAATCTGCGCGCTCGTGAGGTTAGTCCCGATTAACCAGGCCAGCCTGCCAAAATGACGGTTACTTGGGCAGGGCAGGCCAATAGGAACTATGCAGCAAATAGCATACCATTGTTCACGTAGCGATATGTACGCAGAGCGCGCGGATTTTGGCGGTATCATTCCGGAAGCGGTTCACGGCTGGCGCTGCGGTTCAGCCAGCTGGAAGGCCTAGAGGTGGCCGTGAACTTGCGCGCGGCTTACTACAACTGCTGCGGGCGGCCGGGCAAGTTGCGGATTACGCCGGCGATGTTATGAAGCGGTTCAACCGGCTGACGCTTTGCTTCAGCAAGAAGCCTGACGAATCTGGCCGCGGCGACGGCCATGTACATCGCCTACTACAATTACTGCTGGCAGCCCCGCAAGCCCGGCACGAGCGGCCAGAATCGCCCAACGCCGGCTATGGCCGCCAAGCTGACGGGCCAGGTCTGGAGCTTTGCCGAGCTGTTTGAAACGGTCATGCCGGCGAAGATCGCGGTTTAGCGACCAAGCCCAGCGGAGAAATCTAGCGGGGGTTTTTCATGCGCTGGTAGAATCTACCGCGATGGCAACCCCGGATCACTTTTACGACGCCGCGTTAATCTGCATAACGCTTATTTGCGAGCGGTGCCGCGCCACGCTTGACCCAGACGAAGACCTTGGACCAGGCGTCAGCTTTCAAACGGAGGGCTGGTATGTCCTGCTCGGCGACGAAGCTCATCGCCGTGGATGGGAAATCGACACGGAAGGGAAAGACGGCATTGCAGCGATCTGCCCCGCCTGCGCCAGGATGTCAAATTAGAACACGACCGCCGGTTGACGGGCATTTACAAGGGGCGATTTGGTTCGCTAAAATGCTGGGTTTGCGTCCCTGGCAACCGCTAGGCAACTCGCCATAAGCGCTTACCCACATAGGACTTGCGATCGCGGCCCATGTTTGAGTCCCTCCAAACCGGCATTCGCTCGGCGCTAAAGACCTTGCAAGGCAAGGCTCGGCTCAGCGAAGCCAATATGCGCGAGGGGCTCGCGCTGGTCGAGCAGTCGCTGCTGGAAGCGGACGTCAGCTACAGCGTCGCCAAGGATTTCATCGCCAGTATCTCTGAACGGGCGCTGGGCGAAAAGGTGCTGCTGGCCCTCAATCCGACGCAGCAGCTCGTTGGCCTGATCCACCAGGAGTTGATCAATGTCCTGGGGCCGGTCGATCCGTCGATCCCGCTCCGCAAGGACGTGACGATCCTGATGATGTGCGGCTTGCAGGGGTCGGGCAAAACGACCACCTGCGGCAAGCTGGCCAAGCTGCTCGACCAGAACAAGAAGAAGGCGCTGCTCGTCGCCGCCGACTTGCAACGGCCCGCCGCCATCGAGCAATTGCACGTCATCGGCAAGCAGCTCGGCGTAGAGGTCTATTCGGAGCCGGGAGCGCAAGACCCGGTGACGGTGTGCCACAACGCGGTGCAGAAGGCCCGTGCGGCGCAGCTTCCCGTCGTGATCCTCGACACCGCGGGTCGGCTGGCGATCGACCAGGAGCTGATGGACCAGCTCGTGCGGATCGATAAGAAGGTCGCTCCCGATCAGGTCTATCTGGTCGTCGATGGCATGACCGGCCAGGACGCCGTCAACAGCGCGAAGGCGTTCAACGAGGCGCTGGAGCTCGACGGCGTGATCATGACCAAGCTCGACGGCGATGCCCGCGGCGGCGCACTCTTGAGCGTGAAGCACGTCACCGGCGTGCCGATCAAGTTCATCGGCACGGGCGAGCATCTCGATGCTTTGGAGCCGTTCCGGCCCGAAGGCATGGCTGGCCGCATTTTGGGCATGGGCGACGTGCTGGGGCTGGTCGATACGGTCCAAAAAGCCGTCGATATGGAGCAGCAGAAGGCGCTGGAGGCCAAGCTGGCCGCCGGCGAATTCTCGCTGGAGGATTTCAAGGGCCAGTTGCGGCAGATCATGCAGCCGGGATTGATGACCAAGATGCTCTCGATGCTACCCGGCATGGGGGGCATGGCCGAAATGCTCAATGGCGGCGACGCCGAGGGCGAGATGGGCCGGATGCTGGGCATCATCGACTCGATGACCCCGCAGGAGCGCCGCAGCCCGAAAATCATCGACCCCAGCCGGCGCAATCGCATTGCCCGCGGGGCCGGCGTGCAGGTGCAGGAGGTCAACCAACTTATCAAGCAATTTGATATGATGGCTCCGATCATGAAGACGATGGCCGGCAAGGGCGTCGGCCAGCGGATGCAAGCCATCCAGCAGCTTCAGAACAGCGGCATGTTCAACCCCGGTTCGCGCGGGCCGAAGATCAAGGGCGACACCGGCAAGCGGCTGACCTCGAAAGAGAAGGCCGAGCTCAAGAAGAAACGGGAGAAAGAGCTACGGAAAAAGAAACGCGAAGGCGGTAAGCAGGGACCGAGCGGAGGCTGGTAAGCAAATGACCAATGACCAAATCCCAATGACCAATCGAGGAGAGCATGCTGCTCTTGGACATTGGTGCTTGGTCATTGGTCATTCCAAATCGGAATGACATCTCGATCACCGAAATCTGTTCCCGGAGGTATCAGTGGCAGTTAAGATTCGAATGAAGAAGATGGGCCGCAACCATCAGCCCTTCTTCCGCGTGTGTGCGATCGACTCGCGGGCGCCGCGGGACGGAAAGACCATCGAAGAGCTGGGGCATTATGACCCGCTCGTCAAGGACACGGATGCCCGCGCGATCCTCAACGGCGAGCGGATCGCGTATTGGCTCAGCGTCGGCGCGCAGCCGTCGGAGAACTGCGCGGTGCTGATCAAGAAATACGGCAAGGACGGGACGCACTTGTCGCTGCAGGCCGCGGCACTGGAGCGGATCAAGACGACCCGCCCCCAAGCCCCCGCGCCCTACATCCCGCCGCCCAAGCCGCCGGAACCGGAGCCTGCCGCGGAGGCGCCGCCGGCGGAGGCCGCTCCCGCTGCCGAAGCGGCGCCGGAGGCCCCGGCATCGTAGGCATCGCGCCCGTCGCGCGATGGGCTCCTCACGCGGAGCGTGAGGGCTACTTATATGCGAATCGATGTCCTGACCCTGTTCCCCGGCATTTTTGAAGGCTACCTGGGACAGAGCCTGCTGAAGAAAGCGATCGACGCGAAGCTGGTCGATGTTCAGTTGCACGACATCCGCCATTGGTCGCGGGACAAACATCACAAGGTCGATGATCGCCCGTTCGGCGGCGGGCCGGGAATGATCCTGCAGGTCGAGCCGGTGGTGGAGTGTGTCGAGGCAGTGCAACAACAGACTGCGGCCGGGCGCCTGGTGGTGCTCTCGCCGCGCGGGAGAACGCTGAGTCAGCCGATCGTCGAGGAGTTGGCCGCCCAGACGCGGCTGTTGCTCCTCTGCGGGCGGTACGAGGGTTTCGATCAGCGGGTGTTCGACATTTTGCAGCCCGACGAGATTTCGCTGGGCGACTACATATTGAACGGCGGCGAGACGGCGGCGATGGTGGTCATCGACGCGGTCATCCGCCTGATCCCCGGAGTCCTGGGAGACGAAGCCAGCGGCACACACGACTCGTTTTCGGCCGGCAACCGCCTGCTGGAATTTCCGCAGTATTCGCGGCCCCGCGAGTTTCGCGGGCACGCGGTGCCGGACGTGCTGCTCGGCGGCAACCACGAACAGATCGCCCGCTGGCGGCGGGAACAAAGTTTCCTCAGCACCCGCCAGCGGCGTGCCGATTTACTCACAGAAGCCAAACCAGACGAAGGACACAAGCCATGAGCCAGGACATTCTCAATCTCGTTGAAAAGACCGCTCTCAAGGCCGAGGTGCCGAAGTTCGCCGTGGGCGACACTGTGGACGTCCACACCCGCATCTTGGAAGGCGAGGACGAGCGGATCCAGATTTTCAGTGGCACGGTCATCGCCCGCTCCGGCAGCGGCAGCCGCGAGATGTTCACCGTTCGCCGGATCGTCTCCGGCGAAGGCGTCGAGCGGAAGTTCCCGCTGCACTCGCCCAAGGTCGCCAAGATCGAGGTGAAGAGAAGCGGCGTCACTCGCCGGGCCAAGCTGTACTACCTCCGCGACCGCGTCGGCAAGTCTGTCCGCCTCCGCGAGAAGAAGGCGGCGGGCAAAGAAGGGGCCACGGGGGCCTGATTCAAGTGGGGCAGACACTCCTGTCTGCCGTGTCTGGTCCTTCAAGGCAGACAAGAATGTCTGCCCCACCGCGATGCGCTGGCTCACCCCGCTCTTGGCGCGCTGGCGGGCGCTACTCGCGCCCAAGACGCTCGGCCGTCGGGGAGAGGATTTGGCCGCCCACTATCTGCGCCGTTTGGGTTACACCATCGTGGCTCGCGGGCACAAAGGCGCGATCGGCGAGATCGACCTGGTGGCGGTGGACCAGCGAACGGTCGTATTCGTGGAAGTGAAGACCCGCACCTCGCACGACGCGGGCCATCCGGCCGACGCCGTCGATGAAGCCAAACAGCGCCGTCTCACCCGGCTGGCGCTCTCGTACCTTAAGCGGCACGACCTGCTGGAACACGCCGCCCGGTTCGACGTCGTCGCCGTCACCTGGCCCGCCGGTCGCGGCCGCCCGACCATCGAACACTTCATCAACGCCTTCGAGCCCGTCGGTTTTCCGGGCATGTTTTCTTAGCCGTGACCAAACTTGGTCACGGAGTCCGGAAAGCGACGTCGTTCGCAGACTCCGTGACCACGTTTGGTCACGGCAAAAAACAGCTCTTACCAGCACCAGGCCCAGGCTTCGCGGCAGGACCAGCCGCACCAGGTGAACCACTGGGCCGTGCGGCGTTGGGCCCGCTGGCACCACGGCTCGGTGACGGCGAGCGGCGGTGCGAGGAGCAGTTCCTGCGGCGCGGCGTGCGTGGCCAACAGCGAAGTGTAGAGCGCCTGCGGATTGATCTTGTGGCAGTTCTCGAAAGCGTAGCGGCCCGATTGGTTGAGCGTCGTCGAGGTCAGCTCTGCACAGTGGATGCCGCCGGCCGCCTTGCCGTCCGTTTCCACGGCGACCTGAAGCTCCACCGGTCCGACCTGGGCCGAATGCACCTCGCCCGGCTTGCCTCTGACGTAGTTGCGGACCGAATAGCGGCGGCCGATTTGCGCATTAAGATAGTCGCGCATCTTGGCAACCTCGGCCTCGCTGTAAGTCGTTTTGGGCCGCAGCAGCCAGACTTTGATCCGCTGGCTCTCGTCCTTGCGCTGGTTGATGCGGGCCAGTTCGGCGTTGTATTCGGCCCACGTCACGCGGCGGACTTTGCTCGGCGTGGCTTCATAGACGTAGCACGTTTCGCCGTCGCGAAAGACGAGGGCCGCGTGGCCGATCTGGCCGTGCGTCGCCCGTTCCACAATGCTGCTGCAGTTCTCCAGGAAGATCAGCGTCCCGTCGGTCGGCGGCGCGAGTTCCGCCGCACCGGCCACAGCCAGCGCCCAGCCAAGAAGCCACTGCATAGGGGCCCTCCTAATGAATCTATTCGCCGCCATCACGGCGGTATTGGCGCGGCAAAATCAGGCCGAATCGCTACAATCGGCATTTTGCCGCGTCCAGTGCGGCGCGGCAATCGCTCACACATCCGCGACGGAAGGTCGCAGCAGCATGGCCAATCAGGAAGACGAAGACCTCACGCCCGAAGAGCTTGAGGAGCGCGAGGACGAGGTCGAAGACCTGACCACCGCGCTCAAGCAGGCCAAGAAGAAACCCCGGTACTTTGCCATCGTCGCCAACGGCAACGAAGTCTTGTCGCTGATGATGCAGAAGAAGCCTTACCGTCCCGCCATTGTCAAGCAGGAGCGCCGAGAGGAAGGCGGCAAGCAAACGTATCAAGGCGTTTGCGAAGGCGGGACTGGCTCGATCCTGGTGTTCAAGTTCGAAGGCACCGCGCCGAAGTTCAAGCCGGGTCGCTTGCGGAAGTTCATTTCTGCGGAGACTGGCCGCATGGTCAAACCAGAGTTTCAGCAGCTGAATGCAGCCCGGGGCTAGCGCCATGAGTCAATCCGGATCTGGTTTCCCGCCGCCGGAGAACCCCTTCCAACCTTCCGCATCGCTCCCGCCACAACCCCGCTCGCGGGCCTGGCTGTGGCTGGCTGCCGGCGGCGTGCTGATTCTGATTTGTAGCTGCTGCGGACTGTGCGTTGTGCCTGCGGGACTGGGCGTTTATCAGGCGGTCAACGAACGGGGAAACGTCGAGCAGGTCGTGACCGCGTTCATGGCGGATTTGGCCGCCAAGCGCTTTTCGGACGCCGCCGACCGGTTTTCGTCGCGTGCCCGGCGCGTTTCCTCGATCAGCTCGGAGAAGCTCGCCAAGGTCGCCGGGGAGAACCAGGCGTATCAAGGCGGACGCGCGGCACACGTCGCCGGTGTCCACCTCTCTCGGGCGTTCAATTCAAACCAGGACGTGCCCCAGGGCGTCGTCGCCCAGGTGTCCGGCACCATCGACTACGAGGGCGGCGAGCGAGGCGCCTTTCGGGCGACGCTGGAAAAGGAAAACGGAGCGTGGCGGCTCCATTCGATCCAAGTCCAACATGGTGCAGCGCCCGCCAACGCCACCAAGTCTGACTTCTAACGCCCATGCCCACCGCCATCGCCATCGCCGCTCATCCGGACGACATCGAGTTCCTCATGTCGGGCACGTTGATGTTGCTGCGTGCCGCCGGCTACTCGCTGCACTATTGGAACCTGGCCAACGGCTGCTGCGGCTCGAGCCAGCACGATGCGGCCACGATCGCCAAGATGCGCCGCGACGAAGCCTATGCGGCCGCGACGGCGATCGGCGCGAAATTTCACGAGAGCATCTGCAACGACCTGGAGATTTTCTACGACAAGCCGACGTTGGCGAAAGTGGCGGCTGTGATTCGCGACGTCGCGCCGGAGATCGTGCTGACGCATTCGCCAGTGGATTACATGGAGGACCACACCAACGCCTGCCGTTTGGCGGTGACGGCGGCTTTTGCCCGCGGGATGCCGAACTTTGTCACCGATCCGCCGCGGCCTGCCACGTCGCAAAACGTTACGGTCTATCACTCCCAGCCCTATTCGCATCGCGATCCGCTGGGCAACCTCGTCGAGCCCTCCTACGTCGTCGATACGACGGAGGTGGTCGAACTCAAGAAGAAAATGTTGGCCAAGCACGCCAGCCAGAAGCAGTGGCTCGACGAAAGCCAGGGCGTTAATTCGTATCTCGACAACCTGGCGTCCCTCGACGCAGAAGTCGGCAAGATGTCCTGCCTGTTCCAGTACGCCGAAGGTTGGCGGAAGCACCTGCACCTGGGCTTCTGTGGCCCCGACGACGACCCGTTGCGGACGGCGCTCAAGGAGCGGGTGCTGGTGGCGTCGCGGTTTGCCAGCGGCTGAACAAGATGGCTCTCATCCGCCTGCCCGCCTCGGCGACCTCTTGCTAGACTATTTCCACCGCATTTCGTCGATCCCGCCCGGAGCTTCTGTTGATGAATCTCACCACCAATGCTTTGATAGCCGGCTTCTTTGCCCTTTGTACGGCAGTGTTTTGGGGCACCTATGGACCGCTGTTGCAGCGTGGGCACCACCTGATGGAAGGCGGCGGTCGGATGCGGCCGTTCATCTGCGTTGGCTTCGCCTACCTGCTGGTGGCGATTGT
>Ga0184625_10000978_pt1 | contig 11609 bp, 7 predicted proteins | sample PLM3_30_b1_FD_133151 | JGI IMG/M metagenome (GOLD analysis project Ga0184625, IMG submission 133151) | Groundwater sediment microbial communities from an aquifer in East River, Colorado, USA - PLM3_30_b1 | ecosystem: Environmental > Terrestrial > Soil > Riparian zone | place: USA: East River... | reverse complement strand
TGGTGATTCGCGGCGGCAAGGAGATGAATGGAAGGCATCATCAAGGCGTGGGGCAGGATACTGGCTGGCTATCAGCCGAACTTATCGATCGAGATCACGCGTGAATGCCCGCTGACCTGTCCGGGCTGTTACGCCTACGGCAGCGAGCACCTTGGCGGCGAGGTCAAGCTGCGCGAGCTGCAGGACTTCAAGGGACAACAGCTGGTCGATGCGATGTTCGCGCTTCTCGAGAAGCACAAGCCGCTGCACGTCTCCATCGTCGGCGGCGAGCCGCTGGTGCGCTATCGCGAGCTCAGCGAGATTCTGCCGCGCATGGCCGAGATGGGGATCTACACGCAGCTCGTCACCAGTGCCGTCCGTCCCATTCCGATCGAGTGGGCTGGCCTGCGCCGCCTGCAGATCGTCGTCTCGATTGATGGATTGCAGCCGGAGCACGACGAACGCCGTAAGCCGGCCACCTACGAGCGCATCCTGAAGCACATCGAGGGGCACGACATTCGCGTGCACTGCACGGTGACGCGCCAGCAGGTGCGCCGCGAAGGCTACCTCGAGGAGTTCGCGAAGTTCTGGTCGGAAAACCCGGCGGTCTCGCAAATCTGGTTCAGTCTGTATACGCCGCAGGTCGGCGAAGTGTCGACCGAGCGCCTGACCAAGGCCGACCGCCAAAAAGTGGTTGGAGACCTCCTCGCCTTCCGGTCGAAGTACCCGAAACTGCGCGCGCACGAGGCCTTGCTCGACGCCTACGTGGTGCCGCCAGAATCGCCGGACGACTGCATCTTCGCGAAGACGACGGCGTGTGTGTCGGCAAATTTCGAAAAGCCGATTACGCCGTGCCAGTTCGGTGGCAACCCTGACTGCACCAATTGCGGATGCCTTGCGTCTGCCGCACTGGCGGCCGTAAGCCGCCACAAGCTGCCTGGAGGCATTCAGGTCGGCACGCTCTTCGACGCGTCGTTCGAAATCGGAAATCGCGTGAGGGCGGTGAGGGAGAGCTTCGTCGCGAGATAGAGATCTTTACTATGTCTCACCGCTGGGCCGCAGGGGCGCAGAGAGGAAGTTATTCATGAGAATTGCTCCCTGCGTCTCAGCGTCTTTGCGGTGAGATATGGCAGCTTTACCGGCCCACGCTCAACCGAACCCCAAAATTAATCAGCTGCGGCGTGCCGATCGTCGTCGGGTTGGTGCCTACGTAGTAGAGCGTATCGAACAGGTTCTGTACGCCGAAGAACACGTCAGCATTGCGGTTGACCGTCCGTGACACGCTCAGGTTTGTCACGTTGTACTTCGGCAGGCCCACTTCCCGCTTCTCCGGGATGCCCGGGAAGATCGCGGCCGTATTCAGGTCGTCGTCGTACTGATGGCCGACGAACTGATTCTCGATCGAAAAGTTCAGGAAGCGCGGATTGATGTAGTTCACTCCCAGCGACACGCGATTCTTGGGGACCTCGGCGAGATACTTGCCCGTCAGATCGTTGCCCGCCGCGTCGACCTTCGATTCGTGCACTTTGGCGATGTCGTACACGTAAGACGCCGACAGCCCCCAATGTCCGTTCACATGGTATGAGAGGTCGGTCTGGAACCCGGCGATGTTCGTGCTGCCGAGGTTCTGCAGCTGGCGGCAGGTCGGCACGCCGGCGCAACCGGGGGTGACGGGCACGTTGTTGGTCGCCACGGTGACGTTGGCGATCGGATTATTCACGCGGTTGTTGAAGAACGTCCCACGCACGGTGATGCGGTTGGTCGCGGCGATGCTGACGCCGAGTTCCTCGCCAGTCAGCCGCTCGGGACCAAGCGTCTCGTTCGCCAGCGTCAGGACCTGGCCGACGCGGAACGGGCTGTAGAGCTCTTTGAGCGTCGGCGCGCGGAACCCTTTGCTGAAGCTGCCCCACACCGACAGGCGGTCGGTCGCGCGATAGAGCGCAGCGAGTCTCGGGCTGACGGTCGTGTCCGACTTGTCGGGCAGCGACTCGCGATGCGCAGCCGTCGGCAGACCCGTCGCGATCGTCGTCTCGAGATTGTGGGCGTCGTAGTTGTCCCAGCTGTCGACGCGCGCGCTCAGCGTCAACTGGAGCTTCGGCGTCACTTCAATCAGATCCTGCGCGAACACACCCAGGAATCGTTGCGTGCCTCCTGCGACGCGATGGATGACCGGCGGCGTGCCTGTCGGAGCCGCGTAGGTGAGCTCGTCGCTGTCGCCGTCGATCCATCGGAAATCGGTGCCGGCCGACACGACGTGCGAGCGCGAACCGACCTGGAACGGACGCGACCACTGCACCATCGATCCGAAGGCGTTGGTCGGCACCGTCTTCTCGAGCGACAGGTTGCTCTGGCTGCGCGGCGGCGTCGCGGCCGGTACAGCAAAGGTATTCTGGAAGAAATCCTCGTTGTCGAAGAACACGCGGGCCTCGACGGTGCTGCCTTCGGAGAACCTCAATCGCGTGCCGCCGTTGCCGTACTTCCAGTTCGTGTCGTTGAGCTCGCCGATCTTGCCGTTGTTGCGGTCCTCGTCGAAAACCCCAACGCGGGCGAACACGTTGACGCGATCGTTCGGGTTGTAGTCGATTTTCGTACTGAAGCTCTGGTACCCGACGTTCGCTTCGTTGTCGATCGTGCCGCGTTCTTCCTCGGCGACGATGAGGTAGCCGTCGGTCCGCAGGCTGGTGGCGTCGAAGCTGACTCCGAACTTGCCCCACACGTCGCTGGCAAACAGATCCATCTTTGGCGTCGTATGGTTGCCGTACTGCGGCTTGAAGATGAGCGACCGCGGCGTCGGACGGTTCGTCACGATGTTGATGACCCCGCCCATCGCGTAGTTGCCGTACAGGCTCGAAGTGGCGCCGTCGATGATCTCGATGCGCTCGGCGTTCATCATCGGCACGCGCGTCCAGTAGACCCAGCCGCCGAACGGATCGTTGAACGGAACGTCGTCGAGCAGCACGAGGGTGCGGCTCACGCCGCTCGGCCCGATGCCTCGCAGCGAGACGCCCTGCGCGGTCGGGTTCGCCGCAAGGCTGCTGGTTCGCCGGAACAGGCTGAAGGTCGGCACCTGCCGCAGCACGTCATCTGCGACGACCGCGGGAGATCGCTCGATCTGCTCGTTGGATACGATGTTGACGCTGGCCGGCACGTTGGTGATGAGCTGTTCCGAGCGCGTCGCCGTGACGACGAGCTGCTCGGCATAGCCTGCGGGCTTGAGACGGACCTCAACGGTCTGCGCCATCTCTGTCGTCACATCCACTGTGACGTCCTGCACCTGAAAACCAGACGCCGACACGCGCACCGTGTATGAGCCCGGCATTAAACCCGCCAGCGAGAACCGCTCGGTCGCGCTCGACACCGTCCGGCTGATATTCGCGGCGCGCAATGTCGCGGTCACGCGCGCGCCGACGACAGCCAGCCCCTGTTCGTCGAGCACGGTGACGTCGATTCGGCGATCGGCCGCCGGAGTTTGGGCGAGCACCGGAGACACGAGCGCGGCCATCCACAAAACGAACAGCAATCGGGCTGAATTGTTCATAATTTAAGCGCTTAGATTACCACAGCGCTCCGGCCGCATTAATGGAAGTCGTGCGAATCGATTTCGATCGCGGCGCCGCCAAGCGCGTGTAAACGTTCGGCTTTGACCGACGTCACGCCATCCTGGTTCTGCAGGATTCCATCAATGAGCAGGAATGGCTCGTCCAGAATTTTGAATCGCTCGCTGTCGAAGAGATCGGGCCTGACGATGATGTTCGCGATGCCGGTTTCGTCTTCGAGCGTGAGAAACACAAACCCTTTGGCCGTGCCCGGGCGCTGCCGTGTGATGACGCTGCCGGCCACGCGGATACGCCGCCCATCGCGCGCGCGCGACAGATCGACGGCCCGCAATACCCCGCGCATCGCCAGCTCGGGCCGGCGCAAGGCCATCGGGTGGGGGCCGATGGTGAGGTGCGTGCCCGCGTAATCGGCGACGACACGTTCTTCTGCGGTCATTGCAGGCAATGGACTGGCTTCGGGCTCCGGACTGCCGGCTTCGGGCCCGGAGAAGAGCTCCCCCGCAGGCCGCGCAGATTTTTCGACCTGCCACAGCGCCTCGCGGCGTTCGTAGCCGAAGGAGGCAAAAGCTCCAATATCGGCGAGCGTCTGCAATTCTTCGCGGCGAATGCCGGTACGTGTTACTAAATCATCCACCGAGGTAAACCTCGGTGGCGTGTCCATTGGGAGTGTCGGTTGCGTGGGTGGCGTGGGGCGCGTAGGTCGCGTGGGGACGGACCAGTCGTGCGAACACGTGTTGCAAAAAAATGATCCCGCCTTGACCGTCTCGATCATTGTTTCATCGTCGCATCCGCATTTCGGACAAATCGTCCCCACGTCCCCCACGCGACCCACGCCACCTACGCCACCTACGCCACCTACGTTCCCCACGCCACCCACGCGCCCCACGCGACCCTTCTCAATTGCGCGTCCGACTTCCTCGCGAAGCCCGGAGACATAGCGAAGCCCAAGTCGGATCGATCCGTCCGTATCCACCCGGCACATCCAATCGGAGTGCTGCGCGTCGACGCCGGTAAAGCGCACACCGCGGCGCTGTGCGTCCTTGACGAGCGTCGCCGGGTGATAAAACCCCATCGGCTGGTTGTTGAGGAGCGCGGTGTAGAACGCCGCTGGAAAATGCACCTTTAAATACGCGCTGGCGTACGCGAGCAGCGCGAAGCTCGCGGCATGCGACTCGGGAAATCCGTACAGCGCGAACGCGGTAATCGACGAGATAATCTGCTCGGCGGCGTCCCCCGTGATCCCGTTATTCGCCATCCCGGCGCGCAGCTTGATCTCGACGTCTTTCATCCGCTTCTCGGATCGCTTGAAGCCCAGCGCTCGCCGCAGATCTTCCGCCTGCCCACCGGTGAAGCCGGCGGTGACCATCGCCATCCGCAGCAGCTGCTCCTGAAACAGCGGCACGCCGAGCGTGCGCGCAAGAATCGGCTCCAACGACGGATGCGCGTAGGCTACGGGCTCGCGTCCCGCGCGCCGGTTCAAATAGGGATGGACCATGTTGCCGACGATGGGGCCGGGGCGGATGATGGCGACTTCGACGACCAGATCGTAGAAGCGCTCGGGGTGCAGCCGCGGCAGCGTGGCCATCTGCGCGCGGGATTCCACCTGAAAGACGCCGATGGTGTCGGCGTCCTGCAGCATCTTGTACACAGCGGGATCATCGGGAGGCAGGTGCGCGAGATCCACTGCCCCATCTACCAGCGTGATCGCATCCTGCAGCACCGCCATCATGCCGAGGCCGAGCAGATCGACTTTGACGAGTCCCATGTCCGAGCAATCGTCCTTGTCCCACTGGAGCACGACGCGGCCTGGCATGCTGGCGTTCTCGAGCGGCACGACGCTGTCGAGCTGCCCCTGGCAGATCACCATGCCGCCCGAGTGCTGGCCCAGGTGCCGCGGCAGATCCAGCATGCGGTTCCACAGCTCGGCAAACCACCGGAAGGTCGGATGGTCGAGATCGCAGCCCACCTCGCGCATCCGTTTGTGCAGCGTATCGGCCGGGTCGACGAACTCGAACTGATTCATCACCTTCGCGAGGCGATCGACCTGCGTCGCGTCGATGCCGAGCGTCTTCCCTACTTCGCGCGCCGCGCTTTTGCCGCGATAGGTGATGACGTTGGCGGTCATCGCCGCGCCGAGCCGGCCGTACTTCTCGTAGACGTGCTGGATCACCCGCTCGCGCCGATCGCCGCTCGGCAGATCGAGGTCGATGTCGGGCCATTCGCCGCGCTCTTCAGAGAGAAAGCGCTCGAACAGCAGGTCCATGCCCACGGGATCGACGGCGGTGATGCCGAGGCTGTAGCAGACGGCGCTGTTGGCCGCGGAGCCGCGCCCTTGCACGAGGATGTCGTTGTGCCGGCAGAAATTCACGATGTCCCAGACGATCAGGAAGTAGCCGGCGAGATCGAGGCGCTCGATGAGATCGAGCTCGCGCGCAATCTGCGCCCTGGCGCGATCGTGATACGGACGATACCGCTCGCGGGCGCCGAGGTCGGTCAACTTGCGGAGAAACGAGATGTGCGTCTCGCCCGGGGGCACCGGATAATCGGGAAACCGATACCCGAGATCGGCCATCGTGTAGTCGAGCCGATCGGCGAGCGCCTCGGTGGCCGTCAGCGCCTCGGGCAAATCGCGGAACAGCCGTGCCATCTCTTCGGGCGGCTTGAGGTAGCGCTCGGCATTGCGCGCCAGCTTCTTTCCCGCCTGCCCCAGCGTCGTCTTGTGATGGATGCAGGTGAGCACGTCGAACAACGGCCGCTCGGCTGGAGCGGCGAAGCGCACGCCGTTGGTCGCGACAATCGGCACGTGAAACGTGCTGGCGATGTCGGCGAGCATGCGGTTGTCCACCTCCTCGTCGCGCAGGAGATGGCGCTGAATTTCAACATACACACTGCCGCGGCCGAACACGCCGACGAGCGGATCGATCAACCCGCCGACGCCGTATTTCTGAAACCCGAGCAGCTCGCGCCCCGCGAGCGCGATGAGACCGCGCGTCTGGCCGTCGAGCTCGTCGAGCGTCAGAGCGCCTTCGCCTTTCGGCGAGCGCATCTTCATGCGGGTGACGAGGCGGCAGAGGTTCCGGTAGCCTTCGGTGGATTCGACGAGAACGGGGACTCGAAGGGGTGAGGGGTAAGGGGTAAGGGGTGAGGGGTGAGGGGTGAGGGAAGGGTTCGTAGGGATCGTGGGTCGCGTGGGGTTCGTGGGGTTCGTGGGGTTGATTGTCAATTCGGCCCCGATGATGGCTTTGATGCCGGTGGCGGTGGCGGCGCGATGAAAGCGCGGAGCGCCGTACACGCCGTCGCGATCGAGCAGGGCCATCGCAGGATACCCGTAGCGAGCCGCTTGCGCGATCAGTGTTTCAGGTAAGGAGGCCGCTTCGAGAAAACTGAAAGCGGATGCGGCGTGCAGCTCGAAATACATAACACATCAACCACTACGGAATTGGAAGAATGGCAGATTGGAAGATTGAGAGTCAGTCCACCATTCCGTCAACGAACCACGCATCAACATCGCGCGCGTGCGAGATTCGATAGGTCGTTCCATCGTTCAATGCAACCTCCCACTCATCACAATTCCAAGGAGAGGTCGCGTGGGGTAGCGTCGATCGTTTATCGACGATCGACTCTGGACGATCGACGATCGACGATGGAAGCCACCAATCGCCAGACGACCGCCACGGTCCCTCGCTGCGTTCGACGCGCCCGCCGGCACAGCCGCGGCGATCGGTGGTGACGCGGACAGGACGGCCTTGCTCGAGCACCACTCGCGCTGGAATAGGACTGCGAAATCGCCGTAACACAGCCGCCGACGTGTGATGAGGGATTCGGGATTGGGGATTCGGGAGTGGGGATGGGGGAATAGTAAAGGTGCGCGGTGGATCGAACTTCGCCATCGCGAAGGCGCCTGGACGATGGGTGTCGACGAGCGATGGCGCGCCGACGTGGTCGCTGCCCATGAGCGCGCCGAGCCGCGCGAGGAGCGTCGCCAGCGTGTCGGTGGGCAGCGCGCGCGCGAACAACCCGAACTGCAGGACGCGCCCCTCGGTGACGTCGACAGCCACGGCGACGCGATCGATCGCCGCCGGCGGCGGGTTCGACTCGAGATCGAGCAGCGCCAGCGTGCGCAGCACGCGCGCATCGCGCATCGGGGCAGGCAGCTCGACCACACGTTCGTGCAATTCCACTGTAGCGCTTCGCGCGGAGGTGACCAGCGTCAGCGTGACGCGCAGCACGACCGCGCCGCGATCGCCGCGCTCGAGCCGATCGCATAACGGCTCGAACAGCCGCGCCAGGACGAAGGACAACGGCTCGAGCCCGTCGATGGGCCATTCGAGGTCGAGCGATTCTTCAAACGACTCCGCCACGCCGGCCGGAACCAGCGGCCGCACCTCTTCGCCGCGCGCCCAACGCTGCCACCGGAGGCCGGTCTGGCCCAACCGCGCCGACAACTCGCTTGAAGGAAGCGCTGCCAAATCGCCAAGAGTACGCAGCCCCCAGCGAGTGAGCTGTTCTGGGCTCTGGGCTGTGGACTCTAGGTTCTGGGCTTTAGGCTCTAGGTTTTGGTCAGGCCGAGAGTCCAAAGTCCAAAGTCCAAAGCCAAGCTGCGTCAGCACCCTGAGCGGCAGCGGCGCAAGCGCCGACGCTTCGTCGCCGCGCGCCACGACTGTCAATCCGGCACGTGCGTGCGCCAGGAGAATTGCGGCGGTTGACGAAGCCGCAACAGCGACATGCACGCCAAGCCCGGCATCGGCGGCGGTGCGGCGCAGCTCTTCGCCGATCGATCGCGGCTCGCCGATGAGGCTGCCAAGTCCGCTGATGTCGAGCGTGACCGTGCGATCTCCATGTGTCTCGACACGCGGCGAGAAATCGCGGGCAATCTGGACAAGGGTCGCGTAGGGTTCGTGGGTCGCGTAGGTCGCGTGGGCAGCGTGGGTCGCGTGGGGAATTCCCCTTGCCCCTGTCTTGCCCCTGTCAGGTGCCGAGCTAGCAGGCCGCGGCAGATAAAGGCACGCGAACATGGTCATCGCTCTCCATTTTTCGCGCGCGAACGACGCGTGCGGTCTGCCCCGGCGTCAATTGCACCGTCACTCCCCCGCTGCTTCGCGCAATGGGCTCGCTGCCAATCAGGACGCACGCCGTTTCGCTGCCCTCGATGACGCGCTGCAGGCGCAGCCACGTGGTATAGGGCAGCCGCTTCACCGTCTGCGCGGCGACTTCGCCCAGATCGAGAGCGACCAATCCAAAGCCCCCAGCCTGTAGGACGATGTTCAGTGCCTTGACGGCGCGGTCGAGGCTCTTCTGCAGAGTGCCGTATTCGGACGAAAGACTGACCCGCGCAGAGCAGGACGATTCGCCGCGAATCCACAACATCCGCTGAAAATCGGCTCCACCTTGAAAGGTGGCGGATGCGGACACCGGGTCGAACATGTCGAGCGGATCGATCAGCGCCACCGCTTCGCCCCGTGACGTCGCACCCGCCAGCGCCGAGACGAGAATGGCGAGACGCCCTGACGACCGCGGGCCGATGACTTCAGAGAGATGCCCGCGCGGCAAGCCGCCGTCGAGCCGCGCGTCGAGCTCGGCAATCCCGGTCGGCACGAGCCAGCGCGTGGGGTCTGACCCCGGGTGCAGGGGGTCTGATCCCCGGGTCAGCGTGTGGTCGAGCTTGCGATCGCGAAGCAGCGATTCGAGGTACTCCCTACCTTTCGACTCGCTTCGCTCGCTCAGGGCAGGGTCTTTGGCACTAGCCAGCATGACGCTTCTCCATACTTTCGCTTTACTTTCGCCATGCTAGATCGAAGCGTTAGTGAATGCAAGTGGGTTACGATACGGGGCAATTCCCGTTGGCTCAGGCCCCTCCCGCCATTCCCAGCGAAGCCCCCGCTCAACTCAAGGGCCTGCGTCGCATTGCCGCCGCCCTGCATTACCGCGACTTTCGGGTCCTCTGGTTCGGCGCGTGTTTCTCGAGCATCGGCACCTGGATGCAGAGCCTCGCCGAGAACTGGCTGGTGCTCTCGCTGACGGCGTCGGCCTTCTACCTCGGGCTCGACGCGTTCCTGCAGCAGCTGCCGATCATGCTGTTCACGCTCATCGGCGGGGTCGTCGCCGATCGCCACGATCGCCGGCTGACGCTGATCGCATCGCAATGGATACAGCTCTCCACCGCGGCCGTCCTCGCCGCGCTCGTGTACTCCGGGGTCGTCGAGGTGTGGCACATCCTGCTGCTCTCCTTTATTACAGGCACCGCACAGGCGTTCGGCGGCCCGGCGTACCAATCGCTGATCCCGTCGCTCGTCGGCAAGCAGGATCTGACCAACGCCATCGCGTTGAACTCGATCCAGTTCAACGTCGCGCGGATGCTCGGCCCGCTCCTGGCAGGCGGCACGCTCGCCATGCTGAAACGCTGGGGGGTTGCCGACATGACGGCGCTCGCCATCTGCTTCGCGATCAACGCGCTCTCGTTCCTGGCCGTCATCCTGTCGCTGATGTCGCTCCATCTCAAACACCTGCCTGCGGCGCGCACGCAGAACATGTTCGGCGAGCTCAAGCAAGGCCTCGCGTTCGTGCAGAAGCAGCGCAGCATCATGGCGCTGATGGTGCTCGGCGCGGCGACGGCGTTCTTCGGCATCCCGATGCTGACGCTGCTGCCGGTGTTCGCGCGGGACGTGTTCGGATCGGGTGTCGAAGGCTACAGCGTGCTGCTGTCGTTCTCGGGTGCGGGCGCAGTGGCGGGGGCGATGGTCGTGGCATGGCTCGGCCGCTTCCCTCACATGGGGCGCACCACGCTGCTCGTCGAGGCATGCTTCGGGGTGATCATCGCGCTGGTGGCGTGGAGCCGCGTATTGCCCCTGACCTACCTGCTGCTCTTCGCCAGCGGCCTGACGCTGATGATTGTGGTGTCGTGCCTGATGTCGCTGGTGCAGTTGATCGCGCCCAACGAGATGCGCGGGCGCGTGATGAGTATCTATCTGGTGGCGTTTCGCGGCGGGATGCCGCTGGGCAGCCTGGTGAGCGGTTATCTTGCCAGCGTCAACTCGGCCCCGAACGTCATCGCCTTCAACGGCATCGCGTTGCTCGCCGTCAGCGTATTTTTCCTGTTCAAGACCAAAGAAATCAGAGCCCTGTAATCCAGTACACCCCGAGCGCCAGCGAGCTGAGCGCGGTCGCGGCGGCCGAGAACCGGGCGACGTGGCCCGTCATGCGCCGATCGGCGAGCGTGTGCGCGAGCACGATGCCGAAGAGCGACATCGACAGGAGGATGCCGATGGCGAAGATCGTGACCAGGAAGAGCAGCGACCAGAAATGAGTGGCGCTGCCTGTCGCGCTCCACAGCGGCAGCGACAGGATGAGCGCCCGCAGTCCGCTGACCGCGAACACGGCGCCGAGCACGCCTGGCAACATGGTGTGAATCGACGGACGATGGGAATGCTGCCGGCCGAGATGCAAGTGCCAGTGGTTGTGCGCCCGCTGCTCGCCGGCGCCGTGCACGTGCGCGTGCACGTACAGCCGCCCCGACACTGTCAGCCACCCGACGACAAGACCGAGCGCGATCAGCAGGCAGCCGCCGACGAATTCCCCGCCCTGCTCGAAGCGCACCGGAATCTGCCATCCGAAAAACAGCACGAGCCCCGCCCCGACCGAGAGCAACACCGCGTGACCGACGGCGAATCGCAGCGCCAGCCCGAATGCGCGGGCGTAGCGCGCCGGACCGAGCGGCGTGGCCAGCGACAACGCCGCAATCGCCATGAGGTGATCGGCGCCGAGACCGTGGAGAAAACCGAGGGCGAGCATCGAACCGGTCAGCACGCCGGAGATTATAGATGGCTTTGGCATTTGGACTCTGGACTTTGGGTCAGGCCAAGAGCCCACAGCCTACGGCCCAGCGCCTTGCTATTTACATATACATGGATGTATATTCATGTATGTGAAACATGCGGGCGAGCTGTACCGGCTCCTGGGCGACGAGGTGCGTCTTCGTCTGCTCCGCGTCCTCGCCGGGAAACACGGGCGGCTCAACGTGACGGAGCTGACCGCCGTGCTCGGCATCGCGCAGTCGGGCGTGTCGCGGCATCTCCG
>Ga0184625_10000976_pt1 | contig 11610 bp, 11 predicted proteins | sample PLM3_30_b1_FD_133151 | JGI IMG/M metagenome (GOLD analysis project Ga0184625, IMG submission 133151) | Groundwater sediment microbial communities from an aquifer in East River, Colorado, USA - PLM3_30_b1 | ecosystem: Environmental > Terrestrial > Soil > Riparian zone | place: USA: East River... | reverse complement strand
CGAGGTGCAGCAGGGGCTCCCAGTCCCAGTCCGGTCACGCTGACCGCGCAATGATCACTGGGGTTTGCTGCCCACAGGGGTGCACTATTCCCCGGTGATCACGCAGGCCGGTCCGCACGAGCGTGGATAGCCGCGCCAACCCTTGCCCCTGAGCACGGTGCCGATCTCAGCAGCCATTTCGCAGGGGCGCCCGGACACGTCCTCGGGGCCGTAGCGAAGCGTGTCGAGTCCGCTGGCCACACCGGCGTTGTCGCGCCGATTGTCGCGGCCAAGCGCGTCGTCGGGATGCGCCTTCGTTCCATCTAGTTCCACGATCGTGCCGTAGTTCTTGTAGTGCACGTCGTCGTACCACCGCCCGCCGCGGCGCGCTCGTATCGCTTGGCGGTGTGCCGTTGGAAGGGCGTGGCGGCGTTCGACATCTCGCAGGTAGCGAAGCTCCAGCATGGAGTGGCACCCGCTGGCCACATCCTCGAGCGCCATCGCGAGGTGAGCGCGCCACCGCACCTTCGCTCGCGCAGCGAATGCGTCCCGAAGCCGGGTCACGGTGGTCAACCGTCGAGCGCAGGCCCGCACCACCCAGCCCACGGCCTGGCCGGCGTCCCGCGCCGACTGGGTCAAGTCCAGGACGGTGTCCTCCACGCGGGTCTGCGGCGGCAGCCGGGTCGGGTGCCGGGCCGTATGTGCACGAACCGACAGGTGATGGCGCACGCCCGGAAGAGCGACCACGCTCCGGTCGGCCGGCAGCGTCACGTGAATCTCGCTCGCTGGGTCGTCGATAAGACCGGCCAGCTCGGCGGCGGTTTGATGGCTGAGAACCGCGCCGCGGCCCGAAGCGAGTACCACCGCCCACAATTGCGCGGAACGGGGTAGCGGACCCGTAAAGGTGGCGTAGACGCCGGCGAAGAGTCGCCGCCACTTGCCCGAGCGAAGTCGAGACCGGATGGCCCCCGGGGTCAGACCACCGGCTATTGCCTGTCCGCGGGTGACCACACCGTGCTGCCGCTCGCAGACCTCGTCCAGCACTTGGCCAGCGTGGCCCAGTCAGGCGGTGCTGTCACTGTCCCATGGCCAGCCTGTGGATAACTCCAGCGCGTCTCCGTTATCACCGGGGTTTGCTGCACTCCGGCGCGCACCAAACCCCGGTGATCATGCGGTTGTCAATAGCGTCGCCGGCCGCGCTGCCATGGAGGCTGGTAGGGAGTCCGCTCCCGGATCTCCTCCGGCAGCACGTCATCGATGCGCACGCTTCTGCCGGCGCGGAGAGTCTCGGCCAGGCGCTCGATGACGTTCAACGCCCCGACGAGTCCAAGCGCGGCCGCCTCGCGCCAGCACGCGTCCACGTGCGCCGCGAACCGCCGCCGGTGCCGACGGAGCACGTACGGATGGGTCCATCGCAGCAGTTCCGTCAGCGATGTCAGGTCCACAACCGCCTCCCGCGCGGTGTGGCGGCAGCCGTGAGCAGGGCGGTGCGCAGGTCGCCGCGACCACGCACTCCGCGTGGTTCAGCCGCTCAGCGAGCTGGCTCAGCGAGGCCGGAGCCGGAGTGGCCGCCTCCGGGCGGCGCGTCAGCAATTCGGCCAGCCCGTCTTCGCCCAGACCCCGCAGCCAGCTCGCATCGATCAGATGCGCCGCGTTCTCGTACACGACAGCAGGTTACGTGTTACCTCCGACACGTTCGCGTTCCTGCAGGCGGCGAGCCGCAATGCGGATGAATCTTCCCGGCCCGGTAGGCGGTACTGTTGGCGCGGCCACGCCAGGGCGGTGTCGTGTCGTGCTCGCCCGTCCTCCGGCATGATGGGTGGCGACAGGTCGAAGCGTGGAAGGACGTGCGGTGGCGACTGAACACGCGGGCGGTGCCTGGGTAGTGGCGGTCGACGGGCCCTCGGGCTCGGGGAAGTCCACCGTCTCCCGCCGGTTGGCGCAGGCGCTGGGCGCCCGCTACCTCGACACGGGTTCCATGTACCGCGCCGTGACCTGGGCAGTCCTTCAGGCCGGCGTCGATCCTCACGACGCCGACACTGTGACCAAGATCGCAGCCCAGTCCGAGCTGAGTGTCGGAACGGACCCGGCGGACCCCCATATCGCGGTCGATGGCGTCAACGTCGACGGCCCCATCCGTGGCCCCGAGGTGACCGCCGCCGTCTCGGCCGTCTCGGCGGTGCCGGGCGTCCGCCAGGTACTCGTCGCCCGGCAACGGGAGATCATCGCCGGCACGCACGACGGCACCGGGATCGTGGTCGAGGGTCGCGATATTGGGATGGTCGTCGCTCCCGACGCCGACCTGAAGGTCTACCTGACCGCGTCGACGGCAGAGCGCGCCCGGCGACGAGCCGTCGAGCGGGCCGCCGACCTGCATTCCACCGCCGCGGATCTGGAGCGACGCGACCGGCTCGACTCGACCCGCGCCACCGACCCGCTCGCCCAGGCACCAGACGCCGTCGTGCTCGACTCGACCGAGCTCGGCATCGACCAGGTTGTCCGCCACCTGGTCGGCATGCTCCAGGAGAGACACCGCACATGACCGGCAATGGCGTGGCCGGCAATCACCAGTGGACCGGGCTCGCGGATCTCGACGACTTCGAGGATGACGCCTACACGGAGTCCGATGAGGACGAGGCGGACGAAGGGCCGGCGCCCGTGGTCGCCGTTGTGGGCCGGCCCAACGTCGGCAAGTCGACCCTGGTCAACCGGATCCTGGGCCGCCGCCAGGCGGTCGTTGAGGACGTGCCGGGTGTGACTCGAGACCGGGTCGCCTACGACGCGCAGTGGTCGGGTCGTCGCTTCACCATAGTGGACACCGGTGGTTGGACGCCCGACGCTCGCGACCGGGCCGCCGCCATCGCAGCGCAGGCCGAGATCGCCGCCAACACGGCCGACGTCGTGCTCTTCGTGGTCGACTCGACCATCGGCGCGCTGGATGAGGATGCGGCGGCGGTGCGCATGCTCCGCCGTACGAAGCGACCCGTGCTCCTCATCGCCAACAAGGTGGACAACGCGCAGCAGGAGTTGGAGTCGGCGGCGCTGTGGTCGCTCGGTCTGGGACAACCACACCCCGTGTCGGCCCTACACGGCCGCGGCTCGGGAGACCTCCTCGACGCTATGCTGGCCGCCCTGCCGGAGCCGCCGCCGGTGACCGAGGCCCGCCCGCGCGGCCCGCGACGGGTGGCACTGGTGGGCAAGCCGAACGTCGGCAAGTCGTCGTTGCTCAACCAGCTGGCCAACGAGGAGCGCGCGGTCGTCGACCCGGTGGCGGGGACCACAGTGGACCCGGTGGACAGCCTGGTCCAGATCGGCGGCGAGACGTGGCTGCTCGTCGACACTGCCGGGCTGCGCCGGAAGGTGGGCACGGCCAGCGGAACGGAGTACTACGCGAGCCTGCGTACCGCCGGTGCCATCGAAGCCGCCGAGGTGGCGGTCGTACTGCTCGACGCCGCCGAAGTCATCAGCGAGCAGGACCAGCGGGTACTGACGATGGTGACCGAGGCCGGCCGGGCGCTCGTGCTCGCCTTCAACAAGTGGGACCTCGTCGACGCCGATCGCCGCTACTTCCTCGACAAGGAAATCGAGCGCGAGCTTCGGCGGATCCCGTGGGCCATCCGGGTCAACATCTCGGCGAAGACCGGGCGCGCGGTGGAGAAGCTCGCGCCGGCACTGCACCGCGCTCTGTCCAGTTGGGAGCTGCGGGTGCCGACGGGCCCGCTCAACCAGTTCATCACCGCGCTGGTGCAGGCGACGCCGCACCCGGTGCGCAGTGGCCGGGCGCCGCGGGTTCTGTTCGCCACCCAAGCGGGGACGCGACCGCCGCGTTTCGTGCTCTTCACGACGGGCCCGCTGGACGCGGGTTACGTGCGGTTCGTGGAGCGCAAGCTCCGCGAGCAGTTTGGCTTCGCGGGCAGTCCCATCTCCATCTCCGTGCGCTCCCGCAAGAAGGGCGACGGCAAGGGCAGGCGCTCGTCCCGGGATTAACGAGTCGTTGGTGCGCGTACGGCGGTGGCTGCGAGGTGGTGGGCGGCGCGGTGGAGCATGGCGCGAACCACGACCGGGTGCACCAGGCGTACGACGCCGAGGTAGAGGCGACCGCGCCGGTTGTTGGTCTTCGCCACACTGGACAGAGTCACCCGGTGCGCGGCGACTCGTATCGTGGCCCGGAAGTCCAGGTGCTGGTCGTCCGTGCCGAGCAGCAGTTCGTCGCCGTCGACGGCGATGGTGTCGAAGGCGCTCGTCGTGCCCGACGGCACTCCGATCAGCCGGACGAGCCGGTTGCGCAGGTGCAGCAGCGCGATGACCCAGCGCGGCGGGTCACGGAAGATCGCGTCCGCCCACACCCGGGGATCGGTGGGCATACCCGGTCCGACCGGAAGCCACCAGGCGTCGGCCAGGTCAGTGTGGTCGAAGATGGCCCGCGCCGTCGCCGATACGTCCGTCTTCTGTGGACGTTTGGCGAGGCGGCGGCGCAGTGCCCGTACCCATCTCGAGTGTCTTGCTGGCCTCGCCAACTCGCCGGTCGCCGCGAGTTCGGCGTTGTCCAGCAGGTCCTGCGAAAGCTCGTGCAGCCAACGGAGGGCGAGCGGCCAGACCAGGCGCATGCGGCCGAGCATCCGTCCGCGGGCGTCGTGGATGAGAGTGCACCCGCTCAGGCCGGTTTCCTCGACGCGCAGCTCGTGGTGGCCCTCGATGCCGGTGGGCGGGTCGAAGATGAAGCGGACTCGGTGGCCGGGCTCGTATTCGCCGACGTGGTAACGGATCGGGCCGTGTCCGCCCCGTGAGCCTGTGACGAGACCGCGGTCGAGACGGATCGGCGGCCACGCAGGCGAGGGCCAGAGCGGGTCGTTGTCGCTGGCGATGAGGTCAATGAGGGCGCCGACGCTGGCGGCGGGCGCGTCGATGGTCCGGCTCTGGATGTTGCGCATTTCTGCCTCCATACGCTTCCGTACGGTTGAACATACGCTACCGTATGGACATGGCACAAGGGAGGCGGCTCACCGCGGAGGACTGGGCCCACGCCGCGCTGGCGGCGATGGGGGAGCAGGGGCTCGTGGGCATCGCGGTGGAGCCACTCGCGGCGCGGCTCGGTGCGACGAAGGGCAGCTTCTACTGGCATTTCGCCAACCGCGACGCGCTGGTCGAGGCGGCGCTGGCGCTGTGGGAGCGGGCGCATACCGAGGCGGTTATTGAGGCCGTGGACGGCAAGGGTGATCCGGCCGCGGTGCTGCATGCGCTGTTCGACCGGGTGACGTCCGGCGGTGGGGGTGCCGTGGAGGTGAGTCTACTGGCCGCGGCCGACCACCCGCTGGTGGCGCCGACGATGCGCCGCGTGGTCGGGCGCCGACTTGGGTACGTTCGGGACCAGTTCCTGGCATTGGGGTGCGAACCGGCGGAGGCCGATCGGCGGGCGCTGTTGGCGTACACCGCCTACCTTGGCGGCACTCAGCTTGGCGTGCGAGTGCCGACGGCCTTGCCGTCTGACACCGCCTCGCATAAGGCCTATGTGGACAGTGTGATCTCGTTGCTGCTGACCGGTCTGTCGTCAGGTTCTCGTGGCGGCGATGCCGAGGAGGTCGGGTAGCTCATCGGGCCCGATCTCCGTCAGCCTGCTGATGCTTAGTCCCGCGGCGAGGATCGCGTCAACGAGACCGGCCAGGGGAAGGTGCCAGGCGCCGATCCGGGCCCGTACGCCGTGCGGGGACCACGCCTCGAAGGAGTGCACCGCTTGGTTGTAGCCGGGCGTGAGGACGACGCGACTGCGGTCCGACCAGTCGGCGAAGTAGCCACAGAAGCACGGGTGGATTCCGATGTGGACGAAAACTCCGCCGGGTTTGAGGGTACGGGCGATGTCGCGCACGACGGCGCCGTAGTTCTCGACATCGGTGTGGCCGAGCACGCACACGGCCGCGTCGACGCTGCGTGTTCTGATCGGTAGGGCGTTGGCGTCACCGGCGGCGACGGGGAGCCTATTGGCCGCGTGACGGAGTTGCCCGGTGGAGAGATCCACGCCGATTGGGTGCCAGCCGAGGTCGCTGATGGTGATTGCCCGCACGCCGGTGCCGCAGCAGACGTCCAGGCACCGAGCGTCGTGTGTCTTGGGGCTGCTGAGCAGATCCTTAATCATGTCGGCCACGCGGACGCTGTATTCGCGCGCCCCGCCGGCGTTGATGTACTCGTCGTACCAGTCAGCGTGTGGGTCATAAAGCGCAGCCGGTCCCGTCATGCCGCCTTCCTACCACTCCCGTTCGGCCACCCGTCCTTCAGCACTGACCTAGCATCCTAGGACGGCTAATGAGTGGTGACCTGAGCGTCGTCCCACAAGAGATGCCCGCGCCCGACTGGGGATCTTGGAGTCCCACCGCCCTTCGGCGGGCCGTTGGGTTCCAAGATTCGGTGCTTCGTCTCTCCCTGCGTCGCACCAAAGCGCGGCCCAAGCCACGCGCGCTCACATACGGGCCTGCGTTACGCTGTAGCGGCTGTCGGGCCCAGGCCCGAAGGCATCGGGACGTGGCGCAGTTTGGTAGCGCACTTGACTGGGGGTCAAGGGGTCGTGGGTTCAAATCCCGCCGTCCCGACAGAGTTTCCGCAGGTTGACGGCCCGCGCGGCGCTGGTCGAGAAGTCAGAGTTCGATCTCCGACCGTCACTTGACCGTGGGACGCCCCGTCATCTCCTGACATCTGGTAGCCGGTACTGCGACTTCTTGACTTCAAGCCCATCGATCTTGGCGCGCGTCTGAACATTCCGGTAGGTCGCCGCAAGATCGCCAGGTTCGCCGTCACACCCGGGCTCATAACCCAGAGGTCCCCAGATTCAAATCCTGGCCCCGCTACGAAGAAGTACCAGGTCAAGGGGCCAGGTTCTCAAGATCGAAAACCTGGCCCCTTGATCGTTTCGACGCTCGTTTGACCCTGGAACCGAGCCTCACGCCGCGGCATCGAGGCGCAGGTTCTGGCCAACCGGCGGGTCCGTCGGCGGCATCAACCTAATGGCGTGCACAACATCAGGTCGTTCTGCGGGCGTCGAACGATCGAGGAGTCGACTGAATGAACGGGTGCGCCCGAGGGCAGCCAACGAACCCTGATCGACCACGCTGGCAGGTGCGGGGTCAGGGTTCGAGTCCTCTTGGCTCCACCCGTGATAGGAGCACGCGAACCGCCTTGCGTGCTCCCAAACGCCCCTCGACGCGTACCCAGACGCACCCCAAACGCAGAACTGCCGTTGATATCGTCTGGCGCCGACCATCGTTGAGGTGGCATGGCCACGAAAACGTCGCACGACGCTGGTCAGGCTGCGGGAGCCGAAGACGGTGCCCATGACCCGGAGAACTACGACCGCGGTGTCAACGCCGTCTGTCGTGATCTTGGATTGGTGGCGGTTCCAGGCTGGTGATCAGGAACCGAAGCATGTCGCGGATGACCTGTCGTCGAGGGGTAGACCGCCAACCACGGGTCGGCGACGCTCGACAGATTTCACCCGCGAACTTTCTTGAGAAAAGGTTCCGTGACGGTGTCGGATCGAGGCAGAGCCGTTCGTAGCAAGGGTGAGAGGCGGCCACTGGGGCCGCCGGATCAAGGAGTCAGAGATGGCGCGATACCTGATCTCGTTCGACCGCGGGTGGATGACCTTCCCTGAGGAGGACCTGCCCGACGTGGCCAAGGCGGCTCGCGCGGTGATCAAGGAGGCCGTGGACGCCGGGGTCTTCGTCTTCGCCGGCGGGATCGGCGACGACGAGAAGACCGCCCTGGTGGCCGTCGACGGGGCGGTCACCGACGGGCCCTACCCGGAGACCAAGGAGATGATCGGCGGCTTCGCCGTCCTCGACGTCCCGACGCGGGACGACGCCATCGCATGGGCCGCGAAGATCGCGGTCGCCTGCCGTTGCGCGCAGGAGGTGCGCGAGTTCCTGCCCGACCCGAACGTCGACGCCTGGATCCAGCGCTGAGCAAGGTAGGAGACCGCGAGATGCCCAAGTACATGCTGTCCGTGTTCGGATCTGCCGAGCGCAACGAGTTCGGCGACTATCCCACCAAGGAGGACATGCTCCAGTCGCTCAAGGACACCGGCGCCTTCAACGACAAGCTCCAGGCCGAGGGCTACTTCCTCTTCGCCGACGGGCTGGAGCAGGCCACCACCGCCACCGTCGTCGACGGTCAGGGCGATCAGCCGGTGATCACCGACGGGCCCTACCTGGAGGCCAAGGAGTACCTCGGCGGCTTCTGGATCATCGAGGCCCCCGACCTGGACGTCGCGCTGCGGCTCGCCGCGGAGGGCTCGAAGGCCTGCCGTGGCAAGGTCGAGGTGCGGCCCTTCCAGACCGAGGAGTCCTTCGCGGCGCTGCTCGAGTCGTGACCGCTTCCGGCGTCAGGGCGGCGATCACCCAGGCCCACCGTGAGGAGTGGGCCCGGGTGGTCGCCGCCCTGACGCGGCGCTTCGGCGACCTCGACGTCGCGGAGGACGCCGCTGCGGAGGCGTTTGCGACTGCCGTCGAACGCTGGCCGCACGACGGCGTACCCCCGAACCCGGGCGCGTGGCTCACTACTACCGCCACCCGCAAGGCCATCGATCGCCTCCGCCGGGAGTCGCGCCGCGACGAGAAGCACCAGGAGGCTCAGTTGTTGTTCGACGACGATCCTCTCGAGCCGCTGGGCGTTATCGACGACGATCGGCTCCGGCTGATCTTCACCTGCTGCCACCCGGCGCTCTCGCCGGAGGCCCGGATCGCGCTGACGCTCCGGATGGTCGGCGGGCTGACCGTCCCCCAGATCGCCCGCGCCTTCCTGGTCCAGGAGGCGACGATGGGTCAGCGCATCACCCGAGCGAAGGCCAAGATCAAGGCCGCCCGCATCCCCTACCGGCTCCCGACAGCGGAGGACTTGCCTGCACGGCTCGACGGCGTCCTCACTGTGCTGTTCCTCGTCTTCAACGAGGGCTATCTCGCCACTGGAGCCGAGACGGAGCCCGTCCGCAACGACCTCACCGCCGAGGCGATCCGGCTCACCCGCCTGGTGCACGAACTGCTGCCGGACCGCCGGGGTGGGGGCGGCGAGGTGACCGGGCTGCTGGCGCTTATGTTGCTGACCGAGGCCCGCCGCCCCGCCCGCATTTCTGCGACGGGCGAGCTCGTCACTCTCGACGAGCAGGACCGCGGCGCCTGGGACCGCGACCTGATCGAGGACGGCCACCGCCTGGTGCGCGAGCGCCTCGCCGCGGTGGCCGCGGGCGGTCCCGCCCCGGGCCGTTACCAGCTGCTCGCCGCGATCAACGCCGTGCACACCGCCGCCCGCGACGCGCGCGACACCGACTGGTCGCAGATCGTCGCCCTCTACGACCGGCTGGTGCGCATCAATCCCTCGCCGGTGGTCGCGCTCAACCGCGCTGTCGCCGTCGCCGAGGTCGACGGACCCGACGTCGCGCTCGCCTTGGTCGACCGCCTGCCGCTGGAGGGCTACCACGCCTTCCACGCGACCCGCGCCGAGCTGCTGCGCCGCCTGGGCCGCAGCAAGGAGGCTCGCGAGGCCTACGACCGCGCCATCGAGCTCGCCGGTAACACTGCCGAGGCCGCCTACCTCACCCGCCGCCGCAGCCAGCTCGGCGCGCCCGACGCGGAGTAGCGCGGATTCTGCGACTTCGGCGCACGTTCGTCGGTCCGAACCGGCGGTCGAGGCTACGACGGCCCGCTACTGGACCGGAGCTTGACTGGTTTGATCATGACTGACGGCCCCTGAGCTGCGCAAACGCGGTTCGGATACTGCCACGTCCGGTCCACTCGGTGATGCCGCGTGGCGTCGCGAGACCGCGGTCAACGTCGGCGAAACCGGCGGCGGCGGGTCAACAGCTCAAGAACAATGCGAGCCTGCGCCCGCAGCTCACGGTGGCGAGACCACACGGCCGCGCAGGCGGCGGCGACCGTGATCACCGCCATCAGCACGGCCACCAACCCCCGCGTCGCCACGACGGCCGTCAGCCAGTCCGGCTCAATCGCCGAGGGTGGGCCACGTCGGAGCGCGAGACGGAGGATCCGACTTCGGCCTGAACATCTTCTTCCCGAACGAGGGTCTGACCGGCACCCGGACACGCTCAACACCAGCGCCTGGGCCTTGACAAACCGGGCAGGAGCTGACCAATCATGAGATGCGAGGGGCGCCCCGAGGGGCGGGCTTCCGTCCCATCTGGACGATCGCGGCCCCGCCTTGGCGTGAGGTGACTAGTCCGCGAGCCCAGTCTCCCCGGCCCGGGAAAAGTGCGCCTCAAGCTGCCGACGCGCGCTCGCTGCATGTGCCTTGGGATCCTGGACGGCGAACCGGAGTTCGCTGCTGACCCCGGCCCGGCCTGAACAGCCGCGTCCAGACGGACGCCCAGGGGACAATATGAGCCGGGCCAGGCGTGTCACATTCGCTATGTCTGAGGGTTCATCTCTGTGAGCCCTGGCGATGGGATGGTGTGACCGATGGACGAGAATGAGTGGCTGGCCGCGCGCTTCGAGCAGCACCGCCCCCGGCTGCGGGCGGTGGTTGACCACCGTCGTCGCCCGGGAGTGCCTGCATATGTTGCGCTCCCGCCGACGCCGCCGGGAGGATCCGTTCGCCGCGCACGTGCCCGAGCTGGTTGTCATCCCGGACGGGGACCTCGGCCCCGAGCAGGAGGCGTTGCTGGCCGACGCGGTGAGCTTGGCCCTGCTCGTCGTGCTCGACCAGCTCACTCCTGCTGAGCGGTTGGCGTTCGTGCTGCACGACATGTTCGACCTGCCCTTCGAGGAGATCGCCGGCATCGCGGGCCGCACCCCGGCCGCTGCGCAACTCGCCAGCCGGGCACGGCGCCGGGTGCACGATGCCGAGATCCCATCACACGATTTGGATCTAGCGCGCCAGCGGCAGGTCGTCCGTGCCTTCTACGCGGCTGCGTGGAACGGCGACTTCGACGCCCTCGTCCAGGTCCTCGACCCCGACGTCGTTCTGCGCACCGAGTTCGGCACCACCCGGTCGCCAACCGTCGTCCGCGGCGCGCCAGCCGTGGCCAAGCAGGCCCGCGCTCCACGTGGTGGCCAACTGCGCCCCGCCGTGGTCAACGGCGCGATCGGAACGTTGATCACCCGCGACGGGCGGCCGTTCTCTCTCATGGCCTTCACCGTCGCCGGCGACAAAATCGTCAGGATCGACGTTGCCATCGACCCGGGCGTGTTTCGCGGCGTCCTGCCGCTGCCCCTCTCCGCGCTCAGGGCGGCTGGACCTTTCCTGTTGAACCCCCGGTATCGAGGCCGCGCCATCACGCTCACCTTCGACCAGTTCAAATATGGCTGGACGAACGCCCTCGATGAGGACGAGGCGAGGCGCCTTTACGACACCTACCACGTGGCCGGGTCGGGGATCGCCCTGGCCCAGATGGGCAACGCCAACCTCAACCCCTGGACCGAGTCGAAGGTCGACACGAAGAACCCCGATCGGGGCCCGCTGCTGATCCTCGACGGGGAAAGGACCACACGGTTCCCTGGGCGATCGCCAACGCCTCCTACAAGCGGCAAAAGCGCAACCCGAGCGTCACCGAGATCAAGAAGATGCCTAACCGCGGCCACTCGCTGACCATCGACCACGGCTGGCAGGAGGTCGCACAGACCGCGCTCGACTTCG
>Ga0184625_10000975_pt1 | contig 11619 bp, 8 predicted proteins | sample PLM3_30_b1_FD_133151 | JGI IMG/M metagenome (GOLD analysis project Ga0184625, IMG submission 133151) | Groundwater sediment microbial communities from an aquifer in East River, Colorado, USA - PLM3_30_b1 | ecosystem: Environmental > Terrestrial > Soil > Riparian zone | place: USA: East River... | reverse complement strand
AATCGGCGACCCCTTCAGGGTCGGAATTCTCACGCGTCCTCCGGTTCCCAGGGCGGCGCTCCGCTGGCCCTGGGCTGCGCTCGGAAACGCCTACGGCGTGCATCCGTTCGCTACGGCCAATTCCGCCCTAGATCGCAGGACGAAGCAACCGTTGGCTTCGTAATTGAAGCCTAGCTCCTTAGCCCATCCTGACCCCTTAGCCCATCCCCGATTCAGGAAATGCGCGAATCGGGAATTGACCCGACTTGTTGGGCTGAGGCGCGGGCGGTGTGATGGTAAAATCTGTGCATGGTCCCCAAGCACATCGTGACGTGCCTGTCGCTCATTGTAATTGCCTCGCTCGTTGCGGCTTGGATAGCGAATTTCTTTGGACAGTTCGGTATCGGCACTCGCTACGGAAAGTTTGACCAACACTTCGTGTTTCGATCCGGAAGCCTCAGCATTTCGCAACACGAGAATATCATGGTCCAAGGGCTTTTCTGGCGCGCCAATCCCCGTCTCGAACCAGAACTTGCCGCACAAGTCGGCGATCTATCGTCATTGTCGGCGCGATTGCGATTTAAGAACAATAGTCCGGGACATTGGCGGATCGAGGTGCCAATCGTTTTGTTGATAACCGCCCTGATTCCATTTGTGTTTGGATCGCTTTCTCGATTTCGTTTTCGCTTGTGGCAATTCTTTGTTTTCACTGCGATTCTGGCGCTGGAGCTGGCTTACTTCCTGAGAACGTGACTACTTGTTGGGCAGAATCTCCGGTTACCCAGCAAGGCGCGGCGGGTTAGGGCTTATTGGGCAAAGCCCATTGTCAGCGATATTCTGTTCACATGGCACACGGCTTGCACATGTACAGATGCTACCGCGGAGACTGCCATTTCCGCCCGGTTCACCGTGCGCGAATTGGGAAAAACCGTTGCAGCAGCCCAGGCCCCTCGGGCCTGGTTCGGCCGCTGGCCGATAGGTCCGAATCAGAAATGACCAGCGACGCTTGACGCGAATTGGCCCCTGTTCAACGCCGGTCTCAAACCTCACTAACGCTTATAAACCGAATCTAGAGACATTGTATAGCAAGTCGTCGCAAGCCATTGCTGAGAAGGCCGTTACGATTCAATTGTGACTGAAATCGAGTGCAGTGGAAATCGGACGCTGACATTTCACAACCACCCGAAAGGAGACTGTTCAGGCGAAGTGTTGAACAGGCCGTCTTGTAGGCCCAGAAGGGCCTACCGGAATAACGGCTGCCGGAAAGCGCCCTGGATCTGTTCGGGGCCAGGGTTGAAGTTTTTGATGCGGCCTTTGGGTTCCAGGCCTTCGACTTTGATCGGCTCGGTGAGCTGGTCGATCGTGGTGTTGCCGGCTTCGTCGCGGACTTCCAGACGGAGGAAGATTTGGCGGGGGCTGCGAGGGTCGTATTCCCAGAGGTACTGGCCGTTGTTGGGCAAGCCGGCGGCCAGCGGCGAGAACGGACCCGACGAGCGATCGCTGATCGAGAGCGTGATCGGTCGGCTGCCGAGGTTGGCGTCGTTGGCCTCCCAGCGGATGTCGAGCTTGCCCGCCGCGGCGCCCTGGCCATATGCCGCGCCGGTCAAGCGAGCTGCCGGCCGCGTCAGATCGACGCTGACCCAGATGTCGGCCGCATCGCCGGCCCGCGGGGTGCTGGTGGCCAGGCCGTTGCGGCCGACGACGACGATCTTGAAGCCGTAGATGGCCTCGTTGTTCACTTCGACATCGAAAGGACTTTGCTTATCGGGATCAGTGCCCCATTTGACCCAGGCGCGGCCGCCGTCGGTCGTGCCCCACAGCTCGACCGACTGCAGACCTTCGGGGCCGACGGTCTCGACGTCGTATTCCAGGCTGAAGCGGCGGGAGCTGGTCAGCCGCGGGCGGTGGCCGTTGGGCGCCTCGACGGGTTCGACCGGCGCGGGAGCGGGCATTGTTTCAGCACTGGCAGCGGGCGGCGGAACGTAGGTGGACGGCGGCGGATTACTCCGCTCGATGGCGGGCGCTGGCTCAACGCCGGGCGCGGCGGGCGGAGGCAGCGCTGTAGGCTCCGTGGGAAATGCGCCCCCGCTGTTGGCCGCTGGATTGAGCAGCGGCTGTTCGGTGGGAGCGGGCAACGCCGCTTCGCTCGGTGGCGGCAGGCTCTCGCCTCCAGCCGCGGGGGGAGTTGGCGTCGGGCTGCTCGTCAGGCGGCCGGGGCCGACGTAGGGATTGGAGACAACATCCGGAATGCGGACTTGCTCGTGCGCCGGAGTGGCTGGCATCCCCGGAGTCTGGCTGGGCTGCCCGCTATGGCTCGGCCAGGCCGTCGCCGACGGATCGGGCGCGGGACTAAACGCGAGGCCGCCCGGGTTGGTCGGCTTGGGAGGAATGAGCAACAGCCGCTGGCTGTGGTAGGCGACGTTGCCTGCGGCATCGGCGATTTCCGCCCGCAGGTTGATCGACTTGCTGGAGACGCTGGGATGAAAGGTGGTCTGGCCGGTGAGCTGAGCGGCGTTGCCGCTGGCCCGCAGCTCGACGGATTGCCAGGGCCCGCCGGCGCCGGCGGCATCCTGATATTCGACCTTGGCCGAGGCGAGGTTGAGCGACACGTCGCGGACGCTCATGGTCAAGTTGACGTTGCCCGAGACATCGACCTGGGCCTGCACCAAGAGCTGCGGGCGCTGCGTGTCGATGACCAGCCGGAGCTGCGGCGCTTTGGGCTGCGGCGTGTCGGACTTGCCGGCGCGGTCGATCGTTTGCGTCGCAAACCAGAACTCGCCGTCCTGCCGGGCACGAAACCGAAAGCGGCCCTCCTCGGGCTTGCGTTCGTCGTAGAAATGCCAGGTCTGCCCTTGATCCCAGGAGACGAATACCCGGACGGCGGCGGGCTGCGAATCGGGCGTCGTGCCGTTTTTCACCGAGAACGGAATCTCGACGTCGCTTTGCCGCGTGACGAATGGTTTAGGCAGCTCGCGAGCCGGCGCGGCGGCCGTCGGTGTGGCGGCCGCCGGCGTGGGAAAGGGATCGCGCGGGATCTGCGCGGCCGCGGTGGCGGCCAGCAGACAGAGCGCGAGCGCGGCGAGCTTGGAACCCATCGTGCCTTCCCTGGCAAATGGCAAGACCGTCCCCCGCCCTGGCGACGCGAAATGATTCGGGCGTAGGACGGTCTTCCTTGCCCGTCCGGGACGGTCTGGGAAGACCGTCCTACTGAATGCGGACAGCCTGCAAATGGTATCGGGCTTGCCAGGCGTGCCGCTTGACGGGGGTACGCCGCTAGTACCGCTCAGGAAAGGCTGGGAATCTGTGCGGCCCGCAAAGTCTGCCACAGGTAGAATGAAGTCGCACCACATGGCTGTCACGCTGCCGATTTACCTCGACAACCACGCCACGACCCGGGTCGATCCGCGCGTCGTCGAGGCGATGCTGCCGTTCTTCTCACACACGTATGGGAACGCGGGCAGCATCAACCACAGCTTCGGCACCGAGGCGAAAGAGGCCGCCGAGCGGGCGCGGGCAATCGTCGCCGCGGGGATCGGCGGGCAGCCGCGGGAGATCGTATTCACCAGCGGCGCGACGGAGAGCAACAACCTGGCGATCCGCGGGCTGGCCGAGCGGCAACGGCGCAAGGGTGATCACATCGTCAGCGTGACGACGGAGCACAAGGCGGTGCTCGATCCGCTGCGGCGGTTGGCGCGGCGTGGCTTCGAGGTCACGCTGCTCGAGGTCGAGCCCTGCGGGAGCCCGCGTACGGGCTGGCTCGATCCGCAGAAGGTCGCCGGCGCGATCCGGGACGATACGTTGCTGGTCAGTGTCATGCTGGCCAACAACGAGATCGGTGTGATTCAGCCGCTGCGCGAGATTGCCGAAATCTGCCGTGGCCGGGGCGTGCCGCTGCACTGCGACGCGACGCAGGCCGTCGGCAAAATTCCGGTGGATGCGAGCGAGCTCGGCGTCGATCTGCTCAGCTTCTCGGCCCACAAGATTTATGGACCCAAGGGCGTGGGCGGCTTATTCGTGCGGCGCTCTGGTGGCAGCGTGCGGCTAGAGCCGCTGATCGACGGCGGAGGACAAGAGGGCGGTTTGCGAAGCGGCACGCTCAACGTGCCGGGAGTCGTCGGATTTGCCAAGGCACTCGAATTGTGCCTGGCGGAGATGCCGACGGAAACACCGCGACTGGAAAAACTGCGGGAGCGGCTCTGGCAAGGACTGAAGGAGCAGGTGCCCGATCTGCTGCTGAACGGACCCGAGTTTGAACGTCACGGAGGACGTTCACTACAGCGCCTTCCCGGCAATCTCAACGCCGCGTTTCCGCTAGTTAGCGGCGAGGCGCTGATGATCAGCCTGAAAACGATCGCTGTCTCCAGCGGCAGCGCCTGCACCAGCGCGAACCCCGAGCCGAGCCACGTGCTGCGGGCGATCGGCCTTTCGGACGATTTGACGCGGGCCAGCCTGCGGTTTGGGATCGGCCGGTTCAATACCGAGGAAGAAATCGACTATGCGATTGGGGCGGTGGCCGAAAATGTCCACCGCCTGCGGCGGCTCAGCAGCCTTGGGGTAGCCGTCACCGGGGCACCCTCGGGGTCGGCGTGACGTTGCCCAGAGCTCGTCACGCGGAGCGTGACGGCTACTAAAATCGGGACAACGCGGCCTGGCCCAGACTTGACAAAAGTGCTGAGCGGTCAAGAATTTAGGAGCGGCAGCCGATAGTCCTTGGATTTCCGCTTTCGTGCTGCCGCAACAACGTTATACTACATTTGACATAGCTGTTAGCCAAAAACCGGATAGTAGGAGTTTGCAATGTCGTCGATTACCGTCACTGAGCAAGCCGTCAGCGCCTTGAAGCAACACAAGCAGAGCGCGCAGGCCACCCCGGATACATTCCTCCGCGTCAAGCTGATCGCTGGCGGGTGCAGCGGCCACGAGCATCGGCTGTTCCTCGCCAACGACTACGATGAGGCCAAGGACAGCCGGTATGATTTCTACGGCGAGCCGGTCGTCGTCGATAAGAAGAGCGAGCTGTTTCTGGAAGGCGCCACGCTCGACTTCATCCAAGGCTTGGAGCAGAGCGGCTTCCACCTGAGTGTGCCGATGGCCAAGAAGACCTGCGGCTGCGGCAGCTCGTATCAGTTCTAGGAGTGTCGGTCCTGTCGTAGCTAAATTCGCCAGAATCCCGCAAATGCCACGCCATCCGCACTCTGGCGAGTGCGGCTACAGTCGAAAGCCGCGACTTGCTAAGATCGCGGCATGCGGGTAGGAATTTTTGCCGACACGCACGACCACCTGGCGAATATCCGCCTCATCGTCGAGCACTTTAACCGCGCGGAAGTTGAGCTGGTGCTGTTTGCCGGCGATTTGGTCTCGACGTTCGCCGTGCCGCCGCTCCGCAGGCTGAAGGCGCCGTTCATCGGCTGCTTTGGCGACAACGAAGGCAACAAGGTCGGCCTCATGGCCGGTTTCAGCCTGGTCGGCCAGATGGGGGAGCCGCCCGTCCGCCACACGGCAACGGACGGCACGCGATTCATCCTCTGCCACATGGAGCGGCAACTCCGCGGGCAGGCGGACGACTGGGACATTGCCGTCTTCGGCCACACGCACAAGCCGCGCATCAAGACGGACGAGGCGGGTCGGCTGCGTATCAATCCGGGTGAAAGCAGCGGCTGGACATTTGGCCGGCCGACGATCGTGTTGCTGGAAACCGCGACAAAAAGGTGGGAAATTGTGACGCTTGGTCAGTCGCCGGCCCTGGCGGCGAAGAAACCTGGCGGCGAGTGACGCATAGTAAAGCATGATGCTGCAACGACTTAGCGATTTTTTTGCCAGACCCTAGCAATCGGCAAAGTAATTGCTTAAGACATTACATCGCTGCAAGGGTGATTTAGCGCGCATAAATGTCGGGTCGTGCGCGTCATAATCCGTGCGATGGGCAAATGACCCACATTTTGTATTCCCCTGTGAGGAGCTTTGTGATGCTGAAGAAGATCTGTGTGCTCGCGGTGGTGGCCGGCATGTTTTTGCCGGTCCTGGGAACGGCTCAGGAGAAGAAGGGCAAGACTCCTGAGGAACAATTTGCTGCTCTGGACAAGAACAGCGACAAGAAGTTGAGCAAGGAAGAGTACGTCGCCATGCGTGAAGGCGACAAGAAGACGAAGGCCGAAGAGCGCTTCGCGGCCGCGGACAAGAACAAGGACGGCAGCCTCGACATCGAAGAATTCAAGGCCATCCCGGCCGGCAAGAAGAAGGCCTAGCCTGCGGGCTGGTCGCGCACCATTGACGTGCAACTCAGGCGGCGGACTAACATCCGCCGCCTTTCGTTTCTTGACCTTTCGCGGTCGTCTATTCCAGCTCCCGCGGCTGCCACGATTTAACCAGTGTGCCACGCGTCTCGTCGCTCAGGTCTTGCCAGCGTTCGAGCGGCAGTTCCAGCCGCGCGAGGGCGGCCGTCGTCAGCGGAATGTAGGCGCCCGTCAGCCCTTCGATGAACTCCTCCAGGCCGGGGTTGTGGGCGATGACGAGCACGCAGGAAAAATCATCCGGCAGCACATTGAGAACGCTGCGAAGCTGCTGGGGGCCCGCTTCGTACAAGTCGCCCGTAATGCGGGTCTCGCCGCGATAACCGCTTTCGTGGATCACGTGCTCCGCCGTCTTGCGGCAGCGTTTGGCCGAGGAACAGAGGATGAAGTCCGGCACGAGCTGCTCGTCCTTGAGCAGCTGGCCCATCCGCGGGGCGTCGCGCTTGCCGCGCTGGTTCAGCGGGCGGTCGTGATCGTCCAGGTCGGAGTCTTTCCAACTGGATTTGGCGTGGCGGAGGAGGAGGAGCGTTTTCATACGCAGGCCTTTTCACTAGATGGTTAATCGCTGGTGTATTCGCGACGGAGTGAAGGAGTGAAGGAGTGAAGGAGCGACGGGGGGACAGTCAACTGCACACCATCGCAACCTCTCCCTCTCTCCGTCCCTCCGTCGCTCACTCCGCTCCCGGCGCCCGGTGCGGCTCGAAGGTGGTCGTCTGCGACTGCTCGGCTTCTTTGACGCGGCGGGCTGCGTCTTCGTACAGCACTTCCTGGCTGCGGCGCCGCTTCTTGCGGCCGAGTTTGGCCAGCTTGTAAGTGCCGTCGCCCTGCAGGTAGCGGGCCTTCACATTGTCCTCGAAGTACGTCCCCAGAATCTCGATCAGCCGCGACTTGCACGGCGCGTCTTCGACCGGTACGAGCAGCTCGATGCGACGGTCGAGGTTCCGCTGCATCCAGTCGGCGCTCGAGATGAACACCAGCTCGTCGCCGCCGTGATGGAAGTGCAGGACGCGGGAATGCTCGAGGTAGCGATCGACGATGCTCACCACGCTGATGTTCTCGCTCAGTCCGGCGACGCCCGGCCGCAGGCAGCAGACGCCGCGGATGTTCAGCCGCACGGCGACGCCCGCCTGCGACGCGGCATACAAGGCGTTGATGATCTCGGGATCGACGAGCGAATTCACCTTGGCGTCGATAGAGGCTTTCTGCCCTTGCTGCCGGCGGTGCGTCTCGCCCTCGATCAGCTCGAGAATTCGCGGCCGCAGGCCGGTCGGCGCGGCCTCGACCTGACGATAGCGCTGCGGCTGCGAATAGCCGGTGATCGCATTGAAGAAGCTGACGGCATCGGCGCCCAGCTCCTCGTTGCTGGTGAGCAGGCTGGCGTCGCTGTAAATGCGGGCAGTGATTTCGTTGTAGTTGCCGGTGCCGAAGTGGACGTAACGAACGACGCCGTGCGGCTCGCGGCGGACGATGATGCACGTCTTGGCGTGGGTCTTCAGGCCCTTCACGCCGTAAATCACCTGCACGCCGCTTTCTTCCAGGGCGCGGGCCCACTCGATGTTGCGGGCTTCGTCAAAGCGGGCCTTCAGCTCGACGATCACGGTCACATACTTGCCCCGCTGGGCCGCGCGGGCCAGGGCCGCGACGATCGGACTGCTGCGGCTGGTGCGATAGAGGATCTGCTTAATCGCCAGCACGTCCGGATCGGCCGCGGCCTCTTCGATCAGCCGCAGAACAGGGTCGAACGACTGGTAGGGGTGATAGAGCAGCACGTCGCGGCGGGCCAGCACGTCGAACATCCGCGCGCCGGGCTCGATTTCCGGCGGGCGCTGCGGCGGCCAGGGCTCGTACTTGAGGGCCTCGAAGCCGGGCCGGTCGGCGAGCTGCATGAATGCCGCCAGATCGAGCGGCGCGGCGGTCGGAAAGATGTCGGCCGCCTCGACCTCCAGCGACTGCGTCAGAAACGCGGTGACTTGCTCGCCGGCATCGGCTGCGATCTCCAGCCGCACACACTGCCCGTGTTTGCGAGCCGAGAGCACGCCCTCCATGCCGGCCAACAGGTCGATGGCCAGATCGTCGCGAAGCGTGAAGTCGGCGTTCCGCGTGATGCGGAATACGCCGTGCCCCTGCACCGCCTCGCCGGGAAAGAACCGCGTCAGGAATCGCCCGACTACGTCCTCCAGCAGGACGAAAGAGTAGCCGCGATCGGCGCTCAGCGTAAGAAATCGCGGCGATGTCCGACCGAGCGGAATGATGGCGAACCGCGGCCGGCCCTCGCTCGACGCATCCGGCGCGAGCTGGACGCAGACGTGCAGCATCTGATTGACCAGCAGCGGGAATTCGTCGGCGCTGCGAATCGCCCGCGGCGCAAGCACCGAGAAGATCTCGCTTTCGAAAACCTGCTCCACGGCCTTGGCCTGCCGCTCGGAGAGGTCCGGTCCGCGGACGCGGCGAAAGCCGGCCTCGGCCAGCTTCTGGTCCAGCTCGGCGAAGCACGCCTGCTGCTGCGTCACCATGGCGTGGGTCCGCGTGCTGATTGCCGCCAATTGATCGGCGGGAGTCATCCCGGCCGGATCGGGCGTCGTAATCTCCCGCTCGACCAGCAGCCGCAAGCCGCCGACGCGGACCATGAAGAACTCGTCCAGGTTCGAGGCCGTGATGGCCAGGAACTTGAGCCGCTCCAGCAGCGGCAACGACTCATCGCGGCCCTCATCGAGGACGCGCTGATTGAACTCCAGCCACGACAGCTCGCGGTTGAAGAATTTGACGGGGGGCGGGGCTGTGGCGGGAGTGTCCGTCATGGACGGCGGCATACTGACGGTGAAAAGACTGCCTACTATGTACTGAGTACTTCGTACTCGGTATAGGGTACTGGCCGTGATCGAGTTGCTAGACCCGCGCCATTCGCAATAGCACCGGCAGCCCGAACGTCTCCTCAAACAGCGCCCCGTTCTGCTTGAGGGCCAGTGTTTCCAGCGACAGGTCTTCCACCATGGGGATGGAGATCACGAGGCGGTCGCCGTCGCGCTCGACTTGCAGCTCGTGGATTCGCTGGCTGCGCGACTCGTCCAGGGCGTCGGCCACGCGTAATAGCGCTGCCATTTTCGCCATCGCCACGCGCTCGTCGCGGTCGAGCGTCGAGTAGCCTTCGTGGACCGGCTGCGGCGACGCCCGGCGATGATAGCGGGCGACCAGCGCCGCCAAGAGCAGGTCCTTTTTGCCGAGGCCGAACAGCTCGCTGTGGCGGATCAAGTACAACGAGTGCTTGTGGTAACTGCGGTTGCTGACAAACAGGCCAATCTCGTGCAGCAGTGCCGCGACGGTGAGCACGATCTCGTACCGCGGCGACAGTTGGTGCTCTTCCTTGAGCTGCCCAAAGAGCCTGCCACACAGCTCGGCGACGTGGGTCGCGTGTTGCTCGTCGAAATTGAACTTGCGGCCCAGGTCGATCGCGGAGCGCACAATCTGCTGGCTGAATTCCTTGCTCCCCGCGTCGCTGCCCGCCATTTCTTTGAGCAGGCCGTCGCGGAGGTTGACGTTCGACACCAGCACGCTGGCCACCTGCAGTTCCTTGGCCAGCAGCACGTACGCCAGTAGCGCTGGGCCGAGCGTTTCGGCTTCGGGATAGCTCAGCCGGTATCGCCGCACCAACCTGTCCTCTGACTGGCCGAGGATTTTGTTGGTCAGGTCTTCCAGGGCCTTCAGGCTCAGCCGGGCCAGGCTGTGCCCGTCCCAGTCGGGCTGCAGTTGCCGCACGGCGAACCGCACGTCGCCGCCCATGGCGATCATCTCGATCGGGCCGTCGCGGCTGATGTGCTCGGCGATTTCCGCGACCGTGCGGTGGATGTGCGTCTCCATGATGTTGCGGACTTTGAGCGTCGGCGCTCGCAGCGCTTCGAGCGTCTCCCGCAGCCGCAGGCTGCCCAGCCGATACGTGTGCGAATACACCACGTCGCCACCTTTGACGACGAGCAATTCGGTGCTGCCGCCGCCGACTTCCGTAACCAGCGCCCGGCCCGCTGCCAACGCCTGATCGGAGAGCAACAGCGGCTGCATGCCGAGGAACGTGATGCGGATGACTTCCGCTTCGTCCAGCGGCTCAACCTGGAAACCCGTGGCGATATACACCCGATCGACGAAGGCCAGGCGGTTGGCGGCTTCGCGGACGGCGCTGGTCGCGACCACGCGGACCTGGGCCAGGTTGTCGATCTGATACTCCTGCAAGATGCGGCGATAGCTCTTGAGGACGCGGACGCATTCTTCGATCGTGGCCTTGCTGATCGAGCCGCGGATGAAGGCGTCTTTGCCGAGGTTGACGGCCTGAGCCAGCGCTTCGAGCTGCCGCACTTGCCGCTGGGAATTGATCTCGGCCACCGCCAGGCGGATCGACGACGTGCCGATATCGATGACCGCCACCTGCCGCGGCTGGGCAGCGGAGACAGCAGGAGCGGCGGCTTCGATCGTGCGGGTGGACATGATGACGGCTAATCAACTTTCACTTTTCCGGTTCCCCTCGCCTCACCTCGGCCCATGCCGCTGCGCCGCGGACGACGGCGTCATCTCCCAGTTTAGCTGCCGCCACTTTGAACGTCTTGGCGAATGGCGGCGCGGCCCGCTCGCGGGCGGCTGCTTCGACCTCTTCCACAAAAATCTCGGGCATGGCCTCGACCAGGCCGCCGCCGAGCACAACGACATCGGGGGCCAGCAGGTTCACCACGTCGCCGACCGCGCGGCCGATCAAACGGGCCGCCCTTTCGACAATCCGCTCGACGATCGTGTCGCCGGCCTTGATCGACTCGGCGAGCGTGCCGCTGCGGATGTTCTCCAGGTCCGTTCCTGCGGCGGCGAGCAGGTGGGGCGCCTCACCGCGAAAGGCCGCCATTGCCACCGCGGCCGAGATCGCCAGCCGGCTGGCCTCCGTCTCCAGGCAGCCAATCCGGCCGCAGCCGCAGGGCAGGCCGTTGGGGTTCACCTGCACGTGGCCGATCTCGAAGCAGGAGACATTCTTGCCGCGCAGAATCTGCCCTTCATAGATGCAGCCGCCGCCGATGCCGGTACCGGGGAAGACACCGATCAGGCAGCGGGCGTTCTTGCCGGCTCCAAAGCGGTATTCGCCATAAACGCCGGCATCGACGTCGTTGAGCACGACCGCCGGGCACTTGAACTCTTTTTCCAAGGCGTCGCGAATCTGGAAATTCCGCCAGCCGAGATTGGCCGAGTCGATGACGACTCCCTTTTCGAGGTCAATGTTGCCTGGGCAGCCGACGCCGATTCCCGCCAGCCGCTCGTCCGCCACGTTCCCTTCTGCCAGCGCGTCGCGAATCGACTCGACGATCCGTTCCAAGCCCGCCTT
>Ga0184625_10000973_pt1 | contig 11622 bp, 12 predicted proteins | sample PLM3_30_b1_FD_133151 | JGI IMG/M metagenome (GOLD analysis project Ga0184625, IMG submission 133151) | Groundwater sediment microbial communities from an aquifer in East River, Colorado, USA - PLM3_30_b1 | ecosystem: Environmental > Terrestrial > Soil > Riparian zone | place: USA: East River... | reverse complement strand
CTTTACGATGTAGTCGTCAGCGCCAGTTGCTAGCCCGCGCACCTTCTCGCTTTCCTCGCCGCGCGCGGTTAGCATGATGACGGGCAATTGCCGTGTCTCAGGCCGTGCCCGCAGACGGCGGCACAATTCGATGCCGGAAAGACCGGGCAGCATCCAGTCGAGCACCACCAGGTCGGGCGTGCTCTCCTTCAATCGGGTATCGGCTTCATCGCCGCGCGCCGAGGTTTCCACCTCGTAGCCTTCGGCCTCGAGGTTGTAACGAAGCAGCATTGTGAGTGGTTCTTCGTCCTCGACAATCAGAATGCGCGCGTTCATGTAAGAAATCCGTCAATACTAGCCGGCCGTACGGAGCGCGGCGATGGTCGTAGTGTCACCCTTCGGCCGTTGATCGGCAATCGGATGCCCTTCGATGATGTAATGTACCGTCTCCGCGATGTTGGTGGCATGGTCGCCCATGCGTTCGATGTTCTTGGCGCAGAACATCAGGTGAATACAGAAGGTAATGTTGCGCGGATCTTCCATCATGTAAGTGAGCAGCTCACGGAATACCGAGGTGCAAACCGCGTCGATTTCCTCGTCGCCACGCCAAACCGTCATTGCCTTGCTGACGTCGCGGCGAGCATACGCGTCGAGAACCAGTTTCATTTGCTGGAGCACAAGATCGGTCATGTGCTCGACGCCGCGAATGAGCTTGGGTGGCGGAAACTCCCCATTGAGCGCCATCACACGTTTGGCAATGTTCTTCGCAAGATCGCCGATGCGCTCGAGATCGTTCGCAAGCCGCAAAGCGCCGACGATATCACGTAGATCGACCGCCATTGGCTGACGTCTCGCGATCGTGAGCACCGCCCTTTCCTCAATCTCGCGCTGCAATGCGTCTATGTTCGCATCCGCGAGGGAGACGCGTTGGGCCATCGCCGAATCGCGCTTGGCCAATGCGTCAACCGAATCGGCGACCTGCTTCTCGGCAAGGCCGCCCATTTCGGCGACCATGCGCGCAAGATCCTGCAGGTCGGTATCGAAAGCCTTCATCGTATGGTCGGTCATTGTTGTCATCTTTCGATCTCTAAGTTTACCGCCTGATCACTCACCCTTCCGAACCTACATCAGCCGAAGCGACCGGTGATGTAGTCCTGGGTACGCCGATCGGACGGAGTAGTGAAGATGCGAGTGGTTTCCCCGAACTCGACCATCTCTCCTAGATACATAAAGGCCGTGAAGTCGGAAACGCGCGCGGCCTGCTGCATGTTATGGGTCACGATCGCGATTGTGTAATCGTCTTTGAGTTCGTCGATCAGTTCCTCGATCTTCGCGGTCGAAATCGGATCAAGGGCGGAGCATGGCTCGTCGAACAGGATGACCTCAGGCCGCACTGCAACAGTACGCGCGATGCACAGGCGCTGCTGCTGGCCGCCGGAAAGCGAAAGCCCATTTGCGCCGAGCTTATCCTTGACCTCTTCCCACAATGCGGCGCGCTCGAGCGCGTGCTTGACCCGGTCCTCAAGCTCCGACTTCGACAGCCGATCATACAAGCGGATGCCGAAAGCGATGTTTTCGAAAATCGTCATCGGGAATGGGGTCGGTTTCTGGAACACCATTCCGACCTTGGCCCGCAAAAGATTGAGATCCTGCGAGGGTGCGAGAATGTTCTGGTTATCCAGCGTCACATGGCCCGTGGCCCGCTGATTTGGATACAGATCATACATCCGGTTAAGGACGCGAAGCAGCGTGGACTTGCCGCAGCCCGAAGGACCTATGAAGGCAGTCACCTTGCCGTGATAGAGCGGCACACTGATGCTCTTCAGAGCGCGGTGATCCCCATAGAAAAAGTCCAGATTGCGGATGGAGACCTTTTCCACGAGGTCCTCATCCTTGGACAACGAATGGGTGACCGTTGGTACGGTGATGGCTGCTACGCTCATGACGTTTTTCTCTGGGCAGCGAGGATGCGGGCGACGATGCTCAGCGCAAGCACCGCCAAGGTGATGATCAGGGCGCCGGTCCAGGCGAGCTTCTGCCAATCCTTGTAGGGACTGAGCGCGAACTGGAAGATGACAACCGGCAGGCTGGAGACAGGAGCATTCAGATTGAGGCTCCAGAACTGATTATTAAGCGCGGTGAACAACAGCGGCGCCGTTTCTCCCGAGATGCGTGCAACCGCCAGCAGCACGCCGGTAATCATGCCCGCACGGGCGGCGCGATAGGCGACCCGCTGGATCATCAGCGACCGTGGCAGACCGATAGAGGCCGCGGCCTCGCGTAGCGTATCGGGCACCAGGATCAGCATGTCCTCCGTTGTACGCACGACCACGGGTACGACGATGACCGCCAGCGATACGGCGCCGGCCCAGCCCGAAAAGTGGCCCATCTGCGCAACCATGACCTCGTAGACGAACAGGCCGACTACGATTGATGGGGCACTGAGCAGGATGTCATTGATGAAGCGCACGACCGTGGTCAATTTGTCGTAGCGGCCATATTCGGCCATGTAAGTGCCCGCGAGGATGCCAAGCGGGGTGCCAATCAGCACCGCGATCGCAGTCATAACCAGACTGCCGGCGATGGGGTTAAGCAAACCGCCGGCCGAACCCGGTGGCGGTGTCATTTCGCTGAACACTGCCCACGACAAACCGCTGAAGCCTTCCCAAAGCAGCACCGCAAGAATCACGACGAGCCAGGTCAGTCCAAATCCGGTCGCGCCATAGGCAAGCGCCATTGTGAGGAAGTTGCGACGGCGGCGCTTTGCATAGAGCGGGGATGAGGAGAAATCCATCGTCAGGCTCCGACCCGTGCGTTCAACCGCATCAACATCAGACGTGCGATGGCGAGAACAATGAAAGTAATGACGAACAGGATCAGGCCGAGCGCTATCAATGCCGAGGTGTAAAGGTCGCCGACCGCTTCAGTAAACTCATTCGCGATAGTGGCGGAGATAGTGGTACCAGGCGCCAGCAGAGAACCGGATATGCGGTGTGCGTTGCCGATCACGAAAGTGACGGCCATGGTCTCGCCGAGCGCGCGTCCAAGACCAAGCATGATGCCGCCAATCACGCCAACCCGTGTGTAAGGCAACACAACGTAGCGTGCCACCTCCCAGGTCGTGCAACCGAGCCCGTAGGCTGCCTCCTTGAGCACTGGCGGCACCGCTTCAAATACGTCGCGCGAGATGGAAGTGATAAACGGCAGGACCATGATCGCAAGGATCAGGCCGGCCGTGAGAACACCGATGCCGTAGGGTGGCCCGGCAAAAAGAGTTGAGAGAATGGGAATTTCACCGAACACTGTGATCAGAAATGGCTGCACGGTTTGCTGCAGAAACGGCGCGAATATGAAGAGGCCCCAGATTCCGTAAATGATGCTGGGAATGCCGGCGAGCAATTCGATCGCAATGCCGATCGGACGCCGCAGCCACATGGGACACAATTCGGTGAGGAACAATGCGATGAACAGGCCGACCGGTACCGCGATCAGCATCGCAATAAATGAGGTGACTATCGTGCCGTAGATTGGTGCGATTGCACCGAATTTCTCGGTAACCGGATTCCACACTTCTTCGTACAGAAAACTTACGCCGAAAGTGCGCAGCGCTGGTAACGAACCCCACACCAGCGAAAAGATGATGCCACCGAGGATGACCAGGACGGTGACGGCGGCCGCACGAGTAAGGTGGCGAAATGCAATGTCACTCAGCCGAAGGCGTTGCAGAACCTTGGCCCGGTCGACCTGGTCGACGGTTGATATACCCGCACCCTGCAACGCCACGTCAACCACGGGCCGCCTCCCCGATTGCATCCGGCTCTCCCTCGCCTTTTCGCGGCTGCGGAGAGCTACTCAAGCCCGCCTGAGGGCACCAGCACAAGCCATCTGCCCTGCCGGTGGTGGACAAGAAAAGGGCGCTCAATAGGCGCCCTTTTCCGCGTCATTCGGTCAATTGGTCATCGCGAATATAGGCTTTCCGCTTGCATCCTTGATTTCGTTCGACCAGGTCTTCTCCACGTCCTTCACCACACCCTCGGGCATCGGGACGTAGTCGAGTTCCTCCGCCATCTTGCCACCGTTTCTGTAGGCCCAAGCGAAGAACTTCAGGGCCTCTCCAGTAGCGGCCGCATCGGCGGGCTGCTTGTAAATGAGAATCCAGGTGGCCGCGGTCATCGGCCATGACTTGTCGCCGAGTTGATTGGCGAGGATCACGCCATAGCCGGGTTGCGATTTCCAATCGGCATTCGCCGCCGCTGCTTGGAAAGCTTCCGAGGTCGGCGCCACTGTCTTGCCAGCCTTGTTGACCATCTTGGTGAAGTTCAGCTTGTTCTGCTTGGCATAGGCGTACTCGACGTATCCGATCGAGCCCTTGGTATTGCCGACGTTGTTCGCAACGCCTTCATTACCCTTGGCGCCGATCCCGCTCGGCCACTGCACCGAAGTGTTGACTCCCACTTTCGACTTCCAGTCGGGGCTTACTTCGGCAAGGTAGTAGGCGAAGTTGTAGGTCGTGCCCGAACCGTCCGAGCGATGCACAATCGCGATCGCCTGATTTGGCAGTTTGGCATTTGGATTGAGCTTTTTGATCGCGGGGTCATCCCAGGTTTTGATGTCAGCAAGGAAGATTTTCGCGAGGGTCGGGCCATCGAGGGTCAGCTCGCCCGGACTCACGCCGTCCAGATTGACGACGGGGACGATGCCGCCCATGACCATCGGGAATTGGGCGAGGCCGCTCTCATCGAGTTCTTTCCCGGGAAGAGGTGCGTCGCTCGCGCCGAATGTCACGGTCTTGGCTTTGATCTGCTTGATGCCGCCACCGGAACCGATGGACTGATAGTTCAGCCCGTTACCGGTAACCTTTTTGTACGCATCGGCCCATTTGGCATAGATCGGATAAGGGAAGGTGGCGCCGGCACCCGAAATGTCGGCTGCCTTGGCCGGAACAAAAGCGGCGGCGGCGATGACGCCCGCGGCTGCCAATGCGGTCCAGTTTTTCAAGGGTTCTCTCCATGTTTGCGTTCGAGGGCGAACGCGGGACGCAATGCGACCCACGACCCTGGTTGTTTTGCGCCCATCGCCCGGGCGGCCGCTTTTGATCTAAGAAACGCTCTCCACGACGGCTTCGGACATTCTTGTTGTGTTTGGATTTCCGAAGTCTTGGTCAGCCATAAGCGTCGCATGTCACCGTTCTATAAAGGTTTGGTGACAGTCACATGACAGTTTAACTGGTTGAATTTGTTTAGGATTCGCCTGATGGCGCGGAATCGCCGGTGTGCAAGGGCAGATGCATTGTGAAAGTGGCGCCTGCCCCCAGCGTGCTTTCGATTGTCAGGCGACCAGCATGACGATTGAGGATGTGTTTGACGAGCGCCAGGCCAAGTCCGGTTCCGCCTTGCGCCCTGCTGTCGGACACATCGACCCGGTAAAAGCGTTCGGTGAGTCGTGGCAAATGTTCCGTAGGAATGCCCGGACCGTAATCACGCACCGCCACCCGCGCCTCCGCGATGCCTGCGCGGGTTTGCCCGCGCGCGACAATGATATCGACCCTTTTGCCAACGGCACCATACTTGAGCGCATTTTCGACCAGGTTTTCGAGCGCGCGGATCAGTTCATCACGATCGCCAAGCACGTTCAGCGCGTCCGGCGGCACCGAAACATTGATCTCGACCCCGCGGTCGCGCGCCAAGGTCTGCAACCCGTCGACGACCTGTCGGACGATCGGCGAAAGGTCGACCGGCGTATTCGGCTTCAGGTGAGCGTTGAGTTCGATCCGCGAAAGCGACAACAGATCATCGATCAGTCGTGCCATGCGCGTCGCCTGGCCCTGCATGATAGCAAGAAATTTTGTACGCGCCGCCGCGTCGTCCTTGGCAGTTCCTTGCAGGGTCTCGATGAAGCCAAGTAGGGCGGCGAGCGGCGTACGCAATTCGTGGCTGGCATTTGCAATAAAGTCTGCGCGCATTTCCTCGACCCGACGGAGCGGGGTGAGATCGTTGAACGTCATCAGCAATAGGTCGGCAACGCCTTCATTGCCTACAGCGATTCTGACGGGGTTGACGAACGCCTCCAACCAACGATCGAGAGGCACGCGTTCGAAGAATTCCACGCGTTGCGGCTCGCGGCGCCTGGCGGCCCGGCGCACAGCATCGACGAGCTCCGGCATGCGCAGAGCGATCAACGCAAGCTCACCGCGGCTCAAAGCCGGTGCAATACTGGTCGCCGCTTCGTTGAACGCGACCACCCGGCCTTCGCGGTCAAGCACGATTGCCGCACCAGGCAATCCATCGATGAGTTGTTCAATCAGCAGCGCCTGTGGGTCGGCAAGCGATTGTTCTGCAGCACGCGCAGCGCCGGCGTTGGTGGCGATGGTAGAGTGACCGGTCAAGGCTTGCCACGCGCCGCGCAACCGGGCCGCCAAACCATTGGCGGGGAGAACTTCGCGGCGGTCATGGTCTATCGCCATAGTCAATCGACGTCGGGTTTTTTAGCCTCAATCTCGCTGCGGATCGGCGCGGTTACGGACTTGATCAGTTTCGGTTTAACCAAGCGCGCGCCCCTCAAATTTAGCCAGATTTCGCGCAATCCCAAGATGACAAGCGCAATCGCGAAAGGCGCGAGATAGTAGAGCAATCGGAAAAGAAGCAACCCGGCGAGCACCGATTCCTTGTCGAATTGCCACAGCGCCACCAGCATCGCCGCATCGAAGACCCCGAGGCCGCCAGGCGCGTGACTGGCAAACCCGAGCAGCGTTGCCGATACGAAGACGACCGCAATCGTTACGAAATCGATATTGGGCTCGCCCGGCAGCAGCATATACATGGCAAGCGCACAAAATCCGAGGTCGAGAATGCCGATACAGATCTGCAGCAGCGTGGATGGTCCGCTCGGCAAACGAACTTTCCATTCGCCCTGCCCGATTTCGCGCGGCGCGCTCCACACCCAACCTACATAAGCCACCAGCACCATCAGCATGGAGATGCCGATTACGCGGTTGAGCCATGGAGGCAAATGGTCGATCGGTACGGCGGCCTCCGGATGATAGGCGACACCGAGGCCAAGCACGGTGGCGTTCCCGAGCCAAAACGTCAGGCCGGCGATGAAGCAAATCTTGGCCACCTCAATCGCATCGAGCCCATACGACGAATAGATGCGGTAACGCACCGCGCCGCCGGTGAAGACCGTTGCGCCGACATTGTGGCCGATCGAATAGCTGGTGAAGCCGGTGAGCGCGGCAATGCGATAGGGAACTTCATTGCGCCCGATGGTTCGCAATGCGAACCAGTCATAGAAGGTAAGGGTGAAATAACCACAAGCCACAAAAAAAGCTGCGGCCGCGATATGCTGCGGCTCTGTTGCTTTAAGCGCCGTGACAACTTCATCGATGTCGATGTCGTGCAGCATGTTGTAGAGCACGACAGCTGCCACGCTGATGATGGCGACGCTCAGCAGCACGCCGATCCGATTCCAGCCGATGGTGTTCTGGAAAAACCGCGCCGCCGCGCGTAACGCCTTAAGCATCATTCCTCCGGTTCGGCGCCAGCCGCGTGGCCGTTGACGCCGCGCGCCAATAAAGCGCGCCTTTTCCGACCCCTAGCAGAACTAACCCCGCTGGGCGAGTGGACTGGCAACCTGCTAGCATGTCCGAAATAAGGCCACCGGCTTAACGTTTGATAACAGCAGTCCGTGCGAGGTGTCATGAGTAAGCCAGATGCCGCCCTGCCCCGCCGAACCGTTCTTAAAAGCGCCGGACTAGGTGTTGGCGCCGGGATCCTCTCCAGTCTGGCGAGGTCCGCGGAAGCCGCCGGCGGGCCCGACATCTGGAGCCAGGAATATTGGGCGAAGAAGGGCGACGTTCCGCTGTTCATGTTCCGCAAGCGGCTTGGGGCTCCGGCCGCAGGCGAAGCCCCGCGTCCAGTGCTCTTCTTTGTTCATGGGTCGTCAGTCACGTGGCGCATTTTCGATCTCGATACGCCGGGGCGTGGCGATTATTCAATGATGAACGTATTCGCACGATGGGGCTTCGACGTCTGGACTATGGACCACGAGAATTATGGCAAGTCGGGCCGCACGAGCGGCAATTCCGACATTGCCAGTGGTGCGCAGGACCTGAAGGCGGCGATGCAGGTGGTCATGCGCGAGACCGGGCGGGAGAAGGCCCATTTCATGGGAGAGTCCTCCGGCGCGCTGCGCGCCGGACTCTATGCGACGATCGAACCACAGCGTGTCGACCGTCTGGTGCTGGCAGCGTTTACCTATAAAGGCACTGAATCGCCGACCCTGAAGAAACGGGCCGAGCAACTCGAGTATTTCCGCACACATAATATGCGTAAGCGTGACCGCGCCATGATCGAAAGCATATTCACGCGCGACAAGGCCGGAACAACGGATCCTGCGGTCGGCAAAATCCTCGCCGATGTCGAACTGCAATTCGGCGATCAGGCGCCAACCGGAACGTATCTGGATATGACTGCCAATCTACCGGTCGTAGATCCCGGAAAGGTCCAGGCACCTGTCTTACTTGTGCGCGGCGAGTATGACGGCATCGCGTCTGTGGAGGACTTGTTCGACTTTTATCGTCAGCTGCCGCATGGTGACAAGCAACTGGTGATCTTGCCGAACACAGCACATTCGGTGGCGGTCGCGATCAACCGTCATTTGTTCTGGCATGCCGTGCGTAGCTTCCTCGATATGCCGACGCCCGCAGCGATCTAGAGCTTTGCGGTGAAAAAATCGCGCAATGCGGCCGTGGTTTCGGCAGGGGCCTCATCCGCCAGATAGTGTCCTGACGGCACCGCCTTGGCCCCAACAATATTGGCTGCATATCGCTGCCAGATCTCGGCGGGTCCGGGTTCACTGTTGCGGCCAACGCTGCCAGTGGCCCCCCACAACAGGAGGACGGGGCATTCGATCTTGCGCCCGGCTTCAAAATCCTTGGCGTCCATCTTCAGGTCGATTCCGGCCGCCGCCCGATAGTCCTCGCAAATCGCATGAATGGTCGCCGGGTTGCGGAAGCACCGCTTGTATTCCGCCAGCGCTTCCGGATCGAAAAAGCTCAGACCCTGTTTGGTTTTTGCGAGCTTCTTTTCAATGAACCAATCCGGATCTGCGCCCATCATCCGTTCGGGCAAGTCATAGGGCTGGATATTGAAGAACCAGTGCCAAGAGAACGTGGCCCATTGCTGGTTGATGTGGTTGTAAAGATGGTGCTGCGGAATGATGTCGAGGATTGCCGCGCGCGCAACCTTTTTCGGGTGATCGAGGCACATTCGATGCAGTACACGGGCGCCCCGATCGTGCCCGGCGGCGTAGAATTTGTCGAAGCCGAGCGCGCCCATCACTTCGATCTGGTCTTGCGCCATTGCACGGAATGAATAGCCGGCATGGTCTTCGCCTCCCGGCGGCTTTTCAGAGTCGCCGTATCCACGCAGGTCCGTGGCCACAACAGTAAACTCGCGCGCCAGGGTGGGCGCGATTTTGTGCCAGTTCAGATGACTGAATGGATTGCCGTGCATCAGCAGCACCGGTGGCCCGCTTCCGCCGGTCACCGTGACAATCCGTGCGCCGCTGGTCTTGATTTCGGAGTGTTTGAAGCCTTCGAGCATGGTCCGAAAATCATAACAAATTCCGACGCACCGCAAGAGAACGGCAAAGGAAAAAGTGAACCCCGACTTCGCCTTGGCGAAGCCGGGGCTATTTCCCGTCCATGACCCGCTCGCTTAGTTGCAGACCGTAATGCGACGAACGCGGGGGCCGAACGGCGTATAGACGACTTTCTTCACGACATAGCATTCGGAAGCAATGACGGTGGCCGGCGCAACGAGAGTGATGCCAAGACCGCCGCGCCAGTGACCGTGGCCGTGGTGACCGTGCATATGGGCGGAAGCAGATGTCGGGATCAGAGCGACGACGCCGATGGCGATCGTGGCGCCTAGGGTGAGAGCGAGCTTGCGGAACATTGGTTTCTCCTGTCTCTGGGACACGGGATGTGCGTCCTGAGCATGGGTCGCAGGCGTGCCGCGAATGGTTCAAACGCACTGCCGACGCCCTCCGAAACGCGCCGTCACTCGTTTTTCCGCCAATAAGGGGCATTCTGCCGGCTTTTGCTTGCCCAGACGCGTCCGAAAAGGGGAAAATGGCCGCAGTCCCGGGGGCGGGCAGGTCATGCAAATTTTCTCGATTTGGTTCGAACCTCGGCGCCCTCACAAGCGACCCATGCATGAGCCGATTGTTCTGCGATGCAAACGACTTCGGACGAAGTTCTGATCTCGCGAATCGCAGGTGGCGACCGGCTTGCCATGCAGGTGCTGTACGCGCGGCACCATGTTCGTGTGTACCGGTTCGTGCTCAGACTGGTGCGCAACGAGGCGACGGCGGAAGACCTGATCAGCGACGTGTTCCTCGACATCTGGCGGCAAGCCGGAAAGTTCGAGGGTCGGTCTGCGCCATCGACATGGATGCTGAGCATCGCCCGGTTCAAAGCCCTGTCGGCACTACGACGCCGGCCGGACGAAGAACTTGACGATGAGACGGCAGAGCAGATCGTGGATCACGCTGACGATCCCGAGACGACTTTGGCGAAGAAAGAGAAGGGGTCGGTCCTGAAGCAATGTTTGACCAGGCTCTCGGCAGACCACCGGGAAATTATCGACCTCGTGTACTACCACGAGAAGTCGGTGGAGGAAGTGGCCGAGATCGTCGGCATCCCGGAGGCAACGGTGAAGACGCGTATGTTCTACGCGCGCAAGAGACTTTCGGAGCTCCTGAAGGAGCAAGGAATTGATCGAGGTTGGCCATGAACGCGACGAAACAAGAAGCGCCTGAGCGCGAGGAGATCGAAGAGCTGCTGCCGTGGCATGCCGCGGGCACTCTGAGCCGCAGCGACGCGCAGCGCGTCGAAGAGGCGCTCGCGCGCGATCCTGAACTCGCTCGGCGCTACGAGCTGGTGCGTAACGAACTTGGCGAAACCATTCACCTCAATGAGACGCTCGGTGCGCCGTCCGCGCGCGCGATGGAAAAACTTTTCGCCAAGATCGACGCGGAGCCAGCGCGTTCTTCTGGCGTGCCGCTCGGTTTGAGCAGTCGCATTTCCGAATTCTTCGGCAGCCTGTCGCCGCGCACGCTGGCATGGTCGGCGAGCGCCGCCGCGGTGGCAATCCTGCTGCAGGCCGGATTGATCGCAGGCGTGATGCTGAATGAAACGAAAACGCCCGGCTATCAAACCGCCTCTGCTCCCACCACCGATCCGGGCGTTGGCGCATTTACGCTGATCCGTTTCGCGCCGCAGGCCTCATCCGATGACATCACCAAATTCCTCGAATCCAACAAGCTCTCAATCGCTGCCGGGCCGATGGCCGGCGGGCTGTATAAGGTCCGGGTTGCAGTAACCGGAATTCCGAAAGGTGAACTCGCGCGTATCGTGAAGAAGCTGCAGGAAGACAAGGTCGTCAGCTTTATCGCCACGACTGAGTGAGACGTACGACACCCAACGTCAAGGAGACCGTATCATGCGTGCGCGACGCACCGCCCTCATCTGTCTGATTGCTGCCCTCACCGCAGCATTGGCAGACAGTGCCGTTGCGCAGAAAATGTTCAGCCGCGGTCCCTCGCCCGACATCGGCAGACCGATAGGACCTGGCGGTGGTG
>Ga0184625_10000972_pt1 | contig 11624 bp, 4 predicted proteins | sample PLM3_30_b1_FD_133151 | JGI IMG/M metagenome (GOLD analysis project Ga0184625, IMG submission 133151) | Groundwater sediment microbial communities from an aquifer in East River, Colorado, USA - PLM3_30_b1 | ecosystem: Environmental > Terrestrial > Soil > Riparian zone | place: USA: East River... | reverse complement strand
GAACTCTTTGGTCACACGGCATCCGCGCCTGCTCCATGCACGCGCGTGCCCTTGTGATTCGCGTTGCCACTCTGCGAGAACGTCGTCTCCCACCTCCAGGCTGACCCGACGATCGTTTCGAGCGAGCTTGCCTGAGCGTTCCAGCCGAGCACCGACTTGATCCGCTCCGAGCTGGCGATCAGCACCGCCGGATCGCCTGGACGCCGTGGACCGGCCTTCACCGGAATCTCGCGTCCGGTCACCTTTTTCGCGGCGTCGATCACCTCTTGTACCGTGTATCCCTCACCGCAGCCGAGGTTGAAAATCGGTTCGGCGATGTCCTTGCGCGCGAGTGCTTCGAGCGCGAGGACGTGCGCGCGGGCCAGGTCAGAGACATGCACGTAGTCGCGGACGCAGGTGCCGTCGCGTGTCGGGTAGTCATTGCCAAAGACGGTGATCGGAAATCGCGCGTCCTGCGCCGCCCGGAGCACGAGCGGGATCAGATGTGTTTCGGGGTCGTGGCGCTCGCCTCTCCTGGAGGTCGCTCCGGCCGCATTGAAGTAACGAAGTGATGCGTAGCGGATGGCATGGGCGTGATGGTACCAGTGCATCGCGCGCTCGACCGCGAGTTTGGTTTCGCCGTACGTGTTCGACGGCGACGTCGGATCGGTTTCCGTAATCGGTTGCCGCGCCGGCTCGCCATAGACGGCAGCGGTCGACGAGAACACCAGCATTCTGACGTTGGTCTGCACCAGGGCGTCGAGTAACCGAAGGCTGGAAACCACATTATTCGTGTAGTACCGGCCTGGCGCGGTCATCGACTCGCCGACCAGCGACGATGCAGCCATGTGGATCACGGCGTCGATGCGATGCTCGACCAGCGTCGCGCGCAGCGTATCACCGGACGTCAGGTCGGCTTCGACGAACGTCGCTTCACGCGCCACGGCGTCTGCGTGGCCCTTCGAAAGGTTGTCGTAGACAACGACCGCATGGCCGTCGTCGATCAGTTGGTCGGTAATGACGCTGCCGATATACCCGGCACCGCCGGTGACAAGAACGCGCATCGTTCCTCCGTTTGAACGCGAGTAGACCACGCCGCAAAAGTATGGATCAACAGATGCGATGCGGGCACGCAGGAGGGCGGAGCTGCGGCAAGCGTGCGCTGCTAGCGCGCCGCGGCTGGGGCGACGGTTCCCAGGACGACGCGTACCGCGTGCCGTCCGCTGTTGGGCTGGAGGGCGATCGCCACGCCGTCTACGATATTGCCGTCGAGGGCGAGCGAACGGACGCCGCAGCCGGCGCCCTCGGCATTCTCCACGTCGATCACATACTCAGCGCCAGGAATGCGATAGGTGACGCGATACTTGTCCCAACGCGCCGGTACGCATGGGTTGAACCTCAGCGAATTGCCCTCGCGCCGGAGGCCGAGGACGTGCTCGATGGTGACGCGATACATCCACCCCGCCGCGCCGGTGTACCAAGTCCAGCCGCCTCGTCCGGCGTGCCCAGAGGCCGAATAAATGTCGGCGGCGACGACGTATGGCTCGGCGCGGTACCGCTTGACGTTGTCTCGATCGGACGACCGGTGGATCGGGTTGATGAAGCTGAGCAGCTCGTGCGCGGCGTCTCCGCGCTGCAGCATCGCCTGCGCGAGCACGACCCACAGCGCGGCATGCGTGTACTGCCCGCCGTTCTCGCGCACGCCGGGGACATACCCCTTGATGTAACCGGGATTCGGCTCGGCTTTGTCGAACGGCGGCGTCAGCAGCAGGATGAGCTGACGCTCGCGGTCGATCAGCTGCGACTCGACCGACGCCATCGCCTGCTGCGCGTGCGCCGGATCGCCGAGGCCGGAGATGACGGACCAGCTCTGCGCGATTGAGTCGATACGGCACTCGACATTCTGCTCCGAGCCGAGAGGCGTTCCGTCATCGAAGTACGCCCGGCGATACCATGCTCCGTCCCACGCCGCTTCCGCCGCATCCTTGAGCCGCGTCGCGTGGGCCGTGTAAGTACGCGCGAGCTGGGCGTCGCCGCGCGAGTCGGCATACGCTGCGAACGGTCCGAGCAGCGAGCCGAGAAACCAGCCGAGCCAGACGCTCTCGCCCCGTCCCTGTTCGCCCACCTCGTCCATGCCGTCGTTCCAATCTCCCGTACCCATCAGCGGCAATCCATGAGTACCCGTCGGCATCGTCCGTGCGATCGCACGCGTGCAATGCTCGTAGATCGAGATCGCATCATCCAGACGTACCGGCGTTTCGTAGACGCTCGCCTCCTCCGGCCCTGGCGCACGTTGTGAGATGAGCGGTGCGGTCTCGTCGAAGATGGTCCAGTCGCCCGTCACTTGGGCGTACTCCAGCGCTGCGTACACCAGCCAGAGGCGATCGTCCTCGATCCGCGTACGCACGCCTTCCCCACCCGGCTCGTGCCACCAATGTTGGACGTCGCCTTCCGGGAATTGCCGCCCGGCGGCGCGGATGATGTGATTGCGCGCGAGGGAGGCATCAAAGTGCACGAACGCGAGCACGTCCTGCAACTGGTCCCTGAATCCGAACGCCCCTCCCGATTGGTAAAACGCCGAACGTGCGTGGAATCGACAGCTCAGTGTCTGATACACCAGCCAGCGGTTCGTGAGGATGTTCAGCCCCTGGTCGGGAGTTTCCACCTCGATGCTTCCAAGCCGTTCGCTCCAGAGGCCGATGACCGACGTCAGAGCGCTCTCTACTGCTCCGGGCGCGCGGTAGGCCGCCACCAGCGAGCGGGCTCCTTCCTCGTCTTTTCCTTCGCCGAGCAGGAACGTCACCTCAATCGATTCGCCCGGCGCGACGCTCGCGGCGACCTGTACCGCCCCGCAGGGATCGAGTGCGGCCCCGACACGACCGGGCAGATGCACGAACTCCATCGCAAGCGGATCCGACAATGTGCCGTTGCGGCCGATGAAGGTCGAACGGTCGCCGGACATCGATCGGCTTTGGGTCACCGTGTCGACGAAGGCAATGCGTCTGCCGAAGTTGGCGCGAAACGCATTGCGCGCGAACAGCGCGCCGCACACGGTGTCGATCGCCGTGACGATGTGTGAGGACGAGCGCGATCGGGTATCCGATAGAGACCAGTCGACGTAGTAGAACGCGCTGAGATCGCGCGGCGCCGGCCCGTCGTTCCTGATTCTGAGCCGCAGAATCTTGATGGGATCGCGCTCGGGCACAAACGCGGTGAGCTCGACATCGAGACCGCGATGCCGATGTGTGTAGGTGGCGTATCCCTGTCCGAATTTCGTGATGTGCTTAATCGCGCCAGGCGCGGGCGACGGCGTGGCAGTCCAGAAATCGCCGCTCTTGTCGTCGCGCAAATACACGACCTCGGACGGAGGATCGACGATGGGGTCGTTGCTCCAGGGTGTCAGCCGATTGTGATAGCTGTTCTCCGACCACGAGGCCCCCAACCCCGAGTCTGTCGCGAGGAACCCGAAGTGCTCGTTCGCAATCACGTTCGACCATGGCGCGGGCGGGCGCGCCGTGATGTGAAACTCGCGGCCGCCGCGGGCGAACCCGCCAAATCCGTTGAAGAGCGCCAGCGGCTCGGACACCGCCTCGGGTCCCGCCTGCTCGGGTATGGCCGGCTTCATCCTGATTTTCGGAGGCGGCACCGATGGTAGCAGCGGTCTTCGCAGTTGCACGTCGAGGACGCCACGCGCGCCTTCGAGAATCGCGCGCGCGACAGCGCGCAGGAGCACGCGATCGCCTTCAGACATCAGATCCGCTCGGCGAAGAAAGAGACCTCCGGGCCGGTCGAGCCATGCATGCGACGGGCTCGCTTCCGCCATGCGCTGCAGGTCGTCCTGCACGTCCTGGCGGTAGCTGGTTGGAATTTCGTTGAGCACGACGAGATCGAACTTGAAGCCGCGAGCCCGCAGGTACTCCTGCGCCCGGACGAGCTCCTGGGCCACCGGGAGATGAGAGACCTCGCCAATCGTCACCAGCACGATGGGGAGATCGCCGGAGATGCCGTACTTCCATAAGTCCGGAGGCGTGCCGGTGTTGCGGGAGATGGCCTCGGGCGACCGAAGGCGCGGATCGGCATAAATCACCCGGCCGGCCAATCGCTGAAAGCGCGAGCCGTCTTCGCGGCTGACGCCGAGATGGCGAAGCTCGATCTCGCTGTGCGTGCTGGCCAGCGCGAACGCCCGCGAGCATACCTGCGGATCGTGATATTTCTCGATCAGCGCCCGCACACCGTCTTCGTTTTCTGCCACGACGGTCGTAAACGACACGCGGGCCGTGACGCCTGGTGGAACTCTGAGCCGCGTGCGGATGCTCACGATCGGATCGAGCACCGCGCCGGTTGCGCCAGACAACGGCTCGCTGCCGGCGAGCGCCGCTGGCGTGCGCGCGCTGCCACCACGGCCGATGAAATGTTCACGGTCGGTTTCAAATTCGATCGGCTCGCCAAGACGCGGTCTGCCTGCCAGCACGTGACCCATGTACAAGCGGCCTTCGTGGGCGCGCGGGCGGCGCGCGCAAATAATGGCGTCATTCTCGGGAACGGAGGACGACTCGATGAACAGGTTGCTGAAGGCCGGATGCGCGAGGTCGGCGGCGTGCGGCGCCAGCACGACCTCGGCGTAACTGGTGAGCTCGACCTCGCGGATCGTACGTGAGTGGTTGGTGATGGCGATGCGGCGAATCTCCGCGTCGTCTTCAGGCGACACCGAGACTTCGATGAAGGTCTCGATCGCTCCGTCGCGGCGGCGAATGACCGCGCGATCGGGGGCGAACGTCGCTTCGTAGCCCTCAGCGTCGCGGCCGCTTGGCTGGAACCCGGCCGACCAGAAGTGGCGTGTGCCGGTGCCGTTCTCGGCATCGGTGAGGTCGCGCACATAGAAGAACGTGCCCCATGCATCGCATGTGGAGTCCTCGCGCCAGCGCGTGACCGCGATGTCGCGCCAGCGCGTGTACCCACCGCCGGCATTCGTCAGCATCACACTCAACGAGCCATTCGAGAGCAGATGGGCCCGAGGGGTGATGGTGTGCGGCGTCACGTATTGCCGCAGAGGCGACTGTGTGGCGCGACCTGGCGTCTCCTCGACCTTGTGTTCTTCAGGTGGACGATCGAGTGGCACCAGATGCGGGCTGCGCTCCTGCAGCAGCAGCTCGGCCGCCTGAACGCGAGGATCGGCGTGGAAGCGACCCTGCATGATGTTGTCGTTCAGGCAGTTGTTGAGCGCCACCAGGCTCATCCCCTGATGGTGCGCCATGTAGGTGCGGACGACGGCCCGGCGCTGACCGGGGTCGAGCCGCTCCTTTGTGTAGTCGATCGCCTCGTAATAGCCCAGCGGCCCGAGCGCCCCTTCATGGGTGAGGTGCTCGAGGTTGGCGATGACCTCGTGCGGGCGCAACGAGGCCGCGAGCAGGCACGCGTAGGGCGCGACAACCACGTCGTCGCCAAGGCCGCGCTTCAGTCCGAGCCCGGGTACGCCGAAGGCGCGATATTGATAGTTCGAGCCGGCATCCTCCACGTTGTAAGCGGACTCCGAGATCCCCCATGGCACTCCTGCCGCCTTCGCGTATTCGATATGCCGGCTGATGACCGCGTGGTAGGTCTCGTGAAGAAGCGTGCGTTGATAGCTGCGCATCACCAGCAGCGGCATCAGGTACTCGAACATCGACCCGCTCCACGACACGAGCGCGCGGTGCGGGCCTACAGGCGTCATCAGCCGGCCGAGCTTGAACCAGTGCTCCTGCGACACGTGGCGCATGGCGATCGCGACGAAGCTCGCGAGACGCGCTTCGGAGGCCAGTGCGTCGTAGAAGGTCGCATCCCGCCGGCCTTCGGTGACGTTGTAGCCGATCGCGAAAAGGTGCCGCTCGCGATCGAACAGGAAGTCGAGCTCGGTGGTGTCGATGAACTGTTCGAGGGCATCGTGAAGGCGCGCGGCCGTGCGCTGCAGCCCGAGGCGCACGTCGTCAGCCGATCGCTGGAATTCGGCAAGATCGCGGCGCCGTTGCCGGATCATCGCTGCCGCGCTGTCCAGCCACCAGTTGGCGCTGGCGACCTTCGGGTCTCCGAGCGGCAACCGGTGCTGCGCATCATGCAGGCGCGTGGTCAGCACGCTGATTTCCGATGAAACGGACCGAAGCCACTCACTCGACCCGGCCAGATCAAGCGGCGTAGTGTCGAGAGCGGCGCGAATGCGACGCAGGTCGGCGCGAAAATCCCGTGCGTTTTCCCGGCCCAGCCCCGCGATGACCGGCAGCGCATCGCGCTCGAAGAGATTGAGGGTATCGGCCAACCCTTCCTGAAACCGGCGATCGATCGACACGTCGGCATCCGCAATCGACGGCAGCGTGCCGGAGATCGTCATCAGATAGCCCAGCAGATTGCCGCTGTCGACCGTCGATACGTAAAGCGGCGCAAGCGGGACGAGCGACCGCGTGTCGTACCAGTTGAAGAGATGACCGCGATAGCGAGGCAGCTTCTGCAGCGTTTCGACGACACGGTCGAGGTGCGTGAGGCATTCGCCCGCCGACAAATAACCGAGATCCCACGCGGAGACGGCAGCCATCATCTGCAGGCCGATGTTGGTGGGCGAGGTCCGGTGCGCAATCGGATCGGGCCGGTTCTCCTGATAGTTGTCGGGCACCAGCCAGTTGTCGCCCTGGGTGACGATCTGCTCGAAGAAGCGCCATGTGAGCCGCGCTGTCTGCCGCAGCTCCCGCCGCTCGCGCACGTCCAGAACATGACGGTCGCCCTGTTTCGGCAGGCCGGTGTGATAGGCGAAGTACGGCGAGATGGCCCATAGCGCAAGGACAGGCAGCGCCCACAGCGCATTCGACGGGCGAATTGCGATCACGACAAGGGCGAGGGCCAGCGCGGCAACGGGCGCCACCCACATTCGTCGCAGGACGAGCGGCCACTCCCCTTGCAGGCGCTCCGCCGCATCGGCGGCGGTTTCCCATTCGAGCAAGTGACGCTTTGCGTAAAGGCGTACGACCGTGCGCCCGATCGCATCGGCCATCACAAATGACTGATGGGCGAGAAACGCGCTGTGCAGGAGCACCTGGTGGAGGCTCGAAATCAGGTTGTTGCGCTCCGCCCGCAGATGGTCCTGGAACCTCACCCCGCGCACGCGATTGGCGATGGTCTGGCCCCATTGCACGTAGGTGGGAAAGAACAGCACCAGAAACGCCGTGCCGGTCCATAGCGGCGGCCCCCCTGGAAGCACGAGCCAGCCCGCCGCGAGCAGGATGAGCAGCGCGATCGGGAGCAGGCTTCGCCGCAAGTTGTCGGCGATTTTCCAGCGTGCTACCGCCGGCAACACGTTGCGCACCCGAGCGCCGCTCTGTGTCGGGACCGTTCCCCACAACCACGGCAGCAGCTGCCAGTCGCCGCGCACCCATCGGTGCTGGCGCCCGATCCAGGTCAAATAGTGGCTCGGGAAATCGTCGATGACTTCAACATCCGTACACAAGGCCACGCGGGCAAACAGCCCTTCGAACAGGTCGTGGCTCAGCAGCGCGTTGTCTGGCACGCGGCCGTCGAGTGCGCTTTCGAACGCCTCGACGTCATAAATCCCCTTCCCCACATAGCTGCCTTCGCCAAACAGGTCTTGGTACACGTCCGACACCGCGGTTGTGTAGGGATCGAGGCCGACGTGTCCCGAGAACACCTCGGAAAACGTCGATGCCGACGCGCTGACCGCGTCGATCGCCACACGCGGCTGAAGCACGCCGTACCCTTCAGTGACGCGGCCGGTTTGTGCATTGAAGCGGGCGCGGTTCAGCGGATGGGCCAGCGTGCCCACCAGCTTGCGTCCTGCGTCCAGCGGCAGATCGGTGTCTGAGTCGAGGGTGATGACGTATCGCACGGTCTGCAACAGGCGCGCGTCGCCGACGACGAGGTCGAACGTCGTATCTTCGGCGCCTCGCAGCACCCGATTGAACTCATGCAGCTTCCCGCGCTTTCTTTCCCATCCCATCCACCGCCCTTCCGATGCATTCCACACGCGGCGGCGATTCAACAGGTAGAAGCGGTCTGTTCCGTATCGAGTGTTCAGCCCGGCAATCAATTCGGCGGCGATATCGACGACCTCCTGATCGGCCGGCGTAGTCTCAGCGGCTGCGTCGGGAAGATCGGCAAGCAGCGCGAACCGGAGATTCTCGTCGTGGTTGGCCAGGGCGCGGACTTCGAGGGCTTCGACGAGCTCCCTCACGCGAGCGACCGACGACAGGATGGTCGGCACCGCGACGACCGTCCGCAGGTGGTCGGGAACACCGTGACGCAATGCGAGCTTTGGCAGCGCGCGCGGAGGGATGAGCGTGGTGAGAATGGTATTGAGGAAGCTCAAGGCGAGCTCCGACACCGGAAGCACGGTGACGAGCGCGACAAATGCGATCATCCACGGCGAGGCGTCCTGATTTCGCGCGTACGCGATCAGGCTCGCCTCGAACACGATGGTCGTCAACGCGAGTGTGCCGAGGTATCCGATGGCGGGATGCTTGAACACCAGGCGCGCCAGCCGCTCGCTGGCCATCGGCGGGTAGTGGACTTCGCGCTCGAGCTCGAAACGGCCGCGCGAAATCAGGTAATAGCCGACGTGATGAGAGCGGTCGGCGTCGGGCCGCTCGCGCTGGGCGCGCTCCGCCGCGGCGATCGCGCGCTCGGCGACCTCGAGCTCGTCGGTCCCGGAACGGCGCGCCAACTGCTCAACCGACTTGCGGTAGCGGTCGCGCGTCGGGCGATCCATGTCGACGTAGGCCCCGGCCGGATCGCGCCGGAGGATTCGCTCGACGCGACTAACCCCTTCGACGAACGTCGGCCAGTCGAGCGCCGAGAGCACCCGCATCGTACTGATGATGTTGGCGATGGACAACTGATCGACGGCCTCGCGGTGCTGCTCGATGCGCAGCACTTCGTCCGACGACTGGCCGCGCGCGGTCAATCGGGTTTGCAGCCAGCGCCAGGCGGCGGTCGAGGCCACCGATTGATCGCGGAGGCTATGGAGGATCTCGACGAGAAACGTGGACGTCGCCTTGTCGGTGAATTGCCTCAGGCGCCGTTCAGTTTCGGGGATTCGCAGCAGCTCCGTGGCAAAACTGCGGGCGGCGTCGCGGTCCTGCCGCGCGCGCAAGGTCTGGACGGCCAGCCCGGACAAGGTTTCGACCAGGGCGAGCCGAAGCATGATCGGAATGGCCCACAACTCGCCGATGGTGAGCGGCGCAACGTCTTGGTACGCGTCGGCAAAGCGGCGCAGCAGCTCCTGATCGAATCGACCGGCCGTATGCGCGACGAAGTCGCGCGCGAACACGTAGACGCGAGGGTAACGGCGCCAGCGGCCGCTGACGAGCGTCGGAAGCTCCTCGTAGTATCGCCTCGGCAGGTTTCGCCGAATCTCGAGGAGCTGCGCGCGAACGACATAGTGATTGTCGCGCAGCCATTCTTCGGAGGGCGTCTCCGCAGGTTCGGAGAACCCCTGCTCCGAAAGCTTTCGATAGATTTGTTCGAGCCGCGCAGCATTCCGATCGAGGCGGGCCAGTAACTCGCGCCGCGGCCCGCCGCGGGCGGTCGTCGCGTGCTCGGCTGCGAGTCGGCGCGCTTGGGCTTCGAGCTGATCGAGCGGCAGCGGCGCACGTCCGCCTTCGAACTCGTCGTCTGCATCGGGGAGCGGGCCGCCGGCTGATGGTGGAAGTGGGGACAGAGTCGGCACTAGGAGAAGTAGACGCTGTTTGCATGGAAAGTGCCAAGCCTTGAATGGTTTTCTCTGGGGCGCCGGGAGAGTGTTTGTTCGGCTGCCTACGAAAAGTAGGGAAAGGTGACGCGGTTTACGACACTTACTGCTGGCGCTCGAGGATCCAGGCGAACGGCTCGACGATCTTTTCGAAGAGCGGCCGCTGCCGCCATGTGTCCAATGTCACTTCCTCACAGCATGTGAGGTCATGCTCGAAATCCTTCGTCAGGCGCGCGGACACATGTTCGTCGCGAATCGCGACGTTGACCTCGTCGTTATGCTCGAACGAGCGATTGTCGAAGTTGGTCGTGCCGAGCAACACCCACCGATCGTCGACATTCAGCACTTTCGCATGCGTCATGCCCGTCCGGTACTCGTAGATCCGGATTCCCTCGCGCAGCAGCTCGTTGTACTTCCGCCGGCTCACCAGCCGCACCCACCTCTGGTCGGTGTGCGACCCCGGCACGATGATGTCGATTCGGACGCCGCGCCTCGCGCTGTCGATGAAGGCCTGCCGCAGCGACGTGTCCGGGAGAAAATACGGCGTGTTGATGCGGATCTGCTTGCGTGCGCTCTCGATGAGCGTCTGAAAGACGACGCGGCATGCGGTCGCACGGTCGGCCGGCGAGCTCTTGACGACGATCGTCGAGGTGTCGCCTGTCTTCCTGAGCGGTGGAAAATATTCGGGCCCGCAGAGAATCTCGCCGACGCATTCGACCCAATTCTCGGCAAACACGCCCTGAAGCGACGAGACGACGGGTCCTGTGACCCGTGCCATCGTGTCGCGCCACGCCGCTTTGCCCAGAAGCCCCTTCGCCCACTGGTCGCCGACGCCGGCGCCGCCGACGAATGCAACCGTTCCATCGACAATCAGCAGCTCGCGGTGCGTGCGATTGTTCAAACGTGAGAGGCGGTACCACTTGAACCGCTGGTACAACTCGACTTTGCAGCCGGCCTCGCGCATCTCGCGAATCGCCGAGAATCCGAAACGAAAGCTGCCGACGGCATCGACAACGAGCTTAACCATGACGCCGGCCCGCGCGCGCTCGATCAGGGCGCTCATAAAGGCGCGGCCGGTCCCGTCCGGGCGGAAGATGTAGCATTCCATGTTGATCGAGTGTGTGGCGTCCTTGATGGCATCGAGCATCGCCGGATAAAACTGCGCCCCATTGGTAAGGACCTCGAAGCGGCTGTCGTGATGAATCGAGCTGAGGGTGACGTGATTGAGACTGTAGATGAAATCCTCGGATGTGCAGTCGAGACGGGTGTGGAGCGTGTAGGGAATGTGCGGCGCGAACAGCGTGACGACCAGAAGCCAGACGACGAAGACGCACCCGATGAGCGCGAGCAGCTCGCTATACGTGTCGATGCCAAGCATGGGCGTCACCTTACGGAAAGGTGCCAACCCATCATAAGCGGTGTCATGAGATGACGGATCCCACTGCTGCCGTTCGCCTTGACGTGTGGCTGGACGTGGCCTGTCTGTATCGGACGCGCTCAGAGGCACAGAAGGCGTGCCTCGGCGGAAAGGTCGAGGTCAATGGCCAGAGCTGCAAACCGCACCGCCACTTGCGGATCGGTGACGAATTGCGGCTGAGCCGGCCCTACGGGCGCAAGCAGACGGTCACCGTTCTGGGCCTTGCCGACCGGCACGTCCCAAAATCCGAGGCGCGACTTCTCTACCAGGACACCAGTCCGCCGTTATCCGAGGAGGAAAAGGAAATGCGGCGAATGGAAAGGGTGTATCGCGCGAGCATGCAGCGCGCTCACGCTCCCGACAAACGCGAGCGCCGCGCGCTCCGGAAGCTGAAGGGACACTAAAGCGGCGTCTCCTCCTGAGCGGACTCGACGTGCGGGTGCCGCCGCGCGTAGAAGAACGCAATCGCGAAGATGACGACGATGAGACCGAGCGCCAGCCACT
>Ga0184625_10000971_pt1 | contig 11624 bp, 5 predicted proteins | sample PLM3_30_b1_FD_133151 | JGI IMG/M metagenome (GOLD analysis project Ga0184625, IMG submission 133151) | Groundwater sediment microbial communities from an aquifer in East River, Colorado, USA - PLM3_30_b1 | ecosystem: Environmental > Terrestrial > Soil > Riparian zone | place: USA: East River... | reverse complement strand
CGATTCCGTGGAACGTCAACAAAATGATATTTGAGGGTTTCCGCGAGGACCCGAACTTTCCGTTCCTTAGTTTTCCGCCATTTGGGTGCTCAATTTTTCTCAGCAGTCCGCTCCTTTTCCTCCTTTTTAGGGCAGGCGGAAGGTATAGGACCATATCGTGGATCGCGATTGGGATTGTAACGTTCGTGCTCTGGTGCCATGGAAATCCGGGCGGATGGCAATTCTCTTACCGATACGCCATGATTCTTCTTCCGTGGATGTTCCTTTTGCTGACGGGCAACGGACCACCCAGGATAACCGTCACCGAAGTCTCACTTTTCGCCGTGTCGATCGCGATTAACGGAATAGCGGCGTGGTTATTTCTTTGGACCGATGAAATTCAACCGTAGCGACAACCGTGGGCTTCTCGATGTCGGACGTGTTTGACGAAAGAAATCATGCGTTTACGATTTGCGCCTATGCCTGCCAGGCCGAAGTCTCGTACGAAGATGGGTGCGGGTGGTAAATCAGCCAGGACTTGGGAATGCTGGCTCTGATTTATTTCGCGCTGGCCGCTTGTGTCGGTGACTTTGTTTGCCGGCGTTTTTATCAGTTCGAGTCGGTTGCACACCGATGTGCGGCAGCGATCCTCGTGGGCCTACTGGTAAGCACATGGTTCACATACCTGGCGGGGCTGGCTTTCTTCTGGACGCCACAACCTCTTTTGTGGGCCAATCTCTTGTTCCTTGTAGCAGCGGTCGCGCTTCTGTCCTGGCCTAAATGGAAAGGCAGAATTCTTAAAAGGGCTCCGGAAGAAGTCTATCCAAAGCGATCGAATTTGTTTCTCCCACGGCCTCGGGGGTCGAGCATAGCCGATTGGCTACTCATAGCAGGATACGTGATCCTGGTATCGTGGATGATGTTTGCCTCATTTAATTCCAAGGGCAGCCAGCTACAGATCGCCAACCCTGAATATAGCGATTTCGGACCGAATACCGCGCTGATACAGAGCTTTGCCGTGGGACACAATTTTCCCACGGAATACCCGCATTTCTCCGGCGACCGGATCCGTTACCACTTCTTGTTTTATTTTCAGGCGGGAAACCTGGAGTTTCTCGGACTCAATCCAGCGTGGAGCCTGAACCTACTCAGCATAACCACAATCGTGGCGATGCTCGTGATCCTCATGACGCTTGGGGAGGTGCTTTTCAATTCGCGCGCAGTCGGTCGCCTTGGGTCGCTGCTCTTTTTCTTTTTCGGGTCGCTTTCTTACGTCCCGTTTCTTCAGAAGCAAGCTTCGGTTCGCGCGGCTATCCAGGCGATCACCAATCAACGGGACTATCTTCCAACGATCTTTCCGTGGCGCGGGGAAGCCTGGGGTACGTGGTCTCAGGTGACTTATCTCAATCAGCGGCACTTCGCCTTCGCGATCGGGATACTTCTTCTCGTTCTGGTTTTTCTCGTGATCCGCTACCGCGCGGTGGTGCCTAAAGCCAAACTACATCGTTTTAGAACTCATCTCGTAAATTCGATTCGGTCATTCACGAGCCGACGACGGCCAGGCGCCGTTGGCGCACACCAAACAGTGGAGACAGCCAGCCCTGAGAATGTTTCGATTTCTGAGACCGGCCCTAGTGATGCAATCACCGGGGAGCCAAATGCGGCGACGGAAACCGCAATGAACACAGTCTCTGACGATGCTTCGCTCTCGGAAGCTTTTGCAGAATCACAAAAGCAGACGGCTGCAGTCTCGGAAGGCGAGGACGCTTCGCACAGCGAAGCGGCTACAGCAGTAACCGCGGAACCGAACCAAGAAAATGTTGATGCGTCGGGACCGTCGGAACCTCTTCGCGCTACGCTGCCAGGATTCATTTTTTCTGGTGCCCTTCTGGGTTTACTGCCGATGTGGAACAGCGCGGTGTTTCTCGCTGCTGCCGCGATTCTCGGATTGTTATTCATCCTGTGTCCGCTTCGACTTCACATGCTGGCGCTAGCCGTTACAGCAGGATTGATCGCTTTGCCTCAGATGCTCTTTCTGAGCACCGGGAGCGGTAGAGCGCCAATGCCAAAGCTCCTTCATTGGGGCTATACCGTCGAGAATCCTACCGCCGTCACAGTGGCAAAGTATCTAGGCTTCACCTTCGGGTTTAAGTGGTTGTTAATTGCGCTGGCGCTGGTTTTCGCGACTAGTCTGCAAAGGCGATTTTTCCTGGCATTTTTAAGCCTTATTGCAGTTGCCTTTTCTTTCCAGTTCACGATTGAGGTTCTGGCTAATCAAAAATTCATTCATATCTGGGTGATTATCGCCAACCTGTTCGTCGCGTTTGGGCTCTGGCGGTTGTGGCGTTTCTCACTGGGGGGAACCACTCTCCCTGGCAAATTCGTTGCGGCTGTTCTTTTTCTGCTAGTCATTGCGGGTGGCATCATTGATTTTTTCCCGATTCATAACACTGGCTGGAGCGAGGTAACGTATCGAAATGATGCGCTGATCGATTGGCTGAACAAGAACACGACACCGCGAGACATTCTTTTGACGGATCGCTTTGTTAATCATCCTATCCTGATGGCCGGCAGGCGCGTCTTTTATGGCTGGCCTTACTTTGCATGGTCTGCCGGTTTTGACGCCGCTAAGCGTGACAGAGTTTACACCGAGCTCTTCGATAGCAAGGATCCTTGGAAAGTGTACCATCTCTTGAAAGAGAATGGCATTAAGTACGTGGCATATGATAATGCTGTTCGGCAGGCGCAGTTCATTAGACGGCCGAATCAAGAAGTGTATTCCACTTATTTTCCAAAGGTATACGAGAACGACAAGTATAACGGCTTGGTCATTTACAAGGTGCCCGATAAAGCACCGCCCAAGCTCAGCGCGTTGCCTGAATCTGTCAGTAACATGTTTGAAGGAGGCAGGGGCGCCGGCAAGGGTGAATTTGATTCCCCGACTGGAATTGCTGTTGATCCCAATGGCAATGTTTTCGTTGCCGATACGAATAACGGTCGGATCGAGAAGTTCTCGCCTACGGGTGCGTTTCTCGACATCATCGGGACCAAAGGCTCTGGGCAGGGACAGTTGGCAGCACCGAACGGCATCGCCGTTGATAGCGCCGGCAATATCTATGTGGCGGATGCCTCCAATCACCGCGTGCAAAAATTAGCCGCCGACGGCAAATTGATCGCCGAGTGGAGAGGTCCCGACGCAGGATTCTATGGACCGCGCCGGATCGCCATTGGCCCCGACAACTCGATTTATGTTCTAGACCAGGGCCGGACGCGAGTCGTTAAGTTCGCTCCGAATGGGGAGGTGCTGACCGTCTGGGGCAGCAAAGGAACTGGCGACGGCCAGTTCGATGACCCCGCTGCAGTTGCAGTCGATCCTGCGGCCAACAAAGTTTACGTCGCCGATCCGCGCAACAAGCGGATACAGGTATTTGATGCAGATGGGAAGTTTCTTACGAAATGGATAGTACCCGAATGGGGAGGTCCGTATGGCTTCGAAGACTTGGCGATAGATTCGAACAACGGTCGATTATACGCATCGAGCGCCAACATGAACTCAGTGCTGATTTTTGATTTGAATGGAAACAGGACTGGCGCTTTGACACCAAAGCCACCAGACCAACTCCAGGGACCGTGCGGCCTGGCCTTGGCGGACCGGAAGCTCTATGTCGTGAATAAAGGTGGGAATCACGTAAGCGTAATCGACCTCTAAACAGGTGGCAAACTCTCACACCGCGTAATCAGCATGGTTGGCTGGCGATTCGACAGCATAGATCTGTAACTTGTGGAGTCATCCCACATAAGATCGCGACTTTTTATACCGAGGATTCTGTTACTCGGCTTGTCACTTGTTAGTCTGGTAATCTGTGTCGTGAGCGGCATCGCGCATTATCGTAAAGCGGCTTGGGGAGATCCGTGGCAGCCGATCGGGTGGGTGCTCAGCATGTTCTTTTTGCTGTGCGCTTTCTTGCCGCCCCGGCATGGCTTGGCGACTAGTTTTAAGTCCTTGATAAGGCCGAAGACAGCCTTCTTTCTCTTCTGTATCGTATTCTTTGTAATTTCGCATCTCTGGAATTTCCGCACCGCGCCATGGAACGGGGACGCTCTTTTCGATGAGTCCGGCTGGGACCTCTGGTATCTTAAAAGTTACGTTATCGGTCATCCATATCAGCCAGCCTGGTTCCATATTGTTATTGCGCGAGAGACCCTGTTTCATTACTATGTCTGGGGGTTTCTCAAGTTATTCGGCTTTAACATCCTAGCGTATCAAGCAGCGCTCTTTTGTATTTGGTTAACTACCTATGTATTCACTCTTCTATTAGTTGACCTATTTTTTAGGTCTTATATTGCTACCTCTGTCACAGCGCTGGTTTTTAATTTTCTCCCGTTCGCGTTCATTTATACTTTTGCCGGGTACCGCTATCCGATGGCGGTGGCTTTAGCTGTTGTCTCTCTTTATTTTCTGCACGTAGGATTTAGGAACGGCTCGCCATTTTGCCTCTCGCTGGGCGGCATCGCTGCGGGCCTTTGCCTGGCCAGCTCCATATCCGGCAAGCAATACCTCTTGGGGCTTGTAATTGCTGCACCTCTGTACGCGGTGTTTTATTGGAGGAGCCTAAAACGGAAGGAGACGTGGAGTTCGCTCGCCCTAATCATTTATGGATTTCTAGCGGCTGCCACACCGATCATCCTATACATCCTGTTCAAGCGAAATGAGTATACGCTGTACGAGGCGGGCTTTCTTCGCGATTTCTCGAATGCGATGAAGTCAGCCCCATTTCCGATCGGCATAAGGGATTTTATCAAGCAGCTTCACGACTGCTTTTTCGCCGTACCCGGTCCGCGATTTTTTATTCCGGATACTTTGCCAATTCCGCTGCCATATTATTGGCTGCTACTCCCCGGTGTTGCGCTGGCCCTCTGGAAAAAGCGGTTTGAAATCGTACTGCTGGCCATAGTTCCTGTGGGGGGCGCCTTTATCGCAAGGGCTATAGAGAACCGCCTTCTTCTGCCAATCCCATTCTGGGTAATCCTGATGAGCTTCACGTTTGCAGGGATAATGAAGCTGCGGCGATGGCCCGGCGTGCAAATTGTTTTTGGCGCTGTAGCAGCGCTCATACTACTGGACGGGCTGGTCCCGTCGATTCGTTATATTTACAGCAAAACCAAAAATCCCGATGGCATCCGTCACTATGCGCAACATGAGGTCGCAGTCTCGCGGTTCTTAAGACATGTCGTTGGCGGACAGGAACATCCCGGGACTCCCCACCTGGAGCGCAACGAGTTCAACCGGATTGAAGGAATTCCGGATGCCCCATATGACACATTCGTCTGCCAGGGCGACGCCTATTCAATCATTCACATGTTTTTGCATGACTACGATGACGACAAAATCCTGTCTTTTTGTGGCGAGTATCCCTTCTCCATTGTCCAGAGCGAGCAGGATGTATGGAACGCGAATAAACGGACCATTGCCAGTTATGGTCTCAGTAACAAAGATCTGAAACTGATCTGGGAAAACGATCCAAAGACACAAAGGATAATCAGAATGTTCCAATCGCTCCGCGAGCTTGGAACGGAGGATTCTATCTCGTTTTCCTTTGGCGGAAGAGTCCGGACGTTTTACGTCTTAAATATCCCTAACAAGAACATTCGCCAGTTCCAGGAGCGCGTGAAGGTATTGCCTGCTACACCTACTGAAATAACTCCCGGCGCACCAGCTCCTTGGCTTAGCTCCTTGCCTGAAGGTGTGACTGCCATGTTTAAGGGCGGCAGAGGAACCGGAAAAGGCGAATTTGATTCGCCGACTGGAATTGCCGTTGATCCCAACGGAAACGTTCTGGTCGCCGATACGGGTAACGGTCGGATTGAGAAATTCTCGCCAAACGGCATTTTCGTCACGAGCATAGGCACTAGAGGCAAGGACCACGGACAACTGGGAGAGCCGAATGGAATCGCAGTTGATCGCACGGGCAACATCTACGTCGCAGAGGCCTCTAATCATCGCGTACAGAAGCTAGCTTCCGACGGGACATTCATCGCCGAGTGGAAAGGTCCCGATACTGGATTTTATGGCCCGCGAAGGATCGCCGTCGGTCCTGACGACTCGATTCATGTCGTCGATCAGGGTCGCACTCGAATCGTGAAGTTCAGCCCAGATGGCCAGGTACTTGCGACTTGGGGCAGCGCCGGAAGTGGCGATGGACAGTTCAACGACCATACTTCGGTCGCAGTCGATCCGGCGACCGGTAAAGTTTACGTTGCCGATCCGCGGAACAGCCGCATCCAAGTGTTTGATTCAAACGGGAAGTTTCTGACGAAATGGTCAGTGCCCGAATGGGGACAGGCGGTAGGAATGGGCTATGAAGACTTGGCCGTCGATTCGCAGACGGGGCGCCTATACGCGTCCGACGCACACATCAACGCCGTGTTTGTTTTTGACTTGAACGGAACCAGGCTTGGCAGCTTGACGCCAAAGCCACCGGATAAACTCGAAGGGCCATCAGCCCTGGCTTTGTTTGATCGGAAGCTTTATGTGCTGAACATGACTAGCAATCGTATAAGCGTGATTGACCTGTAGCTAGACTAGAACTAATCTCACAAATGGCGCTGTCATGTTGAGCGAAGCGAAACATCTCTGATCTGGTTCCAGTGGGTGATCGCTCGAAGATTCATCTGAGATTCTTCGCGTCTCTCAGAATGACATTAAGGCTATGAAGTTAGCTTTGCGAAAATCGCAATTTCTCACACCGAGGATTATTCTACTCGGCTTGTCGATTGTTAGTCTCGCGATTTGCGCCTGGGCTGGCGCGGCGCACTACCGGAAAGCCGCTTGGGGAGATCCGTGGCAACCTATCGGCTGGCTGCTTAGCATGGTGTTTTTGCTGGCCGCATTTTTGCCTGACCGCAAACGCCCTGCAATCGGTTTCGAATCTTTAATAAAGCTGAAAACAGCGTTCTTTTTGTTTTGGCTCCTGTTCTTTGTAGTCGCGCACCTCTGGAATCTTCGAACGGCGCCTTGGAACGGAGACGGCATTTTCGCTGATGCCGCCCAGTATCTATTGTTTCTAAAAACGAACGTGACTAGTCGGCCTTTCCAAGCCGCGTGGTATCAGGATTATGGGTTTATTGCGCAAGAAACCCTTTTTCATTACTATCTGTGGCCGTGGCTTCATCTATTTGGTTATAACATTCTGACCAACGAAGCAGCGCTCTTGGCTATTTGGTCCATGGCGTTTCTCTTCACGCTTCTGTTAACTGATCTATTTTTCGAATCTTACGTTGTCACATCTGTTATTGCGTTGGTTTTCACTTTTCTCCCGTTCGCGTTCATTTATACGTTCGTCGGGTACCACTACGGAATGGCCATCCCCTTATGCTTGGCCTCCCTTTATTTTCTGCATGTAGGCTTCAAAACTGACTCTTCTTTTTGCCTGGCCCTGGGAGGCATCGCGGCAGGATTGTGCCTGGCGAGTTCGTTAACCGGGAAGCAATACATCTTCGCGCTTTTAGGCTTTGTTGTGCTCTGCGCTGTGTTCGATCGGAAATGCCTAAAGCAGGGTTTCAATAAGGGTCGGCTTCTTACAATCATTTATGGCTTCGCTGCCGCTGCCATGCCAATTTTGGTTTATATTGCCTTTAATCGACATGACTATGCTTACCACGAATCGCCCTATTGGGATCGTTTCTTGCAAGCGGTACGTGGGCATCCATCTCCGAACGATATAACATATTACATAAGGAACCTTTGGACTTGCTTTTTTGCGATTCCCGGTCCCCGTCTGTTCATCCCTGATGCATTGCCCATTCCACTGCCATACTACTGGCTTTTACTGCCGGGCTTTGCGTTAGCCCTTTGGCAGAAGCGCTTTGAAATCGTACTGCTGGCAACGATTCCTGTCGTAGGAGTATTTGTTTCGGCAGGGCCTTTAGTTGAGCACCGGCTGCTTCTAGCGATTCCGTTTTGGATTATCCTCATTGGATTCGCCCTTAACGGCCTCACACAGCTACGGTTGCCCTTGCCCTTCAAGATTTTCCTATGGAGCGTATCGGCGCTGGTGCTCGTGCGAGGTTTGGTCCCTTCAATTCAGTACATCTATACGAAGGCAAAAGATCCATCTTCGGTCGACTTCTTTAAGCAACAAGAAGTTGCGGTCGCACGGTTTTTGAGACATGCGGTAGCCGGCCAAGAACACCCCGACCCTCCTCGCCTGGAGCACGACGAGTTCAATCGCGTCCAAGGCATTCCCGATCCTCCCTATGAAACGCTGATTTGCGCCGGCGAGGCGAACGTGGTTCTCCAGTTGTTTTTGCATGATTACGATAACGAGAAAATCCTGTCTTTTTGCGGTGGCCACCCCATGATGATCATGAGCGGGCAGGATGTATGGAGCCATAACAAAAAGGCAATTGCCAATTACGTGCCAAAGGGTAAGGACCTGAAGCTAATCTGGGAAAGTGGTCCAACGGCGGAAAAGATAATTGAAATGCTCCGGGCGCTCCGCGACCTCGCCACCGAGGAATCCATCTCGTTTTCCTTTGGCGGAAGACTAAGGACGTTTTACGTCTTAAATGTCGGTAACAAGAACATTAGCCGGTTTCAGGAACGCGTCCGCGCTTTGCCGGATTCTCTGCCGTAAGCGCCTTATAAACTTACTTCGGAATAGGCCCAGACTGTTTATCGTGCGGCTGCTCTTACTCAGCCTATCGATTGCTGCGCTTGCGCTCTGTGCCCTGAGCGGTGCCGCGCATTATCTAAAATCGGCTTGGGGGGACCCGTGGCAACCGATTGGTTGGCTGCTTAGCATGGTCTTTTTCTTGGCGGCTTTCTTCCCCAGCCACGAACGGCCCACAACCTGTTTAAAATCTCTGATAAAGCCAAAAACAGCGTTCTTTCTATTCTGGATTCTCTTCTTCGTAGTGTCACACCTTTGGAATTTTCGCACTGCGCCCTGGAATGGGGATGCGCTTTTTGACGAGTCCGGTTGGGATCTCTGGTACCTGAAAACCTATGTTATCGGCCATCCATACCAGGCAGCGTGGTTTCATTCCCCTATCTCGCGAGAAACCCTGTTTCATTACTATGTGTGGGGTTTTCTCAAGTTAATCGGCTTTAACATCCTAGCATATGAAGCAGCGCTGTTTTGCATCTGGCTAACAACGTTTGTATTCACGATTCTATTAGTTGACCTGCTCTTTGAGTCTTACATCGTCACCTCCATCGCGGCGCTGATCCTCAATTTCCTCCCGTTCGCGTTCATTTACACGTTCGCCGGGTACCGCTATCCCATGGCGATCGCTTTAGCCGTGACTTCGCTGTATTTTTTATACGCGGGATTTAGACGGGCCTCCGCGTTTTGCCTTTCTCTAGGCGGCATCGCTGCAGGGCTCTGCCTGGCCAGCTCGATCTCCGGTAAACAATACCTCCTGGCGCTTGCGATTGCTGCACCGCTGTACGCTTTGTTTTACTGGAGGAGCCTGAAACGAAGCGTTACATGGACCTCTTTGGCACTGGTCCTCTATGGCTTTCTAGCAGGTGCCGCCACGATCCTCCTTTATATCGTGTTCAATCGAACCGACTATACACTGTACGAGACGAACTTTCTTCGTTACTTCTGGGACGTTACGCGATCGGCACCGTTTCCGAATGGCATAAGGCCGTTTACTCAACAGCTTTACGAGTGCTTTTTCGCCATTCCCGGTCCACGATTTTTTATTCCCGATGTTTTGCCTATCCCGTTGCCATATTATTGGCTCTTAGTACCTGGCTTTGTGCTAGCCCTTTGGCAGAAGCGGTTTGAAATCGCACTGCTGGCCATAGTTCCCGTTGCAGGCGCTTTCGTCGCCAAGTCTATAGAGAACCGTCTCCTTCTGCCGATTCCATTCTGGGTAATCCTAATGACCTTCACGTTTGCCGGGATATTGAAGCTGCGGCCATGGCCAGGTATTCAAATTATCCTTGCTGCTATAGCAGTGTTAATCCTGCTAGACGGCCTTTTTCCATCCGTTCAGTATATCTATTCCAAAACCAAAAGTCCATTCGGGATCCGCTACTATGCCCAAGAGGAGGTCGCGGCTTCGCGGTTCTTAAAACATGTGGTTGCCGGGCAGGAACACCCCGGTCGGCCTCACTTGGAACGCGATGAGTTCAACCGCATTCCAAGGATCCTGGATCTGCCGTACGACACGTTGATTTGCCCAGGGGAGGCTTATTCAATTATTCACTTATTCCTGCACGATTACGACGATATGAAGGTGCTATCTTTTTGTGGCGGCAGCCCGATGCTTGTCGTGACGGAGCAGAATGTGTGGAGAGATAATAAGATGGCCATTTTCACTTACGTTCCGAGCAACAAAGATCTAAAGCTGATCTGGGAAAGCGGTCCAACAACAGGGAGAATACTTGAAATGCTCCGGCCGCTCCGCGACCTCGCCATCGAGGAGTCCATCTCGTTTTCCTTTGCCGGGAGAATAAGGACGTTCAACGTGTTAAACATCCCCTACAAGAATATTCGCCAGTTCCAGGAACGCGTCAGGGCGTTGCCTGATTCTCTGCCGTAATGATCAATTTTCTGATCTAATGGTAAGAGGCGAGGGATTAACCGCGTATCCCTGGTAGACCTTCGCGCCCTCACAAAAACTCTGGCTACGTCGTTGACCGCGGCTACGAGCCTCGTCTTCACTTTCTCTCGGTTCCTGCCGTCCGGACGCCCGGGGGTTATAGCTTTGTTGATGATTCCTGGATACAAATGTTGGCCGGCTTTTGCCGAGCGACTGCAATTTGGCCGGGACGTCGTGTTTACGTTCGGCCCCTGGGGATTCCCTTATGGGGGATGCCATGCTGACAAGAGCCCGCCGAACCGTGCAGGAGCATTCGCTGGCGCGCGAACGAACTAGTTTCCTGGAAATTCTGGAGAAAATCGGTGAACCCTGGAAATCATGAGCGGCTTACGCAACAGCGGCGTCATCTTGCGCCGGACTTCTCCCTATGGTAGTCAGCGCCATGCGTAACGGACCTTCCTCCAGCGGCCATGAAAGTTGTTATTCTTTGCGGCGGTAAAGGCACTCGGCTCCGGGAGGAGACCGATTTTCGCCCCAAACCGATGGTGCCCGTAGGCGGCCGGCCGATTCTCTGGCACATCATGAAGATCTACGCGCACTATGGCCACCGCGACTTCATCCTCTGTCTCGGCTACAAGGCCGAAATGATCCGCGAATATTTTCGCAATTATCTTTGGAACACATGCGACACGACTTTGCGGCTTGGCCGCGACCAGGTGGTGCAGTTTCATAATCGCCACGAAGAAGAAGACTGGAGCGTCACCCTCGCCAACACCGGCGACGAAACGCTCACCGGTTATCGCGTCAAAGCGATCCAGAAATATATCGAGGCGGGCGAACCATTTCTTCTCACCTATGGCGATGGCGTGGCCAGCATCGACATCAACGAAAGCATTCGCTGCCACCGGAAAGCCGGCAAGGTCTGCACGATTTCCGCGGTCCATCCCGCCGGCCGTTTCGGCGCGCTCATGATCGACGCCCAGGGCAACATTCACACCTTCAGCGAAAAACCGCGTTTCGAAGCCGCTTACATCAATGGCGGGTTCATGGTCTGCGATTATCGTCTGTTCGATTATGTCTCGCTCGAT